>WNGB01021048.1_pt1 | contig 15071 bp, 16 predicted proteins | sample 5400681 | NCBI WGS metagenome assembly WNGB01 (sample SAMN13153367, study PRJNA577476) | soil metagenome | isolation source: 115 cm soil or saprolite under grassland replicate 2 | place: USA:California | collected 2016-06-15
TACCGCCGGGTGCTGGTGCCGGAGATCAACAGCGGCCAGCTCGTGCGGGTCCTGCGAGCGGAATACCTGGTGGACGCGGTCGGCTTCAACCGCGTGCGCGGTATGCCGCTGGCCAGCCAGGAGATCCTCGAGGCCATCAGCCAAATTCTGGAGGCGAAGCAGTGAGCACGGTGACGGGCACGCCCGGAGCGGTTCCCAAGTACACCAAGAAGGAATTCGAGTCCGACCAGGACGTGCGCTGGTGTCCTGGCTGCGGGGACTACGCCATTCTGAGCGCCGTGCAGAAGACGATGCCCGAGCTCGGCATCCCCAGAGAGAATATCGTGTTCATCTCGGGGATCGGCTGCTCGAGCCGGTTCCCGTACTACATGAACACCTATGGCTTTCACACGATCCACGGCCGCGCGCCGGCCCTGGCCACCGGGCTCAAGCTGGCCCGGCCCGAGCTCAAGGTCTTCGTGGTCACGGGCGACGGCGACGGGCTGTCCATCGGTGGCAATCACCTGCTGCACGTGCTGCGGCGGAACGTGGATGTCACGATTCTCCTCTTCAACAACCGGATCTACGGCCTGACCAAGGGCCAGTACTCGCCGACGAGCGAGCTCGGCAAGGTGACGAAGTCCACGCCCATGGGCTCCGCCGACCGACCCGTCAGCCCATGCGTGTTCGCCCTCGCGGCGGGCGCCACGTTCGTCGCGCGCACCGTGGACCGCAGCATCGGCCACATGGAGGAGACGCTCCGGAGCGCCGCTCTCCACAAGGGGGCCGCCTTCGTCGAGATCCTCCAGAACTGCAACGTCTACAACGACCTCACCTGGAACGTGCTCTACGACAAGGAATCGAAGGTGCAGTTCGAGTGCCGGCTCGTGCACGGCAAGCCGATCATCTGGGGCCCGGCCGACGACCGGCGCGGGCTCGTGCTCGACCGGCTCAAGCCGAGGGTGGTCAAGGTCGCGGACGTGGCCGAGAGCGCGCTTTGGGTGCACGACGAGACCGACCGTGCCATCGCCACCCTGCTGGCCCAGCTCTGGGCGCCCGAGTATCCGATCCCGCTCGGCACCCTGCTCAACGAGACGGGTGAGGCGACGTACGAGGAGATCGTGGTCCAGCAGGAGCAAAAGGCCGTCTCGGACCGTGGCCCCGGCGACATCGCGAAGCTCCTGGTGTCTGGCGAGACCTGGAAGATAGGTTAGTGCCGGCCCAACTCACTTCGCCATACTTCGTTCTCGGTCGGCAGCAACCCTCAACGTACACCGGCCTCGGGCTGCTGCCTCCCTCGGGCCTCGTCTGGCTCGTTATTTGGGCCGGCACTCTGGGGTCGTGGGCGAGGTTTCGGCGGAACTCCCTGGAGTCCCAGTAGCAGGCCGCCGATAAGGGCCCATCGGCTTCGTCTCCTCGGAGGGGGCCTCGAAGGCTCCTGCCGAATCCTCCCCCAGACCCGGGTGCGGGCCGAGCCCGTCGCTGGAAGCTGAACACGCCCGCACTGTCCAACCTAGAGGGTGCGATGGAGCTGAGTCCCGACTTTCTCCGCGAGCTCGAGCGTATCGTCGGCGCCAAGGGCCTCGTGGCGACGCCAGAAGGCCGCCTGACCTACGAGTGCGACATGCACACGTTCTACAAGGGCGCCCCTGACGTGGTGGTGCTGCCCGAGCGCACGGAACAGGTCGCCAAGATCGTCCGCCTCTGCCGGCGCGAGCACGTGGCCCTCGTCCCGCGCGGCTCCGGCACCGGGCTGATCGGCGGCGCCATGGCGCCGGTCGGCGGCGTCATGGTCTCGATGACCCGGATGAACCGCATCCTGGAGCTCGACTTTCCGAACCGGTGCGCCACCGTCCAGCCCGGCCTGATCAATCTCTGGCTCTCGCAGGCCACGCGCGAGCACGGCTACTACTTCGCCCCCGATCCCTCCAGCCAGATGGTCTCCTCGATCGGAGGCAATGCCTCGACGAACGCCGGAGGCCCGCACTGCCTCAAGTACGGGATCACGGTCAACCACGTGCTGGGGCTCGAGTTGGTGAGCGGGGCGGGGGAGATCCTGCGCGTGGGCGGCAAGGTCCACGACCATCCGGGTTATGACCTCACGGGCGCGCTGGTGGGCGGCGAGGGGACGCTGGGGCTCGTGACGGCCGTGACCGTGCGCCTCCTCCACGTCCCCGAGGGCGTGAAGACCTTGCTGGCGTCGTTCTCGAGCATCGACGACGCCTCGGAGACGGTCTCGACCATCGTCGGTGCCGGCATCATCCCGGCCGCGCTCGAGATGATCGACGAGGTCGTCGTCCGCGCTATCGAAGAGGGTATCGGCGCGGGCTATCCGAAGGGAGCTGCGGCCGTGCTGCTCATCGAGCTCGACGGGCCCCTGGAGGAGATCGACGCGCAGTCGGCCCGGATCGTCGAGATGTGCCGGAGCCACGCGGCGCTCGAGATCCGTGTGGCGAAGGACGAGGCGGAGCGGGCGCTCCTGTGGAAGGGCCGGAAGGAGGCCGCCGGGGTCTTCGGGCGCATATCGGCCACGTGGCTTCTCCAGGATGCCGTCGTCCCACGCTCCCGCTTGCCGCAGATCATGCGCGAGGTGCAGGCCATCGCGGCGCGGCAGCGGCTGGTCATCGCCAATGTCTTCCACGCGGGTGACGGCAATCTCCACCCGTTGATCCTCTACGACGACCGGGTCCCGGGCGAGCTCGAGCGCGCCAAGGAAGCCAACGACCAGCTGCTGAGGGCGTGCCTTGCCATGGGCGGCAGCGTCACGGGCGAGCATGGGGTGGGCCTCGACAAGGCCCCGAACATGCCGCTCCAGTTCGCCGACGCCGACCTCGCCTTCATGGCCCGGTTCCGTCGTGTCCTCGATCCCGACGGGATCATGAACCCGGGCAAGCTCCTGCCCTCGCATCCGGCCTGCGGCGAGGTGTTCAGGCCCGCGGCGCCGCGTCTGCCCGCCGGGGCGTGGATCTGAGAGCGTGACCGTCTCCGCGCCCGCGCTCGAGAGCGCGCTCGCCGGCATCGTCGGGGGAGAGCATCTGTCCGCGGACCCCGTCGCGCTCGCCGGCTCCGCGTGCGACGGGCGAGAGCCCCGCTGGGTCGCGCGTCCCGGCTCCATCGACGAGGTGGGCCGGCTGCTGGCGCTGGCATCGGCCGAGCGGCTGGCGGTCGCTCCGCGCGGCAGCGGCTCGGCCGTGGACCTCGGCAATCCACCGACGCAGCTCGATCTCGTGATGGACATGACGCGCCTCACGAGCGTTCTCGATTATGTCCCCGAGGACATGGTGGCGACCGTCCAGGCCGGGCTTGCGCTCGACGGGCTTGCCTCCGTCCTCGGCAAGCACGCCCAGATGCTGGCCATCGATCCGCATGGCGGGGGCTCGCGGACCATCGGCGGCGTGCTCGCGACCAACGCCTCCGGCCCCCGGCGCTTCCGCTACGGCACGGGTCGCGACCTCCTGCTCGGAGCGCGGTTCGTCCAAGCCGACGGCACGATCACATGGGGCGGCGCCAAGGTCGTCAAGTCCGTCACCGGCTACGACGTCCCCAAGCTTCTCGGGGGGTCGCTCGGCACCCTGGGCGTGATCGTCGAGGCGACGCTGCGGCTGCATCCGGTTCCGCCCGACTCGGGCACGTGGCTCTTGTCGTTCGACGCGGTCGAGCGGGCCGGAGAGCTGCTGGCGGAGATCATGTCCTCGACCCTCGAGCCCGACCGCCTGGCCTGGGTCAATGGCGAGGCGCTCCGCCGCCTGGGCCAGCCGCAGGCCGCGGCAGCGCTCGCGGTGTCGGTGGCGACCGTCGCCGAGGGAGTCAAGAGCCAGGGCGCGGCGCTCGCCTCGCTCGGCGAGCGGACGCGCGGCCGGACAGCGACCCTGCCCGAGACATTCTGGAGCTCGCTGGGAGAAGCGCTCGCGGCGCCCGTCGTGGTCAAGCTCGCCGGAGAAATCGTTCGGCTGCCAGTCTGGGCTGCCGAGGTCGAGCGCCTGGCCACGCGTCACGCCGAGACGGTCTCGATCGCGGCGGAGGCCGGCAACGGTATCCTCCGGGCGGGCGTGACGGGATCGATGGCGCCCGAGGTCTTCACGCGGGACCTGCTCTACCCGCTGCGAGAGAGGCTCGTGGCCGAGGGCGGGAGCCTCGTAATCGAGCGCGCGCCAGTCGCGCTCAAGCGCGCCGTGGATGTCTGGGGCCCGGTGCCCGAGTCCTCGCTCGCCGTGATGAAGCGCCTCAAGACCGAGTTCGATCCACTGGGCGTGCTGAATCCCGGGCGCTTCGTGGGCGGGTTGTGATGCCGGTCGCCGCGGGCCCGGGCGCCTTCGATGGCGTCGATGCGCCGTCCATGGACGGTCTCCGCGCCTGCGTCCACTGCGGCATCTGCCTGCCCCAGTGCCCGACCTACCGGGTGCTCGGCGAGGAGATGGACTCGCCGCGCGGCCGCATCTATCTCATGCGGGCGGCAGCCGAGGGGCGCGCCGAGCTCACGCCCGGGCTCGCGCGGCATCTCGATCTCTGCCTCGGGTGCCGCGCGTGCGAGACGGCCTGCCCGTCCGGGGTGCCCTTCGGTCAGCTCCTCGAGGCGACGCGCTCCCAGCTCGTGGGCAAGCGGGTGCGCGCGCCCGAGAGCGATCACGCGACCCTCGACTGGGCACTGAGAGTGTTTCCGCATCCCGAGCGTCTGGCCCCGCTGCTCTGGTCCCTCCGGCTCTACCAGGCCTCGGGACTCCAGGCTCTCGTCCGCGCTTCGGGGCTGCTCGCGCCCTTCCGCAAGCTTCGCGCGATGGAGGCGCTCCTGCCCACCGTGCCGGCCGGGGCGCCGCTTCCGGAGCTCATCGCGGCGCGCGGCGCGCTGCGCGGCCGGGCGGGGTTGCTCACCGGGTGCATCCAGCGCCTGCTCTTCCCGGGCGTCAACCAGGCGACGGCGCGTCTCCTGACGGCCGCGGGCTGGGAGGTCTGCGTGCCGCGGGGACAGGGCTGTTGCGGCGCGCTGCATCTCCACGCTGGAAGACTCGACGAGTTCCGCGTCATGGCGCGCGAGCTGGTGCGCGTCTTCGGCCAGGACGTGGACGTGGTCGTGAGCAACGCGGCGGGCTGCGGCTCGGCGCTCAAGGAATACGGCCACTGGCTCCCTGACGACGAGGCCCAGCGCTTCGCGGGCCTGGTGAAGGACGTCACGGAGGTCCTGATCGATGCCGATCTGCCATTTCGGGAGCTCAGAGAACGAGTCACCTACCACGATGCCTGCCATCTGGCTCACGGCCAGAGAGTGCGGGCCCAGCCCCGGGAGCTCCTCCGCCGGATCCCGGGACTGTCCCTCGTGGAGCTCAAGGACAGCGATCTCTGCTGCGGGAGCGCGGGAGTCTACAATCTGCTGGAGCCCGAGATGGCCGCCGAGCTGGGGCGGCGCAAGGTCGAGCGGATCCGCGAGACGGGCGCGCGGATCGTCGTGGCGGGCAATCCCGGGTGCGTGATGCAGATCGTGCAGCAGGCGCGGGAGGCGGGACTCGCCCTCGAGGTCCTGCATCCGGTCGAGCTGCTGGCCCGGGCGCTTCGAGAGCCATGAAGATCCGCGTTCGCGACCACGTCAGCCTCTCGCTGGACAGGATGGCCAAGATCACGCTGGCCTCGACCGCTCGCGCGCTGCTCGACCTCTACTGCGTGGCGCCGGGGCAGTCACAGCGGCCGCACACGCACGGCGACCAGGACAAGGTCTACTACGTCCTCGAGGGCACGGGACGGTTCAGCCTTGCCGGCCAGGAAGAGCGGCTCGAGGCAGGCGATGCGCTCGTCGCTGCCGCGGGCGCCGAGCACGGCCTAGTCAATGACGGCACCGAGCCGCTCCTGGTCCTCGTGGTCGTCGCGCCGCCGCCGCCTCACGCTCCGGAGGCACGGAAGCGGTGAAGGCCTCCCTCATGATCACGTGCCTGGGCGACATGTTCTTCCCTGATGTGGGAGTCGCCATGGTCAAGCTCCTGCGCCGCCTGGGGGTCAACGTCGACTTCCCTGACGGCCAGACCTGCTGCGGCATGCCGCTCTTCAATTCCGGCTACCATGACGACGCCAGGGCCGTGGCCGAGCGCACGGTGCGGCTCTTCGCTGGCGCCCTGCACGTGGTGGTGCCGTCGGGCTCCTGCGCGTGGATGGTCAAGGCGGAGTACCCTGGCCTCCTCACGCACGATCCCGCGCTGCACGCCCAGGCCGTGGCGCTCGCGAACAAGACGTACGAGCTGTCGCAGTTCCTGGTCCATGTCTTGAATGTGACCGATGTAGGCTCGGATTTCCGCGGGCGCGTGACCTATCACGACTCCTGCCATCTCCTCCGGGGCCTCGGTGAATCGCGCGCGCCGCGAGCGCTGCTCGGGGGCGTCAAGGGATGCGAGCTGGTCGAGCTGCCGGACTCGGACGAGTGCTGCGGCTTCGGCGGCTCCTTCTCCGTGCGGCTGCCGGAGGTGTCCACGGCCATTCTCGACAAGAAGCTCGCCAACGCCGAGAGCACGGGCGCGGACTGCCTCGTCGCCTGCGACGCCGGCTGTCTCATGCAGATCGGCGGCCGGCTCTCGCGCCGCGGCTCGCGGCTGCGGGCCCTGCACCTGGCGCAGGTTCTGGCGCCGGAGGGATCGCCATGAGCGACGGCGGGCCCGGCCCACGGTTCCCCGAGCGGGCGGGTGCCGCGCTCAAGGACGCCTACCTGCAGGAAGCGTTGACCATCGCCACGACCAAGTTCATCGGGCTCCGCCGGGAGTCCTTCAGCGGCTTTGCCCAGGGCGAGGCCCTCCGCGACAGGGCGCGGGCGATCAAGGAGGCCACGCTCCAGCAGCTCGACCGCCACCTCGAGCGTCTGGCCGACAGCATCGAGAGCCTGGGCGGGCACGTCCACTGGGCCGCGACCGGCGACGAGGCGCGGGAGATCATCCTGCGTCTCTGCCGGGACCGGGGCGTCCGCATGGCCGTCAAGAGCAAGTCCATGGCGACGGAGGAGATCGAGCTCAACGAGGCGCTCGAGCGGGCGGGGATCAGGCCCGTCGAGACCGACCTCGACCCCGAGGTCCTGACGGCCGTGGCCCGGAAGGAGCTCCGGCAGAAGTTCCTCGAGGCGGACATGGGGATCACCGGCGCCAACTTCGCCGTGGCCGAGACGGGGACGGTCGTCCTGGTGACCAACGAGGGCAACGGCCGCATGGTCACCTCGCTGCCGCGCATCCACGTCGCCGTCATGGGCATGGAGAAGGTCATCCCGTCCATGACCGATCTCATGGTCTTCCTGGCCATCCTGGCGCGGAGCGCGACGGGCCAGAAGCTCTCCTCCTACACGACGCTCGTGCGCGGGCCTCGCCAGCCCGGTGAGATGGAAGGGCCGGAGGAGTTCCACCTCATCCTCATGGACAACGGCCGCACCCGACAGATCGCAGGGCCGCTCCGCGAGGCCCTCTACTGTCTCCGCTGCGGCGCATGCCTCAACGTCTGCCCGGTGTATCGGCAGGTCGGCGGCCACGCCTACGGCCATACCTACCCGGGGCCCATCGGCATCCTGCTCACGGCCATGCTCAAGGGCAACGAGTCCGTGAAGGACCTGGCGCACGCCTCCTCGCTCTGCGGCGCCTGCAAGGACGTGTGCCCGGTGCGGATCGACATCCCGCGCATGCTCATCGAGCTCCGCGAGCACCTCGACAGCGAGAAGATCGCGCCCTGGCCGGAGCGGATGGTCTTCGGGCTGGCGCGGCGGATCATGACGCGCCCCGCGATGTTCAGGCTGGGGGCGACCCTGGGCCGGATCGCGCAGCGGCCGTTCGTCCGGCAGGGTCGGCTCGGCGCGCTGCCGCTCTTCTTCGGGAAATGGACGCGGACCCGTGATCTGCCTCCCGTGGCGGCGCGGACCTTCAGCGAGCGCTGGAAGGAGCTCGACCGATCGTGACGACGCGCGCGGACTTCCTCGCCGCCATCAGGCTCGAGATGGGCAAGACGCGGGGCCTCTTCGAGGCGGCGACGTCGCCTCGCCCCGCCGAGCCGCGTGGAGCGGCGGAGGCGGTGCGGCGCCAGATGGCCGAGCGCTGGCCGGGGGCGCTCGAGCGCTTCCGCGAGGAGTTCGAGCGCGTGGCAGGCGTGTTCCACCGCGCGCCAAGCCTCGACGCCGTCCCCGGGCTTGTCCTGCAGATCGCGCGCGAGCGCGAGGCGCGCCGCATCCTCTCATGGACTCCTGAGGCGCTCGGGCTGGATCTCCGACCGAGCCTGGGCGCCGAGGGACTCCACGTGACCATCGCGCCGGACTCCGACCCCGCGGCGGAGGCGCGCGCGCGCCATCGTGAAGAGGCGGCGGAGGCGGAGGTCGGCGTGACCGGCGTGGACTGGGCGCTCGCCGAGACGGGCACCGTGATCCTGGTCTCGGGCAGGGGGAGGCCGGGGTCGACGTCCCTCCTGCCGGCCACGCACGTGGCGGTCTTTGACCGGGACCGGCTCCTCGAATCGCTCGAGCAGGTGGGCATCATCCTGGAGGCGCTTCACGCCGATGCGGCCCGGAGCATGTCGGGGGCCGTGATCAGCTTCATCACCGGGCCCTCGCGCACCGCCGACATCGAGCTCACGCTCACCCGCGGCGTCCACGGCCCCAAGGAAGTCCACGCCATCTTCGTGGACCGGCCATGAGCGACCGTCTCTTCACTCCGACCGAGGTGGACGCCCTGATCCCCACCCTCGCTGCGCTCGTGACCCAGGCCATGGATCTTCATCAGCGGGCCACGGCGCTCCAGGCCGCCATCGAGGAGCAGCGCGAGCGCATCCGAGGCTCGGGCGGGGCCACGGTGGACCAGCGCGACTGGAAGGCGCGCGCCGAGCGGCTCGACGGCTACGGCATCGAGGTCACGCAGGTGCTCGAGGACATCCTCGAGCTGGGCGGCGTCCCCAAGGATCTCGACATGGGGCTCGTGGATTTCCCGGGGCTCGTGCCCGAGATCGCGGGCGGGCAGCCCGTCAACCTCTGCTGGAAGCACGGCGAGGCCCGGGTGCGCTTCTGGCACGGCTTCGACGAAGGCTACTCGCAGCGGAAGCCGCTACCGTGAGGCCCAAGGCCGTCCTCTTCGATCTCTTCGACACGCTGGTGCTCTTCGACCGGTCGCGGCTGCCCGAGGTCCAGGTGAACGGCAGGACCATCCGCTCGACGGCCGGGCATCTCCACCGCGCCTTCCAGCCTTTCGCCCCCGGGCTCGAGCTGACGGGCTTCGTCGACGCCCTCTTCTGGAGCTGGCAGGAAGCCGAGCGCATCCGGGACGAGACGCATCGCGAGGTCCCTGCGGCCGAGCGCTTCGGGATGATGTTCGGTCGGCTCGGCGTGGATGGGGGCACGCTGCCGCGAGAGGCCCTCGAGGTGCTCCTCGCCACCCACGCCCGGGAGCTGAGCCAGGCCATCGTGTTTCCCGAGCATCACCGGGCTCTCCTGCGCGAGCTCAAGCGGGGCCACCGCCTGGCCCTGGTGTCGAACTTCGATTACACGCCGACGGCGCGGCACGTCCTCGAGCGGGAGGGCGTGGCCGAGCTGTTCGACGCGATCATCATCTCGGACGAGGTCGGCTGGCGGAAGCCGAAGGCGGTGATCTTCGAGCTCGCCCTCACGAGGCTCGGGGTCGGCGCGCAGCGGGCCCTCATGGTCGGAGATCGCGCCGACGTCGACGTGGCGGGCGCCCAGGGCGTCGGCATGCCAGCGGCCTGGATCAACCGCGACGCCGGACCACTCCCGGAGGGCCTGCAGCCGCCCGAGTACGAGATCCGGGATCTGGCGGAGCTCTCGGGCATCCTCGGCATCTAGGCGCATGCCCCGAGCATCCAAAGACCGCACGACAGGAGGCGGCTAGACCTCATGGCAACGACACGGAAGGTCATCATCATCGGATCCGGCCCGGCCGGCTACACGGCGGCGATCTACGCCGCGCGCGCCAACCTGGACCCCGTCATGTTCACGGGAATCCAGTCGGGCGGCCAGCTCATGCTGACGACGCTGGTGGAGAACTACCCGGGCTTCGTCGACGGCATCGACGGCCCGCCGCTCATGGAGACCTTCAAGGGGCAGGCCCTGCGCTTCGGCACCGAGATGATCGCCGACGACGTGACCGAGGTGGATCTTCGCCGCCCACCCTTCCGGGTGACGGGCGGGGACGCGACCATCGAGGCCCAGACCGTCATCATCGCCACGGGCGCCACGGCCAAGCTGATCGGGCTTCAGAACGAGTCGAAGCTCATGGGGCGCGGCGTCAGCACCTGCGCCACCTGCGACGGATTCTTCTTCAAGGACCAGAACATCATGGTCGTGGGCGGCGGGGACTCGGCCATGGAAGAGGCGCTGTACCTCTCTCGCCTCGGGCGACAGGTACAGGTCGTGCATCGCCGCAACGCGCTGCGCGCCTCGAAGATCATGCAGGAGCGGGCGATCCAGAATCCCAAGATCGAGTTCATCTGGGATACCGCGGTGGAGGACGTCCTCGATCCGGCCAAGGGCAAGGTCACGGCCGTGCAGCTGAGGAACCTCAAGACGAGCGTGGTGTGGGAGACGCCGGTGGACGGCCTCTTCGTCGCCATCGGGCACCAGCCGAACACCGCCATCTTCGAGGGACAGGTCGAGCTTCACCCGAACGGCTATGTCAAGGTGACACAAGGCACGACCCAGACCTCGGTGCCCGGCGTCTTCGCGGCGGGAGACGTCGCCGACTTCACCTATCGACAGGCGGTGACCGCTGCGGGGACGGGCTGCATGGCTGCGCTCGAGGCCGAGCGCTTTCTTGAGGCGTACCACTCGGGCGGATAGGCGCGGGGCGGCCACACGACGCCCTGGGCGGCCCGCCCTTGCGCCGCCGCCGCGGACGTGTCCTTCTCAGCACCGCCCGATCCACTACCGAGGAGGTCGCCATGAGGCTCTTCCGCTCTAGAACGCCGCCGGCAAGCTCGTCCTCGTGCGCGTGACGGGCAAGACGCTGTCGCGCGCGGGCGAGGTCCCCATTGGCCGCTGGTCGCAGGGGGTGGCCTTCTCGCCCGACGGCAAGACGATCCTCGTCGGCAACATGGTCGAGAAGGACTAGTGGGTGTTCCAGTGGAACGGCTCCACGCTGCGCGACACGGGCCGGCGCGTGAAGATGAGCGGTGGCCCCGTCGCGATCCGGACCGCCGAGAAGTAGACGCCGCGCCGATCCGGCGAGGCCCGGTGCCGGAAAGGTCGGCCAGGGGCTCAGTTGCCGAGCTGGACGGAGGCGCCGAGCTCGCGCAGCATGGCGATGGCCGAGAGATAGGAGAGCTTGCCCGTGCGGGGATTCTCCGAGGGCACGTTCTCGATCTCGATGCGGAGACGCCCGAACGCGCCCTCGACGGTGATGCGGTGCTGGTTGCGCTGCTGCCCGGGCACGGCGAAGATCTTGATGCGCGTCCTCTCGGGGCCGACGCTCGCCAGGGACACGGCCGCCACCACGTTGACGTTGGCCGGGAAGGCCTTGACGGCCTCGGTCGCGGGCCCCTCGAAGATCAGCGTCTCCTCCGTGATGGCGTCGAGGTCTATCTTCCGTTGCTCGATCCACGGGGCGCCGGCCAGGCCCCGCGGCGGCTTTCGCGTCTCCATGGTCACCGCGGTAATGCCGCCCTCGCGAGCGCCCTTCATGCCGTCGAGGCCGGCGATCGCGCCGGAGGGGACGAGGATGCGGCAGCCGTGCTTCTCGGCGAGGCGCGCCCACTCGTCGAGCGTGCCGACGAGGCCCCCCACGGACAGGACCATGAGGTGCTTTCCCGCGCTGAGCACGGCCGGCGCGAAATCCCGGAGTGCGGCCTGGGTCGCCGACTCGACGACGAGGCCGGACTCCCGGATCAGGTCCGCGAGCGGGAGAGCCTTCCAGCCCTGAGCCGTCGAGGCATCCCGCACCGTCACGCCCGCCAGCGCCACGCCGGGGATGCCGCTGTCGATGGCGCGGGCGATATGGGTGCCGATGACTCCCATCCCCACGATGCCGACCGTGATCATGCGCGGTACCTCCTTGCGGCGAGGATATCGGCTGGCTCGCGGCGAGAGTATCAACCGGCAGGAGAGCCGGCAAGGGGCGTGCTAGAATGCCGGCCCAGAGGCGCATGCATGCCAGCGGCACCCAGGCTCAAGGAGCCTCTCGACCGGCTCTATCGCGACTTCGACTGGACGCAGCGGGCCCTGCAGGACGCGATTCAGTTTCCCCTCCGCTACCGTGACCCGGGTGACATCGAGGTTGCCGGTCTCCTGGCGTCGTGCATGGCCTACGGCCGTGTGGACCTCTTCGGCCCCTGGGTCGAGTGGACGCTCGAGCGGATGGGCGACTCGCCCGCGCGCTTCGTCCTGGGTTTCGACCTCGAGAAGCACCGGCGGCGCTTCATGGGCTTCCGCTACCGCTTCAACCGCGAGCGCGACATGCTCGCCTTCTGCCTGGCGACGCAGCGGATCCTCGTGCGCTGGGGCTCCCTCAAGGCGCTGTTCCTCTCCGGCTACTCGGCCGCGCACCCGCACGTGGGGCCAGCCCTCGAGGGCTTCGCCGCCGCCTTTCTCGGCCAGGACCTCGGGGCCGTCTTCCCGAGGAACCGCCTCTCCTATGGCTACCGGCACTGGTTCCCACTGCCCTCGACGGGCGGGGCCTGCAAGCGTATGCAGCTCTTCCTCCGCTGGATGGTGCGCCGCGAGGCTCCGGACTTCGGTCTCTGGCCCGAGGTGGCGCCGGGAGCGCTCCTGATGCCGGTGGACACGCATGTGGAGAACATGGCTCGGTCGGTTGGCCTGACGCGGCGGCGCACCCGGAACTGGAGGATGGTGGAAGAGATCACGGCGCAGCTCAAACGGCTCGATCCCGCCGACCCGGTCAAGTACGACTTCGCCCTCTGCCACAAGCGCATGTCGGGGCAGTGCCTGAACCGTCGCGACGCGCTCGTGTGCGCGCCGTGCGCGCTCAAGCCGGCCTGCGTCCACTGGAGGGGCCGGCGATGATGCCGTGGTGGGTGGCCGGTGTCCTGGCCCTGGGGATCCTGGCAGCGGCGCTGTCCGCGTGGGCGTGCCTGCGCCTTGCGAGGAGGCTCGCCGACCTCGAGGCCCGGCGCGATCAGCCCGACCAGGTGCTCCTGCTCCAACGGGAGATCGAAGCCGCGCGGGTTCAAGGCCAGCAGGGCATGGCCGAGACCATCGCGTCGGTGCGCCAAGAGCTGACCCAGTTCGCCGGGCAGATGACGGCGCAGATGGGCCAGGTGGGGGCGGGAGTCCAGCAGCAGCTCCAGCACGTCACCCGCGCGGTCACGGACGTGCAGGGCAGCCTGGGCAAGCTCGGCGAGGCGAACCAGCGCATCTACGAGGTCGGCCGGAGCATCGCGGGGCTCGAGCAGATCCTCAAGTCGCCGAAGATCAGGGGTGGGCTGGGCGAGACCTTTCTCGAGAATCTGCTCGGCCAGATGCTCGCCCAGGGGCACTTCGCGCTCCAGCACCAGTTCGCGACGGGCGACCGGGTGGACGCCGTCATCCACATCGGGGACCGACTCGTGCCGGTAGACGCCAAGTTTCCCCTTGAGAACTTCCAGCGCCTGGTGGCGGAGACGGACGAGACCGCGCGCAAGCAGTGGCGTCGCGCCTTCGTCCGCGACGTCAAGTCCCGCGTCGACGAGATCGCCAAGAAGTACATCCTGCCGGACGAGGGCACCTACGACTTCGCGCTGATGTACATCCCGGCCGAGAACGTGTACTTCGAGGCCATCGTGAGGGACGAGTCGATCGACGAGGACGCGCCGGCGGTGTATGCGACCTCCAGGCGCGTGATCCCGGTGTCGCCGAACAGCCTCTACGCCTACCTGCGCGTGATCGTGCTGGGGCTGAAGGGTCTCCAGATCGAGCGGAGCGCGCAGGAGATCCAGGCGCGCCTCGCGCGGCTGGGCGGAGATCTCGACAGGTTCCGCGAGGCCTTCGACGTGGTCGGGCGCCATCTGACCAATGCCCGCAACAAGTACGACGAGGCCTCGAACGCGCTGAACCGCGTCGAGGCCAAGCTCGAGGGAATCGAGAAGCACGGCGGGCAGGACGCGCTGCCGGGCGTCGGTCCGTGAGCCCGGTCGAATCGATCGCTCGGGACTTGTGATACGATGACCCCATGAACCCGATACCGTTTCAGGTGTTCGGTATTAATTTGCTCGTCCGACTCCTGCCTGAGGCGCCCGCAGACGTGCGCGTGCACTGTCCGAAGGGCTCGCCGATCCGGTACGGCGAGGTGGTGGGACGCGGCGACGGCTTTGACGAGGGCGCCAACGCCTTCCGGGAGATGCCGCCGGTCAAGAGCGTCGTCGCCTTCGAGGAGAATCCGGAGGAGGTCGAGGGACACTTCTTCTACATCGCGGGTGAGGAGCACCGCGTGATCCGCCTCGACGCCGTCATTCTCTCGTTCCCCCTCGAGTAAGCTCCCGCCCGTGCGCGTGCTCGACCGCGTCCTCGAGGAGATCCGCGGCGAGGAGGTAGTCGAGCTCACCCGCGCCCTGATCCGCATCCCGAGCGTGTACCGCCCCGGCGAGCCCGGCGCGACCGAGGCCGACGTCGCGGCCTTCGTCGAAGGATGGTTTCGCCGCGAGGGACTTCCCGTCGAGGTCCAGCAGGTCGCCCCGGGGCGCCCGAACGTGCTCGCGTGGATCGGCGAGAAGGCCCCCGGCCGTCGCTGCCTCCTCCTCGAGGGCCACACGGACGTGGTGACCGAGGGCGATCCGCAGGAGTGGACCTGGCCGCCCTTCGGCGCCGAGATGCGCGACGGCAGGATCTACGGACGTGGGGCCGCCGACATGAAGAGCGGGCTCGCGGCCGCGATGGTGGCGCTGGCGGCCTTCAGGCGGGCGGGGGTCATTCCCACGGGCAAGCTGGTGGTCGGCGCCCTCGTGGACGAAGAGGACGGCATGATCGGCGCGCGCCACCTGGCAACGACGCCGGCAGGCCGGGAGCTCGATGCGGCCATCATCTGCGAGCCGGAGCAGAACGAGCTCTGTCTCGAGCAGCGCGGGGTGGTGTGGGCGCGCATCCGCGCCCGCGGGAAAATGGGCCACGGCGCCATGCCCGAGGCTGGCGTGAATCCCATCACCTCGCTCGGCGCGGTGCT
>WNGB01028832.1_pt2 | contig 15071 bp, 16 predicted proteins | sample 5400681 | NCBI WGS metagenome assembly WNGB01 (sample SAMN13153367, study PRJNA577476) | soil metagenome | isolation source: 115 cm soil or saprolite under grassland replicate 2 | place: USA:California | collected 2016-06-15
CAAGTTCTTGCTGGGAGCCGCGCTCATTATCGGGAGCGTCGCGTTCCTCATCACGCAGGGGGTTCGCGAGACCGGCGTCTACTTCCTCACGCCCAGCGAGCTGGCGCAGAAGACGGCCCAGGATCCCACTTTCGTGGAAAACGTCGGCTTCAAGGTGGGGGCCAAGGTGGTGCCCGGGTCGGTGCGGCGTGATCCCGCGGGCCGCTCGATCGACTTCCAGGTCTCCGACGGGATCAAGACCTACCCGGTCACGTACAAGGGCCTCGTGCCCGATACCTTCACCGACGCGAACGACATCGAGGTGGTGGTGGAAGGCCGGCTCGGCCGGGACGGAGTCATCCGCGCGACCGACGTGCTCGCGAAGTGCGGCTCGCGCTACGAGGCCAAGTTCGGACCCAAGAAGGCCTGACCAAGCATGACCCTCCTTGGCGAATTTTCCCTCTGGGCCGCTGTGTTGGTAGGTTCTTGGTGCGCCGTGATCGGCTTGTCGGGCCGGTGGCGGACCCGGCCCGAGCTGGCAGCCACCGTCACCCGATCCACCTACGCGCTCTTCTTCTGCCTGGTGGCCGCCTCGCTTGCGCTCTGGCAGGGACTGGTCTCGCACGACTTCAACATCGAGTACGTCGCCTCCTATACCTCCCGCAACCTCCCGCCTTACTACGTGGTATCGGCCTTCTGGGCGGGCCAGAAGGGGTCGCTCCTCTTCTGGGCGGTCGTGCTCTCGCTGTTTGGCAGTCTGGCCCAGGCGCTGACGCCCCGGCGCCATTCGGATCTGCTGCCGTACGTCGCGGCGATCACGTCCGCAGTCGTGCTGTTCTTCGTAAGCGTGATGCTCTTCTCGGCCAATCCGTTCGAGCGGCTCGCCTTCACCCCGCCGGACGGGCGCGGCCTGAACCCCCAGCTCCAGAACGTGGGGATGGTCATCCATCCTCCGATGCTCTACCTGGGTTACATCAGCATCACGGTGCCCTTCGCTTTCGCCGCGGCGGCGCTCCTGTCCCGGAAGCTCGACACCGGTTGGATCCATGCGATCCGGAAGTGGACCCTGGTCTCGTGGCTCTTTCTGTCGATCGGCATCACGCTGGGGATGTGGTGGGCCTACGTCGAGCTGGGATGGGGCGGCTACTGGGCCTGGGATCCGGTAGAGAACGCCAGCCTGCTGCCCTGGCTCACCATGACGGCATTCCTGCATTCGGTGATGATCCAGGAAAAGCGGGGAATGCTCAAGCGCTGGAACCTGGGTCTCATCGTGGGGACGTTCCTGCTGAGTATCTTCGGAACTTTCATCACCCGGTCGGGCGTGATCTCGAGCGTGCACAGCTTCACCCAGTCCAACGTCGGGTATTTCTTTCTCGCGTTCCTGGTGATTGCCGGGACGTTCGGCTTTACACTGCTCTACACCCGCTGGCCGCTGCTCGAACCCGATTCGCAGCTCGACTCCGTGGTCAGCCGGGAAGCTGCATTTCTCTTCAATAACCTGCTGCTGGTGGGTATCGCGTTCTCCGTGCTCTGGGGGACGCTGTTTCCGATCCTCTCCGAGCTGGTGCGCGGCAGCAAGATCACGGTCGGTCCCCCCTTCTTCAACCGGGTGAACGTGCCTCTCGGCCTGCTGCTGCTGGGCCTCACCGGGGTGGGACCGCTGATTGCCTGGCGAAAAGCCTCGCCTGGCAACCTGAAGCGCCAGTTCTTGTGGCCGGGGCTTGCCGGCGTGGCGACGCTCGGTGTGCTGCTCACGACCGGAATGCGCGACCCTTACCCCCTGATGGCGCTCGCTCTCGCCGGATTCGTCGGCGGCACGGTGGTGCAGGAGTTCCAGCGGGGCGCCCGCGCGCGGATGCGGATGCACCGGGAGTCACTGCCGGTCGCGCTGGGTCGCCTGATCGGCCGCAACCGCCGGCGCTACGGCGGCTATCTGGTGCACCTGGGCATCCTCACGTACTTCGTCGCGTTCGCGGGCATGGCGTTCAAGCGGGAGCAAGAGGCGACCCTCAAGCCGGGTGAGTCGATCGAGATGCGAAGCCCGTTCGGGCACACCTACCGGTTCACCCATCTCGGCATCTCACAGTTCGAGGCGCTCAACCGGATCGTCACTGCCGGAACGGTCGAGGTTACCAAGGATGGCAAGCCGGCGGGCCTGGTCACGTCGGAGAAGCGGCAGCACGTGGACAGCTTCAGGCGGCCGACGTTCGAGCCGTCCACCGAAGTCGGCATCCGGAGCGGCTTGCAGGAAGACCTGTACGTGGTGCTGGCGGGCGTGGTGAACGGCACCGAGGAGGCGGTGTACCGGTTCAACCTCAATCCGCTGGTGTGGTGGGTCTGGTTCGGCGGCGGGGTGCTCGTGCTCGGTGGGCTGGTGACCATGTGGCCGGGTGGCGGCCCCGTGATCCGTACGCGGTGCTCGGTGCAGGCTGGCTATGAAGTGACGCTCGGCGGACGGGCGGACGGGCAGGCGGGCCGGCCGGCCGGTGCGATCGTGGGCGAGGCGGATTGACATGGCGGCAAGCCCGGAACGCAGGCAGCAGGGACGACGCCGGTTTCTGGCTGCGGCAGCCGGGGCTCTCGCTGCGGCCGTTGGCGTCGCTCGCAGCGCATCCGGCCAGGGCCAGGAGCCGCTGCCCGGACAAGGGGCCAACGGCAGTCTGCGCGACCCAACCGTGGCCGGCCGCTCCCGAACCCCTACCAGTACTCGGGACAACGACGAAGCGATCAAGCGCATCGAGCAACGGCTCCATTGCACCTGCGGGTGCAACCTCGACGTGTTCACCTGCCGGACTACCGACTTCTCCTGCACCTACTCTCCCGACCTCCACCGCGAAGTCGTGGCGCTTTACGACCAAGGCAAGACCGGGCAGCAGATCCTGGACGCGTTCGTCGTCAAGTACGGTGAGAAGGTGCTCATGGCGCCGGAGCCAAGGGACTTCAACCTGCTGGGCTATCTGCTGCCCGGCGCGGCGATCACGATCGGAGCGGCGGTGCTGGCCCTGGTAATCGGGCGGCGCGAGCGGCGGAAGTCGCTTGCGCTTGTCGCGGCCTCCCCGGGTCCCGAGGTAGGCAGCGTCGCGGCTCCGGCTACGGCAACCCCGGAAGAGCTCGACCGGCTGCGCCGGGCCCTCGCCGAGGTCGACGACTAGATGGGGTTGGAGGTGGTGCTGGCGGCGGTGGTCGGGCTGCTCGCACTCTGGATCGTGCTCGAGCCCGTGGTGCGGCCTCACCGGGTGCGCCGGCCGGCGGAGGAGCCGCTCGACCCGGAGGAGACACCCAAGGGAGTGGCCCTGACGGCGCTCAAGGAGATCGAGTTCGATCGCGCGACGGGCAAGCTGTCCGACGCCGATTACGAGCAGCTCAAGGCGCGGTACACCGCCGTGGCGGTGGAGGCGCTGCGGGCGGAGGCGGCGTCTGGCGCCGCCGACGACGTCGAGGCAATGATCGCTGGCCGAGTCCGCAGTCTTCGCTCCGCTGGTTTCCCGATGCCGCCGAGCGCGCCCGTGTGTCCCACCTGCGGCCCGCGTCCCGAGGCGGACGCAGTGTTCTGCTCCTCCTGCGGGTTCCGGCTCCAGGCTCCCGCCGCGTGTCCCCGCTGTACTGCCCCACTACCGCCGGACAGCCGCTTCTGCGAGGCATGCGGGAGCCGGGTGGCGGCGTAGGGCGCGTTCCGAGCGCTGCACACCAGTGCGTTCTGGCTTCAGTTACCCTCAACATCGCTGCGGTCGCCGGCATCCTCATCGAGCGGGTGAGAGCATTCTTCGACGTCAAGTGACGAGTCGGGCGTAACGCGAGCGGCAAGGTGGCGGGACTGCTCCCGCCACCTTGCCGCTGGGGTCCCGCGCTCGGCTACCGCGGGATCAAGGTGAACTGCATCAGGAACGAGTCTTCCGAGAGCGCGTTCGTCACCAGGGTTCCCGGGATCGCGCCCTGCGGCCGGATGATCGGGCCGCTGACGTCGCTGCGGAACGCGTGATAGTACCCGCCGCTCACTTCCAGCGTCGGTGAGAGCCGAACCCCCGCGCCCAGCGTGAGGTGATGCTTCACTACGGCCGGCGCCGGGACATTGAGCGCCGAGAGCGAGTCGGGCACCGGATTGCCGGTCACATTGTAGCCCGCGCGCAGAGCGAGCAGCCGTGTCGCCTGCCAGTCCAGGCCGAAGCTGCCCACCCAGATATTCCGCCAACCGAAGCCTTTCACGGATCCGTCGGGATTGAAGCCGGCATCACGGAAGCCGTTGGTGCTCGCGTAGGCGATGTAGCGGCCGTCGGCGGCGAGGGTCAGGCCGTCTACCGGATTGACCGCCACACCGCCCGCGTAGACCGCCGGCGCGTCCAACCGGAAGGTCATCCGGCGCGGAGCGAGGTAATCGGGCAGGTTCGGGTTCTCGAAGGTGCCATTGTACTCGAATTCCTTGAACCACTGCGGACTCGTGTAGGAGGCACCAACAGAGACTCGATCGCTGACCTTGGCCAGCATGCCAAGTTGGAACCCGGCGCCGAAGGCCCCGTCAGCGTTGGCCGCGCTGGAGTAGTAGCCGCGATCGTCGAGGGTGCCCCAGGTTCCGTCAGCGCCTGGGTCGACGGCGGGCGCTGCAATGGGAAACGGCCGCACGGCGAGCGAGGCCCAGTCGATGTTGACTGCTGCGCCCAACCAGATCCGATCGGTCACGGCGACGGCCACGGCAGGTGCGATCTTCAGAAACTGATAGTTGCTGTACACCGCTCCAAAGCCATACGGTTGCGGAGCCAGGACCGGATTCTCGGCGTCGGGGTAGTCGACCCCGAATCCGCCGATGCCGAGCGCCCCAACGCCGACCACGATCCTGTCGCTCACGCGGTTGCTCAGCGCCATGGCGGGCACCGGTGAGAACTCACTGTTGCTCTCCGTGGTGCCGCTGCCGAACCCGATCGCAGTCGCATCGCTCGTGACGCTCCGGTGCGGCTTGAAGAGCTCGAAGCCGAACTCCATGCGGGTGCCGCTGAACGCGAGCAGCCCGGAGGGGTTGAGATAGAAGGTGCCGAGCAGACTGCGCGGGGCCGCCACCCCCGCGCCGCCCATCGCGGCATTGATGGCCCCGACGCCGTGCAGGAAATGGCCATCGGTGGCGCCCGCGTCGCGCGACGCAAGGGCCAGCGCGAGCATGGTACTCGACCAGACGAGCGAACGACGCATACGGTATACTCTCCTCTCTTCTCCAACTGCTTGACCGGATCCAACTGCTCCACCCGATGTTCCGGGGCAGTCCCGAACTCTGTTCCCCCCGCCGAACCGCTCGTGAATCCGTGCCGAACGCCGGCTCAGCGTGGGGCGAGTTCCCGCGCTAGCGCGGCGGCGAGCGCGTCCGGAAGGGGGAACGCGTCCAGCAACGGGCCGGGCCGGCCAGAAGTAGCGAGCCAGGCTGTCTCGTAGCCGGGCGCCCACCCCGGCGCGTAACGCCGGAGCAGCAGCGCGCCGCAGCGCACGGCCGCGCGACCGCTCAGCTCCTCGCCCTGCACCCGATCGTCCCCCACCCCGTCCACCGTCGCCAGCGCCGCCCGCACTGCCGGGTAGCACAGCTCGCGGACGGCCAGGAAGACCGCATCCGTAGTGGCCGTCTCCGAGGTGGGAAGGGCTACGGCGACCACGTTGTCCGCCGCGGAGCGCGGATCCGCTTCGAAGAACCGCCCATCGGCGCCCACGGCGGGCGAGAGCAGCATGGTCCCGCCCTCGAGGCGGTGGCGGGCGAGGTACGGGGCGAGCGCCGCCGCCAGCGGCTGCCAGGCCCGCGTGAAGGCTTGGGCCTGCTTGGCGCGCTGCGCGGAGCTCCCGGCGGACGCGTCGCGATAGTACCGCGACCACTCGTCCGCGAGCGCGGCGGCGAGCTCTCCGAGTACGCGACGCTCAGCCGGCGTGGCGAGCGCAGTGCCCAGCGCGACCGCTCCGAAGCGCTCGGCGGGACCGAGATGGGCGGCGGCGCCGGCGCCCTCTCGTGCCACCGCTCGCACTGCGTTGAGCATCGCCGACGGCTGGGATCCCGCGAAATACAGCGGCGCGAAATGGAGGACTTCGAACGCGCTGTCCTCCGCAAACGCGTGCCGCAAGTACGCCGCGCGATCGTCCAGGAGCGACCGGACGCCTCGGGCGGTCTTTTCCCGCTCGGCGGCGGCGGCGTAGTCCGTGGCGTAGAGCGGAAGCCCGCCGAACCCCGTGACCCCGAGCGTCGCGAGCCCGTGGAACCACAGGTCACGGCCGCAAAATGGAAAGCCGACGATGAAGCCAGGCCGTCGGCCTGCGTGAAAGAGTTTTCATCTTGCCTTCGTGGTCCCTTGTGACAGCTCGTCTCATCTTGCGCATGGGCATATCGGGATATCCCCGTAGCCCCATGGGAGGAGGCGACCATGACCCGGATGGCTCGACCGATCAGCGCGGCGGCGCTCCAGAGCGCCGCGGGCGTGATCAAGTGCCTCGGCCACCCCCTCCGGCTGCGGTTGCTGGAGGCGATGGAAGCTGGTGAGCAGACGGTGAGCGCGCTGCAGCGCTTCTCGGGGGCGGGCCAGGCCGCCGTGTCGGAGCAGTTGGGGATTCTGCGCGGGCAAGGCGTCGTGGAGGCGCGCCGGGAGGGCCCGTTCGTCTATTACCGAATCACTGAACCGAAAGTGCGCCGGATTCTCGCGTGCATCCGCCAGTGCGATGCCGCCCCGGCAGGGAGGACTCGATGACGCGGATTCTGATTCTGGGGGGTGGCACGGCCGGGACAGTGATGGCCAATCGGCTGGCCCGGCTCTACCGCTCCGAGCTCGAGGCGGGGCGGACCGCCATCACGGTAGTGGACCAGGACGATCGGCACGTGTACCAGCCCGGTCTCCTCTTCGTGCCGTTCGGCATCTACCAGCCCGAGGAGATCGTGCGCCCACGGGCGCGGCAACTGCTGCCGGGCGTCGCGTACCTGCAGGCGGCCATCGATCGGGTTGATGCCGACCGGGACCTCGTGCTGCTCGCCGACGGGCGCCAACTCGCCTACGACGTGATCATCGTCGCCACCGGTACGCGGGTCGCGCCGGAAGAGACTGAGGGGATGCTGGGCGAGGGGTGGCAGACGAAGGTCTTCGACTTCTACACGCTAGATGGCGCGACCAAGCTGCATGCGGCGCTGGAGCGGTTCGAGGGCGGCCGGCTGGTGATCAACCCGATCGACATACCGATCAAGTGCCCGATGACACCACTCGAGTTCGCGTTCCTGGCGGACTAGTACTTCACCCAGCGCGGGATCCACGACCGCGTCACGCTGACCTACGTGACACCCCTCGACGCCGCCTTCACCAAGCCGGTCGCGGCGAAGTCGCTGGCGCACCTGCTGGCCGAGAAGCGCATCGAGCTCGTGACCCCCGCACACCCTCCAGGCCAAACGCAAGGCCAACATCTTCGCGCTCGGCGACGCGACCAACCTGCCGTCGTCGAAGGCGGGCTCGGTGGCGCACTTCGAGGCCGAGATCCTGACCGAGAACATCCGGCGCTTTCTCGCGGGCGAGCCGCTCGCACCGGAGTTCGATGGCCACTCGAACTGCTTCATCGAGACGGGCTTCAACAAGGCGCTGCTGATCGACTTCAACTACGAGGTCGAGCCGCTGCCCGGGAAGTTCCCGCTCCCGGGGGTCGGGCCGATGTCGCTGCTCAAGGAGTCCCGGCTCAACCACGCGGGGAAGATGCTGTTCCGCTGGGTGTACTGGAACGTGCTGCTGCCCGGGCGGGACATGCCCGGCATCAAGTCGCAAATGACCATGCGCGGCAAGCGCCGCGCGGCGCCCCCGGCCGCCGAGCCGGCCGCACTCTGAGGAGAAGCACCATGCCGACACTCACGATGCTCGACACCGCACTCGATGTAGACGCTGAGGGCTTCCTGCAGAAGCCTGAGCAGTGGTCCGAGCAGATCGCCGCGGAGATCGCGCGCGAGAACAGGATCCCTACGCTCACCGAGCGTCACTGGAAGGTCGTTCGCTACATGCGCGACCGATATCTCCAGACTGGCTCCGCGCCGTCCATTCGTACGCTCGGCAAGGAGTCGGGGGTGGACATCAAGGAGCTCTACAAACTCTTCCCCAAGGGCCCGGCCAAGCTTGCCGCCAAGATCGGCGGGATCCCGAAGCCGAAGGGTTGCATCTAACGGCGCGGCCGCGCCAGGAGGAACGACCAATGACGATGACAGCGATTGCTCCGGAGCCTGTGGTGGCGCCTGAGCTCGAGGAGGAGCAGAAACCGATCACGAAGGTGTCGATCATCATCTCCAAGGGCACGCTCGAGGGCGTGTACCCCGGGCTGATCATGGCGAACGGTGCTCGGATGGAAGGGATCGAGGCCAACCTGTTTTTCACCTTCTTCGGCATGGATGCCGTGCTGAAGCGGAAGCAGGACAAGATCAAGGTCGCGACGGTCGGAAATCCGGCCCTCGGCGTGCCGACGCTTCTCGGCGCCCTGCCAGGGATGTCGGGCTTCGTGACCAGGCAAATGATGAAGAAGATGGAGCAGCTGGACAGCCCGCCCATCGGCGAGTTCGTCCAGATGATCGCCGACTCCCATCTTCACCTGAGGTACGTTCGCGACGAGCAGCGGCTACGACGACGTCGAGGCAATGATCGCTGGCCGAGCCGGAACCCTTCGCTTCGCTGCTGCCTCGACGCCGTCGAAAGGCCTACAGGCCGAGCCTTAGCCCCAGAGAAACTCCGGCATTCGGCATGGCCTTGGTTCGGAAGTCGCTGGGTACCTCGGAGTCGTGAAACAGCGAGCCGCTCAAGCCGCCGTGCGCCCTGATTGTGCCCGCCAGGGCTCCTCCCAGAGGAACGAGCAGCTCCAACCCCGCTCGGCCTCCGATCCGGAGCCGGGTGTCTTCGCCCGACAGCATCCAGACGTCGAGCACCGGACCCGCGAACAGGCTGACCGCGGTCACGGGGCCCAAGGTCCCGAGGCGGTAGCCCACCTCGGGCGTGGCCTCGACTAGGTCGACGCCGCCCTTCGCGATGATGGCGAGGTCGTCATTTTCCGACCCGAGGCCACTCTGGGCGTAGAGGACGCCAACTGCCAGGCTGCCCCGGCCGAACCGGCGGTCGAGCCGGACTCCGAACGTGGTCGGGCGGTACGGCTTGAATCCGGGCGCCTCGTTGGGCGCTATCGGTTCCGAGCCTCCCCAGAACCGGGTCAATCCGATATCGAGGCCCAGGCCCCAGGACCGGGTCTGGGCGGCGAGGCAGCCCACCGGGAGAGCAAGGAAGAGCAGGACCGGCACAACCCGACGCACGCAGGGCCGCATGCAAGCCTCCTGAGACGGACGGGGAGGCCCGGGGGTGGGCCTCCCCGGTGGTCACGATCAGCGCATCACTAGCTTGAGTGCGCCGTTCGTAATGTTGTTTTCGCCTTTGACGATCCAGTTGTAACCGGTCTTGTACTCGCCCGCGACCGCATCCTGCACTGCCGTTCCCACGAATTCGTCTTGCGTCGTGATGAAGGACCACACGGCTTGGAGGATCTTCTGGAACGCACTCGCCCGGTTCCAGTAGCGGGCCAAACCGGTCGTAGTGTCACGCCCTCCCGTCAGTGCCCGGTAGTAAGTATCGATGGTGTTGATCATCGTCTTGAATCGGTCGGCGTCCAGCTTGATCTGGCACGCCGTATCGTCGTCCTCGATGACCACGACCCGAAAGCTCTGCCCCGGGTGCTGCTGCTTGTAGCTGTTGATCTGGGTCTGGCTTATCAGGAGCACGTTGCCGGTCCACGTGGTGGCGTTCTGGTCGAAGTAGTACGGCACGGCCTGCTTCTGGCCCGCGCACTGGTAATCCTTGAGCGAGTCGGTGGTGCCGGCCTGGCCGAGGATGTGCACCTCAAATTCGGGGTCACCCTTCAACCAACCCTCAAACGTCCCTACGAACGACGCCGCCGTCATCCAAAGGCCCGGGCTGGTGCCGCCACCGCCGACCCCCCCGCTGCAGGTGCTAGGTACCACGCCGCCGGCCCCCGTAGCCGGGCCGCTGTAGGGGCACACCTCCGCACGCACGCTGACCCCGGCGCCCGCGGGCCCGAAATCGGTCTCGACCGGCACCAGTGCCAGCACTGGCGTGGCCGGCGGGTGGTCCGGGCTCAGCACCTGCCGGCGGCCGCTGACATCGAAGGCCACCGGGGCCTCGTGATCGTGCAGCGCCGTTGCCACGAGCAGGTTGCCATCCCCGCTCCACTTCGCCCGATGCTCGGCCACCGGCAGGTACAGCTCGAGCGCGGGCGCGGCGAGCGCTTCGGCTGTCACCGCTGCCGCCCCAGCGCCGGTGAGCCGGGCGAGGTCGGCCGCCAGGGGCCGGCCGCCCTCCGTTAGCACCCGCTGAAAGTGGAGCTTGTGCTCGCGAACCGGAGACCGGTCGAGACCCTGCTTGAGCCGGAGCCGAAATTCGGGATCGGCCAACGCGAGAGCCAGCCGGCGGGCAATCTGCTCGAGCTGTTGCTGACCGGCGCCCGGAGCGCTCCTGCCGGACGCCGAGACACCGGGATCGTCGGCTGCGGTTGGGGGTGGGCCCGCATGCTCTCCGCAGCCGGCGAGAGTCGCGAGAAGCCCGACCGCCGCGAGGCGGATCCTGCTGGGCATACGTCCTCCTTGGGGGTGAGGCGCCGACGGCGAGCGCGGGACTGTGACGGCGCGCCCAAGGTAGGAGAGGGAGATCTCGAGGCGGGGACGCTATTTCCGCGCGGAGGCGCAGAAAAGCCGCAGGCGGCACCCATCTGCGGCAGGATGATCCGGGGCCTGGTTCAGGATCGGTTCACACCTCCAATCGCTGTACCCGTGTGAGGGCGAGTCGCAGCGAGAGCAGCGTGGCCGCAACGCAGAGGACCGCGGCCGCGCCCAGCGGCACGATCATCCACAGGTCCCATGCGGCGTCGACACCGCCCTGCTCGGCCCGGATCTGGGCAGTGACGGTGGGCGCCTCCAGCATGATGACCAGGGCGAGCAGGGTCACGCTCGCCATCATGTACACCAGCCCTCCGAAGCTGGTTGGGATTTGTGCTGCGTTTTCAGTGTCGAATCGGGGATAGAACGCGCCGAAGCTCAGGGCCAACGCGCTGGCCGCCAGGGTGAAGGTCACCATCGTCACCAGGCTCACCAACGCCATGAACGGCGAGGCCCTGAGAATGAGATTGGTCACGATGGTCAGCAGCAGCGCGAGCACCAGCAGCGGGACGGTTCCGATCCAATACTTGCTCCAGAGCATCGCCCGGAGGTCGAGCGGGCTCGAACGCAGCAGCCACATCTGGCGCCCCTCCAGCGAGACCGAGGGGAACAGGAACCGTGCCGCGATGGCGGCGAGGACGAAGCCGGCGAGCCCCAGGTTCAGGAAGACCACGAGCGTGATCACCGAGGCAGGGAAACGGTCTCCCGAGAAGAGCGGCAGCGCCTGGATGTTGAACAGATAGACCAGGATCAGCACCGCCAGCAGAATCAGCTGGCTCCACTGGGTGGGATCCCGGAAGAACAGCCTCGTGTCCTTGAGGATGAACTCCCGCCGGTCGGCCGGGAGCCAGCGAAGCAGGGCGCCGAGCGCATCGGTCGATCGGCTGCCGGCGGCGACCCGGGCACTCTCTTGAGCCTTGGAAAACGCCTTCCGGTAGAGCTTCCGGTAGAGCAAGGCGCCGATGCCCAGCCCGAGCGCCGTGCCGCCCCAAAGGAAGGCCACCGGCTGCGGGTCGGCAATCTGCAGCAGCCAGTTCATCAGCATCCGCATCGCCCACTCGCTCGGCAGCCACGGATTGGTCGGTGCCTGCAGCATCGATACGAAATCCGCCAGCGAGCGGAATCCCTCCGGCCTCACCAGCTGCTCTGGTTGCGCCACGCGCAGCACGAGCACCAGGCTCGCCACCGCCCCAATGGCGATCAGGCTCAGCAGCTCCTTGGCCCGCCGCGCCGGCACCAGGTTCACCAGCAGCAGCGTCAGCCCGGTTCCGACCACGGCGGGGAGCAGCAGAAAGGGAATGAAGGCGCCCAGAACGACTACCGGCCAGAGCGGGCCGCCGTGGTAAACGATGCCGTAGGCCGCGAACAGCGGCACCGCGAGCAGCGCGACCATCCACGAGGAATGGAGCGTAGTCTCAGTGAGCTTGGCGAGATAGAACCGGATCGAGTGCACCGGCGACGCCGCCAGCAGATCGAGATCCTTGGCCAGGAAGAAGCTCGAGAGTGCGGTGATCAGATTGGAGAGGAGCAGGATGGAAGAGAAGGCGAGCAGCGCCAGTCCCAGCAGCTTGGTCGAGAGGAAGTCCCCGATCTCCGCCACCCCCCGGAAGTAGCGGAGCACCCGATACAGGATGCCGAACACCCCCGACCAGAACGCCAGGGCGAGCAGCGCAAGCAGGGCGAACCGGGTGCCGGCGCCGTCCCGCTCCTGGCGCAAGCGGGCCCGGGCGCTCTGCCACTTCGGGCTCAGGACGATCCAGAGCCGGGGCCCGCGGTACTGGCGCCAGGACATTGCGATCAGGCTTCGAGAATTGTGTCCAGCTGCCGCTCGTGAAACCCGCCGGTGAGGCGGAGGAAGAGGTCCTCCAGGCTCGCATCGCCCGACGCGGTCTGCTCCCGCAGCTCGTCCATCGTACCGCTGGCGAGAATCCGCCCGCTCTGCATGATGGCGATGCGGTCACACATGCTCTCGGCGACTTCGAGTGTGTGGGTGCTCATGAGAATCGTACCGCCCCGGTTCACGTATTGCCGGAAGAGGTCCTTGAGGAGCCGCGCGCCCTTGGGGTCGAGCCCGACCATCGGCTCGTCTACCACGATGACCTCCGGTCGGTGGACCAAAGCGCTGGCGATGATCAGCTTCTGCCGCATCCCGTGGCTGTACGACTCGGTGAGCTCGTGCTTCCAGGGGGTGAGCTCGAAGATGTCCAGCAGCTCGTCGATTCGGCGCTCCAGCGAGGCATCCTCGACGTTATACAGCGCCGCCACGAACCGGAGAAACTCCGCGCCGGTGATCTTGTCGTACACGAACGGACGGTCGGGGATGTAGCCGAGTCGCCGCTTCGCCAGCAGCGGCTGTCGCGTCAGGTCGACACCTCCGATCTCGATCCGCCCCCCCGTGGGCACGATGATGCCGGCAATCATCCGGAAGGTCGTCGTCTTGCCGGCCCCGTTGGGCCCGAGAAAGCCGAACAGCTCGCCTTTGGGAACGGTGAGCTGGATCCCGTCCACCGCCGTGAACGAGCCGTAACGCTTGGTGAGATTCGTCAGGGTGATCACCCGTGTCTCCGCTGCACGATGGCCTCGACCAACGCCCGGTCCTCCTCGCGCTCCACCACGATCCGGAGCTCGCGGGGATAGCCGTCCGGGCGATCGGGGAAGGTTTCGGCCAGGAGTCCCGCTGCGTCTTCCAGACTGAGCTGACCGGCGCCGCTGCCGACCAGCGGGGTCGCGATCGCCCCGAGCCCCCAGTCGGCCGCCCGCTGCCAGGCCGAGAGAAGTGCGCGGCGAACGATCTCACGGTCGGTGCGGCGGGTCGAGTCGCGGATGACAACGTGGAGCACGAACGGTGCCGCCAGATCGCCGCTGCCGGTGACGACGGCGGCTCCGGCGTCGAGCGGCGTGCTCACACGGCGCAGCGCGGCGAAACGATCGCCCGCCTGCCGGTCGAGCCGGCTCGTCTCGAGGGAGACCGGATCGAGGACCTCGTCGGCTGGCCGGACGACCGCGTCCGCCATAACGAACGCGAGATCGTCTACGACCACCTGAATCACTGCCGGGACAGCTCTTGTCCCCGACGGTAGGCCAACAGGGCTTCGTCGGGCCGGTGCAGCCGATCGAGCACCCGGCCCATCAGGTGATACGCTCTGGGCTGCTCGGGATCGAGGGCGAGGGACCGCTCCAGCGCGACGACCGCGTCTTCTGGTTGTCCCGTCTGATGCAGCGCCTCCGCCAGGTAGTTGAAGGCCACTGGGTTCTGCGGCTGGTGGGCGGCCGCGCGGTCCAAGGTGTGGGCCGCCTCCACCGCCAGCCCCCGCCGCCACAGCGTGAGACCGAGATCGAGCAGGGCCTGCCGGTGCGACGGCTCGAGCCTGAGCGCCCGCCGCAGGTCGGCCTCGGCTTCGCTCAGGCGTCGCTGGCGACCCAGCAGCGACCCCCGGAGCACGAGCAGTGCGACCGAGTCGGGCGCGGAGCGAATCCCGTCGTCCAGCAACGCCACCGCTTCGTTGGGGTGTCCTTCCTGCTCCGCCAGGCGCGCCGCGGCGACGCGGCCGCTCTCGGAATCCGGCGCGGAGGCGACGGCCGGACCGGTGATCGGGTCGGCGGCGAGCGGGGGCGCCGGCACCGGGATTTGAGGCGCTGGGGCCGGCCGGGCGGGCGTCCAGTCGAGGGACTGGCTGCGGGCGCGGCCCGGTACGACTTGCCGCCGATGGCGGATTCGTGGCATGGAGACTCCGCAATTAGGGTCAGGTCTTCCTTATGCTACGGCTCGTTTTGGGAATGCGGAAGACTGGTTCCGCCTGGTTCGCGATCCCGCGGATTGAATGCGAGCGGGGGCCCCCGGTAGTTTTCCGTGGCTATGGCTCAGGAATGGCTGATCGTCCGCGGTGCCCGTGAGCACAACCTCCGGGACATCTCTGTCCGAATCCCCCGTAACCAGCTCACCGTCATCACCGGGCTCTCCGGCTCCGGGAAGTCGTCGCTCGCGTTCGACACGATCTATGCCGAAGGCCAGCGGCGCTACGTCGAATCCCTTTCGGCGTACGCGCGCCAATTTCTGGGGTTGATGGAAAAGCCGGACGTGGATGCCATCGAGGGACTCTCGCCCGCCATCTCGATCGAGCAGAAGACCCAGGGGCAGAATCCCCGGTCGACCGTCGGGACCGTCACGGAGATCTACGATTATCTGCGGCTGCTCTGGGCTCGGGTCGGGGTCCCCCATTGTCCCAACGACGGGAGCCCGGTGGCGCGCCAGAGCGCCGCGCAGATTACCGACGCCGTGCTCCTCTGGCCGGAGGAAACCCGGATCGACGTGCTGGCCCCTCTGGTCCGGGGGCGGAAGGGTGAGTTTCGCGAGCTGTTCGACGACGTACGGAAGCGCGGCTTCGTCCGGCTGCAGGTGGACGGG
>WNGB01014807.1_pt1 | contig 15067 bp, 17 predicted proteins | sample 5400681 | NCBI WGS metagenome assembly WNGB01 (sample SAMN13153367, study PRJNA577476) | soil metagenome | isolation source: 115 cm soil or saprolite under grassland replicate 2 | place: USA:California | collected 2016-06-15
TGTTCGTCCAGACGCTCCTGGCCGCGGCCTTCGGCGTCGGCGTCTACCTGCTCGCCGCGTGGACGATCCGGATCGGCGAGCTGCAGGAGGTCATCGCGGTCGTGCGAGCACGATTTCGCGGCCGGACGGTAGAGGCGACCCCGCGATCGAGCCCAGCGGCGCGGGATGCGGAACGTCACTGAGACCGATACTACATTTGACTCTAACCTTTAGTCCCACATAGACTATCGCCGTGGGGCGAAACGATGCGGAGCTCGGGGACCTGCTGCACCAATGGCGCGAGCTCATGACGTCCGCGCGACCCCGCTGGAGCGCCGCCGACCTCACCTTCACGCAGCTGCGCGGCCTGTCCGTGCTGGCCCGGAGGCAGCCGCTGCGGATGGGCGATCTCGCGGAGGCCCTGCATATGACCCCGGCGAGTGGTCGAGCTGTCGCGGCGGGGCCAGCACATCCTGGACGTCATGGAACGCGGGTCCGCCGATCACTTCGGTCGGATGATCGACAAGATGACACCCGAGGAGCGCGGCGCCCTCGCGACGACGCTGCGCGCGTTCCTGCGCATCGGCGCGGAGACCACTGACGGCAAGACCCGGCGGTGCTGATCCCGCTGCTGCGCCGCTTCCTGCCGCCGTACCGGACCCAGGTCGTGATCGTCACGGTCCTCCTCCTGATCCAGTCGATCGCGAATCTCTACCTGCCCAACCTCAACGCCGACATCATCAATAACGGAGTCGCGAAGGGCGACACCGACTACATCTGGCGCACCGGCGCGGTCATGCTCGTCGTCACGCTCGGGCTCGGCGTGCTCGCGATCGTCGGCGTGTACTTCGCCTCTCGCGCGTCGATGGGCGTCGGCCGGGACATGCGCGGGGCGATCTTCGCGCGCGTGCAGAACTTCTCAGCGCTCGAGATGAACCGATTCGGGACGCCGTCGCTGATCACGCGCAACACCAACGACGTCCAGCAGGTCCAGCTGTTCCTGCAGATCGCGCTCACGATCCTGCTCTCCGCGCCGCTCCTGGCGATCGGCGGCGTCATCATGGCGGTCCGCGAGAACGCCACGCTCTCGCTGACCCTGGTGGTGATCGTCCCGCTGATGGCCGCGGTGATCGGCACCCTCGTTGCGCTCGCGGTGCCGCTCTTCCGCAAGATGCAGGTGCGCATCGACCGGATGACCGAGATCCTGCGGGAGCAGATCACCGGTATCCGCGTCGTGCGCGCGTTCATCCGGGTCGGTTCGGAGCAGCGCCGCTTCGAGGCGGCGAACGACGACCTCATGTCCACCGCGCTGCGCGTGAACCGGATCTTCGCGCTGGCGATGCCGAGCCTGCTCGGCATCATGAATCTATCGACCGTCGCGGTGCTGTGGTTCGGTGGCCACCTCGTCGACAGCGGCGACATGCCGATCGGGAACCTGACCGCGTTCCTGATGTACATCTTCCAGATCCTCTTCGCGGTGATGATGGCGGTCTTCATGGTCATCCTCGTCCCGCGCGCGGAGGCGAGCGCGCAGCGTATCGAGGACGTCGTGCGCACCGTGCCGTCGATCGTCGACCCACCGACGCCCACGCTGCCCGAGCGCGACACCGGGCTGGTCGAGCTGCGCGATGTGACGTTCGCATATCCGCACAGCGAGCGGCCGGTGCTGCACGATCTCTCGTTCGCGCTACAGCCGGGGATGACCACCGGGATCATCGGCGGTACCGGATCGGGAAAGACGACCGTCCTGAGCCTCATCACGCGAGGCTTCGACGTCACCGGTGGCCAGATCCTCGTCGACGGAGTCGATGTGCGCGAGCAGTCTTTGGATCGTCTGTGGAGCCGCGTCGGCCTCGTGCCGCAGGCGGCCTACCTGTTCAAGGGCACCGTCGCCGACAACCTCAGGTTCGGGGATGAACGCGCGACCGACGCCGACCTGTGGCGTGCGCTCGAGGCAGCGCAGGCGCGCGACTTCGTCGCGGCCATGCCGGGCGAGCTCGACGCCCCGATTGACCAGGGCGGCACCAACGTCTCCGGGGGGCAACGCCAACGCCTTGCGATCGCGCGCGCGCTGGTGAAGCGTCCGGCCATCTATCTCTTCGACGACTGCTTCTCCGCGCTGGACGCGGCGACCGACGCGCGCCTTCGACGAGCGCTGCGCGCGGAGACGAGCGACGCGACCGTCGTGATCATCGCGCAGCGCGTGAGCACGATCCTGCACGCGGATCGCATCGTCGTCCTCGACGACGGGCGGGTGGTCGGCATCGGGACGCACGACGAGCTCATGGCCGGCTGCGCCCAGTACCGCGAGATCGTCGAATCCCAGCTCGGTGAGGCCGCGGCATGATGATGATGGGGCGGTCGCAGGGTAACCGTCCGGGCGCCCGACCCGGTGGCGCGGGCTTCATGGGCATGGGCATGCCCGTCGAGCGGTCGAAAGACTTCCGCGGCACGCTGCGGCGTCTGCTCGGCCGTCTTCGTCCCGAGCGCGTGACCATCGCGATCGTCGCGGTGCTGGCGGCGGCGAGCGTCGCCTTCAGCGTGGTCGGCCCGAAGCTCATCGGCAACGCCACCAACGTGATCTTCGAGGGCATCATCGGCAAGACGCTTCCCACGGGCATGACGAAAGCTCAAGCGGTCGAGGCTCTGCGATCTCGCGGGCAGGACCAGCTCGCCGACATGCTCTCTGGGACGAACGTCGTGCCCGGAGCGGGCGTCGACTTCATGCAACTGGCCGGGATCCTCGTCGTCGCCGTGGCCGTGTACGTGCTCGCCGCCTTCCTTGGCTGGCTCCAGACGTACCTCATGGCCGGGGTCGCGCAGCGGACCGTCTACGGCCTGCGCCGCGACGTCGAGGCGAAGCTCGCCCGCCTGCCACTCCGTTACTTCGACAGCCATCCGCACGGCGATCTTCTGAGCCGCGTCACGAACGACGTGGACAACATCGCGACGACGCTGCAGCAGGGGATGAGCCAGCTGCTCACGTCGCTGCTCACCGTGATCGGTGTGCTGGGGATGATGCTGTGGATCAGTCCGCTCCTCGCCGGCATCTCGATCCTCATGATCCCGCTCTCTCTGGTCGTCACCGTCTTCGTCGCCGGTCGTTCGCAGCGGCAATTCGTGGCGCAGTGGGCGCGCACGGGCGTGCTGAACGGCCACGTCGAGCAGATGCACACCGGCCACGCGCTCGTCCAGGTCTTCGGCCGCCGCCGCAGCGCCATCGAGCAATTCGACCGGCACAATCAGGCGCTCTACGAGGCGAGCTTCGCTGCGCAGTTCCTCTCGGGGATCATCCAGCCCGCCATGGGGTTCCTGTCGAATCTGAACTACGTCGGCGTCGCCGTCATCGGTGGCTACCGCGTCGCGTCCGGAACGATGACGCTCGGTGACGTGCAGGCCTTCATCCAGTACTCGCGCCAGTTCACGATGCCGCTCACGCAGGTCGCCGCGCAGGCGAACCTGCTGCAGTCCGGGCTCGCGTCCGCCGAGCGTGCTGGACGTGCGGCCGGGCGAGACCGTGGCTATCGTCGGCCCGACCGGCGCCGGCAAGACGACCATCGTCAATCTCCTCATGCGCTTCTACGAGATCGACGGTGGATCCATTCGCCTCGACGATGTCGATACACGCGCCCTGCCGCGCGACGTCGTGCGCCGCGCCTTCGGCATGGTCTTGCAGGACACCTGGCTCTTCGCCGGCACGATCCGCGACAACATCGCGTACGGCAAGGAAGGCGCCACGATGGACGAGATCGTCGCGGCGGCCACGGCCGCGCACGCCGATCCGTTCATCCGCACGCTGCCCGACGGCTACGAGACGGTCCTTACCGAGGACGCGGGGAACATCTCGAGCGGGCAGAAGCAGCTGCTGACGATCGCAAGGGCCTTCCTGGCGGACCGCAGCGTCCTCATCCTGGACGAGGCGACGAGCAACGTCGACACGCGCACCGAGGTCCTGATCCAGCTGGCCATGGCGCGGCTGCGGCACGGGCGCACGAGCTTCGTCATCGCGCACCGCCTCTCGACGATCCGCAACGCGGACACCATCGTCGTCATGGACGCCGGTCGTATCGTCGAGCAGGGAAGTCACGCGGATCTCCTGGCGCGGCGCGGCTGCTACTACGACCTGTATCACAGCCAGTTCGTCGAGAGCGTCGGAGCCGAGGTCGTCGCCGTATGAGGTCGCCGGAGACCACTGTCGAGCGTGGACCCGTCGGCGATCCGGCCGAGTTCGTGATCGAGACGCGGAGTCTGACCAAGCGCTACGGGGACGTCGTGGCCGTGAACGACCTGACGCTGCGGGTTCCGCGCGGTGGCGTGTTCGGCTTCCTCGGTCCGAACGGGTCGGGAAAGACGACGACGATGGGAATGCTTCTCGGCCTGGTCCATCCAACCTCCGGCGAGGCGCGCATCTTCGGTGATCCGGCGCGTCACCCGGCGACGCTGCGGCTCGTGGGTGCGATGGTCGAGACGCCGACCTTCTATCCGTACCTGTCCGGGCGGGCGAACCTCCGCTATTTCCAGGCCATCGGCCAGCGCGGCTCGCCCACAGAGATCGAACGGCTCCTGACCCTCGTCGACCTGGGCAAGCGCGCAGACAGCAAGTTCTCGACGTACTCGCTCGGCATGAAGCAGCGGCTCGGGATCGCCTGCGCGCTCCTCGGCGATCCCGAGCTTGTCTTCCTCGACGAGCCCACGAACGGACTGGATCCGGCCGGCGTGGTGGAGGTCCGCGAGCTGATCCGTGAGCTCGGCACGGGCTGCGACAACGTCGCGGTCCTCTCGCGCGGGCGGCTCATCGCGCAGGGCACGATCAAAGAGCTGCTCCGAGAGCACGACTCGCTGCGCCTGCGCACGACCGATGATGCCGCCGCGCAGACGGTGCTCGGCGCGCTGCCGTGGGTCGAGGGGGTCGCGCAGCAGGACGGCGGCCTCGTTGTCACAGCACCGCAGGCGCGGTCCTGGGAGATCGCCCGCGCGCTCGCTGACCGCCAGGTCTACGTGAGCGAGCTCATCCCGCTGCACCGCACGCTCGAGGAGTTCTTCATGGAGATCACCGGAACCGATCCGACCACGGGCAGGGACCGGGCATGACGGGGCACATCGCGAATCTCGCGGTATGGGAGCTCTTCAAGCTTCGGCGGCGCTGGATGCTCTGGATCCTGCTCGCGTTCGCGCTCCTTTTCGCGCAGCTCGCCGTGTGGGGCGCCTTCTTCTCGTACAAGAACGTGCAGGAGACCGGTGGCGAGCTGACGGTCCCGGCGACGCTGCAGCAACAGCAGGGCCGCGTGCCGCGAACCGTGCGCTGCAACGATCTTCTGTCGGGCGACCCGTCGCGTCAGCCGGCCGACCTCGACGTGCAGGTGACCGCCGGGCTCGCCGCGCAGTGCCGGCAGCAAGCAGCGACGCTGCCGGCCCGCCTCGCCCGCGCTTATGGGACGTTCACGCTGCCGGGGAGCATTCCGAACGCCCTCACCACGGTCCAGACCCTCGGCCTCATCCTCATGGCGATCCTCACCGCCTCGGCGATCGGCATCGACTACGGAGCGGGCACGCTCCGTTCGGTCTTGACGCAGGGCACCGGCCGCTGGCCGTACCTGACCGCGAAGCTCGTCACTCTCGCGGCGCTCACGGCTCTCGGGCTTCTCGTCGCGGTCGCGAGCGTCGCGCTGAGCAGCGCCATCGCCGCCAGTCTCGCCGCCGCGCCGGAGGGCGCCGGGGCCGCAGCGACCTGGTCCGATGCGGGCGTCGCGCTCTGGAAGTCCTGGGTCTCGATCCTTCCCTACATCGCGCTCACGGCCTTCGTCACCGTCGTCGCGCGGTCATCCGCGGCGGGCATGGCCATCGGCCTCGGCTACTACTTCGCCGAGCAGCTCATCGTCGCGTTGCTCACGAACTTCTTCAGCTGGTTCCAGAACGTCGCCGATTACCTCCTGGTGCGGAACATCTCGGGTTGGACGGGCGGCGCCGGAGGCTTCCCCGGTACCGTGTTGCCGGATCAGACACACGCCACCATCGTGCTCGCCGCCTACACCCTCGTGCTCGGCGGCATCGCGTTCTGGCTCTTCGAACGCCGCGACGTGCAGGGCGCGACCGGCGGTGGCTGAGCGACCGCGTACCGCATAGGCCAAACGCGTCGCCAGGAGGCATGACATGGAGACCGCGCTCTGGGTGGCTCAGGCCCTCGCTGCGCTGGCGTTCGCGTTCCATGGGTACCAGCTCGCGTTCGCGCTCGAGAAGATGAGAGGGCGCGTCGTATGGCCCCGCGCCGTCTCCGATCAGCTGCTTCGACCCATCGGAATCCTGGAGATCCTTGCCGCCGTTGGCCTCATCCTACCGACGCTGATGGGTGTTCTTCCGTGGCTCACGGTGCTCGCAGCCGCGTGTCTCGTCCTGCTGATGGTGCTCGCGATCGTGTTTCACGTGCGGCGCCGCGAGTGGTTCAACATCGTGCTGAACGTCATCTTCATGGCGCTCGCGGCGTTCATCGTGTACGGACGGTCGGTGATCGTGCCCGTCTGAGCGCCGTACTCTGGACGCGATGTCCGACCCGCAATCCCGTATCCGCAACTTCTGTGTGATCGCGCACGTCGATCACGGCAAGACGACGCTGTCCGATCGCCTCATCGAGCTCACCGGCACCGTCGCGCTGCGTCAGATGCGCGAACAGCTGCTCGATTCGATGGAGCTCGAGCGCGAGCACGGCGTGACGATCAAGGCGCGCGCCGTGCGCATGGCGTGGACCGCCCGTGACGGTGAGGTCTACGAGCTCAACCTGATCGACACCCCCGGGCACGTCGATTTCAACTACGAGGTGAGCCGGTCGCTCGCCGCATGCGAGGGCGCGCTGCTGCTGGTCGACGCGTCGCAGGGCATCGAGGCGCAGACGCTCGCGAACGCGTATCTCGCGATCGAGCAGGGCCTTGAGGTGATCCCAGTCATCAACAAGATCGACCTACCCAGCATCGACCTCGACGTGGTCCGCGAGGACCTGCGCACGACGCTGGGCTTCAAGGATGAGGAGGTCCTCCTCGCATCCGGCAAGACGGGGCAGGGCGTCGCGGACCTGCTGCACGCGATCGTCGAGCGCGTGCCCTCACCCAAGGGCGATCCGACGGCGCCGCTGCGCGCGCTCATCTTCGACTCGCACTACGACGCGTACAAAGGCGTGGTCGCGCACGTGCGCGTCGTCGACGGACTGCTGACGGACGACGATCGGATCCTGCCGATGGCGACGCAGAAGGCGAGCGAGATGCTCGAGCTCGGCGTCTTCGCCCCCGAGCCCCGGCCGGTCGCGCGACTGGTCGCCGGAGAGGTCGGCTACGCCGCGACCGGCCTCAAGGCCGTCGCCGACTGCCGCGTCGGCGACACGCTCACGCTCGAGCGGCGTCCCGCGGCGGCCCCACTGCCGGGCTACCGGCCGGCGAAGCCGATGGTGTTCGCCGGCTTCTACCCGCAGCGGGCCGAGGACTACCCCGGCCTGCGCGATGCGCTGGAGAAGCTGCGGCTCAACGACGCGTCGCTCATCTACGAGCCCGAGACATCGCAGGCGCTCGGCTTCGGCTTCCGGTGCGGCTTCCTGGGTCTGTTCCATCTCGAGATCATCCAGCAGCGTCTCGAACGCGAGTACGACATGGACCTCATCGCGACCTCGCCGTCGGTCGAGTACCGGGTCATCGCGCAGAAGGGAGACGAGATCGCGATCGACAACCCCGCCATGCTCCCTGACCCCGGCACCATCGTGGAGATCCGCGAGCCGTGGATGAAGACCACGCTCATCACGCCGACCAACTACGTCGGACCGATCATGGATCTGGCGCAGAGCAAGCGCGGCACGCTGCTCGACATGAGCTACGTCGACCCGACCCGCGCGATGCTGAAATACGACATGCCGCTGTCCGAGGTCATCGTCGATTTCTACGATCAGCTGAAGAGCCGCTCGCAGGGCTACGCCTCGCTCGACTATGAGTTCAGCGAGTACCGGGCCGCCGATCTGGCGCGCCTCGACATCCTCGTCGCTGGAACGCTGGTCGACGCGCTCTCGATCATCGTCCACCGCGAGAGGGCGCAGCACGTCGGTCGGCTGCTCGTCTCGAAGCTGCGAGGTCTCATCCCCAAGCAGATGTTCGATGTGCGCATCCAGGCCGCGATCGGCGGGAAGATCATCGCCAGCGAGACGGTGAGCGCGAAGCGCAAGGACGTGCTCGCGAAGTGCTACGGCGGCGACATCACGCGAAAGAAGAAGCTGCTGGAGAAACAGAAGGAAGGCAAGAAGCGCATGAAGATGGTGGGATCGGTCGAGATCCCCCAGGAGGCCTTCCTCGCGGTGCTGCGGATCAAGGACGAGGCATGAAGCAGCCGAAGCTGCAGTTCGAACACCCGACGCAGACGAGCGCCTCGACGTTCCTGCAGGCGCTCGTTGTGGGCGATGCGGCGGCGGCGTGGGCGCACCTGTCGCGCGAAACGCGCGGACTCCTCCAAGGCCTCTACGCGGCGCAGGCCGGCGTATCCCTGCGGAACGCCGCGGGCGTCGACGGCTCCGCGGCCGACGCGCGCCTCGTCGAGATCGTCGCGCCCCTCCGCGAATCGGTCATCGCCGCGCTCGGCGGGGCTGACCGCGTCGGTGGCTACGGCGTCTCCGGCGCGCGGCTCGTCGATCGCGGCACCGCGTACGTGCTGCTGCTTCCTGACTTCGGCGACGAGCGCGTGGTGAGCGAGGACGAGTGGCGCCCATCGCACCTGCTCGCATTCGTGCACGAGTCGCGGGAGTGGCTCGTGGATCTCGCGAAGACGGCCGAGCTTTCCGCCGACGCCGAGCTCCCAGACCTCCTCGGAGCGATACGCAGATGACTTCACGCAGGAGCAACGCGGCGGATGCGCCGAGGGCCCCCGCGCGCGAGGGGTCCCCGTCCCGAAGGGATGGGGTTTCGCGCGAACAGAGGGTTTCGGCGCGTCCGCCGCATACGGCGACGCCCTCGGCGGGTCTGCCGGGCACGGCGGCTCGTTCGGCGCGTCGGCCGGGCGCCGCGAGCTTCGGCCTGTACGTCCACATCCCGTTCTGTGCATCGCGATGCCCGTATTGCGACTTCGCGACTGCTCCTGCCCGCAGCGCGCTCCGGTCGCGATACCTGGACGCGCTGGACATCGAGATCAAGCGCGAGGGCGCACGATCGGGGCGGCCTCGGGTTTCGACGCTGTATTTCGGCGGCGGGACACCGAGCCTCCTCGAGCCTGGCGAGGTCGCGCGGCTTGGAACGGCGCTTCGGGAGAGCTTCGACCTGCGTCCGGTCGAAGCGACGGTCGAGGCGAATCCCGCGACGCTCGATCGCGCGCGGTTGGAGGCGTGGGCCGGGCTCGGGATCACCCGCCTCTCGCTCGGCGCGCAGTCGCTTTCGGCGGACGGGCTACGGGCGCTCGGTCGAACGCACCGTCCCGAGGATGTCGCCCCCGCGGTCGAGGCTGCCCGCTCGGTCGGCTTCGACGTCAACCTGGACCTCATCTTCGGCTGGCCCGGCCAGACGGCCGCGGCCTGGCGCGCGGATCTGGCCGCCGCGGTCGCCCTGGGCCCGGAGCATCTCTCCTGTTACCCGCTCGAGCTCGCGCTCGAGCCGGAGGAGGCCGTCGCAAACTGGCCGGGGGCGGGCTGGCGATCCGTTGAGCGCTGGCGGCGCCGTTCCGCGGCGGCGCAACCTGACGACGACGGCATCGCGAAGCTGTACGAGCTGGCCGAAGCCGTCCTGGGAGACACCGGGTACCGCCACTACGAGATCGCGAACTGGGCTCGCCCAGGCAAACGCTGCCGCCACAACCTCGGCTACTGGCGGAACGATGACTGGCTCGGCGTCGGCGCGGGCGCACACTCGCATCTCGCCGGGGCTCGCTCGCGCAACCCGGGAGTGCTGCCCACGTACATCGCGGCCGTCGAGCGTGGCCACGAACGCATCGTCGACACCGCCGCCGACGGCGCCGTGGACGGCGCGATGCTGGCGCTGCGGCTGGACGAGGGCCTCGACCTGGCTCGTTACGGGGCACGATTCGGTCTGGAGGCCGCCTCGCGCGTGCGACGAGCGCTGCGATCGCTCGACGGCACACGTCTTCTGCGCTGGTCGGGCGACCGCGTGCGGCTCACCGCGCGGGGCCGCTTGCTCGCAAGCGAGGTGTTCGTGCGCCTTCTGCCCGACGACGCTACCGTGTCCGCATCGATGTAGTCGCGAGGACGCGCTTGCGGCGAGATGCCGAACGCGATATGACACATCGCACACGCAGCACTTCTCCTCGGCGAAAGAAATTGGGGAGGCCTCATGCAGGACGAGAACACCGGAACCGATTGGCAGAAGGAACCTGGATCGATCTGGCCCGCGCCGCAGCCAGCGGGCACGCCGCCAACGCCCCCGTCAGCGATGGGCGGCGAGATGAAGTCGACCGGCGGCCGGAAGAGCACCGGCCGCAAGAAGACGACCGCCAAGAAGAAGACGACCGCGCGCAAGAGCACCGGCCGCAAGAAGACGACCGCCAAGAAGAAGACGACCGCGCGCAAGAGCACCGGCCGCAAGTCCACCGCGCGAAAGGGCACGCGGAAGAGCACCGGGCGCAAGTCCACCGCGCGAAAGACGACTGGGCGCAAGCGCCGCCGCTGATCACCTTGAGCGCAAACGAGACACGCCGCCCGAATGGGCGGCGTGTCTCATTTTCCGGTCCGCTGCAGGCCTAGTTGCGCTTGCCGCGACCCATCCCGGGCTTGCGCCCATGGTTCGCCTTCTTGCTGCGCCACGCGAGCTTTCCGGTGGTCTTCTGCTTCTTCTGCCCCTTGCTCATGCGGCGCCCTGCCCTCCCGTAAAGAGATGGAGCTGCAGCGCCCGCGTCGGCGGGGCGATCAGCTCGGTCACGAGCCATTGTGCGATGTCGGCGCCGGGCGCGTCCGCAGTAAGGCCCACCCGGGAGCGCGCACTCTCTAGACGCTTTCGTGTCGCTCGGGGATCGAGGCCGATCACACGTGCGGTGTCGGCGAGCGTTCGCTCGAGCACGTCGCGCAGCACGAAGATGCCGAGGTCCGCGCCACGCAGCGCGTAACGACCGACGAGGTCTCGTAGCCCGGCACCGAAGAGGCGCCCGGTCGCAACGGCGTCGCGTATCGTCGACGCCGCCTCGCCATCGAGCTCGCCGATGCGCAGGAGCGCTGCGATCTCGCCGTCGGGCAGGTGCCGCGCCTGCTCGAGCGACGCAAGGAAACGCTGCACGACGACGTCGTCCGACACCGCGGGCCGCGCGGTCCCCGGCAGAGCCGCGGCGATGCGCCCGAGCGCCGCCGCGAGACCACGACGCAGACCCTCGAGATCGGCGAAGCGCACGACGTCCACGACCGCGGGATTGCCGAGCAGAAGCCGCGAGACTGTTCGGTCGCGCTCGACGACGAGCACGACTGGCACGGCGTGCTCGCGCGCGAGCTCGACCTCGATGCCGACGCCGAAAGACGGGATGCCGGCGTACGCCACCACGACGCGCGCAGCGGTCACGTGGGAGCGGTCGATGTCGTACACCGCTCGCGGTTCGAGATGGGCGGCGGCCACGGGATCCGTGACGCGGTGTGGAAGGTAGGCGCGGAGGCCCACCGATTCCACCACCTCGGCCAGCAGCTCGTAGAAGAGCCGCATGCGCGCGCCGTCGTCGAGCGCTGTGAGCGCGCCCGAGACGTACGCCTCGCCGATGCGGACCGCACTCTCGCCGTCCATGGGCGCTCGATGCTCGCACGCTCGTCAAGGACAGAACGGGATACACGAAGGGGTCGAATACCTAGAATCGCGACGTGCCGGAGACACGCCTCCCGGAACATCTGCGGCGCTATCCGCTGTTCGCCAAGCTCGCTGATGCCGAGGTCGCGCAGCTGGCGGAGCGAATGCGCATGCGCTCGTTCAAGCGCGGCGAGGCGCTCTTTCGCAAAGACGATCCCGGCATGCACCTCTACGTCGTGCTCGCCGGCGCGGTGAAGATCGCGCTTCCCGGCGAGTTCGGTCAGGAGGCCCTTGTGTCGATCATGCGCACCGGTGATTTCTTCGGCGAGCTCGCCCTGTTCGACGGGAGCCCGCGCTCCGCATCAGCGACCGCGCTCGAGGACACACGGGCCGCGCTCCTCGCGCGAGATGACTTCCTCGCCTTTCTCGAGGCGCACCCTGCGGCCGTCCGCGTCGTGCTAGACGCGCTCGCGAAGACGATCCGCCGCCTTTCCGATCGGGTCGAGGATCTCATCTTCCTCGACGTCCCGAGCCGCGTCGCGAAGTACCTGCTGGACCTTGCGCAGTCCGATGGCAGCGAGAAGCTGGAGCTCACGCTGACGCAGGACGAGCTGGCGGCGTTCATCGGCGCGTCGCGCGTGTCCGTGAATCGCGTGCTCGGCGATCTGGAGCGTCGCGACATCATCGGCATCCGCCGCCGCCACATCGTGATCCTCGATGCGGATCGCCTGGCGAAAGAGATCCGCGTCTAGTGGCGCGCAAGCGCCCACTCGTCCTCGTCGTCGAGGATGATCCAGCCCTTGGCGACGTCATCGTCACGGCGCTCCGCGATGACGGCCTCGACGCCCGCATCGCCAGCGACGGGGACGAGGCGATGCGGATGGTCGACGCGCTCGAGCCCTCCTGCATGGTCCTCGACCTCATGATGCCGAGACGCGATGGCTTCTCGGTCCTGCGCGAGCTGCGTTCGGACGGCCGTATCTCGAAGATGCCCGTCGTCGTCGTCACCGCGATGTTCGGACTCTCGGAGCGCAACTACGCGACCGAGCTCGGCGCAGCTGATTACGTCACCAAGCCCTTCGAGCTCGACGATCTTGTCGCCCGCGTGCGCGCGCTCATCACACCCACGCCAAGCTGACGAGGGCGGCGAGGCCGCCCGTCTAGGCCGTTCGCGCTCCTGCCGTCGCCAGCTGGCTGGTGCAGTACCGGCAGCGCGTCGCCGACGCCAGGATCTCCTCACCGCAGAACTGGCAGAGCTTCGTCGCGGCGGGCCTCGGTACGAAGGACCGCGCGATGAGGAATACCACGAACGCGACGACGACGAAGGTGATCACCGTGTTGATGAACACGCCGTAGTTGATCGTCGCCGCGCCCGCATCCTGCGCCGCCTTCAAGGTCGGGTAGCGCTGGCCGGAGAGGTCGACGAACAGGTTCTCGAAGTCGACTCCGCCGAGAAGCAGGCCGATCGGCGGCATGAGGATGTCCTTCACCAGCGAGTTGACGACGGCCGCCAGCGCGACACCGACGATGAACGCGAGAGCCAGGGCGAGGACGTTCGCCTTCAGCAGGAACTCCTTGAACTGGGCCACCATGGTTGGACCTCCACCGCTACGTCGCGGGCCGCCCAGCATGCTGAATGCCGAGGGTACGGGCTGGCAGGCGAGCGTTACACGCTTGACGGCGGGCGCGATGCCTTGGTAGGCTTTTAGCACTCTCGATGGGAGAGTGCTAATGGCCCGAAAGAGCGACCAGCTTCCGAAACTCGGCGACCGGCAGCGCGATCTGCTGCGCGCCGTCATCCGCGAGTACATCGCCACGGCCCAGCCGGTGGCGTCGGCGGCGCTCGTCCGGCAATACCGCCTGGATGTGTCATCGGCGACCGTGCGGAACGAGCTCGCCGTGCTCGAGGAGCTCGGCCTGCTGACGCACCCCCACACCTCCGCCGGGCGCGTACCGACGGACCTCGGCTACCGGTACTTCATCGAGAGCCTGATGCCCCGCCCGAGTCTCGAGCCCGAGGAGCAGGTGACGGTCAGCCACCAGTTCCAACAGGCACTGTCGAATACCTCCGAGTGGCTGCGCCTCGCGGCCTCGACACTCGCGCGTCTCACGACCGAGGCGGCGATCGTCACGCCGCCCGCCACCGGTCACGCGACCCTGCGGCATGTCGAAGCGGTCCCGATCAGCGAGCGCCGGGCGCTGGTCGTCGTCGTCTTCGAGAGTGGAGCCGTGTCGCAGCAGCTGCTGGAGCTGAAGGTCACCGCGACGCCCGACCATCTGCGTTCGCTCTCGGCGCGTCTCACGGAGGCGCTCGCGTCGCGCGACGCCACGGGCGTGCGCGCCGAGACCGCCGGCGAGACCGGCGTCGACGCGGAAGTGGAAGTGGCGATCGCGCGGGCGCTGGACGAGCACGACGCGGCGCGCACCCACGACATCTACACCGACGGGATCCAGAACATCCTGGCGCAGCCGGAGTTCGCGACCGGCGGCCGGATGCGGGACATGCTACGGCTCCTCGAGGACCGTACCCGCCTCGTCGATCTTCTGCCACCGACGCTGGGCGACGATGAGGTACATGTCGCGATCGGCAGCGAGCACCGCCTCGAGCCGCTCCGCGGCTGCAGCCTGGTGTTCGGACGCTACGGGGCCGGCACGGAGTATCTGGGCTACATCGGCATCGTCGGGCCGACGCGGATGGACTACGCGCGCACGATCGGCGCGGTGCGCTACGTCGGCTCGCTCATGAGCGATCTCGTTCGAGTCATGGAGGGTCATTAGCCATGGACGACAAAGCACGAAAGGCGGAGGAGCTCCTCGAGGAGCGGCTGCGCACGCGGACCAACGGTGAAACGCGCGGCGAGACGCATGGCGCGGTCGCGGACACCGAGCCCGACGCTCCGGCGGCAGCCGACGCACCGGCGACGGCAGCGAAGGTCGAAGAGCTCACGACCGATCTCAAGCGAATGACCGCGGACTTCGCGAATTACCGCAAGCGCAACGAAGCCGAGCGGAACGACTTCGCGAAGTTCGCGAAGGCGGATCTCATCGCGAGGCTGCTCGACGTGCTCGATGGCTACGACCGCGCGCTCGCGACCGTGCCGGACGAGCTCAAGGGCCAGCCATGGGTCGAAGGCATGTGGCTCGTGGAGCGCAAGCTCCGCAGGGTCCTCGATGGCGAGGGTCTCGAGCCGATCGACTCGCTCGGCAAGCCCTTCGATCCGTACCTGCACGAGGCGGTCGCCTACGTGGAGAGCGACCAGCCGGAGGGCACCGTCATCCAAGAACACCAAAAGGCGTACCGACTGCACGACCGGGTCATCCGCCCAGCGTTGGTCACGGTCGCCAAGAAGAAGGAGTAAGCA
>WNGB01008051.1_pt1 | contig 15066 bp, 19 predicted proteins | sample 5400681 | NCBI WGS metagenome assembly WNGB01 (sample SAMN13153367, study PRJNA577476) | soil metagenome | isolation source: 115 cm soil or saprolite under grassland replicate 2 | place: USA:California | collected 2016-06-15
CCGGGTAGCGAAGTCCGACCTCGTTGCTGAAATCGACGAGGGAGGCTGTGATGGGTCTCGTGGTCAAAGACGACGGTTGGCGGATCCCGGACCGGGTGTGGGCGCGGATGGAGCCGTTGTTGCCGCCGCGGCCGGTGCATCCGCTCGGTTGTCACAACCCGCGGGTGCCGGGCCGGGATGCGATGAACGCGATCTTGTTGGTGTTGCGGACGGGGATGCAGTGGAACGCGCTCGACGCGACGGGGGTCTGTAGCTGCGCGTCGGCGTATCGGCGTTTCCGCGAGTGGGCCGAGGCGGGCTGGCGCGCCGCCAACTGGGGACGCCTACCGCAATAGGCTCTAAGGCCGCGACCGTGCAATTCGTGCAGTTGCACCTGCAGTATCCGACACACGGGTTACTCTGCCCCCGAACGTGACGGGGTCAGGGAGGAAACTCGCCAGGAATACGAATTCACCCTTTCGAGGGTGGGTGCTCGTTGCTGCGAGCGCAATCATCCCCCGGTACATCGAGCCGCATCGGGCGTCTGCAGTCGCGCCCAAGAGCTAAGGAGGTTTTTGAGGTTGACCAGAAAATTGCCCAGCGTTCGCGTCGTCCTGACAGCTGCAACCGCCGCGCTGATCCTCGCGCTCGTCCCCAGCGCTCTCGCCGCCAAGCGGGGTGCGACGGGTGCGACCATCACGTTCAATCCGACGACAGTCGCCGTCGGCCAGACGTACCAAGTGAACGTCTCCGGCCTCCGGCCCAACACCTGGGGGAATGTCGGCGCCTACTACATCTCCTCCGATGCCGCGTACTGGTGCTCCGGGACGTCGGACAGCGCGGGCAGCTTCTCCTGCACGTTCACGGCGGAGAAGGCCGGCACCATCCTCCACGAGGCGTATCAGAAAAACCACAACAGGTATCGCTTGCAAGCGAGCGCATACCTGACCGTGTCTCCCTGATCGCGGTCGGGACATTCGCATCCTCGTTGCGAGTGGCTGCGCCGCGAGCTCGACGTGATCGTTGCCGGTGTCGGCGACGCGGACGATCCGAATCGGATGAGTCGAGCGGGGCCGGGTCTAACCCGGCCCCGCCGCACCGCCCGGGTCGGCATCGGGCGGCTCGTCGTGCATCCCTGAGGCCTAGCCTGCTCCGGTAGCTGCCGTCAGGGGCGGTCGAGGTGGTCTCCGTCCCGGGAGCGTTACGCGACCGGGCGCTTTCTCGCCCGGGGCATCGAAGACCGCGTCGTCGACGTCGGGCGGACGGAGCAGGACGTGGCGCACCTGACGGATGAGGGCGTCGCGCGTGCATGCGTCCGAGTTGCCACTCCCCAGATCGGGGGATTGGGCCTGTCGGCTCGGCGGACGAGGTGAATCCCGACAGCTGCAGCGAAGGGAGCAATGATGTCCTCTGGCGCTTGGCGCGATGCGGCCGCGCAACAGACTGTGTCAAGGAGACGCTGGAAACCAGCGGCGTCGCCGCTTGTCATTCTCGTGATGCTCGCGTTCTTCTGGTTGAGCAGCGCGGCAACTGACGCGCTGGCGAAGGGAGCCGGCGGCGGTCAACGGTGCAGCAAGAAGAACCCGTGCGAGACGACGCCTCCGACAGTCGCCATCTCCAGTCCCTTGTCGGGATCCACGACTGCTGGCATGGTCACGATCGCGGGGACCGCCTCCGACAACGACAGCGTGGCGAAGGTCGACGTCTCGGTGGACGGGGCGTCGACTCAGGCGGCGACCGGTACGACGCACTGGACGGTCGGGCTCAACACGACCGCGTACGCCGACGGGGTCCACACGGTCACGGCGACGGCCACGGACTCGGCGGGGAACGTCGGGACGGCCAGTATTTCGATCGATGTGAGTAACACCCTCCCATCGGCCGCCGATGTCGTAACGAATGCAGCCGTGTCGCAGAACCTGGTTTTGCTGGGACCGGGCAGGATGGCCGAGCTGGGCTCGGTCTCCGTTCTTCTCTACCGGGAGCAGTTCTCCTCGCGGCCGTGGGCCCAGTTCCGCGACGCTTCTTCGGGCGCATACACGAACGTGCCGCTGCTGCCGGCTGGAGCAGTGGTGAGCGGGTGGGAGGACGCGCGCTGGGCCTTGACCGGTCAGAAGCTGCTCGTCTTCTCCGGGAACGGCCCGATCGTTGCCCGCGAGTACCAACTCTGGGGCAGCCCCCTTCCGACCTCGGCCACCTTGACCTCGACGACGACATTCGGCGACGCCGATAGTCGGGTGGGTGATTTCATCGGGCTGAGCAGCGGCGGCTTCCTGGGCGTTTGGCACCAGCAGGGCGTCTCGGGGCTTCCCCAGGGCCAGGGCGTCGCCTACTTGAGCCCCGTGGGCTCGTGGTCGACGATCTACCCGCTGCAGTTCATGCCGACCAGGGCGAGCCGCCAGGCCGTGGCCCAGCAACCGGCGGACGGCAGCATCTGGGTCTTCAGCGACCCGGACATGTGGCATGCCATCGGAGCAATGCACCTGACCGAGGGTCCTTCGGGGATCAGGGTGAACTGGACGGACGGCACCTTCATCAGCGTCCCGAAGGACGGGGACTACGGACCCGATCCAGAGCGCCCGGACGTGATCGCGACTCCCGACCCGTCCACGGGAACGATCGCGCTCGCCTACCAGAGCAACGTGCGCCAGATCTTCTCGACGGCACCGTGGGTTGTGGGCAGCTATGTCGCCGTCGCCCGGATCGCCCCGGATGGGGGCACGTCGTTCCTCTCGCTGCCGATCCCTGTCGAGCGGATCTCCGGGCTCGGGCTGGTCGTCCGGCCCGGCGAGACGTGGCTCGCCTATCGTCCCGTCGACCCGACGACCCTCACGTTCGACCACCTCTACATGGTCAGCTACAGCTCGGGGTCGTGGGGCGCTCCCACCCTCCTGGGAACTCTCTACACGCCCTACGAGGAGATCAGCTCTGGCGCTGCGCGGGCCGCGTTCGTGGCGAGGCTTACCGACATCAAGCTTCACCTCTTCGAAGGCTAGACGCGGCGCCGCGCGCAAGAGAGGAGGGCCGGTCGCCCGGCCCCTCCTCTTGCGAATCCGACCGAACGATCCCGCCGGTCGGCGCGACGCTTGGCCGCGTCAGTTGTTCGTGATCTGAATCCTGACCGAATCCCTTTCGTCCGGGTCACCTGGGTAGGTGACGTGCGCTCCGGTCGAGTCGACCGCGTCGCCGGTGGCGGTGTTCGTCTGATCGACGTTTCCGCCCGCGGAGTCGAGCGTCGTCTGGCACGTGAACGTCCACGTCTCACCAGGACCCATGACGTGATCGCTGCCCGTGTCGCCACCCGTGAAGGTGATCGAAGAGCACTTGTCATCCGAGATCACGCTCGTGTTGTCACCCGTTGTCGGCGGCGTGAGCGCCGAGTCACCGTCGTTCGTCTCGCTGTAGTGGTAGGTGACCACGGCGGACGCCGTCTTCGTCAGAACGGTGGACGGATTGATCACCGTCACGGTGGTCTGGGCCCGCTCGTCCTGGTCGCAGAATACGTCGCTCGGTGGGTTCGCCTGCTCGTCTGCGCTGCACCACCTCACGGTCTTGTTCAGCAAGGCATCGAATCCGGTCGCCAACGCGGTGTTGGTCGTGGTGACGTTCAGCGTCGTTGAGCATGTGAACGTCCACTTCTCACCGGGATCCAGGGTGCTGTCGTTGTTGCCAGGGTTGTCGGCGCCTCGCACCAGCGGCGAGCACGTGTCGTCGGTCACCGAGACGTTGGTCAGCGGATCCCTGCCGTCGTTCTCCTCGACGTAGGAGTAGGTCACCGAGTCGCCCGCGCGGATCGTCGTCTTGTCGACCGACTTGGTCAGCTTCGTGCTGGGCGCGCAGATGCTGAAGGTGGTCGGACCGGCGAAGTCCTTCAGCTCCGAGGTGAACGAGGCCGAGCTCCGCGTCTTGCCCATGAAAGTCGAGATGCAGGGGCTCTCGCCGAGGACGTTGGTCACGTCCAGACCCATCTCGGTGAAGGCATTCTGCGGGAGGCTCGTGATGACGTTGCCGTGGTTGTCGTAGTTCGCCCACGGGCCGCCATCGATGCTGGCGCCGTTGGTGAAGGCGCAGATATCGTCGCCGCTGCCCCCGCTGGCGTTGAAGCAGCCCTGACCAGAGGCGGATCCCAGGGGATCGCTGTACGTGCCGGTGGCGAGGTCGAACTCGCGGATCTCGATGCTCCCGATCGCACCGCCCCTCAGGAAGTTCATCGAGACGATGATGTCTCCAGTCGATCGATTGCCTGTGAAGCAGGTGGGGGTTGGATCGCCAGCGGCGTTCCGGCACAGGTCGACCGGATTCTTGAAGAACTCGAGGTCGACGTAGCTATCGCCGCTCGGGCTCTCACGCTCGAGGCCGCCGTAGATGATCACGTGACCCGCCCGCGGCCCGCTCGTCGGGACGACCTCATAGGCGTAGACGTTGGTGAGGTCGTCCTTGGCCGGGACGTTGCCGCCGTCCCATCCCCACGGGTTGCAGTCCGATCCGGCGAGCGGCGGCGTTCGGTTCGCGCAATCCCCCGTCGAGACCGGATCGTTGTTTTTGTTCGAGGTGCCGAAGCCCGAGAAGGTCGACGGGTCGGTTGCGCCGCCCGCGGACGAGGGGTCCGCGATGAAGGCGCATTCCTTGCCTGGAGACTCCTCGCAATCGGGCGTGCCGTTGCCGTTCGCGTCCTTCTTGGTGACAATGGTGCCCGACGGCGCCGTCGCGTCGAAGAGGTCCGACCAGTCCGGCCCTGCGTCCGTGGCGTTGCCGAGGATGTTCGTGACGTTGGCCTCAGGGGCCGTCGGCGTCGGGCCGAGCTCGAAGAACCCGTCGTTGTGGACGGCCTGCGCGCCCGCGATGTAGAACAGGGCGGTACAGGCGACCGCCAGAATTGGCACGAACAGGAAGCGCCGCCTCCGCTTGCTCCCTGTCGGGCCGAGGACTCGCTGCGTCATAAGAAAGCCTCCTTCGAAGAGTTATCGGTACCTGCCGACGGAGCCTCGCCCGGTTCCGTCCCGTGCTCCTACGGTGCTGAGGGCTTGCCGAAATCGCGCCCCATAGTCCTCCCTTCGGACAACCGCAGAAGGCGACGCGCGCGAGACACGACGGACCGGCTGATGAGATGCGCCCCCGTGAATCGTGTGCCTGGCCGCAACACGCCTCCAAAACAAACCCGAATTCCGCTCCGCGACGCGAGCCTAACCCGCGGAAAATCCCCACACATCGGCCGACTACATGATCTTGCGCCGTACTGCGAACGCCTGAGGGCTACGGCGATCGTCGTAGCGCGGCCTTGAAAGAGATCGCCGTTTGCGGTACAAAAACCCTGCTCACGTCAATCTTGAGGAGCACATCTGGTGGCACCCTGCGGCTCGGTCTTCGTAGCGGACGACGCCCAAAGCTGCGCGCTCATCTCTCGGCTGCTGCGGCGGGCGGGCTACGCAACCCGTGAGCTGAGCAGCGGCGAACAGGTCCTGCAGGCGGCCGCTGCAGAGCTGCCGTCGCTGGTCGTACTCAACGTCAACCTTCCTGGACTCAACGGCTACGAGGTCTGTCGCGAGCTCCGCGACGCCTACGGGGAGACAGTCCGGATCGTCTTCGTCTCCGCGGAGCGCACGGAGCCCTTCGACAAGGTCGCGGGGCTGCTCGTCGGCGCAGACGACTACGTCGTCAAGCCGTTCGACCCGGCAGAGCTGGTCGCGCGCGTGCGCCGGCTGATCGCTCGCTTGACGCCGAGCGTAGAGCAGACGCGCCCGCTCAAGCCGCTCGCGGCGCTGACGCCGCGCGAGCGCCAGGTGCTGAAGCTGCTATCGGAGGGGCGCCAGCCGGTCGAGATCGCTCGGAAGCTCGTCATTAGCCCGAAGACCGTCGCAACGCACATTCAGCGCGTCCTGAAGAAGCTCGACGTCCACGACCGTACCCAGGCCGTCGCGCTCGCCCTGAGCGTCGAGCATGCCAACGAAAGGAGCGTCAACGACGCGGGCACACCCGTCGGCTGACCGTCGATACCTCGTTGGGTGACGTGAGGCGGCCGGGGTGGGTGTGGGGTGCCAAAACTCTGTTCACACCGCGGGAACCTCACGATTTCCAGGCGGAACCGAGTGCTGGGGCCCGACGCGAATGACGCCGAAAAACTGAGAGGTTGACCGTCGCGGAAGCGTGAACACCGGCCGCGGATACCTCCGTGGCGTGTGCTCGTAGAATCGGCGCCGTGCCGAGCGAGCAGCGCAAGCCCAGCGCTCCCGGACGCTCACCCGAGCAGCGGCTGCGCGCGCTCGAGAAAGCCAACCAAGTGCGCCGCGCCCGTGCACAGCTCAAGCGCGAGCTCGCCGCCGGCTCGCTCGAGCTGGCACGCGTGATCGCCGAGCCACCCCCGTGCACGCAGACGGCGCGAGTGCGCGAGCTGCTGCTGGTCGTGCCCGGGATCGGCCCCGCCCGCGCCAGCCGTGCGCTCACCCACTGCCGAATCGCCGACACCAAGACGGTCTCCGGCCTCAGCAGCCGACAACGAACCGAACTGATCGAGCTGCTCTGCCGCTGAGCGCTCCCGGCAGTCGCAAGACGCAGTCGCGCCCAGAAGCGCGTCAGAGACCTCCGCGCTCTCGCTCGTCTGGGCTGTGCTCGAACTCTCCTCGCGCGGCTGGCGCGAGAGCACCATGACCCCCAGAGCCGTCGCCGAGATCGAACGGCTCCGACGCGGACAGACGACCCAGCCCGATCAGCCGTCGACCGAGGAGGTGATCGCAGCCTAGGATCGCGAGCAAGCGGAGCTACGCCCCGGACGATTTCACCCGGACGATGGGACGCCACCCGGCTGTTGGTTGCGCGTGGTGATGGAGGCGAGGGCCCAGCGTTCGGTGATTTCGAGCAGTCGGCCGCGGAGTTCGGCGAGGTCAGGGTGGTCGGAGCGAAGCGCGCCAGGCTGGATCTGAACGCGCAGTTGGTGCACTGCGGCTCCGGCGTCGGCGCCGATCTCGTAGCGGCGCTCGGAGACGATCGTTACGCGCGCGACCTTGGTGAGCAGTTCTCTGGCGAGGTCGTTGATCTCGGCGGATGTGACTTCGCGACTCGCGAAGAGCCCGAAGTTGACGCAGAGTTCGAGCGCGGGCAGGGCGGGCGCCTCGGGCGCGAACACCAGCAGCAGCTCCTGTTCAAGCGTTCCGGCTTCGGCTTCGGGGCTCATGGTGTGAATGCCAGCCTGCCTGCCGCCGGCTCGCCCGGGGCAGCTGGCGGGCGGTATGTCGTGCGCGAGCATTTGCCAGGTGGCCTCAACAGACTGCCAAAGCGCCGTGTTCCTTGCGGAGGTTCGTGTCGAATGCCTGAAGGTGTCAAGACTCTGTTCCGGGGCTGAATCCGAGTTTTGACCCCTCCACGCCCGAGCGCGTCGCTGAGCTCGAAGGGAGCGGCGTCCACCCAGGCCGAGCGATGGGCAATCTGCCGCGACTCCGAAGGGAGCCCGTTCGGTCTCGCGGCGGAGTGATCGGGTCCTCCGCGCAAACTGATGCCTCGCCGGAACGCGGCGCCATCCTGATCAGACAACGCTGGGTCTGCGTACGCCGCGTTTTGAACGCCGGCGAAACGGCGCAGACTCGCGCCATGGCCAGCCTCATCGCAAAGATCCGCAAGTGGTTGAGGATCGGCAAGAAGTCTTAGCCGCTCCCACGCCCAAACGGCGTAAGCTGTTCTTGACTGGCCCTGTACTCAGGTTCCGGCCCGAGCCCGCAACCCACCAACGCGCGAGGCGCGCGAGGCGAGGAGCTTCCGGCGAACGGACCTCGTTGCGGGGCCAGCCTCTTGTTCGACCGACAGGCTTCCGCCGCAAGCGGCATCGACCGCGCTCGACTGAAGGCTGCCGCGGTGCGTGGTCGTCCCTGTTCACGGACGCGCCCGCAGCGCTCGTTGCGTGTGCAGGCGGAACCGAGTGCTGACGGCCCACACGGATGACGCCGAAAAACTGAGAGGTTGACCGTCTTGACAACTTGCACAGTCCCCTGCGGAGATCGGTGCCTCCTCTGACCCCGAACGTGGGAACTGCACACTCAGGCGAGAGCACCCTCGCACAGTCCACTCGCTTGGCGTCCGATACTTCGCGCGTAACGGTCGGGCGTAGCATCCATGGCATGTCCTTTGTCTGCGGAGTCGTTCAGCATCGCTCGCGCAGTCCCTTGGACAAAGGTCGGTGGAGCTGGCCGCTTGGTCGTTTGGAACTCCGCGACGAGGATGTCCGCGCCTACACACCTATTTTTCTCGGCCGGTTCGCTTTACTGATCCCGTATTCCCGCATCGCCAGAGCTGTCGCGACGCCGTCTCGTTGGGGCGGGCGGCTGCGCCTCCTGCGTGTGGGCGCGAGCGGTGACGTGACCATCGCTACCCTCAATGACAGCTACCGCCGAATTGGCGAGGTCCTGCAGGAGAAGGGCGTCGACGTCGTCGACGGTTAAACCATGACGATCGACGAGAGCGCTTCGCTGCGCGATGTTCGCCGTGCCATACGTCGGCTGCCGCGTGACCGACGCAAAGACATCATCGCTGCGATCCGGGCCGGGCGCGAGGTCAAAGATTCGCGTGATGCGCGCTTGGCCGTCGCACGGGCAGAGCGACTCGAACGTGTTCACTGGCCTAGCTGGGTGATGCCTCGCTCGCGCCCCCACGGCAAGCGCGCATGGCTGTGGCTATTGCACCTTGGCTGGATCATCGCCGCGACAGTCGGCGCCGTTCTCACTTTCTGGTCGATCGTTCCGGGCCTCTGGAGGTGGGTCATCACTGGTATCTACGCCTACGCCGCCGTAACAGCGCCTGTCACGGTGACGCAGACGCTGCGCGCTTACTGGAATGCACCGGAAGCCGCCAAGAAAAATCGCCAGCTTCTTGGTGAGCGGCATTGAAAACGGCGGCGCTTCCGAATCCACTTCCCGCCGGATACAGCTTTCGCTCGGGGACTGTGAAGCGCGGCCGTCGGAGTGTCTCAACGAACACAGGCGACAGCTTCGGCGCTCGGCCACTTCCAACCGTCCTCGGGCTGTGCTTTCTACTTGGACTCAGGCGTGCGGCGGGCGAAGTAGCGCGCGGACACGCCTCCGCCTATGAGCGGCATCCGCTCGTAGTAAACGGTTGCGTGATGCTCGCTCTCCCATCGACGCAGATGCAGCCAGTCGAGAAGCGCGTACACGCTCAGTCCCACGAGACCTCCGGCCGCGATCACTGCCCAGCGACTCCAGAGAGACGCTCCCACAGCGAGACCGACGACGATCGCGCATCCAAGGTCAGCCACGCTGGAACGAGCCAGCGAGGCCGGATCTCCACCGTCTCCGGAAGCGGCTCGAACGGCTCCTCCTGCGTCAGATCGTCGCGCCACTCACGCAAGGTCCTCGCCGCGCTGTATGCAACTCCGGCGAGGAACCCGACGCCGGCATAAACAAGCGGCAGGCTGCCACTGAGCGAAGCCGCGATCAGGCCAGCGACGCCCGCGCCACACCAGAGCGCCGCGCCCGCGAGCGCGTCAACTCGTGCGTTCGAAACGCGTACCCGACGCGACGTTTCCAGCCTCACGTATTCGATGACCCTAGCCAGGCTCAGGCGTCACTCGCGCACGCTGGCGCAGCACAGCGGCCCGGTGTCTGAGCCTGGATCCACCGCAGGGTTGAGGCGGCTCCGTCCGGTTCGGTCGGAAGAATGACCTCCTGAGCAGGGCTTTTCCAGGCTGTATGGGCAGCCGGGGCCCGGCGTCAGGAGGTCACCTGGATGGTGCACGATCACGGGCCGGTCGGAGTGGAGGATCTGGAGGTCGCGTTCGACGACGAGCGCGTGGTCTCGGACGCGGGGATCGCGCTGGCGGCGGTGCTGGCTGCGCGGCTGGGGATCGAGGGGCTCGTCGCGCGCTTCGTCCGGTTGCGTCCCGATCGTCCGGGTGCGCGGAACGCCGGGCGCAAGGTGATGAGCCTGATCTACGCGATGGCGCTCGGCGCCGACTCGATCGACGACTGCGAGGTGCTGCGCTCGGGCAGGACGCGCCGACTGTTGGGCGGCTGGGTGGCGGCCCCATCGACGCTGGGGACGTTCCTGCGCGCGTTCACGTTCGGGCATGTGCGCCAGCTCGACCGGTGCTGTCCGAGGCGTTGACGCGCGCTTGGCGGGCCGGCGCCGGCCCCGGCGACGGGCGTCTGGTCGTCGATGTCGACTCGTTCGTCGGCGAGGTGCACGGCTACCAGAAGCAGGGGGCGGCGTTCGGCTACACCCGCCTGCGCGGCTACCACCCGCTGCTGGCGACGCGCGCGGAGACGCGTGAGGTCTTGCACCTGCGGCTGCGCAAAGGCTCGGCCAACACCCAGCGCGGCATCCTCCGCTTCACCGACGAGCTGATCGCTCGGGTCGCCCATGCCGGCGCCCGCGGCGTCAAGCTCTTGCGCGCCGACTCCGGCTTCTGGAACGTGAAGCTGTTCGAGCGGCTGGAGCGCGCCGGCTGGCTCTACTCGATCGGGGTGCGCATGACCGCGCCCGTGCGCGAGCTCGTCGACCGCATCCCGGAGGATGCCTGGACGACGATCGACGACTACCCCGACAGCGGCGAGGCGCAGATCGCCGAGACGACACTGTCGGGTCGGCGGCTGATCGTGCGCCGCGTCCGCACCCTCGCCGCCCAGGCCGAGCTCTTCCCCGACTGGCAGCACTTCCCGTTCGTCACCAACCGCGGCGACGAGATCGCCCTCGTCGAGGCCGAGCACCGCCAGCACGCCGTGATCGAACTCGTGATCCGCGACCTCAAAGAGCAAGCTCTCGCGCACCTCCCCTCCGGTCACTTCGCCGCCAACAGCGCCTGGACCGTGATCGCCGCGCTCGCGCACAACCTGCTCCGCTGGACCGAGCTGCTCGGACTGCCCGACCGCGTCGTCCGCGCCGCGCGCACCGTCCGCCGGCGCCTGCTCGCCCTACCCGGCCGCCTGACCACACACGCCGGCCGCCGGACGCTCCATCTCCCAGCCCGCTGGCCCTGGCAGCAGGACTTCGTCGAGGCGCTCGGCCGGATCCGAGCACTCCCGGCCTGCGCCTGAGCGGCCGGCTCGTCCTCCAGATCCAACGACACCACTCGACGCGATCACCGCTGCCCAACAACGCTCGCGACGGCCGCTTCCGCCAACCCGCCCACACCCCACAGCGGTCCGAATGCCCGAACCGCAGCGCACCCTCCGCGGCGACCCCAACCAACGCCAAATCAGTCAGGAACTGGAAGCACCGCGGTGGATCCAGGCTTAGAACTCGTTTCAGAATGAGCCTTCCTCGACTGGCTGCGCTAGAGGTCGCGATTCGCGATCTGTCATTCGAAACGGCACACTTGACGATGCTCGGCACGCGCTCGCGGGCACCGCGACTGGCACCTCGACGGCACGCGGCCCCTCCAACCGAAGCCGATGACTTCCGCGTCGCAGCCAGGTCTTACTCATCGACAACGGCGACGAACCTCCACGAAACGGAGAAGACCATGCACGCAGCACTCGTGACGTTGACGATCGACCCGGACCAGGCGCCTGCGGCAGCCAACGCACTCACGCGTGACATCCTGCCCACGATCCGTTCCGCTCCCGGCTTCGTCGCGGGCTATTGGCTAGAGCCTGTCGACGGCCGCGGCTTCTCGTTCGTTGTGTTCGAGTCCGAACCCGCCGGCTGACGACGAAGCCCGTTCGGCATCCGTCGCCAAGCGGGTAGGGGGTGCCGATGGCCGCTGCGCCGTGGATCGTGTCGGACGAGCTGTGGGAGCTGGTCGAGCCGCTGCTGCCGAAGAGGGAGCGGCGCTTCCGCTCTCCGGGCCGCAAGCGTCTACCCGACAGGGATGCGCTCCAGGGGGATCTTGTTCTTGCTGCACACGGGGATCGCCTGGCAGCTGCTGCTCCGGGAAGACGCCGAGCGAGCGCTTGGCGCCTCCGTCAAGAAACCTTGACGAGGCTGGCTAGTCAAGTTATCTTGACGAGGATGGTCGAGCCGGGCGAGGTCGTGGCGCAAACGGCGAGCGAGGATCCCGAGATCGGGCTGCGTGGCGTCGCCTCGCTGCGCGCGCTCTTGGAGGCGGTCGAGGAGCTGCAGGTGCGGCGCGCACGCGAGCTCGGTTGGAGCTGGCAGCAGATCGCGGCGCTGCTCGGCGTCTCCAAACAGGCCGTGCACCAAAAATACGGCACCGGAAGCCGCAAGAGGCGAAGGAGGTTCAGATGAGGTTGCTCCGCCGGCAGCGGGCGGCGCCGCGAGCGAAGACGGCCAGGCCCGCCGAGCGCTACCTCGCCGCCGGTGCCGACGAGGCGCGGCGGCTCGGGCAGCGCTCCGTGGGCACCGAGCACGTGCTGCTCGCGCTCACCCGCGATCCCGATGGCGGCGCGTCCAGGATCCTTCGAGAACTCGACGTGAGCCACGGAGACATCGCCGAGTCTCCCTGCATTGCCGGCACGCCGACGCGGCGAATCGACGCCGACGCGCTGGCGTCGCTCGGGATCGACCTCGAAAGCGTGCGCGAACGGTTGGACGAGACGTTCGGACCGGGCGCGCTCGAACAGACGCGCGCGGGCTGCCTGGGCATCATGCCGCGCCTGAAAATGGCGCTCGCGTACGCGGTCGACTACGCCGGTGAGGGGCCGGTGCAGGACGAGCACGTGCTCCTCGGGCTGCTCAGCGTTCACGAGTCGCTCGCCGCCCACATCCTCTCCGAGCTCGGCGTGACGTTCCCGCAGGTCGAGGCGATCGTCGCGGGCCCCGGTGAGTAGTTGCGCGGAGACGGTGCCGCCGCGTCTCGGGCCGGCTTTGGACACGCTCGCCACGGCGGCGTACGATTCCTCACTGGTGCCTGGCTGACCGTAGAGAGCCCATCGTCGATCGAGGCCCGTCGCCTCGAAGGTCGTCTTCTTCGAGTGCGGGTCGCCGTTGTGGCTGCGCCCGAGCGCGGAGCGGCTCGGCGGTGGTGCGCGCGCACCGCCCCGCCGCGCTGACCTTCCTGTCCCGTTCCGTTCGTGCAGTCAGAAGGAGGAGACGATGAACCACGAGCAGGCACAGGCCAACCTGCAGCTCGTCCTCGACTGGATCGACGCACTGCGCCGCAGCGACGTCGACTCGATCGCCGATCGCTTCCATCCCGACGTGGTCTGGGTGGACGTCGCCGGTGTCGCCGCCTGCGAGGGACGCGAGCAGGTGCTCGCCTGGCTGCGCGCCGCGCCCGCCCAGCCCCCGCAGGTCGACGCGCTCGAGTTGCTGGCCGACGGCGACCACGCCGTGCTCGGCGTCCAGAACCACGCGCGCAAGGAGCTCGCCGGCGTGCAGCTCGACGGCCAGCTGCTCACGGTCTTCACGCTCCGCGAGGGCCAGATCGTGCACCTGCGCGACCACGCACAGCGCGCTGCCGCGCTCGCCGACGCCGGTCTCGAGCACTACAAGTGGCGCTAGTGCGAGCGTGTGGGGTGCGCAAACTCGGTTTCACGACGAACGAAAACGCGCGGGCCCCAGGTGGGGGAGGCACGCGAAAAGCGTGTCCCGAACCGTGTCCCCGAATAGCCAATTTCAACCTCACCTAACCAGCACAACTTCGCCTTGACCAACCTAACCTGACCTAACCTCGCCTCGAAACCTGGTATTTGCAAGTCGGAGGTCACGGGTTCGATCCCCGTACGCTCCATTTCGAAGACGCTGCAAACACCGGCCGATCACGGTCGAGGCTTCGCAGTCGCCGGCGAATACGTCGCGAATGTTCGGGCGGACTGCGGTCGACTCGCACCGTGACGGAACCACGGTGATCGGCTGCCGTTCGCCGCGCTGGTTGATGCGTCCGCCGAGCGGCGGCTTTCCATGGCGCGAGCGGTAGGTGGAGAAATCAGCCGAGGAGCTTGTCGGCGAACTCGGCGAGGCCCGAGTCATCGGCGTCGCCTGCACACGCGTGCTGGGCTCGCGGCGTATGCGCACAAAGCAGACGATCGAATCGGGATCGCGAAGGCGTGTTCCGCCTTCGCCCCGACGACCTCAGCGTACGTTTCCGGCGTGAGCGCGACTTGTCGTACCACGCTCGAATTGTCCGCCTAACCGCTTTAGAGCTCCTTTCACAATGAGGTGTTCTTGAGTCGGCGGTAGCAGACGAGGCAGCAGCCGAGTGCGAGGAAGGCTTCGTGGATGTCCGCGCGGCGGTCGTAGCGGACGAGCAGTCGTTTGAATTGGTGCAGCCAGGCGAAGGTGCGTTCGACGACCCAGCGGTAACGACCAAGGCTGGAGCCGTGCTCGGTGTTGCGTCGTGCGATCTCGGCTTTGATGCCGCGCTGGCGGAGCTCGCGGCGACGGCTCGGGTAGTCGTAGGCGCGATCGCCGGTGACTCGGTCAGGCCGCCGACGTGGCCTGCCGACCTTGCCGCGCACCGGCGGCACGCGGTCGACGAGCGGGATCAGCTGGGTGCTGTCGTGGCGGTTGCCGCCGGTGAGCCGCCAGGCGAGCGGGATCCCGCCGCCCTCGACCAGGAGGTGGTGCTTGGAGCCGTTCCTGGCTCTATCAACCGGGCTCGGGCCCGTCTCGGAGCCCCCTTTTTCGCCTGCACGTGACTGGCGTCGACCACGGCTCGCGACCACTCGAGCTCACCGGCCGCGCGTAAGCGGGCGAGTAGCAGCTGGTGCAGCCGCTCCCACACGCCGGCCTTCTGCCACTCGTCGAGCCGCCGCCAGCAGGTCACCCCGGAGCCGAAACCAAGCTCGGCCGGCAGGTGCGTCCACGAGATCCCCGTGTGCAACACGAACAAGATCCCCTGCAGCGCCTCCCGGTCCGGCAGTCGCTTCCGGCCGGGATAGCGGAAGCGCCGCTCCTTCACCGGCAACAGCGGCTCGACCAGCTCCCACAGCTCGTCGGACACGATCCACGGCGCGACGGCCATCGGCACCCCTCTCAGCTTGACGACGGATGCCGACGGCGTTCGCCGTCAGGGAGCGGGTCCCTTCATTACGAAAGGAGCTCTTAGAGGCTTCAAGCCGCTTCGAGCCGTCGCGAAGACGACAGAGAGGCCCCGTGCGGGACCTCTCTGTTGTGTGCGAACCGGCTCAGAGGTCTTACTTCTTGTTGTAGACCGCCACGTAGGCGACCCTCATTGGCTTGCCGGAG
>WNGB01013034.1_pt1 | contig 15066 bp, 20 predicted proteins | sample 5400681 | NCBI WGS metagenome assembly WNGB01 (sample SAMN13153367, study PRJNA577476) | soil metagenome | isolation source: 115 cm soil or saprolite under grassland replicate 2 | place: USA:California | collected 2016-06-15
GGGAGGACGGAGGAGGGGATCGGCACGCTCGGCGGGGCGGGGATCGGCGCGGCAGTCGGCGCGATCTTCGGCCCGGTGGGCGCTCTCATCGGCGCGGGCATTGGGGCCGCGGCGGGCGGATTTCTGGGCGGCCTCTTCGCCGGCAAGCCCCAGCTCACGCATGCGCAGCGTGAGGCGCGCGAGACGAGCCGCGTGCTCGGCCAGGCGGCGGGCTTTCAGGGTGAGATCCAGCGCGCGAAGAGCCTACCCGAGCTCACCGCGAGCGTGATCCGCTGGCAATCGGGCTATGTCGGCGGCACCTCATCGCTCGCCGTGGGCGTCGGGGTCATCATCGGGGAATCGCGGGCCAATGAGCTGAAAGGAATCTATGACGTGAGCAAGGGCAAGGCGATCTTTCGAGAGCTTGTGCGCCGCGGCGATATCATCCTGCCCACCGGGGCCAGCGCGCGAACGGACGCGGAGATCGATCGCTACTTCACGCCCGCGCCGGGCCCCGGCCGCGCGAATGTCTATTATCCGGTGTTCACCCCGCAAGGCTTCGTCAACTATGCCCTCGAGAATCCCGAGGGCGTCTATGCGGGGATCCAGGCGGGCGTCACGCCGGGCAATCTCACGGGCCGTCGTCGGCGGCTATCTGCTGCTCTCGATGAGTCGGCAGTCGGGCGGGGGATCGCCCCTGATCTCATTCGGGAGCGCGCACGGCACCTCGAGCGGGGCCGGCACCCAGTATGGCCTCCTGGGCTTGCTCCGCGAGGCCCTCGCACCCGTGAGCGGCAGCCCCACGGCCTCGGCCTCGCAAGCCGATCTCGTGCGGCAGATGATCGCGGAGACATTCTGGCGCCAGGACCATCCGGGCGTGGACGCCGGCGGCACGCTCTCCGGCCAGGTCGCGACGGCGAGCGGCAATCCGGCGGCACCCGAGCCGACCAAGTACGCGCCCGAGAGCTATCCGGATTGGGGATCCGCCAGCATGATCGGCTACACCGGCGGGAACGGAGCCTAACGCATGGCCGGCTACTACCACCTGAGAATCGTCGGACGGTTTTCGAATCTGCCCCAGCCGCCGGGGATCCCGCTCAAGATTCTCGAGGCGGATCCGCGCCGGCGCTGGCTCGTGCTACGTCCTGAAACCGCGGATGCCTACCTCGCCCAAGATGAAACGGGGCAGGTCGCCGAGAAGCTCTTTCGGATCTCGAGCGCCTTCGGCGGGCCGTTCAACCTGGGCGTCCCGCCGATCACCCACAACGGCCCCGTGTTCGTCATGGCCGACGCCGGCGCCATCCTGAACGTGCTCGAGCTGGTCGAGGACTAGCGGGCTTGCCCACGCTGCGCATCGTGCCGCGGGCGATCCTGCCGGCGTTCGACTTGGACCCACCGGATCCGCGGCCCATCCCGCCAGCACTCATGGCTCCGGCGAATGCGGCCCGGCTCTTCGCCTATCTCTTCAATTTCGATGCTGCGGATTTTCAGACGGCCTATCTCGCGCTGGACGGCACGCCGCACGGATTCGAGTCCACCATTGCCCTCATCAACGTAGCGGGGATCAACGATCTGCCCTGGCCGCGCGAGCTCTACGCGATCCGCAATGGCTCGTCAACGCCCTCGAAAGTCATCGCCGTCCTTGAGCTCGTGGACGATGTTGCGGCGCCGCGGCTGCCCGGTACGGCGCGCATCATCGCTCGCAAGGTGACGGTGAATGGCGGCATCGGCACAGGGGGGCAAAAGATCTGGGACGACAATCGCCTGCGCCGCTGGCTATACCTGCAGCCCCTCTCGGCGAGCTTCTTCATCTCCGAGGACGACACGGCCGATCCGATCGAGAAGCTCTTTAACCTGGGGAGCATTTCAGGCCGGAACCCGCTGATCTTCCCGTGGGGCTTCGCCCCCTGGAACGCCGCGTATGCCTGGACGCAGGCGCCGCCGGCCGAGCTGAACGTCATGGAGATCATCGAGTGACCAAAGAGGATCTCCGCTATGTCCTCGAGCGGCACGGCTTTGGGGCCTTCATCGCCCTGATCCTGATGGGCGTCGTCTTCGGCTATATCCCGTCGCCGCTCTCGGCGATCGCCAAGCATGTCGAGCGGGACGCCGAGCGCGAGGCTGTGCTGCTCGCGGTCTGTCTTAACACCGCACACCGGCAAGCCGAGACGGACCGCTGCTGGTCGGCGCTCCTGTCCGGCAAGGTCGGAATGCGGCACGAGCCCTAAATGCGCTGCGGGCGGCGGCTCTGTTTCCACGGCGCCTTCTCGAGCAAGGCCGACGCGCGCCGGAAGGAGCGCCGCGTGCGGGGCTTCATCCGCCGGCTCAGGATCCGCGGCCACGTCCGCTATGTCGTGATGACGCGCAAGGGGTGCCGGTGAACGAGCTCCCGCCGTGGGATCCCGCCATGTCGGACGGCTGCTCCGTGCCGAAATGGCTGCGCCTCGTGATCCCGATGGAAACCCCGGAGCAGATCGCCGTCTGCCGCGAGCATGACAAAGCCTACTACTTCGGCGGCACGGAGCGCGATCGGGCGATCGCCGACGCCAAGCTGCTCCTGGGGCTACTCGAGGCCGGGATGCCACTCGAGCGCGCAGAGGAGTACCACGACGCAGTGAGGATGTTCGGCGCCCCGCATTTCCGCGAGGAGGGCGTCTCCTGGGCCTGGGGCGGCTGCTGCTTCGCCTACGTGCCGGAAGCCCCGGTGACGGCCCGTCGATCGACCGGACATATCCTCTCCGATCGTGACCGGGGCGCTACGAGCTAAACCGCAGCTCGTCGAGCTGCCACGTGCCGGGACATATACTCAACCGGATCCCGTCAGAGCTTCCGCCGGCGAGGATATGCCCCGCGGATCCCGCGGGGCATAAACCCGCACCCCGTGCCGAGTGAGATTTCTGCCCGCAGAGAACATATCCGGCCTCGAGCAGCGCGGGCAGCTCACGCGCGCGCGCTGCTGGGGCGCGCGGCTCTGCTTATACTCGCGACAATGGCCGCACTCCAGCTCGGCAAGGACCTGGCCGCGACCGTCGTTCTGATAGTGAAGCCGGCCGGAGTACCAGACCTTCTTGACGTGAACCCACACGGCGCCGCTTGGCTTAGGCATTACGGCTTCACCTCTTCGTGGAAGGGCCCCTCGAGAGCATGCTTGAGCTCGTGGAGCAAGATCCGGTGATCGGCCGGCGCGATCACTGTCTTGGTGTGGTAAGAATAGCAGCCCCCATAGTGGAAGCCCGCCGGCGCCGGTTTGAAAAATGAGCAGAGCTTCGAGACGGTTTCCGGGCTCGTGATGAGCACGGTGATCTCGCCCAGGTGGTAGAGCTCACGCGAGCTGCTCCCGATCCCGGCGCAGCCGGCGAGGAGGAGCGCCGCGGCGCAGCCGGCGACGGCCCAGGTCGCGGAGAATCGGCGCCACGGGCCCGGCGGGCTCGGCCTCGCGGGGGGCGGGCCGGCCGCGCCGTTCAAGGATCCGCTCGAGCTCGCGCCCCGTGAGGTAGTGCTCGAGGATCCGCGCGAGGAGCTCGGCGGGGATCTCCGCGAGGAGCTCGAGCCCGTTCCAGAGCTCGAGCTGGTCGTGGTGGTGCAGCGTCCAGCTCCAACCGCGATCCCGGAAGGTGACCTTGAGCTCCATACCGCGCCCTCAGACCCCCCGGCCTCAGGTGAAGTGAACGGCAAACAGCGTGCCAGCGGGGAAGGGCGAAAATGGCGGGGTTTCGGGGGCGGGGCGTTCATGGCGTGACGCCCGGCCGTCAGGCGGCCCTCTGGGGGAAGGGCAACAATATAGCGGCCCCCCCAGAGATCTCGCGTTTGGGAGGCAATGCGGCCCGCTGGGCACGCTCGCGGCGCCGGCGCGCCAGTGTCCGATAAGAGACATTATGTTAACCAACCGGTCGCGCCGGTTCGGCCCTGGGCCGAGTCGGAGCCGATGCCGGGAAACCTCCCCTTTTAATCCTCGCAGCCTGGGAAGCCCAGACCGCTGAAGGCCCAGCGCGACCGATGATAAACGAACTCGAAATAGGGGCTCACCGCCACGGCTCGGGACTGAAAGCTGATGCCGCCCGTCACGATCTCGCGGGCGGACGCGACGATGCGCAGGTCGGTGGCCTTCTGGAAGAACTCCTTGAGGGCCCAGCGGGCCGCGGACATAATGGGCGATGATGCCGGGCTCGCCCCAGAGAAAGGCCTCTCTAAGCTCATTGCCGATGGCCTCGAGCGCCTTTTCCTGGTAATAGCGGTCGATGCGCCGGAGCAGCTCATTGATGTCGATGTCGTGGTCGGCGCGGGCGGGCAGGGCCGAGCCGGCCAGGAGCGAGCCGACGAGCAGGAGCCGCGGCAGAATCCCCTTCACCGGCGCTCCTCGATGCGCGCGGGAACGCGGTGGGCCACGCAATGCACCACGGCGGTCAGCACGCCGCCATCGCTGGACACCGTGATGTCGTAGAAGCCGGCGCGGCGGCCCTGCTTGCGCTCGCGTCCCTCGGCGATCAGCCGCGAGCCGGGCCGCACCGCGGCCAGGAAGCTGATGGTCATGCTGAGCGCCACGGCGGGCTCGCCATGCGAATTGCAGGCCGCGCCGAAGGCGATATCGGCCAGCGAGAAGATCACCCCGCCATGGGGGTAGCCCTGATAGTTGAGCATGTCAGGGGTGAGGGTGAGCGCGACCCGGCAATAGCCGCGCTTAAGCTCTAGATACTCCACGCCCAGCGCGCGGGCCCACGGCTCGCTCTTGATCCTGGCGCTGAGCTCGGGGGCGACGGCGGACGGGGATCGAGCGGCTTGCCTCATGCGCCCTACTGGATGGTCGCGGTCAGGGCCATGGAGCTCTCCGCCGAGCTTTGCTGCTCACGGTAGCCCAGGATCTGACGGACGACTTCGTGAAGGCCGCTCGTGGCCCCGCCGAATTGCACTCGACGACCGTTGGGGACGATCAGCTCGGTACTGGCTTCCATGATCTCGATGCTGCCGCCGCCGCCGGGCGTGAAGTAGCTGATCTGCGGCGTGAGCCGCACGCGGATCTGCCCGTCCCGCAGCACGGTCGGCCGCACCGTGAGGGCCGTGCCGACGCGCTGCCAGGCGATGCCCTGCGCGGCATACCCCTTGCCGACGGCGTAATCGTAGAAGTAGGCGAGCTGGGGAGAGGGGATCTCCTGGGCTACGAGCATGGTCCCCGTCCCGCCGTCCTGCACCACGGTGAAGATCCCCGTCGTGCGGGTCGTCCGCGTGCTGGTGTCTTCGGCGCTGACACCGCCCCGGCCGCGGACCCGCGTGTCGCCGCGCTTCTCCTGGATGATGATGCCGCCTCCGCCCTGCACGCCCTGCCGGCTGTCCCTGCCCTGCTGCTGGACCTCGAGGACGACTTTGACCTGCCTGGAGGACTGGGCGCTGATGGACTCAAGGCCCATCAGCACCAAACCGAGCGTCAGAGCCAGCGTCAGCGGAGGCGCAATCCACGAAGCATCGGTCTCCAGAGCCCTGAACCGCATGGCGCTAGCCCGGGATGTGCGCTTCCTCGGGCAGCTTGTCCCATACCGGCTTCCAGTCGGGCACGTCCAGGCCGAATTTCTCACAGAGTCCCTTGACCTCGGTGGCGAAAGCCTGGCGGACCTCGTCATTGTCACGGATCTTCAACCGGTATTTCCGGTAGAGGGCGTTCTTGGGCGAGCCCGGGCGGCCGAAGATGTTCATGGTTCGGACATACCACTTGTTGAAGGTCGCCTGAGCTTCCCCGCGGGTGGCCAGGTCCTCGGTCAGCCGCTTGACCCAGTACTCGCCGTGGCGGATGTGGAACTTCTCCTCCTTGAAAATCCCCTCGATGGCCCGCACCCAGGGGCCGTAGGAGCAGCCGCGCACGTCCTCGAGCTGGTGGCCGGCGCCCCGGTCCATGCAGAAGTTGAAGAACACGAAATCGGCCCAGGTCTCGATCGGGTAGTAGAAGATGTTCACGCGCTTGTCGGAGGTGATCCGGGCGGTGCCGATGTCGGCGTCGGCGTCGATGCGCATGGTGAAGATCTCGTCATGCGCCTTGACGTGCGCCTCCACGTCGAAACCCAAGTCGGCCAGGAGGCCGTACATGACGGTCGCGTGACGGATCTCGTCCTTGACGATCTGCGCGACCACGTGCTTCTCCTCAACGCCCGGCGCCTTCATGATCCATGGCACGTAGCCATAGCCGCCCGCCAATTCGGAGTCGGCCTGCATGGTCAGCAGATGGAGCAGGTTCTGCCGGTACTCGTCCGTCATCTCCTCCGGAGACTCGATCCGCTCCCCTGCCTGGATCCGCGCCAGCAGCCGCGCCTGCGCTGAGTCTTTCTCGCTCATCGCTATCTCCTTTCCACCATCCGCCCGGCCTTCCCCTCGCTGCGCGGGATGGTCTTCGGCGGGACGCTGGCGATCTCCGGATTGAGCCCCAGGTGGCCGCGCAGCCGCTCGCGCTGCAGCGCCTCGATCCGACTCCGCGGCGCCGTCTCGACCGGTCGGTTCCAGATCATGGTCAGCTCACCTTGACCCGCCGCACCAGCCAGCGCTGGCGCTCGAGGAAGCGCGCGATGGTCTCGAGCAGTCGCGGATCGGCTGAGCCCTCCAGGCTGATGCGATCGGCGAGGATATAGCGCACCTCGGAATAGGAGACCAGCACCCTGAGCAGGGTCCGCACCCGCGGGTCCCAGGCCAAGAGCCCCCGGTGACCGGCGTCGCCGGCCTCGGGATCCCAGTCCGACTGAAAGCCGATCTGGACCGTCCGGACGGCGGCACTCATCAGGCGGGCCCGGCCCCGGCCAGCAGCCGGGCATAGTGAGCGACCATGCTTTGAACCTGCCGGGCGGCCGAGAAGCTGGCCTCGGCCGCCGGCCGCGCCGCGCGCGCCATCACTGCGCGTCGCTCCGGATCCAGCAGCAGCGCGATGGCCGCGTCGGCCAGCTCGCGGGCCTCGGCCTTGGTGAGCACGCCGGTCCGCCCGTCCATCACAACTTCGTCCACCCCGGATGCGCGCACGGCCACGGCCGGGAGCGCGCAGGCATGCGCCTCCGCCAGCACCAGCCCCTGAGTCTCCGTTTGTGACGCGAAGAGAAAGAGATCGGCCGCGCGATAGAACGCCGGCAGCGCCTCTCGGGGCAGTCCGCCGAAGAAGTGGATGCGCTCACCGACGGCGCTCGATGCCGCCAGCCGCCGGAGTATCGCCTCGTGCGTCCCCTGCCCCACGACCAGCAGCCTCGCTCCGGATACGGCCGCCGCGATGGTGGCGAAGGCCTCGAGGATCAGCTCCACGCTCTTCTCGCGGTCCAGGCGGCCCACATACAGGCAGAGCGGGGAGTCGGCGGGAAGCCGCAGCTGGCGACGCGCCTCGGCGCTGTCTCCGGGAGTGAAGAGATCAAGCTCCACGCCCGTCGGCACCACCGCCAGCGGCGCCCGGACACCGCGCTCGCGCAGCGTGCCGGCGATCCGCTCCGACGGCGCCACCACGAGGTCGGCGGAGGAGGCGAAGCGACAGGACAGGCGAATGGCCAGCGCGCCGACGAAGCGCTCGGGCAGCGGGACGTAGTGCGCGTACTTCTCGTAGCGCGTGTGATAGGTGAAGACGAGCGGCCGGTTTCGCCGGCGCGCGAGCCGGCGGGCGGTCAGGCCGAGCAGGAACGGGTGCTGCGCGTGGTAGACGTCGAGCTCGAGGGCGCGGGCCACGCGCGCCAGGCGCGGCGAGAAGGGCAGCGGCAGGCGAAACCCCGGATACGTCGGAGCGGAGATCGCGGGGTAGCGGAAGACGAACGGTGGATCAGCGACCGGGACCGAGGCCGCGGGGGCGAAGACCCACGCCTGGTGGCCGTGGGCCTCCAGGCCGAGGCGGAGCGTCTCGACGGCGGTGGTGACTCCCCCGCGAAACGGCAGGTAATTGTTCGTGAAGAGACCGACGCGCATCCACTACTCGTCCGGCCGGCTGGGGTCTTTGCCGCCCTCGGGCTTGTCGAAATCTCCCGGCTTGAGCGAATCCAGCCACTCCTTGATCTTCGCGGGATCGTCGACTCGGTTGCCGCCACCTTCCGGATCCTTGGCCACCGGCACTTCGACGGTCTTGGCCTTGGCGATGACCTCCTCGTCCACGAAGATGGGCGCGCCTACGCGCAGCGCAAGCGCGATGGCGTCGGAGGGCCGCGAGTCCACGGAGATATCGCTCGACCCGAGGCGCAGATGAATGACGGCGTAGAAGGTGTTCTCGCGGAGATCATTGACGACGATCTTGGCGACGCGGGCGTTGAGCGACGTCAGGATGTTCTTGATGAGGTCGTGGGTCATGGGCCGCGCCGTCTGGATCTTTTCGAGCTCGAGCGCGATCGCGTTGGCCTCGAACAGCCCCACCCAGATGGGCAGCGAGCGCTTGTCCTCCTCATCGTGGAGGATGATCATCGGCATGTTGGACAGAGGATCCAGCGCCAGTCCCTTGACCTTCATCTCCAGCCACATGGAGCTCCTCCTCTCACCCGAGCTGCAGCGCTGGAACCGGCTGTAGCGCGGAGACCCGAGCATCCGCGTCGCGTTCGAGCAATTCGCCTCGAAGGCTGTGGGGCAGCGCCTGAACGATCCGGACCGGCACCACCCGACCGACGAGATTTCGCCCGCGCGCGTGGAAATTCACCACCCGGTTGCAGCGTGTGCGCCCCGCCGCCTCTGCGGCATTCTTCCTCGCGGTCCCGTCCACCAGCACGGGCAGAATCCGTCCCTCGAGGCGTCGGCTGCGCTCCGCCGCGACCCGGCCGGCTACGTCGAGAAGGCGCGTGTTCCGCTGGGCCTTGATCTCGTCGGGCACCTGCTCGGCCATCGCGGCCGCCGGCGTGCCCGGGCGCCGCGAGTAGCGGAACGCAAAGACATTGTCGTATTCGACCCGCTCCACCATCTCCACGGTTCGCTCGAAGTCGGCGTCGGTTTCCCCGGGGAATCCCACGATCAGGTCGGTCGACAGCGCGAGCGCCGGCACCGTTTCTTTCAGCTCGGCGATCAGCTCGAGGTAGCGCGCCCGGGTGTAGCCCCGGTTCATGGCCCCGAGAATCCGGTCGGAGCCGGACTGGAGCGGCAGGTGCAGGTACTCGACGACCTTGGGAACGTCGCGGATGACCCGCATGAGACGGCTCGTCAGGTTATAGGGGTTCGATGTCGTGAAGCGGATCCGCTCGATCCCCTCGATGTCATTCACCAGCTCGAGCAGCGCGGCGAGATCAGTGGGCGGGTCGAGGTCGCGGCCGTACGCGTTCACCGTCTGGCCGAGCAGCGTCACCTCTTTGCAGCCATTGGCCGCCAGCCCGCGAATCTCCTCCACGATGGACTCCGGCGGGTGACTTCGCTCCCGCCCCCGCGTGGTGGGCACCACGCAGAACGTGCAATGCTTCTCGCAGCCTTCCATGACCGTGACGAAGGCCTTGAGCCGGTGCGGCGTCTCGGGCTTCGCCGTGATCTTGACCAGCGCGCCCTCAGCCGTTTCGAGCACAGGCCCGCGCCCGCTGCGGACGCGGTCCACGAGCTCCCCCACGCGCGCGATGGCGGGCGAGCCGAAGACGAGGTCGACATGGGGCGCGCGCTCCTGGATCTTCCCCTGTTGGAGCTGCGCCATGCAGCCCATGACGCCGATGATCACGTGGGGATGCGCCTGCTTGAGGCGCTTGAGGAGACCCAGCTGAGAAAACACCTTGTCCTCGGCCTTCTCGCGAATCGAGCAGGTATTGACCAGGATCAGGTCGGCATCTTCAGCCCGGTCGGTGAGCTCGTACCGCCGTTCCTTGAGCAGCCCGGCCACCCGCTCCGAGTCGTACTCGTTCATCTGGCAGCCGTAGGTGATCAGGTGAAGCTTCGACATGACCGGAGGCGCCTCAGTGCCGGACGGACACCGGAGTTTTGGACATAAATTGCTTGAAGTTACGTTAGCATCCGGTCCCGGGCATGTCAAACCATCACGCGCTCAGGTGGCCTCCTCGAAGTCGCCGATGCGCCGGAACTTGTCGTAGCGCTCCTCGACGAGCTGCTCGGGCGACTTGGACTTGAGCTCCCAGAGCTGATCGCGCAGCGCGCCCCGGAGATTCGCGGCCGTCGCCTCCCAGTTGCGATGAGCGCCACCGGCCGGCTCGGGCACGATGCCGTCGATCACGCCGAGCCGCAGCAGATCCGGCGCGGTGATCCGCATCAGCCCGGCTGCCTCCGAGGCCTTCGCCGCATCTGCCCAGAGAATCGCCGCGCAGCCCTCGGGCGAGATCACCGAATAGATCGCGTGCTCGAGCATGAGGACGCGGTTGCCCACGCCGATGGCCAGCGCGCCGCCGCTGCCGCCCTCGCCCGTCACCACGCACACGATCGGCGTCGGCAGGCCGGCCATTTCGCGCAGGTTGCGGGCGATGGCCTCGGCCTGGCCCCGCTCCTCGGCCCCCAGGCCAGGATAGGCGCCGGGCGTGTCGATGAAGGAGAGGATGGGCTTGCCGAATTTCGCCGCGAGCTGCATGAGGCGCAGCGCCTTTCGGTACCCTTCGGGATGCGGCATGCCGAAATTGCGCGCGATATTCTCGCGGGTATCGCGCCCCTTCTGATGGCCCAGCACGACCACGGGCTCGCCGTCGAATCGCGCCAGGCCGCCCACGATGGCCTTGTCGTCACCGAAGACGCGGTCGCCGTGCAGCTCGACAAAATCCTCGAGCAGGAGCTTGAAGAAGTCCAGCGTGTGGGGCCGCTTCGGATGGCGCGCCAGCTGGGCGCGCTGCCACGCGGTCAGGCTGCCGTAGATCTTCTGCTGGAGCCGTTGCAGGCGTTCTTCGAGGCGCGCGATCTCGTCGCGCGCCTGCGTGTCTTCGGAGGCGCGCAGCTCGGCGATCCGGTTTTCCAGCTCCAGGACAGGCTTCTCGAACTCAAGCTCGTCCGGCATACTCGACGAGTATACTGCCCTTGCCGAGCAGGCTCTCGATTTTCGCCACCATCGCCGGGTCCGGGCTCACCGACAGCTCCTGGACCTTGACGACCACTTCCTGCTCCGGCAGCAGCACGTGGACGAAGAGCGGCGTGCGCCCGGCATGCTCGCGACAGATGGCCCTCACCGACGCGAACAGCGCCTCGACGGACTCGGCGCCGCCCCGGACCCGGATTCGGCAGGTGTGCGGATGCCCCTCTCCGCCGGCCCCTCCGCCAACGTCGGCCGGCCGCGTCCCCGCCATGGCCTCGTCGAGGGGCCGAATCTCTTCGGCCAGAACCACCCGCCCCTTGTCGCTGTCATCCGTGCGGCCTCGGACCAGGACGGGCCCGCGATACCGGAGGGCGGCGACGCACGCCCGATACGGCTCGGGGAAGATCGTGAGCGGCACGGTGCCGTCGACCAGCTCGAGCGTGGCGAAGGCCATGCGATTGCCACTCTTCGTCGAATTTTCGGTGAACGCGCTGATCTGCCCGAGCAGCAGCACCCGTGAGGCCGCGGGGCGCGCGGCCAGCTCGGCGGCCGTGGCCGCGCCGAGCCCGCGGCCCACCTCGCGATACTGCTCGAGGGGGTGCCCGGAGAGATAGAATCCAAGAACTTCCCGCTCGTAGGCGAGCAGGTCGTCTTGCGGCCACTCCGGCACCTGCGGCTGCGCGCCACGAGCAGAGCCCTCCGAGCGCGCGCCAGCGCTTCCGCGGGAGGGCTCGAAGAGTGAAGCCTGGCCTTCCTCGCGATCGCGCTGGCGACGCTGCCCCGCGTCCATCGCGGCGTCGAGCGCGCTCAGCAGGCCCGCGCGCGTGGCCTTGAGCGAGTCGAATGCGCCCGCCTTGACGAGACTTTCGATCACGCGCCGATTGACCAACCGCAGGTCCACCCGACAGCAGAAGTCCTCGAGGAAGGAGAACAGCCCCTCCGCCTGGCGGGACTTGATGATCGACTCGATGGCCGTCGCCCCCACGTTCTTGATGGCCGCCAACCCGAAGTGCACGGCGTCCCCCGCCACCGTGAACTGCGCCCCCGAGACGTTGACGTCGGGCGGCTCCACGCGAAGCCCCATCGCGCGGCACTCTTCAACGTACTGGACGATCTTGTCTGTCTTGTCCATTTCCGAGGTGAGCAGCGCCGCCATGAATTCCACGGGGTAGTTCGCCTTGAGGTACGCAGTCTGGTACGCGACCATGCCGTAGCAGGCGCTGTGCGATTTGTTGAAGCCGTACCCCGCGAACTTCTCGATCAGGTCCCAGATCCGCTCCGCCTTGCGCGCGTCGATCTTATTGGCCTTGCACCCCGCGAGGAACTTCTCGCGCTGCTGGGCCATGAGATCCCGGTCCTTCTTGCCCATGGCCTTGCGGAGGATGTCGGCTTCCCCGAGCGTGAGGCCGGCCAGATCCGCGGCGAGCCTCATGACCTGCTCCTGGTAGATCATGATGCCGTAGGTTTCCTGCAGGTGATGCTCCATCACCGGATGCTCATAGACGATGGGCACGCGGCCGTGCTTGCGGTTGACGAACTCTTCGATCAGGTCCATGGGGCCCGGCCGGTACAGCGCCACCATGGCGATGATGTCCTCAATCCGCTGGGGCCTGAGCCGGCGCAGCGCGTCCCGCATCCCCCCCGACTCGAGCTGGAAGACCCCGAAGGTGCGCGCCTCGGTCAGGAGCTGGTAGGTCTTGGGGTCATCGAGGGGGAACGCGTCCGGATCGAGCGTAAGGCCACGCGATTCCTTGATGAGCCGCGCAGCGTGGCTGATCACCGTCAGCGTCTTGAGGCCGAGGAAATCCATCTTGAGCAGGCCCAGCTTCTCGATCGGGCCCATGGCGAAGCCCGTGATCAGCTCCGGGCGCTTCGGGTCCTTATACAGCGGGACCCGCTCCATCAGCGGCTCGTCGGAGATCACCACGGCGGAGGCGTGCACGGAGGCGTGGCGCGTGCAGCCTTCGAGCGCCTTCGCCACGCTCCAGAGCTCGCCCACGCGGGGCTCGCGCTTGACCTGCTCGGCCAGCGGCGGCGACTTCTCCAGCGACTCGTCCAGCGTGATGTTGAGGGGGAAACCGGGCACCAGCTTGGCCAGCCGGTCGGCCTCGCCGTAGGAAAAGCCCAGCACCCGCGCGACGTCGCGGATCACCGCCTTGGCGCCCATCGTCCCGAACGTGATGATATGGGCCACCCGATCCGCCCCGTAGCGCTCCACCACGTACCGGATCACCTCGTCGCGCCGGTCGTCGGCGAAGTCGATGTCCATGTCCGGCATCGAGATCCGCTCGGGATTGAGGAAGCGCTCGAAGATCAGCCCGTAGCGGATCGGGTCCATGTTGGTGATGCCGAGGCAGTAGGCGACCAGCGAGCCCGCAGAGGAGCCGCGGCCAGGACCCACGGAAATCCCCTGGCGCCGCGCGTAGGCGATGAAGTCCCAGACCACGAGGAAGTAGCCCGAGAACCCCATCTTGGTGATGACGCCCAGCTCGTAGCTCAGCCGCTCCCGGACCGCATCGGGAGGGGTCGCGCCGTAGCGCCGGGCGAGCCCCCCGAAGGCCAAGTGCTCCAGATAGGAGTCGAGCGTGAAGCCCTCCGGCACCTGATACTTGGGCAGGTGGAACTGCCCGAAGCTCAGGTCCACGTTGCACCGCTCCGCCACCGCAATGGTGTTCCGGTACGCCTCCGGCAAGTCCTTGAAGACCGCGCGCATCTCGTCGGCGGACTTGAGGTAGAACTCGTTCGTCGAAAAGCGCCAGCGGTTGGGGTCGCTCATCGTGGTGCCGGTCTGGATGCAGAGGAGCGCCTCATGGGCCTGCGCGTGCTCGGCCTCGAGGTAATGCGAGTCGTTGGTGCCGCAGAGCGGAGCGCCGAGGGCGCGCGCCAGGCGCAGGGTGCCCTCGGTCACCCGGATCTGCTCGTCGAGACCGTGGGACTGCACCTCCATGAAGTAGTAGTCCTTGCCGAAAATCTCCTGATACCAGCCGGCCGCCTGCCGCGCATTGGCCTCGTCACCGGCCGCGAGGAGGCGGCTCACCTCGGAGTTGAGGCACCCCGACAGCACCAGCAGGCCGTCGGCGTGCTGCGCCAGCAGCTCCCGATCCACCCGCGGCTTGTAGTAGAAGCCTTCGAGGTAGGCCTTCGAGACCAGCTTCATCAGATTGTGGTAGCCGGTCGTGTTGCGCACCAGCACCGTGCAGTGGCTGGCGCCTTCGTAGCTGCCGTCCTGCCCCGACCGCTCGAAGCGGCTGCCTGGTGCCACGTAGAGCTCGCATCCGAGAATGGGCTTGACGCCGGACTTCTCGCACGCCGTGTAGAAGTCCACCGCCCCGAAGAGGTTGCCGTGATCGGTGAGCGCGAGGGCCGGGAAGCGCAGCTCCTTCGCCTTCTGCACCAGCTTCTCGAGCCGCGCCGCTCCGTCGAGCAGGCTGTATTCGGAATGTACGTGCAGGTGGACGAAGTCTGAATGTTTCACGGTTGTCCGGCCTTCCGCGCGGCCACTCGGGCCTTCTGTCGCTGTTCGGCCTCGGCCATCCGCCGGCGGTCATCCTCGGTCTCCGGGATCAGCGGCGGGGCGGGCATCGGCCGGCCCTGCTCGTCGAGAGAGACGTAGATGAGCCGGCCAGTCCCGGTATGGGTCACGACTCCCGAGCGAAGATCCTCGGCCTCCACCCGCACGCCCACCTCGATGCTCGTGCGCCCGATCCAGTTGATGGATGCCATCACGCTCACGAAGTCGCCGATGTGGACCGGGTGGAGAAAGGAGAAGGAGTCGATGGCGGCCGTGACGGTGCGGCTGTGGGTGTGGCGGGCGACCGCGATGCCGGCCGCCTCGTCCATCATGTGGAGGATCACGCCCCCGTGGACATTGCCTTGCGCATTGGCGTCGGGCGGTTGCATCGGGCGGGCCACGACCACCCGGGAGGCGCTCACCGGCCGGCCTTCCATCCCCGCCTCGCTCACTCCCACTCGATGGTGCTGGGCGGCTTGGAGGAGATGTCGAAGACGACCCGATTGACGCCCTTGACCTCGTTGATGATGCGGTTGGAGATCCTCCCCAGGAGCTCGTAGGGCAGCCGCGCCCAGTCCGCCGTCATGGCGTCCTGGCTCATCACCGCGCGCAGGGCGATCACCTGGGCATACGTGCGGAAATCGCCCATCACTCCCACCGTCTTCACGGGCAG
>WNGB01014254.1_pt1 | contig 15061 bp, 14 predicted proteins | sample 5400681 | NCBI WGS metagenome assembly WNGB01 (sample SAMN13153367, study PRJNA577476) | soil metagenome | isolation source: 115 cm soil or saprolite under grassland replicate 2 | place: USA:California | collected 2016-06-15
TCGGCCCAGGGGCGCACGTCCAGCTCCAGCGTGACCGCTCCGGGGAAGCGCGAGGTCATCAGCCCTTCGAGGAAGGCCGGGATCGGCAGGACGCCGTCGTCGAGGCCGGCGTGGGTGTCACGGCCCCTGCCGGCGTTGTTGGAGACATGGACGTGCACGATCTGGTCGCGGAGCTGGTCGTAGGCGTCGAGGACGTCGATACCGGCAACCGCCAGATGGCTCAGGTCCAGCGTGATGTAGGGGTAGCGCACGAGCTCCCGCGGCTCGATGCCGTTCTGGAACGGGATGCGGCGGCCATTCATCCACACCGGGAACATGTTCTCGACCGCCACGGTGATACCGGTCTGCTCGCGGATCTCCACGATCCGGTCGGCCAGCCAGCCCGCGTAGGCCGTCTGCCAACGGTAGGGCGGGTGGATCACGATGGTCGAGATCCGGGCCGTCTCCGCGAACTCCACGCAGCGGTCCAGCTTGCCCTTGGGGTCCGTCCCGTAGACCAGCCAGGTGGCGAGGAGAAAGGGCCCGTGGATGGCCGGGACCGGCAGGCCGTAGCGGCGCGCGACCGCCGCCATCCGGTGCGGGTCCTGGCTCAGCCGGTCCTGGGTGATCATCAGCTCGGCGCCGTCGAAGCCGGCCTCGGCCAGCAGCTCGAAGGTCTCGTCGAGCGAGAACATGAAGAACGGCCCGGTCGATCCGAGCAGGGGAGGCAGATCGGGCACGGGCGCTCCTTGAGGCAAGAGGACGAAAAGCTCGCTCGAAGGCGGATGGTACCGGTCCAACCGCTCGAGCGGTGAACTGTCGGGCTCAGGACTAGACTCTCCATGGTTTCACTACTGAGGGGCTTCCGGCGTCGGGCCGGCAAGCCATCGGGCCACCCTCTGGGTCCCGACCCCTCCGGTGGGAGGACGTCTCGAGGTGCACTGGATCATCCCCGCGATCGCCGTGGCGGCAGCCGCCGCCTTCGCGACCGCGGTGCTGCTGCAGTACGCCCAGCGACACAAGCCCTACCAGCTCGCCTGGGGGGTCGCGTTGTCGCTGTTCGCGATCGCCTCGCTGGCCCTCACGCTGGGCGTCGCGGTGGGGTGGTCGCCCTCGAACTTCAAGCTCTACTACCTGTTCGGCGCGATCCTGAACGTGCCGTGGCTGGCGCTCGGCACCGTGCTGCTGCTCGGTAGGCCCACCACGGCCCGCGTCTACCTGGGCTGCCTGCTGGCGTTCAGCGCCGCCAGCCTGGTGCTGGTGGTGCTCGCGCCGGTCACCGCCACCGACCTGGCCGGCGCCCTGGTGCCGGAGGGCAGGCGCTTCCTGCCGCTGGCGGTCCGAATGCTGGCCGTGGCCGGCAACGTGGTGGGGACGCTGGTGGTGCTCGGCGGCGCGGTGGTCAGCGGCCTGGCGCTGCGGCACCGGCGCGAGCTGCGGCCGCGGTTCGAGGGCAACCTGCTGATCGCGCTCGGCGTCGCGTTCGCGGCCGGCGGCGGCGTGTTCGCGTTCCTCGACCAGAGCGGCAAGCTCGGGGCGGGGCTCGCGGTCGGCGCCTGCGTGATGTACCTCGAATACCCCTCAGTGAACCCCTTGGGGGTATGGAAATGAAGGAGGCGGTCACGCTCTACACCCGGGTGGGCTGCCACCTGTGCGAGCACGCCGAGCAGGTGCTCCGCTCCGAGCAGCGAACGATCCCATTTGCCCTGGTCACGGTGGATATCGACGGTGACCCGGAGCTGGCTCGGCGCTATGGGGTACGGGTGCCGGTCGTGGCCGTCGATGGTGTCGAACTGTTCGAGTACGAGGTGCCTCCTGACCTGCTCAGGGCACATCTGCGTGGGCGTTGGAACGTTTGAGAACCCCGTCACGAGAGCCTAGACTCGGAGACGATCTGGGTAAGGGCTCGGCCCGGCGAGGTTCGAGCAGTGGGGGTTTGAGTCAACGTGCGAGATCGCAGCATTCCTGAAGCCACCGTTGCGCGCCTGCCGGTCTACCTGCGCTGCCTGATCGACATGGCCGAGCGGGGGACGCACACGGTGTCGTCCGAGCAGCTCGCCGAGGCGGCCGGCGTCAACTCCGCCAAGGTGCGCAAGGACCTTTCGTATCTCGGCTCCTACGGCACCCGCGGCGTCGGCTACGACGTCGAGTACCTGATCTACCAGGTCCGCCGAGAGCTGGGGCTGGAGCAGGACTGGCCGGTTGCCATCGTCGGGGTCGGCAACCTCGGGCACGCCCTGGCCAACTACAAGGGCTTCGCGGAGCGGGGCTTCCGCGTGGTCGCCCTGCTGGAGTCCGACGACCGCAAAGTCGGCGAGCAGGTGGGCGACCTCACCGTCGAGCACATCGACGACCTCGACCGCATCGCCAAGGAGGAACAGGTCGCCATCGGCGTGGTGGCGACGCCCGCGGCCTCGGCCCAGGAGGTCTGCGACCGGCTGGTGGCGGCGGGCATCAGCTCCATCCTCAACTTCGCCCCCGCCCACCTCCAGGTGCCCGCCGGGGTGTTCCTGCGCAAGGTCGACCTGTCGACCGAGCTGCAGATCCTCTCCTTCCACGAGCAGCGCAGAGCCGCGGTGAACCTTGTCCGCCAGACCGCTGCCGCCACCGACCGCAGCGGTCCCGGTCAGCGCCAGCGCTCGCCGGAGGGCTCGCAGGGACGGGGCTGACGCATGCCCGTCTTCGTCGTCGGCCTCAACCACCGCAGTGCCCCGCTCGACCTCCTGGAACGGCTCGCGATCGACCCGGAGCGCCGCCCCAAGGCGCTCGCCATGCTGCTGGAGCGCGAGCACGTCAAGGAGGGCGCGATCCTCTCGACTTGCAACCGGGTCGAGATCTACGCGGAGATCGACCGGTTCCACGACGGTGGCGACGCCGTCCGTGGGTTCCTGACCGAGTTCCACGGGATGCGCTCCCACGAGCTGTCCGACTACCTCTACGCCCACTACGAGGACCGGGCGGTCAACCACCTGTTCGCCGTCACCGCCGGCATCGACTCCATGGTGGTCGGCGAGGTCCAGATCCTCGGCCAGGTGCGCGAGGCGTTCCAGGCGGCCCAGGCCGAGCGCTCCGTGGGCCCGGTGCTGCACGCGCTGTTCACCCAGGCGCTGCGGGTCGGCCGCCGCGCCCGCCACGAGACGGCGATCGGCCAGGGGCTGGCCTCCACCCTTTCGGTCAGTCTCCAGGTCGCCGAGGGCCAGCTCGGCACGCTGGCCGGCCGCGGCGTCCTGATCGTCGGGGCGGGCAAGATGGCCAAGCTGGCCAGCCGCAGCGTGCGCGAGGCCGGTGCCTCGGAGCTGGTGATCGCCAACCGCACCGAAGCGCACGGCGCCGCCCTCGCCGCCGAGCTGGGCGGCCGCTCGGTGCCGCTGGCGGCGATCGACCAGGAGCTGGCCACCGCCGACCTGGTGGTCGCCTCGACCGCCGCGATCACGCCAACGGTCACGCTCGCCGCGGTCCGCCGCGGGCTCGACTGGCGCGGTGCCGGCCGCCCACTGGTCCTGCTGGACCTCGGCGTGCCCCGCGACGTCGAGCCCGAGGTCCGGCAGCTCCCCGGGGTGGTGCTCGCCGACCTCGACGCACTGCGCGCCGTGCTCGAAACCGGGGACGATGGCCCACGGCACGAGGTCGAGCGGGTGCGCGTGCTGATCGGCGAGGAGACCGCCGGGTTCATGAGCGGCCAGCGCTCGGCGAAGCTGGCGCCCACCATCCGCGCGCTGCGTGCCCGTGCCGAGGGGGTCCGCCAGCAGGAGCTGGCCAGGGCGTCGACCCGCCTGGCGGGGCTCGATCCCGCCCAGCGGGCGGCCGTCGACGCCGTCACCCGCGGGCTGGTCAACAAGCTGCTCCACGACCCGATCGTGCGCGGCAAGGCACTGGCGGCCGGCGCCAACGGCGAGACGTACGCCGGCATCCTGCGCCAGCTCTACGCCCTTGACGAGGAGGACCGCCGCCGTGACGGCTGACGCCGGGCCCTCGGAGACCCTGGGGTACGGCCACGGGCCGGCCGTGCGGCTGGCCACGCGGCAGAGCGCCCTGGCGCTGGCCCAGACGCGGCTGGTGGCCGACGCGCTGCGGCGGGCCTGGCCAGGGCTGGAGGTCGAGCTGGTGCCGGTGGTCACCGAGGGCGACCGGCGCCGCGACGTCGCCACCACCGAGCTGGGCGGCAAGGGCGTGTTCACCGCCGCCGTCCAGCAGGCGGTCCTGGACGGCAGCGCCGACCTGGCCGTCCACTCCGCCAAGGACCTACCGGCGCTCCAGACGCCCGGGCTGGTCCTGGCCGCCGTGCCCGAGCGCGCCGACCCGCGGGACGTGCTGGTCGCCCGCGAGCCCGTCAGCGGTCTGGACGACCTCGCCCCCGGCGCCTCGGTCGGCACCGGGAGCCCCCGCAGGGTCGCGCTGCTCCGCTGGCTGCGGCCCGACCTGGAGGTGCGGCCCATCCGCGGCAACGTCGACACGCGGCTGCGCAAGGCCCGCTCCGGCGACGTCGACGCCGTCGTGCTGGCCGCCGCCGGGCTGGGCCGGCTCGGGCTGGGCGACGAACTGACCGCCCCGCTCGACCCCGAGCTGTTCACGCCGGCGCCAGGTCAGGGCAGCCTGGCGGTGGAGGCACGCGAGGACGACACGCGCGTGCTGGGCCTGGCGAGCGCCATCACCCACCGCCCCTCACGCGTCGCCCTGCGCGCGGAACGGACCTTCCTGGCCGCCTCGCCGGCCCCCTCGACGACCCCGAGTCCCTCGGTCAGGTCCTCGCCACCCGCCTCCTCGGCGCCTGCACCCCCGAGGTCCGCGCCCTCGTCGAATCCACCCGCCTCACCTGACCCGCTCAGGCGTCCCTGACCTCGACCAGCGCCGCCGCTCCCGCTACCGGCCTGAGAACAGGGCAGCCGGGGAGTCTGTGGATAACCAGCGGGTTCCCACGCTGGACCTCCGTGGTCCATCGAGACCCTGGCGCGGAGAGCGACGCAGACCGAGGAGGGGTTCTGGTCGACCAGTCCCTCCCTCCAACCATTTACTAGATTGGGAACAACTAGTAGTTGCCTGGTAGTTCGGCGGGAACCTTAGATGTCCACGTTGAGTAGGTAAAGCGGGTCTGCGACAAGCAGCGTCACCTGGCTTGTTCGGGTCGCGTCAACTACTAGAATGGGACGAGCTAGTAGTAGCCGAGTAGTGGACTGATGGGCCAGATATCCTGCTTGACTGATTCGCGACAATTGGCCCAACCTGCCACTACGGGTTGCCGAGCCGTTATCATGCCCAAGAGCGCAAACGCTACAAAGGATCCCAAGAGATGAAGCCCCCTGTGAGGCCGAAGCCGGCTACTGAACTCCTGAAGGGCTTCGACGCCGACCGCCTTCAAAAGATCCTGGAAACGGTACCATTCGCCCAGAACGGGCGTTATTATCACTGGGACAAGTTGCGCCGCCTGAAGCCGCCCAATGACCTCACTCATGAGGAGTGGTGGGTCGGCCTTAAAATTGCACGTACGCCAACATTGAAGACCCTACCCCTCGAAGATGTCGCCGGGCGCCCTTTTGTGTTCTCGATGGCAGACCCGGTTGTGGAGATGTTACATCGGATTGACCAGAACGCTAGTGGGCAGATTGCTATTAGCGAGGAGGTTACAAATCCAGCCACCCGGAATCGTTACATTGTAAGCTCCTTAATCGAAGAGGCAATCAAATCGAGCCAGCTCGAAGGCGCCTCGACTACACAGCGCGTCGCTAAGGAGATGCTTCGGACAGGCCGTGCTCCTCGAAGCCGCGACGAGCAAATGATTCTCAACAATTATCGAGCCATGCAGCTTATTGGCGAAGTACGAAACCGGAAGCTTACGCCAGGACTTGTACTTCACCTGCATGGCGTGGTAACAGAGGATACGCTAGAAAACCCCGATGCTGCAGGCCGCATGCAGACCGTCGACGAACCACGCGTGCGAGTTTGGCAGCATGATGGAGGTATCGGTGATTGGGTCTCTCATACACCTCCTCCTGCGGATCAGTTACCACAGCGACTAAAGATCATGTGCGATTTCGCAAATGGCACGCAAACGCAGGGGTTCATCCATCCTGTTGTTCGCGCCATCGTATTACACTTCTGGCTTGCGTATGACCATCCCTTCGAAGATGGAAATGGGAGAACGGCTCGTGCGCTGTTTTATTGGTCTATGTTATCACAAGGCTACTGGCTCGCGGAGTTCGTTACAATATCAAGCATACTTCGAAAGGCTCCATCGAAATATAGTAGAGCGTTTCTTTATACTGAAACCGACCAGAATGATTTGACATACTTTCTTATATATCAGCTTGAAGTCTTGGGTCGCGCTATCAAGGAACTGCATGCATATCTAGCACGGAAGATGGCGGAGGTTCGGAATGCCGAAGCACTGTTGAGGCAGTCTCCTGATCTAAACTATCGGCAACTGGCTCTCCTCGGCCATGCCATGCGCAACAGCGACGCCCGTTACACGATAACCTCGCACCGTACTAGCCATAACATCGCCTACGAAACGGCGCGATCAGATCTTCTGAGCCTGGAAAAGAGAGGTTTCCTCAATAAGCAGAAGCGGGGACGGGCATTCTATTTCACACCGGCGCCCGAGTTGATCGACAAGCTCTCCAGGTAGGTGGTGATGGTGCGCTCGGAACGGTTCGCCGTGGTCGCGGTGACCACAGGATGGGGTCGGGACCGGCTCGCCGTGCTCGCGCAGGCTGTCGACGTGCAGGACGATCGCCTCGCTGATGAGGCGTTCCACCTCGTCGATCGTGCTGGCCGTAACGCCGACACCCGGCAGTTCGGGCGCGTAGGCTCCGTAACCGGTCATGCTCCGCTCGATGATCACCGCGTAACCGGTCACGTCATCATCCCTTCGGACCCGCCTGCCAACGGTGTTGGCGAGCGTGAGGATGGTCACGATACCCCGGTTGATAGCATGCCGGTATTGGCTGGCACAGCGGAGGGGATCGTGGACGATCGGCGGCCGTTGGCGGGGATCACGGTGCTGGTGCCGCGGGCTCGGGAGCAGGCGGGGGCGTTTTCACTGCTGCTGCGGCAGCGGGGGGCGGAGCCACTGGAGGTGCCGACGATCGCGATCCGGCCGCTGCGCTCGACCTCCGAGCTGGACCTCGCGGTCGGGCGGCTGGTCGGGGGCGCCTACGACTGGCTGGTGCTGACCAGCGTGAACGGGGTCGCGGCGCTGCGCGGGCGCATGGAGGCGCTTGGTCATCGGGCGGCCGCGCTGGCGGGGACGCGGGTGGCGGCGATCGGCCCGGCGACGGAGGCGGCGCTGCGGGAGTGGGGCGTCCCCCCGAACCTGGTGCCCCCGGTCGCGACCACGGTGGCGCTCGGCGAGGCGTTCCCGGCTGGCTCGGGTGAGGTGCTGCTGGCCAGGGCGGACATCGCCAGCCCGGAGCTCGGCTCGATCCTGCGGGGCAAGGGCTACCGCGCGCACGACGTGGCCGCCTACCGGACGGTGCCGCTGGACCGCCTGGAGGAGGGCGCCCGCCGGCGCCTGGACGGCGGCGAGGTGGACTGGCTGGCGTTCACGGCCTCGTCCACGGTCCAGGGGTTCGCGCGCGCCTATGGCGGGCCGCCGCCCGGCGGGGTCCGGGTCGCCGTGATCGGCCCGGTCACCGCCGCGGCGGCCAAGGCCGCCGGGATGCGGGTCGACGCCACGGCCAGCGAGCACACCATTCCCGGCCTGGTTGCCGCCATCGAGCGGGCGACCGCCGCCTGACCCCGGCCCCACCCGAGCGGCGGACCAGGCGGGAGCGACGCCCGCCCCCGGCCCAGGTCCCAGCCCCGGCCCGGGCTGCGGCCGCGGCGCTCCGCCCGGTCAGCTTGGTCCCCGCGTGCCCGGCATGGCAGGTGAACCGCACGACGATCCCATCGGCGGTGTTGGCGACCGCGTGGACGTTGCCGGACCCGAGCAGGACCACGGCGTCGCAGAGCTGACAGTAGGCGGCGAACATAGCGGCCAGCTTCCCAGAATTGGCCCTTTACCTCCAGGGCCAATCGGGAGGAGATTGGTTGGCATGCGATACAGCGCCAAGGAGCTGGCAACGATCATCGGCCGCTGGAGCGCGGGCCAGGGCCCGCTCTACCACCGGCTGGCGGTCGCGCTGCGCCGCCTCATCGAGCAGGGCCAGCTCCGGCCCGAGGCGCTCCTGCCGCCCGAGCGGACCCTGGCGCGGGCGCTGGCCGTCAGCCGCAACACCGTGGCGGCCGCCTACGAGCTGCTCCGCGGCGACGGCCTGATCGAGCGACGCCAGGGCAGCGGCACCACCGTCGCCCCGCGGCGCTTCTCGCCGAGCGGCGAGTACAAGGCCAACGCCATGTTCCTCAGCCTGCTCGAGGGCTCGACCGCCACGATCGACCTGACCTGCGCCCTCAACGGGACGACTCCGCTGGTGCGCCAGCTGCTCGCCGACCCGGCCACCTGGGAGAGCGAGGCGCTCGACGGCTCGGGCTACCAGCCGGCCGGCCTGCCGGCGCTGCGCGAGGCGGTGGCGGCGCACCTGACCAGGCGCGGCCTCCCGACCACCGCCGGCCAGGTGCTGATCACCACCGGCGCCCAGCAGGCGCTGTCGCTGCTGGCCAGGGTGCTGCTGCGGCAGGGCGACCTGGTGGTGACCGAGGAGTTCACCTTCCCAGGTGCGCTGGACGCCATCGAGGCGGTCGGCGCGACCGTCGCCACGGTGCCGCTGAGCTCGCGGGGCGCCGACCTCGACGCGCTCGAACGGATCCTGGACGTGCAGCGGCCGAGGCTCGTCTACCTGCAGCCGAGCTTCCACAACCCGGTCGGCGCGCTGATGCCACCGGATGCGCGCCGGCGGCTGGCGGGCCTGGCCGCGACGCACAACGTCCCGGTGGTCGACGACGCGGTGATCGGCGACCTCGGCCACGGATCGCCGGTGCCGCCGCCGGTGGCCTACTACCGGCCGGATGCACCGGTCGTGCTGGTCGGCTCGCTGAGCAAGCTGTTCTGGGGCGGCCTGCGGATCGGCTGGCTGCGGGCGTCCGCGCCGATGTTGACCTTCCTGGCGCGCGCCAAGGCGGTCGAGGACCTCGGCGGCGACACCCTCAGCCAGGTCCTGGCCGTGCGGCTGCTGGAGCGGATCGACGAGGTCATCGCATGGCGGAACCTCCAGCTCCGATCCAGCCTGGACCGGGTCGAGGCGGCCATCCGCGCGGCCGGGACCGGCTGGGAGTGGGAGCGCCCGCCCGGAGGCCAGAGCCTGTGGGTGCGCCTGCCCGGCGGGGACGCGTCCGCGTTCGCCCAGGTCGCCATCCGTCACGGCGTCTCGGTCATCCCCGGCCCGCTGGTCTCGCCCAACGGCGCTGGTGGCGACCGCTTCCGCCTGCCGTTCGTCGCCGACCCCGAGGTGCTCGAGACGGCCGTGGAGCTGCTGGCCCGTGCCTGGCGCTCCTTCCAGCTCCGCAGCGCCTGAGCGGCCGGTCGCTCGAACGCCGGTCACGCATCCGCGGTGCGCGCCGTTCCGGCGTGCTGTCACCGCAGGTGATGCGGGCGCGGCACCGATGCATGACCGGCGTTCGGGAGTAGATTGAGGCCCGAGGTCCCAGAACCGCGTCGAGGAGCAACGATGCAGCAACCACCGCCGTTCCCCCGCAGCCGTCCCCGGCGCCTGCGCCGCACCGCGACCCTGCGCGAGCTGGCGGGCGAGACCGACCTGTACCGCGGCGACCTGATCGCTCCGCTGTTCGTCAAGGAGTCCATCGCCGAGCCGGTGCCGATCTCGTCCATGCCAGGGCACTACCAGCACACGCTGGAGAGCCTCCGCAAGGAGGCGGCCGAGCTGGCCGGCCTGGGCATCCCGGCGCTGCTGCTGTTCGGCGTGCCCGCCGGCAAGGACGCGGAGGGTTCGCAGGCGTGGGCGCCAGAGGGCATCGTGCAGCGGGCCCTACGGGCGCTCCAGGCCGACCTCGGCGACGACGTGGCGCTGATCGGCGACCTGTGCCTGTGCGAGTACACCGACCATGGCCACTGCGGCCTGCTCGCCCCCGACGCCGGTGTCGACAACGACGCCACGCTGGACCGCTACCAGCGCATCGCGGTGGCGCAGGCCGAGGCCGGAGCGGACGTGATCGCGCCGAGCGGGATGATGGACGGCCAGGTGGCCGCCATCCGCGCCGCGCTCGACGGCGCGGGCTTCGACGACACCCCGATCCTGGCGTACGCGGCCAAGTACGCCTCCGGCCTGTACGGCCCGTTCCGCGAGGCCGCCGAGGGCGCGCCGCGGTTCGGCGACCGCACCGCCTACCAGATGGACCCGCGCAACAGCGACGAGGCCCTGCGCGAGGTCGCGCTGGACGTGGCCGAGGGCGCGGACATGCTGATGGTCAAGCCGGCGCTGGCCTACCTCGACGTGCTGTGGCGGACCAAGCGCGAGTTCGGCCTGCCGGTGGCCGCCTACCACGTGTCCGGCGAGTACGCGATGGTGAAGGCGGCCGCCGAGCGCGGCTGGATCGACGGTCAGCGCGTCATGCTCGAGGTGCTCACCAGCATCCGCCGGGCCGGGGCCGACCTGGTGGTCACCTATTTCGCCCGCGAGGCCGCGCCGCTGCTGTAGCGCGTCGGTCCTCGCCGCTTCGCACCCAGGAGGAAGGCCGCAGATGAAGCCGTGGCAGGTCGAGCCGAAGGGCCGTTTCGAGCAGCAGACGATCACCAGCCGGGCGCTGGCGGGCAACCCGCTCGACGATCCGGCCGAGCGGCCGCTCTGGGTCTACCTGCCACCCGGCTACGGCGACGACCCGGACCGCCGCTATCCCAGCATCTACGTGCTCCAGGGCCTCACCGGCCAGGTCGACATGTGGTGGAGCCGCTCGGCCTTCCGCCCCACCACGCCGGAGCGGATCGACGAGCTGTTCGCCGCGGGCACGGTCCCGCCGGCGATCGTCGTGCTGATCGACGCCTGGACGTCGCTCGGCGGCAGCCAGTACCTGAATTCCCCTGGCACCGGCCGCTACCTCGACTACCTCTGCGACGAGATCGTGCCGTTCGTGGACGAGCGCTACGCCACCTTGCCGAGCCGCGAGCACCGCGGGGTCACCGGCAAGTCCAGCGGCGGCTACGGCGCGATGGTGGTGCCGATGCTCCGCCCGGACGTCTTCGGCGCGCTGGCCAGCCATGCCGGCGACGCCCTCTTCGAGCTGTGCTACCTGCCCGACGTGGCCCCGGCCGCGCGCGCCCTCCGGGACGAGTACGACGGCTCGTTCGAGAAGTTCTGGGCTGATTTCCGGTCACGGCCCGCGTTCACCAAGAAGAGCGACCACTCCCTGCTGAACATCTACTGCATGGCGGCCTGCTACTCGGCCGAGCCGGACGGCACCGTCACCATGCCCTTCGACCCGGCCAACGGGAGGCTCCGCGACGACGTGTGGCGGCGCTGGCAGGAGGTGGACCCGGTGCGCATGGTCGCCGGGCACGCCGACGCCCTGCGCTCGATGCGCGGGATCTACCTGGACGCCGGCAAGAGCGACGAGTGGAACCTGGACGTCGGTGCCGCCGCCTTCGCCGCGGAGCTGGACCGGATCGGCGTCCCGTACACCTTCGAGCTGTTCGACGCCGGCCACGGCGCGATCGAGTACCGCTACCCGATCGCCCTCGGGTTCCTGGCCGAGCGCCTGCGCCCATAGTCCACCACAGCGTTCAGAGGCGCGGTCATCGATTGATCGGGGGGCCTTTTTCATCGGCCCCTCGAACCCCCCAATGTGCACAAGGCAACTGGCCTATCGCTGGCGCCCGCGGGGAGCCGCGTCAGTGCGGCGGCGGCCCGGTGAAGGTGACCGTCACCCGGGTGTAGCCGAGGCCGCGCAGCATGCCCTCCAGCGTGGCGCGGGTGTTCTGCTCCGCTCGCGTGATCAGGTCGCTCTGCTGCGCGGCGGCCTGGATCCGCCGGTCGGCGAGCTGGTAGAGCTCGCGCTGGCTGTCAGGGTCGTCGGAGACCACCGAGCCCAGCCGGTCGAGGATGCCCCGCTCCCGCGAGGCCACGTAGCTCGCGTTCGGGTCGATGCGCACCTTGCCGAGGGTGGGCTGCGGCAGGGTGATCTCGGCGCTGCGCCGGTCCTCCGACACCTTGATCGCGCCCTTGTCGATCCGCGAGAAGTCCACCTCGGCGTCGACACTGCCGGCGGCGACGAACAGCGTGCGCTGGCCCTTGATGAACGACGGCACGAAGCGGGCGTCCTTCTCCAGGTCGATGATCAGCTGGAGGTTGGCGGTCGCGGCCTTGTAGACGCTCAGGTCCTGCAGCGACAGCAGCAGGGCCGGCTGGCTGCGGTCGATCGTCCTGGTGCCGAAGGGATTGGTCAGCGACGGCCGCCAGGCGGTGAGGCGCAGCAGCGCCACCAGGATCAGCGCGACCACCAGCACCAGCGCGCCCGCGCCCACGAGCAGACCGGCGAGCCCGCCCCGAGCGCGCGGGGTTGCGGGCGGCGGGCCCTGTTCGCCGCCGCCTCCCGGGTTCCGCCAGGAAGGCGATCCTCTGTCCGTACCGGCTTTCATGCCAGCACCTGTACCCGCCTAGACTGGCGTCCATGCGCTATCGACGGCTTGGCGCCACCGACCTGGAGGTCAGCGAGGTCGGGGTGGCGGTGGCAACCTGGACCGGCGGCCGCTCGCCGCGTCCCGACGAGGAGGTCGAGCACCTGCTGCGGCGGGCGCTCGACCTCGGCATCACCTTCTTCGACCTGGAGGACGCCGGCGGCGACGACGGTCGCGGCGAGCGGCTGGCCGGCGAGGCGATCCGCGGCGACCGCGATCGCATCACCGTCGCCACCACCTTCGGCTACCGGCCGCTGGACCCGCTGGAGCAGGCCACCAGCGGCGAGCGCCGCCGGCACGACTGGTCGATCCAGTGGGCGGCCAGGGCGATCGATGGGTCGCTGTCGCGGCTGGGAGTGGAGCCGATCGACCTCTGGCAGCTCCACCATCCGGACCTGCGGGCGCTGGAGTCGGACGAGCTCTTCGACTTCCTGGAGCAGCAGGTCGTCAAGGGCAAGATCCGGGCCTACGGGGTCGCGCTCGGCCCGGGCGCCGGCTGGGTCGACGAGGGTGCCGCCGCCCTGCGCGAGCGCCGGGCGGCCAGCGCCCGGACGGTGTTCTCGGTGTTCGAGCAGAATCCCGGCCGCGAGCTGGCCGAGATCGCGGCCGAGGCGGGCGCCGGCGTGGTGGTGCGCTCGCCGCTCGACGCCCGCACGGCCGACCCTCGCTTCCAGCACCTCGATTTCCTGACCATGGACCGGGACCAGACGCTCGGCCAGGCGCTGGTCCGCTTCGCGCTCACCCTGCCGGCGGTGGCCGCCGTGCTGCCCACGTTCGACGACGCGGCGCAGCTCGCGGAGCTGGCCACCGCCTCCGACCTGCCCGACCTGACCGCCGACGACCTGGACCGGATCGCCGAGCGGCTCCAGGCGGGGTTCCGCCTCGACGACCAGGACGGGCGCCCCGCCCGGGAGGCTCAGCAATGACCGCCGGGACGGCGGGCCCGCATCGGCGGGGGGCTTCCGGCGCGGGAGTCGAGCGGAGCGCCGCGCTGTTCGAGCGGGCGCGGGCGCGCATCCCGGGCGGGGTGAACTCGCCGGTGCGGGCCTTCGGCTCCGTCGGCGGGACCCCCAGGTTCATCGCCAGGGGGCAGGGCCCCTGGATCTGGGACGTCGACGGCAACCGCTACGTCGACATGGTGCTGTCGTGGGGGCCGCTGATCGCCGGGCACGCCCACCCGCGGGTCGTCGAGGCGGTGCAGGCGGCCACGGCGCGGGGCACCTCGTTCGGCGCGCCGACCGGGGCCGAGGTCGAGCTGGCCGAGGAGGTCGCCAGGCGCGTGCCGAGCGCCGCCAAGCTGCGCATGGTGAGCTCGGGCACTGAGGCGACCATGAGCGCGGTCCGGCTTGCCCGCGCCGCCACCGGCCGCGCCAAGGTGGTGAAGTTCGCGGGCTGCTACCACGGCCACGCGGACGGCCTGCTGGCGGCGGCCGGCTCCGGGGTCGCCACCTTCGGTCTGCCCGACTCGCCGGGAGTGACCGGGGCGCAGACCGCCGACACCGTGGTGCTGCCCTACAACCACGAGGCCGCGCTCGCCGAGCTGTTCGCCCGCGCGGGCAGGGAGATCGCCGCGGTCCTGGTCGAGCCGATCGCCGCCAACATGGGCGTGGTGCCGCCTCGCCCGGAGTTCCTGACCGCCCTGCGCGAGCAGACCCGGCGCGCCGGCGCGCTGCTGATCGTCGACGAGGTGCTCACTGGCTTCCGCGTGCACCGGGCCGGGGCGGTGGGCCGCTACGACCTCGACCCCGACCTGTTGACCTTCGGCAAGGTCATCGGCGGCGGCCTGCCCGCCGCGGCCTACGGCGGCCGCGCGGACCTGATGAAGCTGGTGGCGCCCGAGGGGCCCGTGTACCAGGCGGGCACCCTCTCGGGGAACCCGCTGGCGACCGCCGCCGGCCTGGCCACGCTGGAGCTGCTGGACGACGCCGCCTACGCCAGGCTCGACGAGGTCGCCGGGCGGCTGGCGAGCGGCCTCCAGGAGGCCTTCGACGCCGCCGGGGTGCCGGCGACGGTGCAGCGGGCCGGCAATCTCTTCAGCGCCTTCATGACCTCGGCGGAGGTCGCCGACTACGACGCCGCCCGCAAGCAGGACACGGCCGCCTACGCCCGCTTCTTCCACGCCATGCTCGACCGGGGCGTGTACCTGCCGGCGAGCGCCTTTGAGGCGTGGTTCGTCTCCATCGCCCATGGCGACGACGAGGTCGAGCACGTGCTCGCCGCCGCCAGGGACGCCGCCGCCAGCCTGTCCGCTCAGCGGACCTCGACCACGCCCACCATCCCGTAGGCCTCGTGACCGGGGAGGTGGCAGATGTAGGCCACCTGGCCAGGATGGTCGAAGCGGAAGGTGGTCGAGGCGGTCGTGCCGGAGGACACCGAGATCTCCCCCGGAACCTCGCCGTGGTGGTGCGCCTCGCGGCCGACGCGGTGCCGCTGGTGGACGGCCTCGTCGCCGACGATGAACTCGTGGTCGATGGGATCGGTGTTGCGGAGCACGAACCGCACCGTCGTGCCGGCGGCCACGCG
>WNGB01008056.1_pt1 | contig 15059 bp, 9 predicted proteins | sample 5400681 | NCBI WGS metagenome assembly WNGB01 (sample SAMN13153367, study PRJNA577476) | soil metagenome | isolation source: 115 cm soil or saprolite under grassland replicate 2 | place: USA:California | collected 2016-06-15
CGATCACCTTCGCCGGCATGGTGCCGTTCAGGGTCGCCTGCACCTTCGCGCTCGCCAGGGCCTTCTTCTGCACTTCGGCATCGGGCAGGCCGGCGGCCATCGGGATGCGATCGCGGACCTTACCGTCGACCTGAACCACGATCGTGACCTCGCGCGGCGCGGCGATGGCCTCGTCGTAGGCCGGCCAACGCTGCTGATGGACCGAGTCCGCGCCGCCGCGGCGGTGCCACAGCTCATCGGTCATATGCGGAGCGAAGGGCGCCAGCAACAGGATCAGCGTCGCGACGCCTTCGTTGCGCGATGGCCCATTCGCGTGCTGCAGGGTGTTGGCGAGCTCCATCATCGCAGCGACCGCGGTGTTGAAATGCTCGTCGCTCAGATCCTCGGTCACCTTCTTGATCGTTCGCTGCACCGCGCCGTCGACATCGATATCGCGCGGACCCGCGGGCTCGGGGTCGGTCAGGGCCAGCTCCCACACGCGGCGCAGGAAGCGGTGCACGCCCTCGATACCCGAAGCGTCCCAGTCCGCGCCGTCGACCCACGGGCCCATGAACATCATGAACAGCCGGAGCGTGTCGGCACCGTAGCGCTTCACGTATTCGTCCGGCGTCTGCACGTTGCCACGCGACTTCGACATCTTGCGACCCTTGAAGATGATCGTGCCCTGGTAGCGGAAGCGCAGCACCGGCTCGTCGAAGGGCAGCTCGCCCAGATCGCGCAGCGCCTTCGTCATGAAGCGCATGTACAGCAGGTGCAAGATCGCGTGCTCGACGCCGCCGGTGTACTGCTTGACCGGCAGCCACTTCCGACCGATCGCCTTGTTCATGAACGCGGTGTCGATCTTCGGATCGACGTATCGGAACATGTACCAGGACGAGTCGACGAAGGTGTCCATCGTGTCCGTGTCGCGGCGCGCCGGCTTGCCGCACTTCGGGCAGGTCGTGTTCACGAACGCCGGCACGTGCGCCAGCGGCGAGCCGCCGCGTCCGGTGAACTCGACGTCGCGTGGCAGCTCGACCGGAAGCTGGTCGTACGGCACCGGAACGGCGCCATCGGTGTCGCAGTGGACGATCGGGATCGGCGTGCCCCAGTAGCGCTGCCGTGAGATCAACCAGTCGCGCAGTCGATAGGTGACCGCGGGCTTGCCGATGCCGCGCTTCCGCGCGTCCTCCGCGACCGCCTGCTTCCCCACCTCGCTACGCGTTCCGCTCCATGGGTCGCTGCGCACCATCACGCCTTCGCCGATGTATGGCTCGTCCACCGACGCGTGTTCCGTGCCGTCGGGTGAGATGACCTCGCGTATCTCCAGTCCGTATTTCTTCGCGAACGCGAAGTCGCGCTCGTCGTGGCCGGGGACGGCCATGATCGCGCCGGTGCCATAGGTCGACAGGACGTAGTCCGCGACGTGGATCGGGATCCGGTCTCCGGTGAACACGTTGCGGGCGAACGCGCCGGTGTCGACGCCGGTCTTCTCGCGCTCGGCCGAGGTGCGCTCGATCTCGGCCATGTTGCGCGCCTGCTCCACGTAACGGTCCACCGCCGTGCGCTTCGCTGGCGTGGTGATCTTGGCGACCAGCGAATGCTCTGGCGCCAGCACCATGAAGGTGGCGCCGCAGATCGTGTCCGGCCGCGTGGTGAAGAAGCGGATCTCCTCACCCGGATAGCCATCGACCGGGAACGCGATCTCCGCGCCTTCAGAGCGCCCGATCCAGTTCGTCTGCAGTACGCGCACCCGCTCCGGCCAGTCGAGGCCCTCGAACTTCAGCAGCTCGTCGGCGTACTTCGTGATCTTGTAGAACCACTGCGTCATCTGCCGCTTCACGACCGGCGTGTCGCAGCGCTCGCAGCGTCCGGCGATGACCTGCTCGTTGGCCAAGACGGTCTCGTCGCGCGGGCACCAGTTCACCGGAGCGTCACCGCGGTAGGCCAAGCCCTTCTCGTAGAGCTTCAGGAACATCCACTGATTCCAGCGGTAGTAGTCCGGGTAGCAGGTCACGACCTCGCGGCGCCAGTCGATCGCGGTCCCCATGCGCCGGAACTGCTCGCGCATATGGGCCATGTTCTTTTCGGTCCACACCGCGGGGTGGATCTTGCGATCGATCGCGGCGTTCTCGGCATTGATGCCGAACGCGTCGAAGCCCATCGGGAACAGCACGTTGTTTCCGCGCATGCGCAGGAAGCGCGCGGCGGCGTCCGGCGGCGCGAACGCGTACCAATGACCGACGTGGATGTCGCCCGACGGGTACGGGAACATCGTCAGGAAGTAGAAATTCGGGCGATCGCTCTCGTCAGGCGTGTCGTGGAGACCGGAGCGCACCCACTCGTCCTGCCATTTGGCCTCGATGCCCGCCGGGTCATACCGATCGATCCGTTGCTTCATGACTGCCACGTTGCGCGCCTCCTTTCGCCCGAAATAGAAAACGCCCTCCGCCCCGCCAGCCACCGCCGGGCTCGGGGACGGAAGGCGCCTTCCGCGGTACCACCCCAGTTGAGAACGCTCGGTGGAGCTGGCGGGATTCGAACCCGCGACCCCCACACTGCCAGTGTGATGCGCTCCCACTGCGCCACAGCCCCGATCGCTCTCCGCTCGAGCACGGTGATAACGGGTCGTGACCCCGGCGAGCGCTAGTTCGTTCGATTCACGCTCGCGGCTCCCGGGCGAGTTCCGCGTTCCCTGACACCGGCTCGCACCTTCCACCGGCTCTCTTCGTCAGGGGTTCCGCGTAGTGCTCCCGATCGCGGCCTCTTGAGAGGAAAGTATAGGCGGATGTACCCGCTGATCCGCATCGACAAGAGGATTCCGGACGGCTCGATCTGGCAGACCCGATGGGGCTATCTGATCCCGCCGGTCGACGGCTGGACCCGCGTCTACCAGCCGGCCGGAACGCGGTGGTCCAATCCCCTCGGCGGCTGGACGACGAAAGGGATGGGCATCGCTCTCTTCCATCAGGACCGGCCGTTCGCGATCGCGCATTACGGGCCGACCGACCCGAAGCGTTACTACATCGACGTGGCGCACCGCGTGCGTATCGGTCGCGACCTGGTCCAGTTCGTGGATCTCTTCCTCGATGTGATGATCGACCCCGCCGGCGCAGTGAGCGAGAAGGATGAACACCAGCTGATCTTCCTGCCTTCCGAGGAGCGAAGATTCGTGCGCGCGGCGAGGGACGAGGTGCGACGCCTCATCGCCGCTGGCGATCCGCTCTTCGATCCACGCGGGCCGTTCGACGTCCTCCCCGAGGACGTCCGCACGCTCGCACCGTCCACGCTGATGACAGAGGACTTCGCCTAGCCGACCGGCATCAGCCGATCTCGGGTCCAGGGCGTCTTATCGCGACGGATTGCAGGACGCCGAGCGCGAAGCAGATCGACACCAGCGAGCTTCCGCCGTGCGAGATGAACGGGAGCGGGATGCCGGTCACCGGCATCAGCGAGATCGCCATGCCGACATTCACCAGGATCTGGAATATGAGCATCGCCGCGACCCCGGATCCGAGGAGCATGCCGAACGGATCCCGCGCTCGGAACGCCACGCGCAGCGCCGCGAAGAGCAGCAGGACATAGAGCGCGAAGAGGATCACCGCGCCCATGAAGCCGAGATCCTCCGCGAGTCCGGCGAAGACGAAGTCCGACTCGGCGATGGGGAGATAGCCGAGCGGGGACTGGGTGCCCGCGGTAAGGCCCTTCCCCGTGGGACCGCCTGAGCCGACCGCGATGAGCGACTGGATGATGTTCCAGCCGGCGCCTTGGGGATCCGCATAGGGGTCGAGGAACGCCGTGAGACGCGTCTGCTGATACGGCTTGAGGATGCTCCAGATCAGCGGGAACGAGGCGCCCGCGATCGCGACCATCCCTACCAGCTGCCAGAGGCGCGCGCCGGCCATGAACGCCATGCCGAAGAAGATCGCGACAAAGACGAGGCTGGTGCCGAGGTCCGGCTGGCGGTAGACAAGCAGCACCGCCGGTCCGAGGAACACGAGGGCACCGAGGATCGTCAACGGCGAGCCGATCTTGTCGATGCGATCCGCGAAGAACTTCGCGAGCACGACGATCATGAGGACCTTCGCGACTTCGCTGAACTGGAACGACAGACCGCCGAGGTTCACCGAGCGCTGCGCGCCGAGTGACGACGTGCCGATCGCGAGCACCACGCCAAGGAGACCGAGCGTGAGCAGGTATAAAAGCGGCGCGAAGGTGCCGAGCCACGCGTAGTCGAACATCGCGACGGTCACCATGACCGCGATCCCGATCGCGGCCCAGATCGCGCCGCGGATGACGAACTGCATCGGGTCGCCGGTGAGGGTGCGCGACTCGACGGTCACCGCGTACGTCATCACCAAGCCATAGCCGATGAGGAGCAGCGTCGCGATGAGGAGATACGGGTCGACCTGATCGAGGCGGCGCTCATGCGGCCGATCGTGCAGCGGCGAGGACGAGCGCCGCATCTCGATCGATCTGACGCTCACGGTGCTCCCAGCACGTAGGCCTCGAGGATCCGCTGCGTCATCCCGACGGCCGGGTTGAAGCAGTTCTCGCACAGCGAGCGGCTCGAGTCGAAGGTGAAGATCACCATCGCTATCTCAGCGGTCGGGTCGGTGTTGTCCGCCTTCGGGAGGAAAGAGACGAACCAGTTGTGGAAGCCGAGCCTGTTGCGGCCCGCGCTGTCCTTGCCGGCCGACGAACCGAACTCGGCCGTGCCGGTCTTGCCGGCGATCGGCAGCTTCGCATTCGGCATGAAAGCGTGCCCGATCGTGACGACGCGACGCGCTCCCTCGCGCAGCAATGTGAGGTTCTCGGGCTTGATGTCCACCTTGCGCACGACCTTGGGCTGCTGCGTGAAGACGACGTTGCCCTGCGGGCCGACGACCTGCTTCAACAGGTGCGGCTGGTAGAACGTTCCACCATTCGCGACGATCGCGTACGCGTTGAGCAGCTGGAGTGGCGTTACCGCGACGAAACCCTGCCCGATCGACTCGTGATAGGTGTTCCCGATCGTCCACGGCTCATCGAAGGCCTGCAGCTTCCACTGCGGGCTCGGCATGATCCCGCTCGCCTCGCCAGGCAGATCGATGCCCGTCTTGTGGCCAAAGCCAAGCTCGCTTCCGTACTTGTAGATCGCCTCGGGACCCACGCCGGCGCGCCCGGTGTTCGGGTTGCCGCCGCCCAGCGTGTAGAAGTAGATGTCGCTGGAGTGCGCGAAGCCGTTGATGAAGTCGAGCGTTCCGTGAGCGCGCCAGTCGTAGAAGTTGAAGCCCCCCACGTTGAGCACGTTCGACGTCACGTTCACGATCGTGTTGCGGTTCGCGACGCCTTCGTTCAGAGCGGAGAGCCCGGTCACCATCTTGAACGTGGACCCCGGCGGGTAGATATCGCCGATCGCCTTGTTCACCAGCGGGTGCCGATCGTCGCCGTTCAGCTGCGCCATCTGCTCCGGCGTGATGCCGTTGACGAACCAGTTGTTGTCGTAGCCGGGATTGGAGTACATGGCGAGGATCTCGCCGTTCTGCGGGTTCATGGCGATGCCGACCGCCTGCGTGAACTTGTCCTCGTCGACGCCCTTCTTGAGTTCGGCCTCAATGAGCTTCTGCAGCCGATCGTCGATCGTCAGTACCACGTTGTTGCCGGTCGTCGGTGGTGAGTACGCGAGCTGCTTGATCTCGCGCTGCGCCGCGTCACGCTCGATCTCGCGCCAGCCGTACTGCCCGCGAAGGAACTGCTCGTATTCGAGCTCGAGTCCGGTGCGCCCGATGAGATCCGTCTGCAGGTACCCCTTCTCGCGCAGGGTTTCGAACTCCTCCTCGGTCACCGGACCGACGTAACCGAGGAGCGGCGAATACAGGACGGCGTCCGCGTACGAGCGGATCGACTCGGCTTCGACGCGCACGCCCGGGAACATCTCGCCGCGCTCGGACAGCAGCAGCGCGACGTCGCGCGCGACCGGTTTCAGCGAGACCTTCACCGGCTCATAGGGATTGCGGACACGCTGGACATCGATCGTGTTGTAGACATCCTTCGGCTCGCGTCCGACGAGGCCGCCCAGGCGCTGCGAGACCTCCTCCTGCTTCGCGCGCGGGAGGTCCACGGGAATGACCGTCACTGCGAAGCCGGGCAGATTGCGCGCGAGCACCTTGCCGTTGCGGTCGACGATCGTCCCGCGCTCGGCCTCCACCGGGAGGCGGAGCATGCGGTTCTGCTCCGCCAGGTCGCCGTAGTGACCACCATTGACGACCTGCAGATCCCACAGGCGCACGGTGAGCCCGCTGAAGACGAGGATGATCACCACCGACATCGCGATGAAGCGATTCGGCCGGACGAACTCGCGCGTGTTGCTTCTCACAGTCCGAAGGATGCCTGCTTCTCGGTGACGTGGCGCGTGGATCTGGCGATCGGATAGGTAGCGATCGCGAGGGCGCCGTTGTAGATCGCCCCCGCAGCCGCCCGGCCGGCGAGCAGCACGGGGTCGGATAGCGATTGGCCGACGACGAACAGGATGAGCAGGTACAGGAGTCCCGCCGCGAGCGTCGCGACGCCGACGAGCACGGCGCCGCTGAGCACCGAACGCGGCCGCAGAGTGCTCTCCCCCAGCCCGATCGCCGCCACCGGCAACAGCGAGGCCAACGCGAGCGCCCCGAGCGGACCTCCAGAGAGCAGGTCAGCGGCCAGTCCGCCCACGAACGCCCACCACACGGCCTCGCGCGCGCCCACCGCGACCGACCAGGAGGCGGCCACGAGGACGGGCAGGTTGGGTCGCGCGCCAGCGATCGACACGAACGGCACCACCGATCCTTGGAGGAGCGCTGCCGCGAGCGGGATAGCGATGGCGAGCGCGAACCGCACGGAGCCCTCCTCTGGTGGCGGAACGCCACCGCCGCCATGACGCTACGCCCGAGCCGGTCCTACGGGCGCGCTCGCCCTGCCAAGCGTGCTGCCTCGAGCGCTTCGCCGCCGGTCTCGGTCGCTTCGGCGAGCTCCTCTTCGAGCTGCGGGAACGGGTCCTCGTCGCGGAGCTTCGCGCCCACGTAGATGAGTACCAGACGCAGCGTGGCGGCGAAGGGCACCGCGAGGAAGATCCCGAGCAGCCCGAACACCGCACCGCCGGTGAGCAGCGAGAAGATGACGATGGCGGGATGCAGCCGCACCGCACGCCCAATGACCGTCGGGATCACCAGGTAGTCCTCAGCGTGCCGGAGGATCGTGTACATGATCGCGACCACGCCGACGTAGACAAGCTGTGACCAGCCGAACGGGCTCGGGTGCCCGAGCGCCACGAGGCACGCGATCGCGCCAGCCGTGATCGGTCCGACGAATGGGATCGTCTCCAGCAGCCCGGTGAGGACGCCGAGGAGCACGCCGTAGGGGACGCCGAGCAGCGTGAGAGCGACCGTCGTGACGGTGGACATCAGGAGCACGAGGAAGAGCTGACCGCGGATGTAGCGGCCCAGCATGATGTTCGTCTCCCCGAGGACCTGCAAGATCTCGCGCCGCTGGCGGCTCGGGAGATTCCGTCGCACGAAATCGTACAGGCGCGGGGCGTCCCGGAGGAGCAGGAACGTCGCGATCAGGAAGACCAGGAACTCGAGGAGGAAATGACCCAGCGCCACGGCGAACGGCAGCGCCGTTCGCGCGGCCATCGCCGTGATCTGTCGCTCGATGTCGTCGACGTTCGGTCCGATGAGCACCTCGTCGAGGTCACCGAGACCGATCTGGTCGAACGTCGCGGAGATCGTCTGCTGCGCGTTCGCGAGGAGCACCGGCCAGTTCCGCTGCAGGTCCGCGGCGTTCTCCGCAATGCGCGGGATCACCAGACGGCCGCCGCCGAAAATGATAGCAAGCAGGGCCAGAAAGACGACAAGCGCCGCCAGGGTCCGCGGCACGGCGAACCGGCGTTCGATCGCACCCACAACTGGTAGCAGAATGTAGGCGAGGATCAAGCCCCAAATGAACGGCTGGACGATGTCGCCGGCGCGCCAAAGGAGGAGGATCCCGATCGCGGCGAAACCCGCCACCACCGCCCGTTTCGTTGTGACGCTCCAGCGAGCTCCCATCCCACGCCGGATTATCAGGCAGCCTTTCGCTCTCCACGGTCATCCGGCCGCGCACGAAGGAGTCGCCGACAACTTGGCGCTCGTAAAGCATGAAGAGTGCGATGGCGCAGGGTGCGCAGGAACTGACCACGAGACGTCAGATGCTTCATTCGGCTACAATCGAAGGCACGAATGGCCTCGGTTTCGTTCCCAGGTTTCCATAGGTTTGTGACCGATGTTTCACGTGTGTCAGGGGGCGAAATGACGGTCCTCGTCATGAGCAATCAGAAGGGTGGGGTGGGGAAGACGACCACCGCCATCAGCCTCGGCGCCGCGATGGCCGAGCACGGCCAGCGCGTGCTAATCGTCGACCTCGACCCGCAAGCAAACGCGACCAGCGGCCTGGGAATCAGCAAGGAGCGGACGAATGGAATCTATGGCGTGTTGCTAAGAGAGCGCCCCCTTGCCGAGGCGGTCGTCGCCACAGACCTGACCAGTCTTGACCTGGTCCCGTCCGGTCCGGAGATGGCCGGCGCCGAGGTCGAACTCGTTCCGCTGATGGCCCGCGAGTATCGCCTGCGGCAAGCCCTCCGGGGCGCATCGATGTACGACACGGTCATCGTCGACTGCCCACCATCACTCGGGCTGCTGACGGTCAACGCCCTCGCAGCCGGCGATGCGGTCGTCGTGCCGGTGCAGTGCGAGTACTACGCGCTCGAGGGGCTGGCTCAGCTGCTCGACACCATCGAAGCCGTGCGCGAGCGGCTGAACGAGAAGCTAGAGGTCCTGGCGATCGTCCTCACCATGGAGGATCGCAGGAACCGGCTGTCGATGCAGGTCATCGAGGAGGTGCAAAAGCACTTCCCGAAGCTCGTGACGCGTTCTCGCATCCCGCGTACGGTCCGACTCGCCGAGGCCCCGAGCCACGGCAAGCCGATCAGCGTCTACGATCCGCACTCACGCGCAGCGAAGGCCTACGCCGAGCTGGCCCGCGAGCTCATGACCCGGCTCAAAGCGCGCGAGCCGATCGCGCTTTCCGGGGCGATCGCCTGATGGCTCGGACCGGTCTTGGACGTGGACTGGACGTCCTCCTCGGGCAGGCGCCAGCGATACCCGCAACGACTCTGCACCCCGTTGGCATGACGGAGATCCCGCTGGAGCGAATTCGTCCGAACCCGCAGCAGCCCCGCACCAGCGTCGACGCCGATGGGATCGCCGAGCTGGCCGCCTCGATCAAGCGCCACGGCATTCTGCAACCAATAGTGGTCTCAAGAGATGGTGACGGCTACGAGCTCGTCGCCGGGCACCGACGGGTACTCGCGGCACGGGTCGCGGGAAAAACGACGATCCCGGCCGTCGTCCGTGACGACGTGCGCGACAGGCTCGAGCTCGCGCTGGTGGAGAACCTTCAGCGCACCGATCTCAACGCCATCGAGACGGCGCGCGCGTACAAGCTCCTGATGGAGACCTACGACCTCACCCAGGAGCAGGTCGCCGAGCGAGTGGGGAAGTCGCGCTCGCAGGTGGCGAACATGCTTCGCACGCTCACCGCACCCCAGCCCCTCCAGGACGCCGTCATGGACGGCAAGATCAGCGAGGGCCACCTCCGAGCACTGCTGCCGCTACCTCTTTCGGATGCGCTCACCGCGCTGGCCGCGGTCATCACACGGCAGCTGTCGGTTCGCGATGCCGAAGCGCTGGTGCGCAAGATGGTCCATCCGCCGCGACGCGGGCGCGCTCGTCCGCGCCTGCGTGGTGGCGATCCCGACCTCGCGCAAGTGACGAGCGAATTGCGTGCGGCGTTAGGTACGAAGGTGGAGGTCCTGCGGGGCCGCAAGGGCGGGCGAATCGCGATCGATTACTACTCCGACGAGGACTTCGAGCGTCTGTATGAGCTCCTGGTCCGCGCCGGCCGGGCGTAAGGGAGAGCACGTGGCCGTCAGAAAAGACGACGAGAACCTGAAGACGCGTGGTCGCGACAAGACCGCGGGAAACGGCAGTAAGTCGCCAACGTCGTACAGCGCCAAGGACATCCAAGTGCTCGAGGGACTCGAGGCGGTACGTCGCCGCCCGGGTATGTACATCGGCACGACCGACATCCGGGGCCTCCATCACCTCATCCGTGAGGTGCTCGACAACTCGATCGACGAGGCGATGAACGGCACGTGCGACCGCATCGACGTGTGGATCCACAAGACGAACGACGTCACGGTCGCCGACAACGGCCGCGGCATCCCCGTCGACAAGCAACAGCAGACCGGCAAGTCGGCGCTCGAGGTCGTGCACACGATCCTCCACGCCGGCGGGAAATTCGGCGGTGCGGGGTACAAGGTCTCCGGCGGCCTGCACGGCGTCGGCGTCTCGGTCGTGAATGCTCTCTCGACCGAGCTCGTCGTCGAGGTCCACCGCGATGGCAAGGTCTGGACGCAGACCTACGAGCGCGGCAAGCCCGCGGGACCGGTAAAGACCGTGACGAAGGCGCAGCTCCCGCAGCCGCCGAGCATCGAGTGGAAGGCACGCGGGCGGCTCACCGGCACCGTCACGCGCTTCACCCCCGACCCCCAGGTGTTCCCGATCATCGAGTGGGACACCGTGGTCGTGGAGCAGTGGTTGCGCGAGACGGCCTACCTCAACAAGGGGCTGTTCCTCGCGCTGCACGACGAGCGCAACGAGACCGGGGCGCATTACTACTTCGACGGCGGGATCATGTCGTTCGTCCGCCACCTGAATCGGTCGCATCAGGCGGTGCACGCGAAGCCGGTGTACGTGGAGAAGACCTACGAGAACGACACGGTCGTCGAGGTCGCGCTGCAGTACAACGACAGCTTCGCCGAGAAGGTCTACACGTTCGCGAACAACATCAACACGATCGACGGCGGCGCGCACCTCACCGGGTTCCGGAACGCGCTGACCCGGACGCTCAACGCCTACGCCCGCAAGGGCGGCCAGCTGAAGGAATCCGATCCGAATCTGACGTCGGAGGACGTCCGCGAGGGCCTGACCGCTGTGATCAGCGTCAAGATCAAGGAGCCGCAGTTCGAGGGCCAGACCAAGACCCGGCTCGGCAACGCCGAGGTCGCCGGTCAGGTCGCCGCCGCTGTGAACGACGCGCTGGGCCAGTACCTGGAGGAGAACCCGCCGGACGCGCGTCGCATCGTCGAGAAATGCCTCACCGCCTTCCGCGCGCGCGAAGCGGCGCGCAAGGCGCGCGATCTCGTGCTGCGCAAGGGCGCGCTCGACGGGTTCTCGCTGCCGGGTAAGCTCGCGGACTGCCAGGAGCGCGATCCGGAGAAGTGCGAGCTGTTCATCGTCGAGGGCCCGTCAGCCGGCGGCAGCGCGAAGGGCGGCCGCGACCGGCGCACCCAGGCGATCCTCCCGCTGAAGGGCAAGATCCTGAACGTCGAGAAGGCACGCGCCGACAAGATGCTCGGGAACGAGGAGATCAAGGCGCTCATCACCGCGCTCGGCACCGGCATCGGCGACTACTTCGACATGAAGAAGCTCCGCTACGGCCGCACGATCCTCCTCTGCGACGCGGACGTCGACGGCTCGCACATCCGCACGCTCCTGCTCACGCTCCTCTATCGGCACTTCAAGCCGCTCATCGAGGAACGGCGGATCTACATCGGCCAGCCACCCCTCTACCGGCTCCAGCTTGGCAAGGACGTCCGTTGGGCGTACTCCGACCACGAGCGAGACAAGCTCGTCAAGGAGCTGAAGCAGTTCGCGAAGACGAAGCGCGACGACCGAAAGAAGGCCGCGGCCGACAAGGCCGACGCGGAGGGCGGCGACAAGCCGACGTCGCGCGCTCGGCGCCGCGCCGCGGAGGCCGCCGTGGACGCGGAGGCTGACGCTCCCGTCGCGAGTGACGAGGGCACCGACGACGGAAAGGGTGGCCGCGAGCCCGCGATCGCGCGATACAAGGGCCTGGGCGAGATGAACAGCGAGCAGCTGTGGGACACCACGCTGAACCCGGCGACACGGACGCTGAAGCAGGTCACGCTGGAGGACGCCGAGCAGGCGGACCTCGCGTTCGACGAGCTCATGGGCAGCGAGGTCGAAGGCCGCAAGAAGTGGATCATGGCGAACGCGAAGAAGGCGGCGCTCGACATCTGATGGCGCGGCTCTCGGAGCTCGGCGTCGACTTCGAGCATTGGTGCTTCGCCTGCGGCCGCCTCAACGAGAGCGGGTTACATCTCGATTTCGAGGTGTCGCGCGGCCGCGCCGAGACGACCTGCGTGACCGAGCGCCGCCATCAGGGATACGACGGGACGGTGCACGGGGGGATCGTCACCGCGCTGCTCGACGAGACGATGGGCTGGGCGATCTTCCATCAGGGCATCTGGGGCGTCACCGCCCGCCTGGAGGTCGCGTTCCGAAAGCCCGTCGCGGTCGGCGAGGAGCTGCGCGTCGTCGGAGAGGTCGTGCGCGAGCGGAGCCGCTCGATCGAGACCCACGGGACGGTGACGCGCGCAAGCGACGGCGTGGTCCTCGCGGACGCCGACGCCACCTTCCTGGTGATGCCGGAAGAGCGCCGGCGCGAGCTCGAGCGCCGCTACTCGCGTACCGACGAGACGTTCGCACGCGTGCGCGCCGCGGTGGCGGCGGAAGAAGCACTGGAGCACGGACGAACGTGATAGACGAACCGAAGAACGACCGGGTGATCGGCATCGAGCTCGAGCAGGAGATGCGCCAGGCGTACCTCGACTACTCGATGAGCGTCATCGTCGCGCGCGCGCTTCCGGACGTGCGCGACGGCCTCAAGCCGGTGCAGCGCCGGATCCTCTACACGATGCACGAGATGGGCCTGCGCAGCGATCGACCGTTCCGCAAGTCCGCGGCGATCGTCGGCGATGTGATGGGGAAGTACCACCCCCATGGTGACGTGCCGATCTACGACGCGCTCGTGCGTCTCGCCCAGGACTTCGCGGCGCGCTATCCCCTTGTGCAGGGCCAAGGCAACTTCGGCTGCTTCTCGGGCGATACGAAGGTCGAGCTCTACAACGGCGAGCAGAAGACGCTCGCGGAGCTCGTCGAGATGGCGCACCGCGGCGCGCGGGTCGACGTGTTCACCGTGGACGCGCACCGGAACGTGCGGATCAAGCCGATGCGCGCGCCGCGCCTCGTGCGTCGCGACGATCCCGTCGTAAAGGTGACGCTCGAGTCGGGCGCGGAGATCGTCTGCACACCGGACCACCGCTTCATGGTCCGCGACGGCACGTACCGCGAGGCGCAACAGCTCAGGCCTAAGGATCAGCTCATGCCGTTCGCGCGCTCGTCGATCCCCGAGCGGCTGCATCGGACCGGCGCGTTCCCGATCCCCGCGAGCCTCACGCAGAAGGTCGCGAAGGTCGAGCCCGCCGGACGTGCCGACGTGTACGACCTCACCGTCGACCTCACGCAGAACTTCGCGCTCGCCGCCGGGATCTTCGTCCACAACTCCATCGACGACGATCCGCCAGCCCACATGAGGTACACCGAAGCGCGGCCGGCGGCCATCGCGAACGAGATGCTCGCGGACATCGACAAGGCGACCGTCGACTGGGTCCCGAACTACGACAGCCGGCACCTGCAGCCCGTCGTCATGCCAGCGCGGCTGCCGAACCTGCTGGTGAACGGCTCCGCGGGTATCGCGGTCGGTATGGCCACGAACATCCCGCCGCACAACCTGACTGAGATCGCGACCGCGACAAAGCGCCTCATCGACGATCCCGAGCTCACCACCGACGACCTCTGCGAGACGATCCTGGGCCCGGACTTCCCCGGCGGGGGCCTCATCTACCGCTTCGAGGAAGAGAAGAACGTGGAGACCGGCAAAGCCGAGCGCATCGACGCTATCCGGCGCGCGTACGCGAACGGCCGCGGCCGGATCCTCATGCGGGCGAAGGCTCACGTCGAGGACATGCGCGCCGGCCGCCAGTCCATCGTCGTCAGCGAGCTGCCGTACGTCGTGAACAAGGCGTCGCTCATCGAGAAGATCGCCGATCTGGTTCAGACCAAGCGCCTGCAGGGCATCAGCGACATCCGCGACGAGAGCGACCGCGACGGCATGCGCATCGTCATCGAGGTCAAGCGCGACGACAGCCCCGACCGCGTGCTCAACAACCTGTTCAAGCACACGGCGATGCAGTCCGCCTTCAACCTGAACATGCTCGCGCTCGTCGATCAGGAACCGCGGACGCTGTCACTCAAAGAGGTCCTCCAGCACCACATCGACTACCGGAGGACGGTCATCCGCCGCCGCACCGAGCACGACCTCGCCAAGGCGAAGGAGCGCGCGCACATCCTCGAGGGCTTCAAGATCGCGCTCGATCACATCGACGAGATCGTGAAGACCATCCGCGCCAGCAAGACGCCAGACACCGCGCTGACCAGCCTGCAGCAGAGATTCAGTCTCACCGAGGCTCAGGCGAGGGCCATTCTGGAGATGCAGCTGCGCCGTCTCACCGGTCTCGAGCGCCAGCGGATCGAAGACGAATATCAGGCGACGATCAAGCTCATCGCCGAGCTCGAAGCCATTCTTGGTAGCCCGCGACGGATCCTGGCTCTGATCAAGGCGGATCTCGACGATCTCGTGACGAGGTACGGGGACGAGCGGCGCACGCTCATCGCCGATGACCTGCCCCGCCAGTTCACCGACGAGCAGCTGGTCGCGGACGAGGACGTCGTCATCACGCTCTCGAGTCGCAACTACGCCAAGCGCATGCCGCTCTCGACGTATCGCGCACAGCACCGCGGCGGCCGCGGCGTCATCGGGATGCAGACCCGCGAAGAGGACGACGTCGAGCACCTCGTCGTCGCGCGCAACCACGACAAGCTCTACGTGTTCACTGACCGCGGTCGCGTGTTCGCGCTCAAGGTGTACGAGCTGCCCGATGCGAGCCGCACGGCTAAGGGCACGCCGATACAGAACATCCTCGAGGCGATGCAGCAGGGTGAACGCGTGTCCGCGCTCGTCGCGCTTCGCGACACGACGACGACGCAGTTCCTGATGATGGCCACGCGCAAGGGCTTCGTGAAGAAGACCGCGCTCTC
>WNGB01008057.1_pt1 | contig 15059 bp, 17 predicted proteins | sample 5400681 | NCBI WGS metagenome assembly WNGB01 (sample SAMN13153367, study PRJNA577476) | soil metagenome | isolation source: 115 cm soil or saprolite under grassland replicate 2 | place: USA:California | collected 2016-06-15
CGGTCCGCCTCCACGGTCCGCCTCCACGGTCCCGCGCCGGTCCTCGGGTAATGGCACGGGTTCAACTGAGGGTCTGGTGGAGTTCCCTTTCCTTGCTGCAACGGCCCTTGAGCATCCGGGCGAGTTCCTTGAGCTGGACGAGCTGACAGCCGAGCCACTGTCCACGCGCCGCCGGTCCAGCGATCCTCCGAGTCTGACTCGGTCACCGACGCCAGGTCCATCGTCCCAGCTTGGAGGGGACTTTTGACCCTGGTCACGCATATCCCTCAGCGGAAGGTAGGTCGGGACGGAAGCCAAAGGGGGTGGGCGTCATGGCCGAGACACGCCGACTGGAACGCTTGAACGCGTCAGACCTCTACCTGCTCTTGTGGGACGACTACGGCTGGTCCGGGGACATCGGTGTGCTCGCCATCCTCGACGGCACCCGGCTGCTCGACCGCGACGGTCGCGTCCGGATCGAGGCGGTCCGCCAGCGGCTCGAGCCGAGACTGCACCTCGTCCCTCGCTTCCGGCAGCGCCTGTGCCGGCCCCGGCTGGGACTGGGCTGGCCCTTGTGGGTCGACGCGCAATCCTTCGACCTTGCGTCGTCGGTTTCCAGGCGCATGGCGCCCGCCACGCTCCACCGGGACGACGAATGGGACGAGGCACCGGCACCGTCGACCCGGAGCGCGTACCCCTTGGCGTCGAAGCGGATCGTGGCGTCGTCGTCGGTCTCGATCAGGCCGGCCGGGGACATCCCACACAGGCGCTCGCCGTGGGTCTCGAAGTTCGACCAGCGGATCGTTCCCTGGACGGCCGGGCCGCGGAGGGTGCCATCGCCGCTGCCGACGAGCTCACCCTCCCTGGAGGCTAGGGCCTGCCCCCGGGGGGAGGGTCAAGCGCCAGCGGCCGCCCACACCCTCGACATCGAGGTGAACCTGGGGTCGTTGCCGCGGAAGCCGGCGCAGCCGTGGCCGTCGTGGCAGGTGAGCTCGGCCTGGCGGCTGGCCTCGAAGTCGTCGATGCGGCGGCGCAGCTCCCGCAGCTCGGCGATCCGGACGTCCATGCGGCTCCGCGCGGCGCGCAGCCGCCCGGCCAGGTGCGGGCCGATGGGCTCTTCCGGCGCTGCGAGGTAGATGCCGGCAAGCTGGCGGATCTCGGCCACGGTAAGACCGAGGCCGCGCAGGTTGCCGATCACCCGGACGCACCACAGGGCGTCCTCGTCGAACAGCCGGTAGCCCGCCGGGCTGCGACCGACCGTGTAGATGAGCCCCATGCCTTCGTAGCGGCGCAGCGCCTTCACCGACATGCCACTCCGCCGGGACAGTTGCCCGATCGTCATGACCGCAGCGGGCGCATCAGTCTCATTGGTCGCTGTCATCGTGGCCTCCAAGCGGACGGTCACCCGGCCGGCTCGTGCTGGTCGCGTTCGACGATCCATTCAGGTGATCCATTCAGGTGACCCATTGCGTCCACGCGGCCTTGCCGCGGCGGGTTGCCTCGGCCAACGAGACCGCGGTGCCGCGCACGCCATGCTCGGCGGCCCAGGCCTGGGCGGCATCGGCGCACCCGAAGAAGTTGACCAGCGGGCACCAGTCGTCGACGACCGACGCGACCGAGGTGCAGCAGGCTGCATCGGCGTGAGCATCCGCGGCGGCGGTGCAGCGGTCGGTGTCGGCGAAGAACACGACCAGCGCGGGGTCGGCCCGGCGGGGGCTGCCATGGTGGAAGTCGAGCTCGATCGGCGCGCCAGAGGCCGGGCTGGTCGAACGGATCCGCCCGCCGGCCTCCAGGGCGGCCAGGATGCCGACCGCGTCCCACGCGCACCAGGTCCAGTAGCGCCGCTCCTGCTCGAGGAGGAGCTCGTGGCGGGTCGGGGTGACCGACAGGCCGTGGCTGCCGGTCACCGCCCCGGTCGGGTCCCGCCGGGTGCGGCCCTGCTGGTCCAGCCGCGCAAGGGTGCGCTGGATACGGGCAGGGTCGCTGCCGAGCGCCTGGGCCAGCCGCGCCGGGCTGACGGGTCGAGCCTCGGCGAGCAGCAGGCGGAAGGCCGTGGCGAGCAGGGCATGCTCGAACGCCGTGCCGCTGCCCAGCTCTGGCGTGAGGTCTGGCTGGCGGGTCATCGTGCTCCTTTGCTGCTTGCTGGCAACTCGACGGGGGCGGCGCAGGTCACGTCGGCGGCGACGCACGGGGCCGGTCGTGGCCGGCCTCCGCCCAGCTGCGCCACCTGCGCCACAGGGCGGTGACATGGGCGGCCAGCAGCACGGTGGTGGCCCCAAGCAGCCACGGCGTCACCCGCAGCAGCGGCAGCAGGGCCCCCGCGCCGAGGATCCCGGCCAGCGGCACACTGCAGCACACCGGCACCGCCAGCAGCGACGGGGCCACGGCCGCCAGGCCGCCGCGACGCGGCGGGCAGCGCGGGCGACGCGGGCCAGGCCGACCCCAAGGCCGGTGCTTGCCGCCAGCAGCACCGCGGCCACCGTCAGGAACACAAAGACCGCCAGCGGGCCGAGCAGGTACAGGTGGCGGGTGAGGACCACGGTGACCAGCGGGCTGCGAGCGGCAGCGGCACGTGGGCGATCGAAAGCGACGGCGCCCGGATGCCGCCGGGCAACGGCGTCCACGTGTACACGAGGGTCCCGGAGGCCAGCGCGAACAGCACCGCGAACCCGGCGCCGGCGAGCAGCGCCCAGCCGGTGGCGAACCGCGGCCGGCCAGGCGCCGGACGGCGGGGGGTCGCCGGGAGCAGGGCCACCAGGGCGAGCAGCGCGGCCACCTCCAGGGCGGTGGCGGCGACGCCGGGCAAGGTGACCGGCTCGACCTTGGCGCCCGGCAGCGGCAGGGCCAGGGTGCGGGTGGTGACCCACAGGGTGACGATGGCAAGGCTGCCCCAGATCCCCACCCGGTACAACCACGCCGGCGGGGCGGCCCGCAGCGCCAGGACCCCGGCCAGCCACAACTGGAAGGTCGCCGCGGCGAAGAAGAACACGCCGTGGGCGGGCCGCTCGGCGAAATGCTGGGGAGTGAGCAGCAGGTGGATCGCGCCGGCCAGGGCCAACAGCTGCGCCAGCACAAGCCGGGTACCCCAGGCGAGCCCTGGGGAGCGCTCTGAGGTCGGTGGCGGTGCGGTCGCCGGCTGGCCGCTCGGGCGGCGGTGCTGGGACCCCGCGACGGTCAGGGCCGCTGGCTTGCCCATCATGGCCTTGTGGTGCGATCGGCGCCCCGGTCGGTGCCGGCGCCCCGGTCGGCGCCGAGGCGGGATGGATCCGCGGGCCGGCGGCCGGCATCCTGCATGTCGGGCTGCTGCTGGTCGCCGGGGCTGGGGGTGGAGGCGGGCCGCCGACGGCGGCTGCTGGCCGCCGTGGTGAGCGCCGTGGTGAGCGCCGCGAGGATCACGGCCCCAGCCAGCAGCGCCGTGACGGTCTGGTGCGCCGCGATCCAGGTGGCCACGCGGGCCGCGAGGGGCTGCAGTCCAACGCCACCAAGCGTGCCCGGGCCGCGTGCCTGCGTGACCGGCGCCCAGTAGACGACCAAATAGACGCCGGCGAGGCCGAGCACCGCCCCGGCGAGCCGGGAGGCGACCGGCAGCAGCGCGCGGATCCGGCCGATGAGCAGCCCGCTGGCCAGCGCCGCCGAGACCGACACCAGCACCAGCAGGGTCGCCGAGCCGGCGGCGTAGGCGGCGAAGACCACCAGCACGCCGGCCAGGCTGGCGGCGGCGAGGGCTTGGCCGATGACGGCGAGCAGCACCCCCACGGTGCACGCCAGGGAGGCCAGCGCGTAGGCGGCACCGAAGGCCGCCAGCCGGGACAAACTGGTGCTGGTGCTGGTCGGGGCGGGCACGGTCGGGCGGACCGCCCGGACTGCCGAGGGGAGCCGCAGCGCCACGGTGCGGCCGGTGAGCATGCGCGCGCCCAGCACGGCCAGGGCGGCACCGACCACCAACCCAAGCCAGGGGGCGGCAGCAAGCAGCGGCCGGGCCCCGGCGGTGACCGCCAGCCCGAGGACGCTGAGGGTCCCGGCAAACCCCAGGGTGAGGACGACTCCGGCGGGCAGGCCCTGCGCGAGCCGCCCGCCCAGGCTGGCGCCGGCACGACGGTCGGTGTCGCTCACGCCGAGGTAGTAGCCGAGGTAGGCGGGCAGGAGCGCGAACCCGCACGGGTTCACCGGGGACAGCATACCGGCCCCGAAGGCCAGCGCCAGCAGGCCCGTCATGGCATGCCGCAGCTGGCCGAACCGCTCACCGGCGAGCCGCCTTGGCGATGGCGTCCAGGATCTGGGCGGGGCCAGGTTCGACGGCACGGTAGCTGACCCGCCCGGTGGGGTCGATGACGACCAGGGTGCTGAGCGCGGTGACCTGGTAGCGCCGGCTGAGGGCAGCGTCCCGGTCGGAGACGGCGGGCAGGTCCGGGTTGCCGGCCGCGCGGACGAACGCACCGATGACCTGCGGGGGCTCTGTGGGGTCCAAATCGACGGCGAGGAAGGTCGCGGCCGACTGGGCCGTCTGAGATTGGGTGTTGGCCTGCACCAGGGCGCGGGCGCCCTGGATGCAGCTGCCGCAGCCGGCGGAGAAGAAGTACACGACGGTCGGTCGCTCGCTCGGAATCCGGATGCGCTGCCCACCCAGGGCACGCACGGTGACCGACTGGGCCGACGCGGCACCCGCAGTGCCCGCGGTGGTGCCCGCGTCGGTGGCGGGCGTGGCGGCACGACAGCCGGCGAGCAGCACTGCGGCCACCACGATGCCGGTCGCCATGGTGCGCTGGATGCGACCGCCGGGCGATCGGCCGCCGGGCGATCGGCTGCCAGTCGTGCTCGGCGCGGAGGTCTGCCGGTAGCTCATCGGTGGGGCGCCTCCTTGGTGGCCTCGGTGGCCTTGGTGGGGCCGGTGACGGTCTGGCCGGCACCGGTGTCGGGCGGGCAGCAGCCACGCCCGGTCCGCCGACGCTGCATGACCCAGACAGCCCAGGCGGCACCGGCACCCACCACCACAACCGCGGCGCCCAGCAGCAGCGGGCTGCGCAGCCACGCGGCCGGGACGCTCGGCCCGTCGGTCGCCGCCCCGTTCGCCCTGGACCTGCTCGCCCCGCTCCGCCTCGTCTCCGTCGCCGGGGCCGTCGTCTGCTGCGGCGATCGCCTGGTTGGGGGCGCGGGCGTGGCGCGCATCGGGACTCCTTCCACGTCCACGGGCGGGATCCCCGCCGGGGACCCCGGCGGGGCCGCCGCCCCGCTCATGCGGCGCAGCACGACAGCCGCTCCACGTCGCGGGTGAAGCTCTGCGCGGCGAGCTTGAGGCCCTCCGCGATCGTCAGGTAGGGGTGGAAGGTCGCGGCCAGCTCGCTGGTGGTCATGCCGGCGCGGATGGCCAGCACCGCCGCCTGGATCGCGTCGCCGGCGCCGTCGGCGACGATCGTGGCGCCAAGCAGCCGCCCGCTTGCGGCGTCGGCGATCAGCTTGACCAGCCCGCGGGTGTCGCGGTTGACCAGCGCCCGCGGCACCGCACCAAGCGGCAGCACCGCGCTGCGCACCTGCTGGCCGGCCGCCCGCGCGGCCTGCTCGGTCCACCCCGCCCCGGCAAGCTGGGGGCTAGTGAACGTGACCCTGGGCAGGCCCACATCGTCCACGCTGCGCCCGGCGCCGCGCAGCGCGTTGTCGGCGGCCAGCGCGCCGTGGGCGGCGGCGACGTAGACAAACTGCGGCGCCGCGGTGACGTCGCCGGCGGCCCACACCCTGGGGTGGCAGGTGCGCAGCTGCTCGTCGACCACGACCGCGCCGTGGTCGTCCACGGCGATCCCGGCGGCGTCCAGGCCAAGCCCGGCGGTATTCGGCCACCGCCCCGTCGCGACCAGCACCTCATCAGCGTCGATGCTGCGCTCGGCACCGTCCACGCGGACGTGGACGCGGCGCACCTCGCCATCCAGGTCCCGCTCGACCGCGAGGACTTGCACCGGGGCGTGGACGGCCGCGCCTTGGGCGGTGAGCACCTCGGTGAGCGCGGCGGAGGCCTCCGGCTCCTCGAGGGGGGCGATCCGGCCGGCGACGTCCAGGAACGTGACCTGGCTGCCGAGATGCAGGAAGAACTGGCCGAGCTCCAACCCGACCGCGCTTGAGCCGATCACCACCAGCCGTCGTGGGATCTCCTTGAGGTCCAGCGCGCTGGTGCTGGTCAGGAATCCGGCCTCGGCCAGCCCGCGGATCGGCGCGACCGCGGGGCTGGCGCCGGTGGCGACCAGGACCGCGCTAGCGCGCAGCCGTCGGCCGTCGACCTGGACCTGGATCGTGGCCGGGTCGGTGAACCGCTCGGCGGACCGCCCGGTGAAGCGGGCGTGGCCGGCGATGACCTCGAACCCGTAGGCGTCGACCAGATCGGCGTACTTGGCCTGGCGCAGCTCGGCGACCAGCTCGTCCTTGCTGGCGACCAGCGCGGCCAGATCGACCGGCCCCGACGTGGTCGCAAGCCCGGCGAAAGGGTGGTGGCCCGCCTGCCAGGCCAGCTCCCCGGCGCGCAGCAGCGCCTTGGACGGCACGCAGCCGACGTTCACGCAGGTGCCCCCCAGCGTGCCGGCCTCGACCATGGCGACCTTGGCGCCGGCGTCGCGGGCGGTGATCGCGGCGGCGAACGCGGCCGACCCGGCCCCTAAGATCAGCAGGTCGTAGTCGCCGGCCGCCGCTGCTGCGGTACGCCGCGGTCGGGCCGGGTCGGGCTGGGCGTCGCCATCGGCGTTGCCGTCGCCAGCCACCCGCAGCGCCTGTGGCCGGTAGCCGGCCTGCTCGACCGCGCCACGCAGCGCGGCCTCTGCCACCTCGGTCGGCCAGTCGAAGCTGGCCTGCCCGGCCCGCCAGTCCACCGCCACCTGCCGGGCGCCGGCCCGCTCCAGCGCAGCGCCGACGTGCTGTGCGCAGGCGTCGCAGGTCATGCCGTCCACCCACAGGGTCACCTGCCGTCCCATGCCCATCCCGCCTCGCTCCCCGACGGCCGCCTGGAGCCCCTCGAGCGTCTGCGCCTCGCGGCGGCGGCCACCTCTGACACTGATCTATTCGGTTAATAGGATACGTCTGATCCGCAGGGACGCAAGCGGTCCGCACGCGAGCGAGGCAACGTGCGGCAGCCCCGCCACCACGTGTGGTGCGGTCATGCAGGTTGTTCGCGGTCCAGCACGGTGCAGCACCCCACGGCAGCCTCGTTGCCGGCCAGGAACTCCCGGGCGAGCCGCACGAACTGCCCGGCGCGGTCGTCGACCAGCCGGTAGCGCACGGTCCGGCCGCTGCGCTCGGCGGCGACGAACCCGCACCACACCAGACAGCCAAGATGCTCTGACGCGCGCGACTGGCTGACACCCACCTGGGCCACCAGCGCCGACTGGGTCAGGTCGCCGTCCCCGGCCTCCAAGGCCTCCAGCAGCAGCTCGACCATGCGCAGCCGGGTCGGGTCGCCGAGCGTGCGGAAGACCCGGGCGAGCAGCTCGTGCTCGGGCAGTGCCATCGGCGCTGCGGTGACGATCGCGGGCCGCGCCATCGGCTCACAACTCCTTCGACTTCGACAGGTTCCACAGGTTCGACAGCACCTTGGACTTCAACGCATCGGCATAAGCGTATAGGTTCGTCATGGTCGCGGCCAGGTCGCCGCGGCCTTCGACCCGCGGGCAGGACCGACCCCACGACCGGGGCGAAAGGAGCATCCAGGCGATGGCCGACGTGGTGAACGCGGACGTGGACGTGATCGTGCTCGGGATGGGGCCGGGCGGGGAGGCCGCCGCGTGGCGGCTGCTGGCCGCCGGCAAGCGCGTGGCCGTGGTCGAACGCGAGCTCATCGGCGGTGAATGCGCCTACTGGGCGTGCATGCCCTCCAAGACCCTGCTGCGCCCCCCCGAGACCAAGGCCGAGGCCACCCGGGCCGCCGGGGTCGCCAGCCCCACGCTCGCCTGGCCCGAGGTTGCCGCCTACCGCGACTGGATGACCCGCCACCTCGACGACACCGCCCAGGCCCAGAGCCTCGAACGCCACGGCGCGCTGGTCGTCCGTGGCAGCGGCCGGCTGGACGGCCCCGGCCGGGTCCGCGTCGACGGGCGGCTGCTGACCGCCCCCCACGTCATCGTTGCCACCGGGTCCGACCCGCGCCGCCCGCCCGTCCAGGGCCTGGACCAGGTCGGCGTCGAGGTGTGGACCAACCGGGAGGCGACCCAGCTGCGCGAGGTCCCCGGCCGCGCGCTGGTCGTCGGCGGCGGCCCGGTCGGGATCGAGCTCGGCCAGGTCCTGGCCCGCTTCGGCGCCACGGTCACCCTGGTGCAGGCCGCCGACCGGCTGATCGACCGGGAGGACCCACGCGTCGGAGAGCTGGCCGCCGGGGCGCTGGCCGCCGACGGTATCAAGGTGCACGTCGGCCGCCACGTCACCCGAGTCGCCAGGCGCGACGGGGCCACCCTGGTCGAGCTCGACGACCACACCACGATCGCTACCGACGTCATCGTGCTCGGCGCCGGCCGCCGCCCACGCCTGGACGACCTGGGGTTGGAGACCGTCGGCGTCAAGGTCGAGGGCGAGGGCGAGGGCGGACGGGGCGGTCGTGGCCTGTTGGTCGACGAGCACTGCCGGGCTGTCGGCACTGATGTCGGCGCCGAGGGCGAGGGGCTATGGGCCGTCGGCGATGTGACCGGGGTGGCGCTGTTCACCCATGTGGCCAAATACCAGGCCCGCGTGGTAGCCGACACCATCTGCGGCCGGCCCCGCCGCGTCTCCTACCGGGGGATCCCCCGGGTGGTGTTCTGCGACCCGGAGCTCGCCGCGGTCGGGCTCACCCACAACCAAGCCGTCGCGCAGGGCCACGACGCGGTCACCGCCACCATCGGGCTGGCAGAGGCGATCGCCCGTCCCTGGACCTACGAGCGTGACCCCCGCGGCGAGCTGGGGCTGGTCGCCGACCGCCGCCACCGGGTGCTGCTTGGCGCCTGGGCGGTCGCGCCCATGGCGGGCGAGTGGATCCACCAGGCCGCCCTGGCGGTCCGCGCCGAGATCCCGATCGACACCCTGCTGGACGGGGTGGCGCAGTTCCCCACCTACTCCGAGGCCTACCTGGCCGCGCTGGAACACCTGGAGCTGTCGTAGGTGCGGTAGGTGTCCGATGCTCGTGCATTGGAACGACCAGTCACGCCAAGCGCGCCCGCCGCCGGCCGGTAGCGTGACGCTTCGTTCCGATGTTGCTTCCGCCGCGTACCGATCGGTGAGCGCTCACAACGCTCACCGATTCGGTAACGGTCAATGCGCGGACGGTCAGGCGGACGGTGCTGTTGACGAGGCTATTGGCGAGGCTGGTTGGGTGGACTGAAGGCCGCGCAGCATGAGGTCCAGGCCCAGCTCGAACTGGGCGTCGGGGGCGCCGTGGCCGCAGAAGATCTCGGCGACGGCGGCCAGCTCGTCAGGGATCCCTGGGCGCAGCAGGTCGCTGACCGATGGCGCGCACGCTTGGCCCAGCCCCCAGCTCACCTCGGCGAGCGCGGAGCCCAGCGCGTAGGTCGTGATGGCGCGGAGCAGCGCGTAGGCACGCTCTTGCGGCTCGCCGGCCTCGGTGGCGGCGGTGATGTGCGCCCGGACGACTCGCAGGGCGGGGGCGGGCATGATCTGCTGGCTGGTGATCAGCGGTGCGGCGTTGGGGTGGCGGTGCACGATGTCGCGGAGGGCGCGGGCGAAGGCCCGCACCCCTTGCCGCCAGCCGCCCTCGGCGGGGGCGGCGCGCTCGACCTCCGACTCGACCTGCGACCAGAGCAGCTCGACCACGCCGTCGAGGAGGTCGTCCTTGTTGGCGACGTGGTTGTACAGCGACATGCCTTTGACGCCGAGGGCGGCGCCGAGCTTGTGCATGCTGAGCGCGTCTAGCCCGTGGGTGTCGATGTAGGCGAGTGCGGCGTCGAGGATCCGGCGCCGGGTCAGCGTGGTCCGCTGGCTGCTGGTCGAGGCTGTGGTCGTCATCACGTTGACAACTTATACCGTAAGCACTATCGTCGGCCACTAGCGCTTACGCCATAAGTATAGGAGGAGCGCGATGCAAGAGGTGCTGGCCCACGCGTCGGCGGCAGGTGGCACCTGGATGAGCCCGGCGATCGCGCTGCGCGGTCTCACCAAGCGGTTCGGCCACCTCACCGCCGTCGACGAGGTGTCGCTGGAGGTTCCCCGGGGCCAGGTGTTCGGGTTGCTCGGGCCCAACGGCGCGGGCAAGACCACCACGATCAAGATGATGACCGGCCTGGTCACCCCGACCTCGGGCACCGTGCTGCTGGGCGGCTACGACATCGCCACGCGGCGGAGCCGGGCGGTGCAGCAGGTCGGCGCGGTGCTGGAGGGCTCACGCAACGTCTACTGGTCGCTGTCGGCCTGGCAGAACCTGCTCTACTTCGGCCGGCTCAAGGGCCTGCGCGCCGCCGAGATCAAGCCACGGGCCGAGCGGCTGCTCCGCGACCTCGCCCTGTGGGACCGCCGCAACGACCAGGTCGGCGGGTTCTCCCGTGGGATGCAGCAGAAGGTCGCGGTGGCGGCCGCGCTGGTGACCGGCCCACAGGTCGTGCTGCTGGACGAGCCGACCATCGGCCTGGACGTCGAGGCCGCGCGGACGGTGCGCCAGTGGGTGGTGCGGCTGGCCCAGCGGGAAGGCAAGACCATCGTGCTCACCACCCACCAGCTCGCCATGGCCGAGGAGCTGTGCGACCGGGTGGCGATCATCCGCGAGGGCCGCATCGTCACCGACCTGCCCACCCGCGAGCTGCTGGACCGCTTCGTCGAGGACCGGTTCGAGGTCGAGGCCGGGGTCGGTAGCACCGACGCAACCCTCGCCGACGCCCTCCCGGTGAATGCGGCGGTGGAGTCGGCCGATGGCCACGCCATCATCACGCTGCCAACCGCCGACCAGGAGACGCTGCACCAGCTGCTGGCCAGGCTGCACGCCGGCACCGTGCCGGTCCTTGGGGTCAGGCGGGTCCGGCCGAGCCTGGAAGCGGTGTTCGTCAAACTGGTTGAGGGGGAGTGACCATGGCCACCACCACGACGGCACCCGGCCGCCCCCTCCAGATGGCGGTCGGCCTGCGGATGGTCGGCAACGAGACCGGCAAGGGCCTGCGCGTGCTGTGGGTCCACAAGCTCCCACTGACCTTGCAGCTGGCCATCATGACGGCGAACTACTGGATGATCCAGTTCTTCATCGGCGGCGGCCGCCTCGTCGACCGGCTGCTGGCCCTGACCCTGGCCGGCTACCTCGCCTACGTCACCAGCTACATCGCCCTGCTGCGCATGGCCGCCGGCGTGCTGGAGGAGCTGTACACCGGAACCCTAGAGCACAGCCTGCTCAGCCCACTGCGGCCCTGGGTGGCCTCCACCGGCCGGCTGGCCGCCGCGCTGGCCGAGGGCCTGGTCACCGCCGCGGTCGTCGCCACCTTCTACCTGGCCATCTTCGGCGTCCTGGACGCCAAGCTGACCTTCCGGTGGGCGGCGCTGGCCCCGCTGGCCGCCACCCTGGTCGACATCGCCGGGTTCGCGCTGCTGATCGGCGGGCTCGCCTTGGTCGTCAACTCGATCGGCGCGATCATCCACGTGATCCAGAGCGTGATCATGTTCCTCAACGGCGCGTTCATCCCCGTGTTCGTGTTCCCCGGCTGGCTGGAGCACACCGCCAAGATCCTGGTCCCCACCACCCTGGGCATCGACGCCACCCGCAAGCTCCTGGTCGCTGGCGAGCCGCTCCGCCAGGTCTGGTCGGACGGCACGCTGCCATGGGCCATGGTCCACGCCGCCCTGCTGCTGCTCATCGGTGCGGCCGTCTACCAGGCAGCGATCCGTCGTGGGTTGCGCGAAGGGAGGCTCGGCCCCTGATGACCATCCGTCCCACTCCCACCCCTGTCCCTGGCACCACGCCCACCTGGACGGCCCGGCGGATGCTTGTCGCCGTCGGCAACGAAACCGCCAAGGGGCTGCGCCACGGCTGGAGCGAACGGCTGCAGATCCTGATCGAGCTGCCGCTGTTTGTCACCTTCGTGCTCCTGCTCGGATTCACCGTCGGCCAGGGCACCACCATCGCCACCACCGGCACGCTCAACTGGACCCTGGACCCACGCCAGGCCGGCTGGCTGTTTATCGGCATGGCCACCTTCACCTACACCTACCTGCACGTGCAGAAGATGTTCTGGCGGCTGCTCGCCGAGCTCCAGGCCGGCACCCTGGAGCAGACCTACCTGAGCCCGCTGCCATCCTGGGTCCACGTCGTCGGCGGTCGCGTGCTGGCCGCGATCGCCGAGACCACCGTGGTGGTCGCGGTCATGTACGCGGTCACCAGCCTGGCCGTCCCCCTCGGCCTGCACTGGCGGGCCGACACCCTGGTGCCACTGGCCCTGCTGGTGGTCGGCGCCGCAGGCCTGGCCCTGATCGTCGCCGGCATCACCCTGGTCTGGAAGCGCATCCAGATGCTCAACGACCTGGTGCTGCTGTCGGTGCTGTTCTTCAGCGGCGCGGTGCTGCCGCTGGCCGAGATGCCAGGCTGGGCCAAGACGATCGCCACGCCCCTCTTCATGACCCACGCCGTGGCTGGCCTGCGCACTGTCATGCTGGACGGGCGGACCCTCACCCTCAGCGGCACCAGCGGCCTGGCCTGGATGCTCGGCACGGCGGTCGCTTGGTTCATCGCCGGGCTGACCGTGTTCCGCGCCTGCGAACGGATCGCCCGGCGACGCGGCACCCTGTCCCACACCTAAGGGTCGCCACCGAAGGGATCACCGCGCAGCCGGTTGGCGCTCCTGGACCAGCCGACCCAGATCGGGTCGTCGGTGGCAAGGGATTGAGCGGGACCTCCTCCATGGCCTCCGTGGCCATGAGCTCCCGACGTGACCCCAGCCGCAAGGTCGGTGCCAAGATCGGCGCCGCTCGGGCGGAGGGTCGCGTCGGGCCAGCGGGCCAGTGCCTCGGGGGGTCACGGTGCCGGGCCGAGCTCGGCAGCAAGCTCGGTCACATCGATGCCGCGCGCTTCCAGCTGCAGTCGCACCGGATTGGGCCGGCCCGGCGCAAAGCCCAGCGGGGCCAGCTCCCTGCGGCTGCGGCGGCTGAGCTGGGTACCCAGCGGATCGCGGGCATCCTGGAGCACACCAAAGAGCAGGTGGTCAGGTCCGATGCGGGCGTCGCCGCGGCGCGCGGCGAACCGGCCAGCGAACTCAAAGGAGCGCTTGGCCAGCAGGTAGACGCACAGCGGGCTGGGGCGGGCATGCCCGCCGCGCCACCGGGGCCGGCGCTGGACGCGCCATTCGGCTGCCTGCAGGGCCTGGGTGCCAAAGGTCTCTTCCAGCCGCCGCCGGACCTCCTCGACGTCGATGCCGACGCTCCGCAGCGCACCCGCCGGATCGGCATCTGGTCCAAGGGTTGGACCAACGCGCAGCAGTTCGGTCCGCGCGGCGGCCAGGTCCAGCCCTCGGGCTTCCAGCAGGGTGGCAGCCTGGCTGGCGCCGTGGCGGAGCAGCCCCAGGAGCACGTGCTCGTCGGCCATGCACGGATGACCGAGCTCGCGGGCCTCGACGAACGCGAGCCGAAGGACCTGTCGGCCGTCGGGGGTCAACCGCTCCCACATGCCACCGGTCCCATCGTCACCGATCGCGCCGCGCAACAGCCGGGTCAGCCGACCCCATGCCCACCTCACGGCTGTTCCTTGCGGTGGGTCCGCAGGCCGTGCTTGTAGTGCACGGCCTGCTTGGTCACCCCCAGCCGGTCCGCGATCTCCCGCCATGACCAGCCCAGCCCGCGGGCGTTGCTCACCTGGAGCTCCTCCAGCACCTCCAGCAGCTGCCGCAACGCGACCACCGCCGTCAGCCCCGCCTGTGGGTCGTCGCTCATCGCCGCATCCATAAGTCGCCTGCTGTGCTCGAGGTTCACACCCATGTCGTCAAACTAGCTTGACGCGGCCGGTATCGTCAAGCCCGTTTGACGACTTGGCCAGGGGCGCGTGGAGCGTCCGGCCTGGGGGCAGCAGCCCAGGGTTCGCCACGCCTCCGCCCTGCCCCTGGGTTGGCCCGCGACCGCCGACTACGCCTCGGGTTTCGGGTGCCATCAACAGATCGGGCATCGCGGGGCCCAGGCCTTGCCCCAACGGCCGCACGCCATATCCGTTGTTTTCTCGACGATTGCTACCGCGACCCCCACCAGTTACACGCTGACGGGGCCGGAGGCCCTGTCGGCGGCGGAGGTGGCCGAGCGGCTGTCGGCCGCCACCGGGCGTCAGGTCCGCTATGTCGATATCGGCCTCGACGCCTTTCGGCAGGCGCTGGCCCGCGCTGGGCTGCCCGGCTGGCTGGTCGACGGCCTGGTTGAGACCCACACGCTGTTCGCGGCCGGTCACGCGGCGACGGTCACCGACGAGGTGGCCAAGGTGACCGGCTGGCCCCACAGACGTTCGAACAGTTCGCCGCCGATCACCGGGCCGCCTTCGGTGGCCAGCCGCCGTAGCCGAGCCGCTGGCCGAGCCGCTGCTGCCGTCTGGGTCGGCGGTGGCCGCCCCCGAGCTCTCAGCCCGCCCCATCTTGTCGCCCCGGCGCTGGTCGTCGCCACCGCCCTGCAGTCGCTGCTCGGACTCGGCACTGACCGGCCGGCACCCGCGCCGCCGGCCTGCGCGAGGTGGCCGGTCAACTGCGCGGCATGGCCGAGGTCGTCGAGGACCTCGCCGCCGAAGCGCAGTACGCCGCGCTGCGCGCCAACGGCTATGCCAACGACTGACCCGACGCTCGTGCTCGAGCCGGCCCTATTGGTCGTCGTCGGCGGCGTCGGGGTCGCGCAGGTCACGCAGTCCACCAGCCAACTCCGGCAGCGCGAACGAGTACTTGCCGTGCACGCCCAGGTGGCGGCGCATGAACGGTGACAGTCGGGCGACGTCGTCGTCGGCCACCGGGTAGCCCTGGGCGCGGAGGGAGTCCAGGGCGGCGTTCATGTACCGGGTGTTCCACAGCACCACGCAGTTGAGCACCAGCCCCAGCGCGCCGAGCTGGTCCTCCATGCCCTTGTGGTAGCGCTGGTAGATCTCGCCTTTCTTGCCGTGGAAGAGCCGGGCGGCCAGGGAGTGCCGGCCC
>WNGB01019912.1_pt1 | contig 15058 bp, 18 predicted proteins | sample 5400681 | NCBI WGS metagenome assembly WNGB01 (sample SAMN13153367, study PRJNA577476) | soil metagenome | isolation source: 115 cm soil or saprolite under grassland replicate 2 | place: USA:California | collected 2016-06-15
GGCCTCCGCTACCCCACGCATCGACACCGCGCCGCAGCGCTGCCACACTGGCTCGAGCACTACAACCAACGCAGACCGCACAGCGCGATCGGAGACCGGCCCCCAATCAGCCGCGTTCACAACGTCTGTGGGTAGGACAGCTAGGCAGTAGGCTTCCGCGCCCAAATGGAAGAGATTGAAGAGCCTCGTCGCTCGGCGGTCGCAATCGCGACGCAAATCGTTCAAGGCGAGATCGCACCGTATGACGGCGGTGAAACTCTCGTGCGAATGCAGCGTGAACTAGAAGGTCTTTCCGAGGGGCTGTTTCCGTTTATTGGGCCGGTTTCGGAGTGCGAGCGCTTGCCTGAGCACCGAGCCGAGTACGAGCGACAGATCGTCGTTCTCGCGGACCGATTCCGGGCGCGGTTCGGGACCTAGAGAGAGAGCGCGCAAAGGAAAGGGCAACAGAGGGGCAACCTGGCCGACCGAGACCGGCCGACCTCGACGCACTGCGATCCGCCTAGCTATGGGAAACTGCTCTCGGTCGGCCTAGGTGGGGCTGTGGGGAAAAGCCACTTTTAATCCCAAGGTCACAGGTTCGATCCCTGTCCGGCCCACTCCCGTGGATCAGGTCCGAATCGACAAGTGGCTCTGGGCCGCGCGCTTCTTCAAAACACGTGGCCTCGCGGCCACCGCGGTACTGGGCGGGCGCGTTCACATCAACGGCGAGCGCGTGAAGCCGTCGAAGCTCGTGCGGGTCGGCGACACGGTCGAGGTGACACGCGGAACGGAGCGCTGGACCGTGGCGGTGACGCAACTCGCGGAGCGGCGGGGCCCTGCCGCGGCCGCGCAACAGCTCTACAGCGAGACAAGCGACTCGTACGCGCAGCGCGAGCGGCACGCGCTGGAGCGGCGACTCGCGCGGACGCCCGGCGCCGATCTCGGCGCCCGCCCGACGAAGCAGGCTCGACGGCGGCTCGACGCTCTCCGCCGCGGCCGCCGTCGCTGATCAGATCGGCGGTCTGCCGAAGTGGCGGAACCCGAGGTGGCGGAACCCGTCGGGCGGTCCGAGCCGCGTGGAGTTCACGAGACTCGTGATCCGCTCGCGGAGGCCGTTCAGCATCTCGGTCTCCTGCGCCTTCGTCAGCCGGCCGGCGGCGACGGCTGCGTCGAGGTGCTTCTTCGCCGCCGCGACGAGGGCGTCGACCAGCCCGTCCACGGACTTGCCGTGCGCCTGCGCGACCTGCGCCAGGCTCTTACCACTCTCGAGCTCCGAGCGGAGCTGCGCCTCGGTCAGGCCGAGATAGTCGGCCGCCGCGGAGAGCCGGCCGAAGAAGCCGAAGTGGCCGAACCCGCGGTGGAAGCCGCCGAAGAGCGGAAAGTCGTCCGAGTTGATCCGCTGCTTGAGCGCGTCGGCCTCCGCCTTCGTGATGCGGCCCGCAGTGACGGCTGCGTCGACGCGATCGCTGAGCGCCTTCTTGAGCGCGTCGCTGAGCTTCGTCGGCGAGACGCCGAGTTGCTTCGCCGCGTCGTCCAGCACGGCTTGGTTCTCCTCGGCCGGGGACGAATCCGAGGCGGCGATGGCGACGCCGCCGCCGGCCGCGGCGAGCAGTACACCAAGTCCGAGCATGAGCTTACGTTTGCTTTTCATGGCCGCAGCGTGGCAGCAGCGCTTAAGAGGGCGGTAAGAGGCACCTAAGAATTCTCCGCTGCGCCGTTGAGTCGTAGGACGACGCGAGTGCCGCCGCCCTCGGCGCGCTCCGCGATTACCCCGCCGCCATGCGCCTCGGCGACCTGGCGCACGATCGCGAGCCCGAGCCCCGAGCCTGACAGACCGCGTGCGGAGCGTGCGCGATAGAAGCGGTCGAAGACGTACGGAAGGTCCTCTTCGTCGATGCCGGGGCCATGGTCGCGCACGATGACCGTGCCGTCGCGAACGCCGACCTCGACGTCGCCGCCGGGCGGGCTCCACTTCGCAGCGTTGTCGAGCAGGTTCGCAACTGCGCGCTCGATCGTCGACGGCACGCCGTGCACGACCGACTCCTGCAGGTCGGTGATGAAGGTGACGGACGGCTGGTTGCGGCGGGCGCGCTCGACGGCGTCCGCCGCGACGAGGTCGAGGCGCACTTCCTCCGCCTCCGCCGTTAGCTGCTCGCCGCGCGCGAGGTCGATCAACTCGGCGATCAGCGTCGTCATCTCGCCGAGCTGCTCGACGACATCCTTGAGCAGCCGTTCGCGCTCTCCGGGCGGCAGCGTGCGGTCGCTCGCAAGCACCTCGATGTTCGTGCGGAGGCTCGTCAGCGGCGTCCGCAGCTCGTGCGAAGCGTCGGCAACCAGCTGGCGCTGCGCCCGGGTCGATTCCTCCAAGGCCCCGAGCATCGTGTTGAAGCTCGCGGCCAGCCGAGTGAGCTCATCGCGCCCGGTCGCGTCGATCCGCTGCGAAAGGTCGCCCGTCTCGGTGACGGTCTCGGTCGCCGCCGTCAGCCTGCGCACGGGCGCGAGCGCGGCGCGCGAGACGAGCAGGCCAAGCGCGGCGGCGATTGCGATCCCGCCGCCGCTGATCAGGATCAGGTAGTTCTCGATCCGGCCGAGCGAGTGGTCGACCTCAGTCAGCGGACGCACGACCTGCACGGCGACGCCGCCCACCGGGAAGGTGATCATCCGAACGTGCGTGCGGGACGCGTGCGCATCGCGCAGGAACGTTCCTGCCGATCCGCGTGCAACCTCGATATCTTGATCGTCTACCGGCAGAGGCTTCGTCTCGCCGCTGAGCAGTAACGTCTGGCCGTCGGGCTTGACTACCTGCGGATAACCCGGCGCTCCGCCGAGCTCCGCGCGCAGGTGGAAGAGGCCGCGCAACACCTCATCGGGCGGCGCCGCCTGGATGCGCTCCGCGCTTTGCCTCAGGCTGTCGTCGATCGGGCTTCTCAGCTCGTCCTTGACGATGAAGTAGATGACGAACGACGCGGAGACGATCGCGAGCGCGACCGCCGCCGCGGCGACCAGCGCGAGCCGTGCGCGAAAGCTCACTTCCCGCGCAGCGCGTAGCCGACGCCGCGCACCGTGTGGATCAGGCGCGGCTCGCCGCCGGCTTCCGTCTTGCGCCGCAGGTAGCCGATGTAGACGTCGAGCGAGTTGGAGGCGAAGCCGAAGTCGTAGCCCCAAACGCGCTCGAAGATGATCGACCGCGTCAACACCTGTCGCGGGTTGCGCAGGAAGAGCTCGAGCAGCGCGAACTCGGTGCGGGTCAGCTCGATGTGGCGATCACTGCGTCGCACGTCGCGCGTGCCGAGGTCGACCTCGAGATCGGCAAAGGACAGGACCTCGCCGGCGCCGTCCCCGTTCGTCGTGCGCCGCAGCAGCGCGCGCACGCGCGCAAGCAGCTCCTCCAGCGCGAACGGCTTCGTCACGTAGTCGTCCGCGCCCGCGTCCAGACCGGCGACGCGGTTCTCGACCTCGTCGCGCGCCGTCAGCATCAGTACCGGGACGCGGTTTCCCGCCGCGCGCAGGCGGCGGCACACCTCCAGCCCGTCTACGCCCGGCATGAGCACGTCGAGGATGACCGCATCCGGCTGCGGCGCCTCCTCCTGCAGCGCCGAGAGCGCCTCGCCGCCGTCGGCCGCGAGCTCGATCTCGTACCCCTCGAGCTCGAGGGCACGCCGGAGCGATTCGCGCACCGCGCGTTCGTCGTCTACGACCAGGAGCTTCACGGCCGACATTGTGGCTCGGAAAGCTGAACGGGAGCTAAGAACCCCGGCTCAGGGCTTCGTGACCGAGAGGCGGAACGAGCCCTTCCCTCTCAGCTCCGTCACGCGTACGCGATAGCTGCGTGCCCCGCAGATCGTCGTCGAACGGGTGAGTGTGCCTCCGCCCGTGACATGCGCAACGCGCGTCGAGGACGCGTACACGTCGAGCGCCAGACGCAGGCCCGCCGAAGGTCTCAGAGCCACCTTCAGCGTCCCGTCCAGCGCCGTGGGAACGGTGTACGTCCGCGTCCTCGACCTGCGCGTCACCGACCCGCTCCGCACGGTCGTGGTGTCGGCCTGCCAGGGAGTCGTCACGTCCTGCTCCGCCGCCGCGAGCGCAGCGCCCGTCGGGTAGAGGACCTGGGAGACGATCTCCCACGGGCTTTCGGCGACGCCGAGCCGGCGCTGGTTCAAGAGGCGGTAGGTCTCGGCCCACCCTTCGCCCGGGTTGACCTCGTACCGCACGGGATCCTCGGCGCCCGGAGCCAGCTCGCCCTTCTTCGCACGGGAGCAGACCTGAATCGCCGAGGCCCAGCGCTTGGGGCCCCAGTCGAGCGCTTCCCAGGGCCTGTTGAGCCGGCTCGCGGCGACGTGATGACCGTACTCGTGGGTGATCACGGCCTCGGCCGACAGATCCGAGCTGGGGTCCTCGCCCGGCGCGTACAGCAACGCACCGCGCGCGCTGTAGCAGGCGAGGGAGTCCGAGCCGCAGACCCGCGAGATCTGCGCGGGCGTCGAGAGGAGCACCGTCACGGTCGAGAGCTCGGAGCCGTGCAGTAAAGAGGCGAGGAAGTTGGCCCAGCGCTGGCCGAGCGCGGCGTCCATCGGATAGCTGTTGGAGGCGTAGATCGTCACCGCCTCGCCGGCGGGGGTGCGGTACTCGCCGCCCCAGTAGCCGTCCGGCGCAAGGGCCCTCGTCGTCGCCGGCGCGCGGATGATGCTGTCCGTGATCGTTCCCGCCGCGCGGCCGATGTCGGCGACGTGCGGCGTCTTCAGGCGACTTGCGGGCGCGGACTGCGCAGCCGCCGCTGCCGTAAAGGCGGTAACGACAGCGGCGGCGCACAGCATCAACCAGCGGGCCGAGGGGGAACGTCCCGCCCGGCCCGGGCGACGTGGGTGGAGGGTCGCTTGGGGTTCCAGATGCCGCGTCGCCACTGTTGAAAGCTGCCACCCAGGCCTAAGACATCGCTAAGACGAGGGTTAGAACTTTGTGAGGCCCGGTCTTAGGCACTTCTTACCCCGGTCTCACCCGGATCTTAGGCAGTGGTGATGCCATGGAGACCGTGAAACGCCGCCCTAACTCTCTCCTCTCACTGACGGCGGCCGTCGTCGCCGGCGCCCTGATCGGCGCCGGCGGCGGCGCGGGGGTCTACGCGGCCTTCGCGTCCGAGACGAAGACGGTCGTGCGCCAGGTTCCCGTCGCCGACTCGCAGCCCGCCGCAGCAACGAGCGGGCTCTCCGTCAACTCCATTTACAAGCGCGCCTACCGCGGCGTCGTCGAGGTGAAGGTCAACTCGCAGACGACGGATCCGTTCGGCGGCACGCGCTCGCAGTCGGCCGAGGGGTCGGGCTTCGTATACGACACCGACGGCCACATCATCACGAACCAACACGTCGTCGACGGTGCCACCTCCGTGCGCGTCACGTTCTGGAACGGGAAGACGTACACGGCGCGCGTCGTCGGCACCGATCCGTCGACGGATCTTGCGGTGCTCGACGTGGACGCGCCCTCGTCGGTCCTCTATCCGCTCACGCTCGGCGACTCGAGCAAGGTGCAGGTCGGGGACAACGTCGTCGCGATCGGCGCACCGTTCGGTCTCGCCGAGACAGTGACGGCCGGCATCGTCAGTGCGCTCCACCGCCAGATGACGTCACCCAACCACTTCTCGATCGACGACTCGATCCAGACCGACGCCGCGATCAACCACGGCAACTCCGGTGGCCCGCTGCTGGACGCGCAGGGTCACGTGATCGGCGTAAACGCCCAGATCGAGAGCGACTCCGGCGGGAACGACGGCGTCGGGTTCGCGATCCCGTCCAACACGGTCAAGTCGATCGCCTCGCAGCTGATCTCGAACGGCAAGGCGGAGCACGCGTACCTCGGGGTCGAGCTCGGAGACTCGGGGACGACCCCGCGTGTCGTCAGCGTGAGGTCGAACACGCCGGCGACAAAGGCCGGCCTCCGTGCCGGAGATGTGATCACCGCCCTCGGGGGCACGCAGATCACGTCGTCCGACCAGCTGCGTGCGGTTATCAACGCACGCAAGCCTGGCGACCGCGTGTCCGTCACGTTCACGCGCAACGGAAAGAAGCACACCGTCTCGCTGACGCTCGCCAGCCGGCCGTCGTAGTTTCAGTCGAGGGGCGCGCAGGGATCTAGCCCCCGTGCCCGCATTCGTGGCCGGTGCCGTTGCAGCCGTCGTCGGCGGCGCTCCCTCGACGATCTGGGCGCTGCTCACCGATGACGATCCGCGGGCGCCGACGCTTGCGGCCGGCTCGCTGGTCGCCTACGGGATGACGGTCGGCTACGTGCTCGCGCGACAGCGCCGGTAGGTTCACCCGCAAATGAGGGCGCTGCGACGGTTCGCCTACCCGCTCGGCCTGGCCTGGACGCGGCTCGCTCGCCGCGGTGAACGCGTCTTGCTCGTCGCGTTCGGCATCGCGGCGGGCGCCGCGTTGCTCGCTGCGGTCCTCGCCGGCAGCCTCGTCGCTCAGGATCGGAGCGTCGAGCGCGCGACCGCACGCGTCCCCGCGGAGGACCGGACGGTCCGACTCGTCTGGGGCGGGATCGCGAGCGGGCCTGGAACCGACGTCGCCCGGCTCGACGAGATGTCCCGCCGCGCGCTCGCACCGCTCGTCCGCTCGCCGACACGCCACGTGCGGTCGGGCCGCCTGCCGCAGCGGTGCAGCGCAGCGCGCTGCGAGGTCCTGCAGCTCGGCGGCGCGGGACCGATTCCCGCGATCCCCGGCCTGCACCTCGTTCGCGTCGGCCGGGCGACCCTGGGCTCCCCCCTGCCTTTCGGGAACCTGATCACGCGCGAGACCTATGCCTCCGTGCTCAGCTCGGCGCTCCTGTACCACACTGCGCCGACGCCCCCGCTGCTGCTCGCGAACGGTGTCGGGCCGCTCGCGCGCATCGACGTGTTCGTGCCGACGTTCCGCAGCTACACGTGGGCGGCGCCGTTGCGTCCCGGCTCCGTCCATCCGTGGACGATCGACGGCTTCGCGCGGAAAGTCACGCAGACCCGCTCTGCGTTGCAGTTCAAGTCCTTGCGGTTCGACCTGACCGCGCCGATCGCACAACTACGCGCGGCGAACGAGGAAGGCAAGGTGGCGGGCCGCCGGCTGCTGCTGATCGGCGGTGAGGCTGCTGCGCTGCTGCTCGCGTTCGCCGTGCTCGCGGCGACGGGGCTGAGGCGCGACGCCGAAGCGCAGTGGCGCCGCCTCACCTGGTTCGGTGCACGCCGCTGGCAGCTCGTAACAGGATCCGTCGCGGAGATCGGCGTCGTCGCGCTCGTCGGCGCCGCCGCCGGCTGGGCGCTTGGCAGCGGGATCGGGGCCTTGGTCGCGGACCGCGCCGGAGTGCCGGCCGGCGACGTGCTCGCGCATTCGGTGGTCAGCGGGGGCGGCTTCGCGCTCGCCGCGGCAATCGCGGTCGCCGCGGCGCTGGTCGTGCTGCTCTCGCTCCGCGCAGGCTCGGCTCGGCTCGGTGCGCTCACGGTCACGCCGGTCGACGCGGCCGCCGCCGGCGCGTTGGTCGCGGTGGTGCTCGCACTCGCGCGCGGCGCCGCGGACACGCAGTCGCTCGCGGAGGAGAGTGGTATCGGCGCCGTCTTGCTCCTCCTGCCTGCCCTCGTCGCGTTCGTCGCCGCCGTCGTCTGGGCACGGGTGCTGACGCCGGGCCTGCGCGTGCTCGAACGGCAAGGCCGCAATGCGCCCGTTCCCGTCCGCCTCGCTGCTTTGTCGCTCGCGAGGAATCCCGGCCGCGCCGCCGTCGCCGTCGCGTTCCTCGTCGTCAGCCTCGGTCTCGCGCTCTTCGCGGAGACGTATCGCTCCACGCTCGCGCGCGGGGAGACGGATCAGGCGGCGTTCACCGTGCCCACCGACTTCGTCGTGCGCGAGGACCTGACGAAGCTCGTTCCCGTCTTCGGGGCCGCGCCTCTGCGCCGGTTCGAGACGCTCGGCGCGGCGACGCCCGTCCTGCGGCTGTCCGCAAACGTCCGCCGCCTCGAGGGCTCGCCTGGAGTGACGCTGCTCGGCATCCCCGCGAACGACATTCCGAAGCTGCGCTGGCGTGCGGATTACTCGTCACTGTCGCGGGAGGAGATCGCCAAGCGGCTCCGCGCAGCCGGTGACGTCTCGGTACGCGGCGTGCGGCTGCCCGAGGATGCGCACCGCTTGGTGCTGCCGTTCCGTGCACGCGGCGACGAGCTCGCGGTGCGCGCCGTCGTGATCACGCGCACCGGCGGCGCGCAGGGCATCCGCCTCGGGACGACGACGTCCAGGCAGCTTGCAGCGCGCATCCCTGCAAGCGCGCGGGGCGGGCTCCTCGTGTCGTTCATCTTCGACCTGACCGGCACGGGGCTGCACGGCGTTCCAAATGCGGGCATCAATGCGCCGGCGGTCGCGCAGGGAAACCTTCGCCTCGGCCGGCCGCGCGTCGACGGCATGACGCTCCCGCTCGACCTCGCGAACTGGACCGGGAGCGGCGGTCTGACCGTCAAGGCACTGGGCCGGATTCACTACGTCGTCACCAACGTCGAGGTCGCCCGCCTTCGTGCGCGGCAGCCGACCGACGACCATCCCATCCCGATCGTCGCGTCGCCGCAGCTGGCTGACGCCGCCGGCCCCGGCGGCGTCTTGCCACTCAACGTCGCGACCGGGACGATCATCGGCCGGATCGTGGGAACGGTCCGGCGCATCCCGACGGTCGGTGAGGACGTCGTCATCGCCGACGGCCCGACCGTCGAGACCGCCCTCAGCGCGGTGGCACCGGGAAGTGGCACGCCGAACGAGGTCTGGCTCGACTCCCCGGACGGGCACGAGCAGGAAACTGCCGCCGCGCTGCGCCGCCCGCCGTTCGATGCGCTCGAGATCGAGGGGCACGATGCGCTTCTCCACGACCTGCGCTCCGAGCCGCTCGCGCGCGGGACGCTGTTCACCCTTGCGGGCGCGGCGCTCGCAGCCCTCGGCCTCGCGCTCGTCGGACTGCTGCTCGTCGTCGTCTCCGATCTGCGCGACGAGCGGGGCGAGCTGTTCGACCTCGAGGCGCAGGGCGCGCCGCCGGACCTCCTGCGCCGCCATCTTCGGCTGCGCACCGGCCTCGTCGCGACGTTTGGCCTCGTCGGCGGGCTCGCGACCGGAGCCGTGCTCGCCGCGCTCGTCGTCGCGCTCGTCACACTGACCGCGAGCGCCGGATCGACTGAGCTCCCGTTGCTGCTGGACGTCGGCTGGCCCACGGTGCTGCTCGGGCTGCTCGCCTACTTCCTCGTCGCCGCTCTGCTCGTGTCCGCGACCACACGTCGTGCGTTCCGCGCGGACGTCGCCGGCCGGTTCGCCGAGGTGGGAACGTGAGGGCGGCGATCGAGCTGCGCGACGTCTTCCGCGTGCACCAGACGGCGGAGGGCGACGCGGCCGCGTTGCAGGGGCTGTCGCTGACGGTGCGCGAGCGCGAGACCGTCACGGTGCTCGGCCCCAGCGGCTCCGGCAAGTCGACGTTCCTGCGCATCCTCGCCGGCCTCGACCGGCCCTCCGCCGGGACGGTGCGTGTCTTCGGCACGGAGCTCGGGAAGCTGCCCGCACGCGACGTCGCGCGCTACCGCACGCGCACGGTCGGCTACGCCGACCAGCACTATGCTCGCGCGCTCGCGCCGGAGCTGAGCGCACGCGAGCTCGTGGGCCTCGAGCTCGGGCTCGCCGGCGCAACGACCGCCGAGCGGGAGCGCCGCGCGGACGAGCTGCTCGAGCGCGTCGGCCTCACGGACAAGCGCGACGCACGACCGGAGGAGCTCTCGGGCGGCGAGCAGCAGCGCGTCGCCGTCGCGGCATCCCTCGCGCACCGGCCGCGCCTCTTCCTCGCGGACGAGCCGACGGGAGAGCTCGATGCCGCGAGCGCCCGGCTCGTCTACGACACGATCGGCGAGCTGATTCGCGCCGAGCGCTGCACCGCCGTGATCGTCAGCCACGATCCCGAATCGGCGTCGATCGCCGACCGCGTCGTGCGCATCCGCGACGGCCGCGTCAGCGAAGAGTCCGGCGGGGACGTCGGCGAGGAGGCGATCGTCGTCGGCAAGGGCGGCTGGCTGCGGCTGCCGGAGGAGCTGCTGCGCCGCTCGGGGATCCGTACGCACGCGAACGCCCGGCTCGAGGGGCGCGAGATCGTCGTCTTCTCCGGCGAGCCGGCGGCAGAGGAGACGGCGGCTCAGACGGTGGCCGCGCCGGCACGTGAGAAGACCGAGGTCGCGGCGCTCCGCGCCGTGAGCAAGAGCTACGGCCTCCGCCGTGTTCTCGACGAACTCGATGCGAGCTTCCGTCCGTCCATGCTCACGGCTGTCAGCGGCCCATCCGGCTCGGGCAAGACGACGTTGTTGCACGTGCTCGCGGGGCTGGAGTTACCGGACGGCGGAGAGGTCGACGTGCTCGGCACCGACCTGACGCGGCTCGACCGCGCGGGACGCGCCCGCTTCCGCGCCGACCACATCGGCTACGTCGCCCAGCAGCCGGGACTCGTGCCGATGCTGAGCGCGCTGGAGAACGTCGAGCTCGCGCTCGCGCTGCGCGGCCTGCCTTCGGATCGCGCGCGCGAAACTCTCGTGGCCGTCGGTCTCGAGGATCGCGCCGAGCAGCGGGTGTCGCGCCTCTCGACCGGCGAGCGTGGCCGCGTCGCGATCGCGCGCGCACTCGCACCGCGCCCGCAGCTGTTGCTCGCGGACGAGCCGACGTCGCGGCTCGACCAGGCGAACGCAATCGCCGTCGGCACGTTGTTCGTCCGACTGGCGCGCGAGTTCGGCGCCGCCGTCGTGTGTGCGACGCACGACCCGCTCCTGATCGAGCAGGCCGACGACGCGCTCAGTCTCGGCTAGTTCCCTTGCTGAGGCGCCGCTTGCGGCGCCGTCCAGAGGCCGTGCGCGCTTCGCGCGTGCGGCCGTCTAACCCACTGTCTTGGGCCGACCCGCGATTGAAGCGCCGCTTAGTTCCCTTGGTACGTCTTTGACATCGCCTGGAGCAATTTCCAGGCGATCGAGCCGTGTGTTTCGACGAGCGGTCGAAACTCCCACGACGTCAGCCCGTAACACTTGAGGTCGCTCTCCGCGATGATCGTCGCCGTCCGTGCGCTCTCGTTCAGGAGCGCGACCTCGCCGAAGTAGTCTCCGGGCCCGAGCCGGCGCCGGTCCTCGCCGTGGACGGTCACCTTGGCCTCGCCCGACTCGATCACGAAGAAGCCAACGCCACTCGTTCCCTCGGCCGTGACAGTGTCGCCCGCAGAAAACGTGCGCTCCTTCATCGACGCGGCGATGCGCTCGAGCTCTTTCCGGTCGAGATCGGAGAAGAGCGGAACGCGCTGGAGGAGATCGACCGCGCCCTCTGCCACGCGAGGACTATGCCACACTGCGACGGTGAAACTCACGGTCGTCGGCTGCTCGCCGGCCTGGCCCAACCCCGGCGGAGCGCAGTCGGGTTACCTCGTCGAGGGGTCGGGGCGGCTCCTACTCGACTGTGGGCCCGGCGTCTTGCCCCGCCTCCGGGAACAGGACGGCTGGCCGCGTGTCGACGCGATCGTGATCACACACTTCCACCTCGACCACTGGGGTGATCTCGTTCCGTGGACCTTCGGCGCGATGTACGGACCCGGCCGCGACACTCCTCGCCCGCAGCTGTGGCTGCCGCCCAACGGACAGGCCGAGCTCGAGGTGTTCGGCGAGAAGTTCGGCGTGCCGGGAATGTTCGGCGAGGCGTTCGACGCGCGCGAGTACGACGACGGCGTGCCGTTCGAGACGTGCGGCGTCGAGGTGACGCCGATCCACGTCCCCCACTACCAGCTGCAGACGTTCGCGCTGCGCGTGACCGACGGGACGTCGACTCTCGCCTACTCGGGCGACTCGGCGCCGAGCCCGCAGCTCGCGGAGGTCGGGCGGAACGCGGACATCTTCCTCTGCGAAGCGACGCTGAAGGAAGGGCGTGAGGGCGGAAACGGCCTGCGCGGCCATCTCTCCGCGGAAGAAGCCGTCGCCGCGTTCCACGAGTCGGGCGCCAAGCGGCTCGTGATCATCCACCGCCCGGACGAGCTCTCGCTGGACGCCAACATCGAGCGCGCCTCGGACGGAGACATCTTCGTCTTCTAGGGCAGCCGGAAGGCAACTTCCGCAAGGCGGCGGTACCCAACCCCGGACGGATGGTCACCGTCCGAGGTCCACTCCTCGCGCATGCGGCCGGGACGCTCCGGATCTTCGAGCGTGTCGTGGAACGGCAGCAACGGCACCTGCTCGTCGCGCGCGATCTCTCCGATCAGCTCGTTCAGCCGCCGGATCTTCGGCTCCGCTTCCGGCCAGCCGTTGTTCCACGGCAGCACGTCCGCGAGCGCAACACGTAGCCCGAGTTCCTTCCCGCGGCGCACCATCGCGCGCAGGTTGTCGGCGGCGCTCTCGACGTCGCGCCCTTGCGCGATGTCGTTGATGCCGCCTTGGACGATCAGCACGTCAGCACCGCGTGCGCAGTCGTCGAGGCGTGCGGCGATCTCCTCCGTGCGCTGCCCGTAGATCCCGCAGTTGTGGATCTCGAGCCGCGGATCGGCGCGCGCCGCCCAGACGTCCCAGCCTGGCAAGCCCGGCGAGCCCTCCGTGATCGAGTCGCCGAGGGCCGCGACGACGATCCGGTCGCTAGTTCTTCCGTGGATCCGTTTGTTCCGCGACCAGCCTCGCTTCGCCCTCCTTGCGGACGATGTTGTAGTTCCCGCGCCGTCCGAGGACCTCTTCGGCGTCGAGCACCTCATGCCCCGGGTAGACCGCGAACTGGTGCGGGTCCGAGCGGAGCTGCTCGTACTCGCCGCGGGTCATGCTGATGCGCTGCACGCACGAGGCGTCGCCGCACTCGCAGATCAGGTCGAGCGGTTGCGAACCGAGCTCGAAGGTCTCGGCCAGCGCCTCGATGCGCTCGTTCACCTCCCGGAAGACGGCCTCGTTCAGGCCGATGCGCTCCTCGCGCCCGCTCATGTTCCGCGTTTCTCGACGACGACATAGCGTTCGTGGCGCGAGACGACCTCGCCGACAGGTCGCTCGGCGGCCTCGTGGCCGACCGCCGTCATGAACCGACTCGGATCCGCTCGCACGGCTTGGTACTCCGGACCCGTGAGCTGGACGATCTCCACACAATCCTCGACCGCACATTCGCAGAGAAACGGAATCCGCTCCATCTCGGCACCCACCTGTTCGGCCGTGTCGCGGATCCGTTCGTTCGCCTCGCGGAATCGATGGTTGTTCGCCTTGATCCTCTCGGAGACTGCATTGCCCACTGCCGGTCATTTGCAAATCGGCCGCCTGCTAAACGTGCGGGAGATGTGGTGCGAGCTCATCCGGCGTCGGCTGGCCAGGCTGGATCCCTCGCACGAGGTCCTGGAGCTTGATCCGATTCGACCGCGCGGCGCGGCGAATGACGTCGAACGCCTCGTCGACCTCGAGGCCGTAGCGCTCGGCGAGTATGCCTTTCGCCTGTTCGATCGCCACGCGCGACTGCAGGGCCTGTTCGAGCTGGGCCCGCCGCTCGTAGCCGGCCTCGGTGACGGCCAACAGGCGCCCGACGGCGATTACGGCCTCTTCTGGAGTGCCCCCGCGAAGGGACTCGACGGCGCGGGCCTGGGCGTCCTCGCTCACGGCGCGTGATCTTACGCTCGCGACGCCCCTGTCGAGCCGGATCTGGGCTACTGTGGACACTGACCGAGGGCGATGCGCACTCAGGGCCTTTCCCCCGGCCGATCTCATTCGGCTCGAGGAAAGGAAACGGACTGGCATCGCAACCAGAGCAGGCGGTGCGTGCTGCGCAAAACGAGCTCGTCTTCCGCGCCGTCAACGAGCAGATCCTCAAGATGACCGACCGGTTCCGCGCGCAGCTGTCGGACATCGACATCGTCTGCGAATGCTGCGAGGTCAGCTGTGTCGGGACGATCCGGGTCAGGGCGGAGGAGTTCACCAAGTTCGAGCGCCAAGACGGCATGTTCGTCGTGTTGCCCGGCCATGAGGACCCGAGCGTCGAGGACGTCATCGAGCGCCAGAAGGACTACGTCGTCGTCCTGAAGTCGATCCTCGCCGCACAAGACGGCCACCCGCCGGGCGACCGCTAGCGGCGCGGCCGCAAGTCCACGACGAGATCGCAGTCGAGCGCGTCGGCGATCCGAAGCAGCGTGTCTATCCGCGGTGGACGGCCCCCGCGCTCCAGGCGTGCAATGGCAGACTGGGTCGTGCCGACGAGCTCGGCCAGCTCACGCTGAGAGAGGCCCTTAGCCTGCCGGCGCTCGGCAACCTTGTCGGCGACGGCAGCGAAGAACCAGCCGCGGTCGGCGGTCCGGATCTTCTCCTGTAGCCGCTCGAGCGGGCTCTTCGCGGCGCGTGGCATACCAGTAATGCTATATCGACGGGCGCTCATCGTACTGGGCGCTCAGACGCTGGTAGAAGAACCCGCCGAGCAGGAGCACCGCCCCGACCGCGAGGAACGACAGCGCCCGCTGCGCTGAGCTGAGACTCGGCAGGTCGAAGACGAAGATCTTGCCGAGGCTGACGGCAAACAGGATGAAGCCACCGCCGCGCAGTAGCCGGCGCCGGTGCTTCAGGCCGACGTAGAGCGAGGCGAGCGCCAGCATTCCCCAGAACGCGCTCACGGCGGTCTGGCCACGCTGGAAGTTCGTGTGGACGCTCTCGGGTGAGATCCGTTGCGCGGCCTCGAGGATGGCGATCGACGCGCCGTAGACGACGAGTGCCCCTGCGATCCACAGCGACTGCATGCGGTAGCGCTCGTTCCACTCGAGCGACCAGGCGAACGTCGCGAGTGCAGCGATCAGCAGAACGAGGCTCGGGAGGCCGTGGCCGGGATGGGCGCGAGTCGCGAGGAGGTGCGACGGCGGGGCTTCGAGCCCGAGCGTCAACCCCGCGCACACGACCAGGTAGACGAGCGACGCGAGCTGCAGCCTGCGCTCGTGGACGGTGACCGAGACAACGGCGAGTGCGGCCGCGCTTGCGGCATAGGCGAGCACGAGCCAGACGCCGTTGAGCATGAGCGCCTCGCCGGTGCCTGCAACCGCGAGCCCGAGGATCCAGAGCAGCGTCCCGAGATCGCGCCGCTTGAAG
>WNGB01008060.1_pt1 | contig 15055 bp, 17 predicted proteins | sample 5400681 | NCBI WGS metagenome assembly WNGB01 (sample SAMN13153367, study PRJNA577476) | soil metagenome | isolation source: 115 cm soil or saprolite under grassland replicate 2 | place: USA:California | collected 2016-06-15
AGCCGGTGGGTTGGCGGGACGCTCCCGTCGTCCGCGGGCGCTCGGGAGCAGGAGCGCCGGCACGAGCGCCGTCGCGGTGAGCGCGAACGCGACCCAGAAGGTGGTGCCGAAGGCGTCGGCGATCGCCGGCGCGGCATGCCCGGGATCGCGCTGGGCGAGCGCCGCGGCCTGGTTGATGCCGCCGTGGAAGCCGGTGAGGTTCGTGGCGATCGTTCGCTGTAAGACGACGGCGAGTAGCGCCGTGCCGAGCGAGCCGGCGACGCGTTGGACGACGTTGATCGAGCTCGTCGCCCCCGGCATCTCGGCGTGATCGAGGTCCTGGTAGGCCGCCGCCATCGAGGGCGTAATCGTCGCCCCCAGCCCGGCGCCGATTAGGAAGAGCGCCCCGGACAGGTACCAGTAGCCGCTGTCGACAGTGATTTGTGTGTAGGCGAGGGTGCCGACGAGGGCGAGCACGATTCCGAACGGGACGACGCGCCGGGCGCCGACTCTGTCGGTCAGCGCGCCGGCGAGGCTGATCGCGCAGGCGGCGCCGAGGCCTTGCGGGATCAGCAGCAGGCCGGTGTCGAGCGGGCTGCGGCCGCGGACGATCTGGAAGTAGAGGGGCAGCAGCAGCGCGACGCCGAAGAGCGCGATCCCGAGCATCAGGTTGGTCGCGGCCGCGGTCGCGAAACCGCGCTTCGCGAACAGGCGGACGTCGATCAAGGGGTTCGTCGTCCGCAGCGCGTGGACGACGAAGCTCGCGACCAATGCCAGGCCGGCGAGCAGCGCGATCAGCGGCAGCGCCGCGGTGATCGTTCCCTTCTGGCCGATTTCGGCCAGGCCCCAGAGGGAGAGCGCGGTGCCGCCGGGGAGGAGGATCGCTCCGACCGTGTCGAGGCGCTGCTCGTGGCGGCGCGGGGATTGGGGCAGCAGCTTGATCGCCAGCAGGAAGGCGACGGCGGCGACGGGGAGGTTGACGAAGAAGATCCAGCGCCAGCTGGCGGCGTCGACGAGGGCGCCGCCGATCACCGGGCCGAAGATCGGCGCCAGCAGCATCGGCACGCCGACGATGCTCATGACCCGGCCCATCCGCTTCGGCCCGGCGGCCTGGGCGAGGATCAGCTGCCCGAGCGGCATGATCATCCCGCCGCCCAACCCCTGCAGGACGCGGAAGGCGATCAGGGCGCCGATCGACCAGGAGAGGCCGGCGAGCAGCGAGCCGAGCGTGAACGCCGCCAGCGAGACGAGCCAGAGCTCCTTGGCCCCGAGCCGTTGGCTTGCCCAGCCGGTCAGCGGGATCACGCTGGCGAAGGCCAGCAGGTAGACGGTCGGGACCCACTGGATGGTCGCGATCGAGGTGTGGAAGTCGCGGCCCAGCGTCGGCAGCGCGACGTTGACGATCGTCGCGTCGAGAATGGTCATGATCGCGCCCAAGACGACAACCGAGGCCAGGGTCAGGATCTCGCGCGTCAGCACCGGCGCGTTCGCCTGCTGCCCGCCGTGAGCCGAGGGTTCCATCCCCGAACTTATAGCAGCTCCAACTTTGTCTGCGCAAGATGTTTGGCTTAGCACGACTTTTTGGGTCGCTCCAGCGCTGATGCTAGAGTGCTTGTATGGCCGCCGAGCTCGGGCTGAGGGAACGAAAGAAGGAGCGCACCCGGCAACTGCTGGCCGACACCGCGCGCCGTCTGTTCAGCGAGCGCGGCTTCGAGCAGGTCAGCGTCGCCGAGATCGCCCGCGCCGCCGAGGTGTCGCAGGCGACCGTGTTCAACTACTTCCCGAACAAAGAAGACCTCGTCTACAACCGCCTCGAGACGTTCGAGGAGCAGCTCTTGTCGGCGATCCGCGACCGTCCCCGCGGCGAGACGGTCATCGCCGCCTTCCGGAACTTCATTCTCGAGCCGCGCGGGCTCCTCGCGGCCACAGACGAGGCGTCGGCCAAAAGGCTGGACGCCTTGACGCGGATGATCACTGCCAGTCCAGCGCTGCTGGCGCGCGAGCAGCAGATCTTCGCCCGCTACACCGACGCCCTGGCCGCGCTGATCGCCGACGAGACCGGCGCTAGCGCCGGCGACCCGCGCCCGTACGTCGTCGCCAACGCGCTGATCGGCGTCCACCGCTCGCTGATCGCCTACGTCCGCCAACGGCTCGAGGCCGGCACCCCGAACCGCCGGCGGCTGGCACGCGACACCCGCGAGCGCGGCGAGAAAGCGCTCGCGCTCCTCGCCGAAGGCCTCGGCGACTACGCGGCGAAACGCTGAGGCCCGCCTAATTACAGCACGTTCGCGACCGCCGAACGCGAGCCTGGTCCGCGGCACGCGCAGGCGAAGAGGTCGGGCGCCGCGCTCGAGCACGGCGGCTACGGGAACTGCGGCCAACGCTGCTCTCGGGATAACGGTCGCTGCCTCGCCGCACCTCCCCGGATCGCCCGGCCGCCTCACTTCGCCGGGGCGTAGGCGAGGTTGAGGACGCCGGTCTCGAACGTCTCCGAGCTGAGCAGCTCGAGCTTCGTCTGCGGCTGGTCGGGCGGGAACAGCCGCGCCATGCCGTCGCCGACCACGATCGGGTGGACGAGCAGGTGCAGCTCGTCGAGTAGGCCCTCGCCGAGGAGCCAGCGGACCGTGGTCGCGCTGCCCGACATGACGATGTCGCCTCCGTTCTCGGCCTTGAGCTCGGCGATCTTGGATGCGACGTCGCCGCTCAGGATCTCAGAGTTCTCCCACTCCGCGCTGGTCAGCGTGTTGGAGACGACGTACTTCTTCGTCTTGTTGAGCACGTCGCCGAAGGGCTCGTCGGCGTGCTCCGGCCAGTAGGCGGCCCACTCCTCGTAGAGAACGCGCCCCATCAGGTAGGCCGCCACATTGGCGGCGCCCGCGCCGATCGCCGCGCCCATCTCGTCGTCGAAGTAGGGGAAGTGCCACTTGTCGGGGGACTCGACGACGCCGTCGAGCGAGATGAAGAAGTTCGACGTGATCTTGCGCATCGGTGCCTCCTCTCGTGTCTTGGTGGGCGAACTGCTCGTTAGACCTTCCAGCACGGGAACTTTCAGCTAGCGCTCCGCGTCGATCTCGGCGATCCGCGGGCGACCGCGATCACGTCGGTGTTCGGGCCGGACGGCGTGCTCTCAGCCTCAGGCCCGAACCGCTGCTCGAAGCCGCCAGGCGTACACACAAGGAGATACCGCGCTGGGCTGCCGGAGAGGTTCGCGAGCGTGTGATGGACGCCACGGACGACGAACAGCGTGTCTCCCGGCCGGCCGACGAGCCGGTCCGCGCCGAGCTGAAAGGTCAACTCGCCCTCGAGGATGCAGAACGTCTCGTCGAAGGCGTGGTGGTGCAGCGGCGGTCCGGACCAGCCGGGCCGGACGAGATTCTCGACGATGCCGATCGTCCCACCTGTCTCGTGGGCGGCGAGAGCAATGCGGGAAGTGATCAGCGAAACGGCGGCACTCCTTCTGAGTCGGGGTTCACACTTCGCGGCATCCGGTTCACACGTACGTCCACTCGCGGAGACGGTCGACGGGAACGTGCCGGTGACTTGACGATGGCCCCGCCTCTTGGGTGAGTCGGCGCTACCTTGCCGAGAAGCCTGGTCTGTGTCAACGTCCAATCCCAGAGTGTCGATACAGACCAATTCCGGAGGTGACTTTCCGCCTGACCTGCTCCTGGAGCTGCCCTCGGGCGGCGGCCGCGGTGTCCGCGAAAGTCTCGAGCACGCTCTCCGCTCCGCGATTCAGCAGAAGCGTCTACGCGGCGGCGCGGTGCTTCCCCCCTCGCGTGTGCTCGCCGCCGATCTCGGCGTAGCCCGCAGCGTCGTCGTCGAGGTGTACAGGAATCTCTCCGCAAACGGCTACCTCGAGAGTCGCCGCGGAGGGTGGACGCGCGTACGCCCGCACGCCCAGGCCGAGCCGCACCGCGAAGACGACTCCTTCCAGGACTACGAGCAGCAGCTGTTCTACGGCTGGCGGCGGCCCGCCGCTTCAGGCGCGCTGATCCGGCTGCTCGGCGGAGTGCCCGACCCCGCGCTCTTCCCTCGTCGCGAGTGGCTCCGCCACTATCGGTCCGCGCTTGCTGAGCTTCCGTACCCAGCAATGAGCTACCCCGACATCCTCGGTGCCGAGCCACTGCGTCAAGCACTCGCCGGCTACCTCGGCCGGGTACGCGGCGCCGTGACCACGCCCGAGAGGATCATCGTCTGCGGAGGCTTCACGCAAGGACTGACCCTCCTCTGCCGCGTGCTCCGACGCGCGGGCGCACAGCGCGTCGCGGTGGAGGAGCCATGCCACACCTGGCATCGCGCCGCGATCGAGGCGACAGGACTCGAAGCTGTGCCGATCACGGTCGACGAGCGCGGGCTTGACCCAGCCGCGCTGGCAGATGCCCGCGCCGACGCAATCCTGGTCGCCCCTGCGCACTCGTACCCGCGGGGCGGCACCCTCGACGGCGCGCGCCGCCAGGCGCTCGTGACCTGGGCCGAGCACACCGGAGCGCTCATCATCGAGGACGACTACGACGCCGAGCTCCGCTACGACCGCAGCCCGCTCGGGGCACTCCAGGGCCTGGCACCCGACCACGTGGTCTACATCGGCTCAGTGAGCAAGACGCTCACACCGGCGCTACGGCTCGGCTGGCTCGTCGCGCCACCGCGCCTGATCGAGCCGCTCGCACGCGAGAAGCACAACGACGACATGGGCTCCAGCCTGTTCGAGCAACTTGCGCTCGCCCGCTTGATCGAGAGAGGCGCCTTCGCCCGCCACCTACGTCACATCCGGCCCGTCTACCGGGCCCGCCGCGACGCGACCATCGCGACCCTGGCTGCGCTGTTGCCGACCGCCTGCTGGCACGGGGAGGCTGCCGGCCTCCACCTCTACCTCACACTCCCCGACCACGTCGACGAGCAAGCTGTTGCTCGCGCCGCCTACGAACGGGGCGTGCTCCTTGAACTCGGTGCCTGGCACTGGGCTGCGCCCGACCGCGCTCCGCCCTCGCTCGTGCTCGGGTACGGCTCCACAACCGAGACAACGATCCGTCGCGGCATCCGAGTGATCGCCGACGCAATCGAGGAGCCTTCAAGAAACCCAGCGCCCTTCCGACCCCTCTCCACACAAAGCGGTGGGTCAAAGCTCGCTCCGCCCCGAGCACGTGAGGGCGAAACTCGGCGATGAGTGCGAGGGTCGACCTCCCTCGCGCCGCAAGAAGCGCAATCCGTACGACCCAAGGCTTCCGACGTTCGCCGGCCGCGGTGCGTACGCGGCTGACGCGGCACCTCACACCGCCGTCTGTTCAACCGATTGGTACGTCGCGATTACCACGCCGCTAGTCGCCGTCTGGGCATCGACCAGCCGAAGCGTCGTGGCGGGACTACCATCGGCGAAGAGGCGGCGCCCCGATCCGAGTACGAGCGGGTGGATCATCAGCATGTACTCGTCGACGAGCCCTCGACGCATCAGCGAATGGATCAGCTCGCCGCTGCCCATGATGTGGAGGTCCTCGCCCAGCTGCTGCTTGAGGTCCGCCACGGCGTCGGCGGCATCGCCGTCCAGGAGGGTCGAGTTCGGCCACGGCAGTGGCTCGCGCAGCGTCCGTGACGCGACGTACTTCCTGGCCGCGTTCAGCGGGCTTGTGAACGGGCTGTCGGGCTGCGTGTTCCAGTAGCTCAGCAGGTCCTCGTACGTCCGTCGCCCGAAGACAAGCCCGCCGCTCGCAGCCATGCGCGTGCCCATCGCGGTCCCCACGACCTCATCGCTGCGCGGCATGGCCCAGCCGCCGTGCTCGAAGCCGTCCCGTGTGTCCTCGTCGGGGCGGCCTGGTGCCTGCATGACGCCGTCGAGGGTCACGTGGTTGATCACGACGACTCTGCTCATCTCAGCTCCTCCCTGCTCAGGCTGCTGGCGGCTCCCGCAGCTGCATGAGCCGCAAGAAGTTCCCTGACGGATCGCGAAACGCCGAGTCGATCCCGTACGGCCGCCCCTCGGGCGGCTCGACGAACTCGACGCCCCGGGCAACGAGCTCCTCGTACGCGGCCTGGACATCGTCGCTCGTCAGCAGGACCGTGCCCGCGAATCCCTTCGCCATCAGCGTCCGAAGCTGCTCAGCCGTCTCGGGGTCGATCACCGGCGGCCCCGGAATCGCATTGAGCACGACCGCGACGTCTGGCTGCCCGGGCGGGCCGACGGTGAGCCACCGAAAGCTCCCCACCTCGGCGAGCGTGACGTCGGCGCGCACCTCCCAGCCGAGCTTCTCGGTGTAGAAGGCGAGCGCCTCGTCTTGGTCGTGCACCCACAGCAGCGCGTAGGCGATCCTCATCATCGCCCGCCGATGCTAAGCAGGCGCTGCCGCTCTGTCCTCTCGAAACGTTCGGTATTGCGGGCGCCCATACGCACGAAGGAAACAGGTCGGGACAAGGGCGTGCGCCGCGGCCGGCGGGAACCGCTTGCGGTATGCCGTCGGCGGCATGCCATAGGCGCCCGTGAAGCTCGTCGTAAAGGAGCCCACACTCTTCAATCCAACGCTGACGCAGATCTCGGCGACCGAGCGGTCGGTCATTCGCAGAAGCGCCGCAGCACGCTCGAGCCGACGGGTGAGGAGGTAGGCATGCGGCGACTCACCGAACGCGCGCCGAAACTCGACGCTGAAGTGAGCACGCGAGAGCCCCGCAGCGTGGGCCAGATCGTCGACCCGTAGCGACTCGAAGTAGCGTGCGTCGGCAAGGTCCCGTGCACGCAGGAGGTGCCGGGCGGGAGGGACGGCACGCATGGGCTTGCACATCATGTACCGCCGCCTACCACGCAACAACACGACGCAGGTCCTCGATCCCGTCAGGCACGACCTTGAGGCGCCGCGCTGCGCCGCACCGTTTATGGAGTTCTCAGGTCCGGAGGACCGCGCACCAACGCGCCGCGTCGAGGCGCACACCGTCTGCAGTCGTCAGCTCGATTCGCTCCATACGCTCCGCCGTCTCGCCACCCCGTCAGCCGGGCTTCCACGAGTAGCCTGGCCGAGTGATACCGGAACGGATTCGCTGGGCGGTCGAGACGCTTGGCGTCGAGCCGGGCGACCGCCTGCTCGAGATCGGCGGCGGCCCCGGCGTCGCCGCCTCGCTCGTCTGCGACGGTCTCGACAGTGGCAGCTTGCTCCTGATCGATCGGTCGGCGACGGCGATCGAGCGTACGCGCCGCCGGAACCCCGAGCACGTCGCATCAGGGCTGCTCGCGCTCGCAACCCTCGCCCTGGCGGACTTCGACCCGGGCACGGCCCGCTTCGACAAGACCTTCGCCGTCAACGTCAACGTTTTCTGGACGACTCCGGCGACGGAAGAGCTGGCACGCCTCCGCAGGGCACTCGCTCACGATGGGCGGCTCTTCCTCTTCTACGAGACGCCAAGCGCGGCGCGCGCTGGCGAGGTCTTGCAACGGGTTGTCGATACCCTCCGGGCGAACGGCTTCGCAGAGCCGCGACTTGTCTCCCGCTCCGCGACCCTCGTCGGGTGCGTGGCGCACCCAGCCTGAGCACCCCCCGACGGATTGGCGCCGGAGGACGAGCGATGCGGGCGCGTGCGCCCCGCCAGCCACCGCTGGACGAACGACCTCCCTGCGAGGGGGTCGAACAGGGGGTTGCTTATCGCCTGCCGGCTCTCCCGGCGTTTCTATGATTCTGGGCAGGCGACCGCCGCCAGAGGCAGACATGGTCTTCGGGTCGGACACCTTGTGGGATCAGGCGGCGCCGCTCGTCGGAGGAGGACACGCGATGCCGAAAGAAATCAAGGGAAATGCACGGCGAAAGCCGCCAGAGCCATCGGCGAACCACTCCGACATCGACGACTGGTTCCAGCGCCAGATGCCGCATCTGCAGCCCATCGTCCGGGCGTTGGACAAGTCGATCCGAGCGACAATCCCCGGCCTTCACTACGCCGTCAAGTGGAAGAGGCCCTACTACGGGCTACCAGAACTTGGCTGGATCATCGAGCTGGCCGCCTACGACGTTTCCGTCAACGTCGTCTTCCTCGGCGGCGCAGACTTCGACTCCCCACCGCCACTTGGAACCACCGACCGGACCCGGTACATCAAGGTGACGACCCTCGAGGAGGCACGACGACCAGAGCTGCAAAATTGGATCGAGGAGGCGAGCCGCACACCGGGTTGGACCTGAAGGTCGACGCGTCCGACACCTCCGATCTCTGGAACGACATCACCCCGATGGCACGCTGGGAATGGTGCGCTGGATCAATGCAATGAAAAACCCGGCCACCCGCAAACGGCGCATCAACGTCGGCATCTCGAAGCTCCGATCAGGCGGCGGCGCTGCTTGCTCCATAACGGCTCCACCCATCTCCGCAGGCAGCTTCGGGCCCCGACGTTCCGTGGTGACCCTTCTGTGCTAAGAGGAGGTCGAGCCAAGCGGCTCCGCGCGCGGTCCCGAGGATCGTGCCTGCGGCGCGTCTGCCGAGGGTAGAGCTTCTGCCGGCTTTACCTGATCTCGTTAACCCGTGTTCGGGTCCGCCAAGCTGGCCTGGAGATCACGAATGATCGTGCCGAGAAGGCCGGACGCAAGAAGCCCCGGTCCGAGAGGGCCGGACGCATTCTCACCAACGGACGGCAGCTGTCGCAGGGCGGCTCTCGCCGGCTCGGACACACGGTCAAGCTGCCAATGAATCTCCTCGCTAGTCGCCTCCGGTCGGTCGAGGGCTGCCAGTCCAACCGCCTTGGCGGCATACGCGGCGGCACCCCGCGCGTGCGCGGCCATATGAGGGACGCTTGCAGCCTGCCCCGCGGCTTTAGCGGCTGCCACCGCCGCGGGGCCGCTCACCTCACGAGCGGCGGCATTCCCAACGAAACGGCGGCGGATCTCGTCGGCTACGCCAAGCTCACCACGAGCATAGGCCCGGGTCCGAGCGATGGCATCACGAGGGCGGGTATCCGTGGGAGCCTCCGCCTCGAACAATCCCAGCACCCGCTCCGCGCAATCCGCCGCCCACACCGCAACAATTCGTCGGTCAGCTTCGCTCAGCGTCTGCGGAGAGCCCACACCTGCATTCTCCCAGGCGCTTGGCTGCTCGGCGCTGTGTTCGTACGTGCTCCAAAACAGCTCCACGCACGGCTCAATGAAGTTCTGCGGCGGCGGAATCGCCGCGGCGTTTCGAAGCGCGACTCACTCCTTGTTCGGCAGCAGCTCGAGCAGCCCGGAGAACAGCGGCGTGATGAGGCGCGAGTGGGGATACACGCGGTACGTGTTGTAGACCGCGCCGTCCCGCATCGCGAACACGCTCCACCCCGCGCTCACGGACACGGCGGACTCCAGGTCCGGGGCCCCGACCTCCTCGCGATAGTCGCGCAGCCACTGCGGCGCCTCGCGGAGCAGCTGCCCCATGTCGAACTCTTCTCGGACGATGCCGGACATCTCCTCCCGTCGGAACGCGTAGCCGTAGTCGAACAGGAAGTCCCCGCCATGCGCCGACACGTACGGCACCGTCCACCCGCGACGCGTCTTGTACGCGACGAGCTTGTCGAGCGGTGCGAGCGACATGCAGAGCAGGGTTACGTCGTGATCGTTCAGGTGCACGACCACGCCGCCCAGCCCGTCGGCGAGCGACGAGCAGCCCGGGCACGCAACCGCCCAGTCCTCTCCGAACATCAGGTGGTAGATGAGCAGCTGTGAGCGCCCCTCGAACAGCTCGGGCAGCGACTTCGGCCCGCCTTCGGTCGCGAACCTGTACTCCTTCTCGACAGGGACCCAGGGCAGCTCGCGTCGCTGCTCCTCGACGCGCTTCGCGTGCGTCTCCAGCTCCCGCTCGGCGGCCAGCAGCTCCTCGCGCGCCGCCTGCCACTCCTGCTCCGTCCCGACCTTCATCGGACCTCCTTTGCGTGACCTCGTCCTCGCATCACCTCGCTCATCAACGCTCCTTCTTCCACTTGTCGCCGTGCTCGCTCAGCGCGCCGCCGTCGAGCGGCCGGACGCGCGCGCGGGTAGGTTCGTACCGACGCTTCGGTTCATGTCACCACTCGGTACTTGAGGTGCGCGACGCCGGGGGCCTCGACCGCCCGGACCTGCTCGAGCCGCACGGTCGCGACCGGGAGGTCGTCGAAGAGGCGGGCGCCGTCGCCAAGCAGTACTGGAGCGACGTGGAGCTCGAGCTCGTCCAGCAGTCCCGCGGCCAGGTACTGGTTGACGACGTGGGCGCCGCCCCAGAGCATGACGTCCTTGCCGCCGGCGGCATCCTGGGCCTGCTCGAGCGCCGACTCGATCCCGTCGGTGACGAAGTGGAACGTGGTCCCTCCCTTCATCTCCACCGGATCGCGCGGATAGTGCGTAACGACGAAGACGGGGTAGTGGTAGGGAGGGTCGTCGCCCCACCAGCCTCGCCACTGCTCGTCGCCCCAGTCGCCGCCGCCGGCCGGGCCGAACATGTTTCGGCCCATCACCCCGGCGCCGACGTTCGCGCGCGCTTCCTCGACGACCCGGGCGCTCGCATTCACCTCGCCGCCCTCGAGGCCGTGGGCCTCGCGCCAGGTGGCGAGCGAAACGGCCCAGTCGTGGAGCCGCTCGCCGCCCTCGCCGAGCGGATTCTCCTCGCTCTGGTTCGGGCCGGCGACGCAACCGTCGAGCGAGATCGAGATGTCACACTTCAGCCTGCTCATCGTTCCTCCTTTCCGGTGACCGGCACGCTACGGCCGAAGTGAAACAGAGCGGCGATCGATTAGCCGAAGACGAAATTCGGCGGCTGCGCTCATGCGGCGAACTGGACCGGCAGGGACGACGGAACCTCAGGCCGCGCGAGAGCACGATGGTGCGCTGCCGAAGGCTCGTTGCAACGTTGCCATCGCGCCCTCCGCGCGTGAGAGGCGGTCGCAATGGGCTTCGAGATCCCGGTCAAAGCGCTATTGGGCGCGCGTCGAGCGAAACGCTTTCACTTTGGCGGTGCGCGGATCCTTCATGAGCCACTTGTACCTGGGCGACTCGACGGCGACCAGCGCGACCCTGCCTTCGGCGTCGTTGTGGACGCCCCACCCGTAGCGCTTTGCCAACGCCGACACGCGAAGGTGCGGGTGGCCCTTGCGCAGGAACGTCTCGCGTTCTTTCGACCAGCTGGCCTGCGTGATGTCGTGGAGGACGGCGTATACCTCGAATGCGATGTCTTCTTCGGTGAAGGTGTACGGATGCTCGACGAGCAGCTCGTACTCGACTACCGGCTTCGTCTTCTTGCCACCTCTCGCTTGCGGTACTTCGGCCTCAGAAACCGGGCAATCGTCGGCGACCTCGATCAAGGTGTCGTGGTAGTTCATGCGGCCTCTCGCACGACCTCGTAGGTGAGGTAGGCGAGGTCGTCGACGGTCCGGGTCTCGATGAGGCGCACCGGCCTTTGGTCGCTGGTCTCACCGAAGAGGCGCTCGCCGGCCCCGAGCACGACCGGGTAGATCATCAGCCGCAGCTCGTCGACCAGGTCGTTCTCCATCAGCGCGCGGACGAGCCGGATGCTCCCGGCGACAACGATCTCCCCGTCTAGCTCCTGCCTCAGCTTTGGGACCTCCTGCATGACGTCGCCCGCAAGCACCGTCGAGTTGTTCCAGTCGGGATCCTTCAGCGTCGAGGAAACGACGTACTTGGGCATGTCGTTCAATCTGTCCGCCAATTCGCCGCTTCGGGATGGCCACCGCGCGGCGAGGAACTCGTAGGTTCGCCGACCGAACAGCTGGGCCTCGGCGCCCAGCGCCTCGTCGAGCAGGACCTTGGCCGCCTCTTCGCGACCCCGCTTACCAACACGACCGACCCAGCCGCCGCGCCCGAAGCCCTCCGCGCCGGCGGGGTCCTGCACGACTCCGTCGAGCGTGACGTTCTCGCTGACGACTATTTTTCCCATTTCAGGTCTCCTCTCGCTGGCGTTCTCAGCTACCATCGTCGGCCCGCGAAAGGCTCATTTACCGGCTCGGTCCTTGCAGAGCTGCCTCCAGTACCCCGCGTGGTTGGGTCTTCCGTCCAGGGCATTCGTGCCTCGCAGGTTCGCGGCAAGCAGCCTTCGGTCCGCGGGCGCCCAGACGAGAACCGAACCACCTGTCTGGTCTTGGCGACGAAGTCGAGTTCCTGAAGGAGTCCGAGAACCGACACCTGTTCTTCGGGTCCACACCGCTCTTCGCGCCGTCGGGGTCTTCGGGGAGGCTATGGCAACCGGACCCCGAGCCGGAGAGGAAGATCGGCGCGGCCGGCGTCGGTGAGACGTAGGGCACGTGTGTTTGAGTCGCGAATCACCCCAGCCGAGGTCGAGCAGCCGTGTCATCAGGGCTCCTCCGAGCGCTCCGGCGATGTGATTTCGCTGCTCCGTCCAGTCGAGGCAACCGCGCGCGAGGTCGCCCGCGCGAACGTCGATCCCTAGCTCGGCGAGGGTGGGCGCGCCCTCGTCGGTGATGACGTAGCCGGTGGAGCCGTTTCCGTCGGCGAGCACGCCGTGTTCCAGCAATGCGTCTGCGACCGCGACGCCAAGCCTGCCCGCGAGGTGGTCGTAGCAGCGGCGCGCGTATCGGACGGCGTGCGCGCGCGTACCTTGGCGCAGCGAGGTGATCGGCTGCGGGGGCGAGACGCGCGCCACAGCCTCGATGAGCTCAGCGACATGGGGGCCGGCGAGCGTGAAGTATCGGTGCCGTCCGCGTGCCTCCGCGCAGATCAGCCCGGCGTGGACAAGCCTGGCGAGGTGATGGCTCGCGGTCGATGCCGCGACACCCGCCTCAGCCGCCAATACGCTCGCTGCCAGCGACCGACCGTCAGCGAGCGCGAGAAGGACCTTCGCGCGGGCCGGCTCGGCCAAGAGCGCGCCCACGACCGTCAGGTCGGTGTCCCCGGCTGGCTCCGGGTATTCGCTCACGTTGGCGATCGTAGCCCTCTGACGCTTCCATCCCAGTCGAAGCGTCGTTGTGGAATGTTCAGCGTCGTGAGCAATCAAGGGACGGGGCCGGAGATCACCTGCTGCATCCAGTACACGCTCGATCCGCGCAAGCTGGCGTCGTTCGAGGAGTACGCCACACGCTGGCCACCGATCATTGAACGCTGCGGCGGCGACCTGGTCGGCTACTACCTGCCGAAGGAGGAGGCAAACAACTTCGCCCTCGCGCTCATCAACTTCCCGTCACTGGCCGACTACGAGGACTACCGACGACGGCTCGCCGCGGACACGGAGGCGCAACGCAACTTCGCGGAAGGCGATGAGTCGGGCTGCATCCTTGTCGAGAGCCGCTCGTTTCTGCGACGAGTCTGAGCGAAGATCGATGGCGCGTCGATTTCTTGTGCTGCATGGTTGGGGAACCGGCGGCCGCCGGACAACTGGCAACCCGGAAGGCCAGCCGCGCGTGTGTACGGCCAACGCCTCGACATCCCGTCAGACACGATCCCCGGCCGGACACGTCACGCCAGCCGATGGCTACGGCCCTGGCCTGAGGTTTTTGCATGGTGTCTCGATCCCGAGTCCGTTCACGAGTTCGGCCCGAACGATCACATCGAACCAGTGAGTGCAACGGAAAGGAGTGAACGATGACCGATCACAAGGTCGTGAGTCCCGAGGACTGGACAGCTGCCCGCGAGGAGCTGCTCGCCCGCGAAAAGGAGCACACCCGCTTAGGCGACGAGCTGGCGCGGCTGCGGCGCGAGCTGCCCTGGACCCGCGTCGAGAAGGAGTACGTCTTCGAGACCGACGACGGCCCCCGCCCGTTGGCGGAGCTGTTCGACGGGCGCAGCCAGCTGCTCGTGTACCACTTCATGTTCGGCCCGAGCTACGAGGCGGGCTGTCCGACGTGCTCGTCGATGGCCGACACGATCGACGGCGCCTTCCCCCACATCCACGCCCGCGACGTGACGATGATGTTCGTCTCGCAAGCGCCGCTCGAGAAGCTGCAGGCATACAAGCGGCGGATGGGCTGGCACATGCCCTGGGTGTCGTCAGCGGGCGGCGACTTCAACTTCGACCTCGGCTTCTCGAGCGCCGAAGAGCAGACGCGGAATTGGGTCACGCCGATGCTCGAGCAACTGCCGCCGATCGTCGAACGCAATGCAAAAGAGACAGGCACCGACGTGATCGGCTACATGACCGAGCTCTTCGGCGTCAGCGTCTTCGCCCTGGAGGACGGAGCGGTGTACCACACCTATTCGACCGGCGGTCGCGGGGTCGAGTTCCTGATGGGCTACTACGGGATCCTCGACCGGGTGCCGAAAGGGCGTGACGAAGGCGACGCATTCCAGGTCTGGATCCGCCGGCACGACGAGTACTAAAAGCTCCGGGTTAACGGATTGGATGCCATCTCGTCTCGAGTTGCTGGTGCTCGTGGGGCGGCACCGAGGCGGTGACCGGCTTAGGCGGGCTCGACGACTGGGCGGACCTCGACCGCGCCGCCCAGACGGGCGGCCGGGATGCGCGAAGCGAGCTCGAACGCGGCGTCGGCATCGTCTGTTTCGAACATGAGGTAGCCATCGAGGGCCTGCTCGACCGGTACGAACGGGCCCTCGGTCGTCTGCGTTGTGTCGTCCTGAACCCGTACGGTGACTGCCGTCTGTTCGGCTGGTTGAAGGACGACGCCGGGCGTGACGCCGGGCGTCTGGTTGATCGCCTGGTAGGCGCCGAAGATCTCCTTCTGCTCGTCGTCCGATAGGCGGGCCCAGGCATCCGGCGACCGTGGTGTCGGGGCGGCGCCCTGATAGATCAGCAGCATGTACTTCATCGCGTTCTCCTTCCTTTCCATGAGCGTTGCTGCTCCAGTTCGAATGGCGGCTGTGAATCGGGGTTCCTGCTTGATGACTGTGGTCCGCTTACGCTGTCTCTTCAGCTGCGGTCGCCGAGAGCGTCGCTTCGAGCGACCGAAGGTCGCGCCCGCGCACCAGGAAGATCGAAACGACCACGCCGACGAACGCGATCGCGGCTCCGGCCCAGAATGCATTCACGAACCCGTCCGTCAGTGCGAGAGGTAGGCGGGTTCCTCTCCCGACTTCGTCGTCAGTAGTGGAGACCGCGATCGTGGAGAGGACGGCGATCCCGATCGCGCCTCCGACCTGCTGCGAGGTGTTGATCAAACCGGAGGCCAGGCCGGCCTCCTGCGGCTTCG
>WNGB01008533.1_pt1 | contig 15055 bp, 17 predicted proteins | sample 5400681 | NCBI WGS metagenome assembly WNGB01 (sample SAMN13153367, study PRJNA577476) | soil metagenome | isolation source: 115 cm soil or saprolite under grassland replicate 2 | place: USA:California | collected 2016-06-15
GGCGAGATCGCGAACCAGTCGACGGACGGGGTGTGGATCATGGAACGAGCTCCTGCAGAACTGGTACTCCGCGCCCGGGCGTTTGCTCAAGAGAGTGCGCGCTTATCGCGGCGGGCCAGGCGGACAGTGCGAGGAGGCAGGCGACGAGTGGGACGAGGATCCCGAGCTCGGCCGGGCGTAGGTCGAGCGCTGCATCGGAGACGGCCGGCCCCGGCTGCGTGTGCAGCACGGCCGAGATCAGGCGGAGCATGTACATGGCCGCGAGCACGATTCCGGTTGCGCCGACCACGGCCCAGCCCCAGCCGGTGCTGAAGACACCGGCCAGGATCAGGAACTCCCCGGCGAACGCCGAGGAGCCCGGGACGGCGAGCGCGATGATGCCCGTCACCATCAACAGCGTCGCGAGCGCAGGCCGTCCCCGGGCCATGCCGCCGAGACGGTCGAGCATTCCGGTCGCAGCCCGTCGCTCAATCGCCCCCGCGAGCAGGAAGAGTGTCGCCGAGATCAGCCCGTGATTCACCGCCTGGAGAACGGCGCCGCTCACACCGGCCGAGTTCTCAGCGAAGATCCCGATCGTGATCAGCCCCATCTGGGCGAGGCTCGAGTAGGCGATCACGCCTCGGAGGTCGGGCGCTCGGAAGGCCATCAGAGAGCCGTAGACGAGCCCGGTGGCCGCGAGCGCGAGGATGACGACGCGGAAGTCGTCGAACGGCCCAGGGAACTTCCCGAAGCAGATGCGGATGAAGCCGAAGACCGCGGCCTTCGAGCGCCCATCCGGCCCGGCCCGCCCCAGACGCCGATCAGGACGTAGAGCGGGATCATCATCGCCTCGAAGAAGACGTAGAAGAGGAGCAGGTCCTGGGCCGCGAAGACGCCCATGACCGCGGATGTCAGGAAGAGCATCAGCCCGAAGTAGGCGCGCGGCCGCTCCCGCCCGACCCAGAACGCGTAGGCGATCGCGGCCGCCATCACGACCGTGGCCAAACCGGCGAGCCAGAACGAGAAGGCGAAGAAGCCGACGTGGTACGAGACGTTGAGGTCGCTGAACCAGCTCACGTGCTGGTCGAAGTTCGGCGTCGCGCTCGTTCGATCGAAGTCCATCCGCGTCAGCGCGTTGATCCAGAAGCCGACCTCGGCCAGCGCAACGAGCAGGGCCAACGAGCCGGCGAACCTGCCAACCGGGAGAAGCCAGATGAAGAGCGCGCCGGCCAGCGGCAGGAAGACGAGGATGGTGGCCAGCCAGCCGCTCATTTGACCCAGACGAAGACGAGGGCCAGGAGGGTGACGCTGCCTGCGATCGCGAGCGCATAGGTGCGGACGAGGCCGGTCTGGAGCGCGGTCACCTCGCCGGCGAGACGGCGCGCGCCGAACGCGATCCCGGTCAGGGAGCCGAGGACGAGCGGGCCCTCGACGAAGTCCCTCAGGCCGCGGGCCAGCAGCGCGGACGGCCTGTAGAAGACCGCGTCGTAGAGCTCGTCGAAGTAGAACTTGTGCTCGAGCAGCGTGCGGGCCGAGCGCGCAGTCGGCACCGTCAGCGTCCGGGCCGAGTAGATCGCCCAGGCGACCGCGATCCCGGCGAGGCCGAGGGCGACGGCGCCGAGGCTGGCCAGGAAGTCCTGCGTCCCGCTCGGCTCGACGAGGGGCTCGACGGCCGGCTTCAGGAAGTCCGCCAGCGGGTGCCAGACGCCCGCGATCTGGAGCCAGCCGCCGATCACGGCGAGAACCGTGAGCGCGCCCACCGTCAGTCCCATCCAGAGCCAGGGCTCGCTGCGATCAGGCCGGTGGAAGTGCTCCTGTGCGTAGGGCGACGGCTCGCCGCCGAAGACGATGAAGAGCATCCGGAACGTGTAGAGGCCCGTCAGGAACGTTCCCGCAAGGCCGGCGACGAAGAGGATCTGCCCGTATGTTCCGGCGGCGAGGGCCGAGGCCAGGACGGAGTCCTTCGAGAAGAAGCCCGAGAGCGGCGGGATCCCCGTCAGCGCCAGCCCGCCGACGAGGAAAGCCCAGTAGGTGCGCGGCAGGTACCGGCGAAGCCCGCCCATCCTCCGCATGTCCTGCTCGCCCGCGAGCGCGTGGATGACGATCCCGGCGGCCAGGAAGAGCAGCGCCTTGAAGAACGCGTGCGTCATCAGGTGGAACATCGAGTTCGCGTACGCACCCAGGCCCGCGCCGAGGAACATGTAGCCGATCTGCGACATCGTCGAGTAGGCGATCACGCGCTTGATGTCGACCTGGACGAGCGCGATCAAACCGGCGAGCAGGAGCGTGGCCGCGCCGAGGCCTGCCGCGAGGTCCTGCACGCGCCCGGCGTGCTCGAAGATCGGAGCAGTGCGGACCAGCAGGTAGACGCCGGCGGTCACCATCGTCGCCGCGTGGATCAGCGCACTGACCGGAGTCGGGCCCTCCATCGCGTCGGGAAGCCAAGTCTGGAGCGGGAGCTGCGCGGACTTTGCGACTGCGCCTCCGAGGAGGCCGAGCGCGACGAGATTCACCGCCCACGAGCCCTCGGCGCCGCCCGACCAATCGAAGGCCGAGGCGAACGAGAGCGAGCCCGTGCGCTGGATGAGCAGGAAAAAGGCGAGCGCCATCGTCGCGTCGCCGAGGGCGTTCATGATGAACGCCTTCTTCGCGGCGGCGACCGCTTGCGGGCGATCGTGGTGATGCCCGATCAGCAGGTACGAGCAGAGCCCGACGAGGCCCCACCCGACGAGCAGCAGCAGCAGGTTGCCGGCCTGGACGAGGAGCAGCATCGAGAAGACGAAGAGCGCCATGTAGGCGAAGTAGCGGCGCTCCTCGTCGTCGCCGTCCATGTAGCCGATCGAGTAGCCGACGATCAGCGCTCCGACTCCGGAGACGATCAGCATCATCAGGATCGAGAGCGGATCGACGAGCACGGTGAGGCCGACGTCGAAGTTGCCCGCCGAGAGCCAGGTCCACGCGGTGGAGAGGTGTGAGCGGTCCTCCGATGCGTTGCCGAGCATCGAGAAGAACGCGATCGCCGAGGCGACGAAAGAGACGGCGACCGACAGAGTTGCGACGTAGCCCGCCCCGCGGCGCGACCAGCGCGTGCCTCCGAGCGTGATCGCGAGGGTCGCGCCGAGCGGCGAGAGCAGGCAGAGCCAGGCGGCAGCGATCATCCGCGCAGCGTCGATAGCTTGTCGACGTCCAGTTCGAGCCGGCGCCGGTGGACGGCGACGATCAGGCCGAGGCCGACGACCACCTCGGAGGCGGCGACCGCCATCACCGCCAGCGCGAAGACCTGGCCGTCGAGCTCACCGTGGTGCCGCGAGAAGGTGATCAGGGCCAGGTTCGCCCCGTTGAGCATGATCTCGAGCGAGAGCAGCACGATCAGCGGGCTGCGGCGCAACATCACGCCGAGCGCGCCGATCCCGAACAGGAACGCGGAAACGGCGAGGTACCAGGTGAGGTCCGGCCCCATCATCGGCCCGACCGCTCCTCTCCACCTTGTAACACAGTGTTACTTGGCTCTTCGCGGGCGTGGCTGCCGAGGACGACGCCGCCGACCGCGGCCGCGAGCAGCACGACGGAGGTGATCTCGAACGCGAGCAGGTGGTCGGTCAGGAAGAGCTCGCCGACCTCGCGGGGGCTGCCGAAGGAGTGGGCGATGTCCGGCGCGTCGGTGAGCCGGCCGCTGGCCTTGAGCCCGATGACGACGACGATCTCGATCATCAGCGCTCCGGCCGCCGCCACGGCGCCGAGGGCCTGCCAGCTCGGCGCGCCTGCCCACGGAGTGTCCACGTGGCGCCCGAGGTAGGCGATCACGAACAGGAACATGACCATCACCGCGCCGGCGTAGACGAGCACCTGCGCGGCGGCGACGAACTCGGCCGAGAGCAAGAGGTAGAGGACGGCGAGCGAGCCGAGGTTCCCGATCAGCGCCAGCGCCGAGTAGAACGGGTTCGAGAAGCTGACGACCGCCGCACCGGAGCCGAGGCAGGCGAAGGCGGCCAGGATCCACACGAACCAGACGACGACGTTGCCCAAAGCTCAGCTCCTCGTTTTGTAGGCGGGAACGGGCGTGTCGTAGAGGTCGCGGTCGGCCACCGGGACGCGCTTGATCGGCTCGGCCAGCAGCATGTCCTTCGTGTAGATGAGGTCGTCGCGGGAGTACTCCGAGATCTCGTACTCCTGCTCGAGCGTGATCGCGTCGAACGGGCAGGCGAGCTCGCAGTAGCCGCAGAAGATGCAGCGCGAGAGATTGATCTCGTAGATCCGCGCGTAGCGCTCGCCCGCCGAGACCCGGTTCTCGGCCGTGTTCTCCTCGGCCACGACCCGGATGCAGTCGGCTGGACAGGCCGCGGCGCAGAGCGAGCAGCCGACGCACTTCTCGAGCCCGTTCTCGTGCCGCCAGAGCCGGTGGCGACCACGGAAGCGAGGGTAGAGCGGCCGTTTGTACTCGGGGTACTGCTGCGTGATCGGCTTGCGGAAGATCTGCCCGAGCGTGACGCCGAATCCGCGGAAGGAGTCGAACGGTTGGGGGCTCATCTGAAGGTGACCACCAGGGCAGCGGTGACGAGGGCGTTGATCGTCGCGAGCGGCAGCAGCACCTTCCAGCCGAAGGCCATCAGCTGGTCGTAGCGCAGGCGCGGCAGCGTCGCCCGCAGCCAGATGAAGAGGAAGATCAGGATCAGGATCTTGAGGACGAACCAGAGCGGTCCGAGCGGCGACCACGGCCCGCTCCAGCCGCCGAGGAAGAGGGTCACGCAGAGGCCGGAGAGCGTGATCATGTTCACGTACTCGGCCATCGAGAAGAGACCGAAACGCATGCCGCTGTACTCGGTGTGGTACCCGGCGACGAGCTCGGTGTCGGCTTCGGGAAGATCGAAGGGCGGACGGTTCGTCTCCGCGGTGCCGGCCGCGAGGAAGACGAGCAGTCCGAAGAACTGGGGCACGGCGTACCAGACCGTGTCCTGCTGCTTCTCGACGATGTCCACGAGTGAGAGCGAGCCCGCCATCAGCACGACGCCGAGGACGGAGATTGCGAGCGCGACCTCGTACGAGACGAGCTGCGCGCAGGTCCGCATCGAGCCGAGCAGCGCGTATTTCGAGTCGGAGGCCCAGCCGCCGACGATGAAGCCGTAGATCCCGAGCGAGCCGAGGGCGAAGATGAGGATCAGCGAGATCGGGACGTTCAGGACCTCGCCCGAGATGTCATAGCGCCAGACGTGCCAGCCGGCGCCAAAGGGGATCACGCTGAAGGCGGCGAGCGCGGTCGCGGCGGAGATGACCGGCGCCGCGATGTAGAGGCGGTGGACCGCCGTCTCGGGGTAGAAGCTCTCCTTCCGGATCAGCTTGACGAGGTCGGCGATCGGCTGGAGGAGCCCGAAGGGGCCGGCGCGGTTGGGGCCGTAGCGCCGTTGCATGCGGCCGATCAGCTTCCGCTCGACCCAGGTCATGTACGCGAACATGCCGAGCAGGAGGTTGATGATCACGACGGCCTTGGCGAAGTCGATCCACCAGGGCTCGTTCATTTGCCGATCTCCACATGGGTGCCGAGGCCCTCGGCGTGCTCGTGCGCGACGCGGGCCATGCCGGCGACGAGCTTCTGGTTCACGCGCGCGCGAAGGTCGACCGAAGCGCCGTTCGAGCGCACGCTGACGGCCGCGCCCGTCTCGATGCCGAGTCGCTGCGCATCCTTGGGCGCGAGCTCGATCTCGCGCTCCGGACGCTGAAACTGAAGCTCGGGCACCCGGTCGACGGCCGGTCCCGAGAAGAGCGGCCGGTAGGTGATCAGCCGCAGGCCCTTGCCCTTCGCGCCTCGCTTCGGCGGGGTCTTTGCCGGGGGGACCTCGACCTCATCCGTTCGCGGCGGCAGGGTCGCACGCCTGCCGATTGCTTCGTAGGCGAGCCCGCCGTAACAGCGCTCCGAGAGCTCGGCGAAGACCTCGGTCGGATACGGGGACACCGAGACGCCGAAACGGTCCGCCAGCTTGGCGATCCAGGCGAGCTCGTCCGGGCACGGCGGGATGACGGCCCGCCGCAGGCGCTGGAGGCGGCCTTCGAGGTTCATGTACGTGCCTTCGCGCTCGAGGTAGCCGGTGCCCGGGAGGACGAGATCGGTCCAGCCCGCGACCGGCGAACGGAACATGGAGATTGCGAGCACCTTCGAGGCGCGCTCGGCGAGGGCGTGGACGTCGACGTTGGCGGCGGCCTCGTCGCCCGAGACGATGAGGAGCTCGATCGGCTCGGGATCGGCGTCGTCGCTGTCGGCGGCCGCCGCCCACGCGTCGGCGACTCCGCGGCCGTTGGCGGTCTCGGACAGGTAGAAGGCCCCGCAGCCGGGCTTGGCCGCGAACTCCAGCTCCGCCGCCAGGCCGGCGACGGTCGCGCCGCCGCGTCCACCCGGGCCCGACCAGATGAGCACGGCATGGCTGCTGGCACGAAGACGGGAGGCAAGCTCTTCGTCCCGAACCGCCCCGACGCCGCGGTCGGCCGCGCCGATCGGGGTCGTGACGATCTCTGCCCCGGCGCGGTGCGCGGCGCGCAGCCAGAGGTCGACGATCGGCGCCCGCTCGACGACCGGATCGTCGCCGAGGACGACGACGAGCTCGGCGTCGCGGATCGCGGAGAGCGGAAGGCGAAAGGCATCGAGCGACGGGCTCACGTCCTCGGGCAGGACGGCGCAGTGCGCGCCGAGCCCCACGCGCAGGAGCTTGGCCAGCGCATAGGCCTGCTCGACGGTCTCCGAGCCCGAGAGCGCCGTGACGATGCTGGGCCCGGCCGCGCGGAGCAGCTGCTCGGCGTCGTCGAGGGCGGCATCCCAGGAGAGGGTCTCGTAGCGTCGCTGCCCCACCTTGCGTCCGGGATCGACGATCCGGTCGTCGGCGCTCAGATGCGAGAACGCGAACCGGCCCTTGTCGCAGAGCCAGCCCTCGTCGATCTCGGGATGGTTGCGCGAGACGATTCGCTTCACCTTGCCCTCGCGCGTCGTCGCCTCGATGTTGCAGCCGACGGGGCAGAGGCCGCAGACGGTCGGGACGTCCTGGATCTCCCAGGGCCGGGCCTCGAAGCGGTATTGCGTGGAGGTGAGCGCTCCGACCGGGCAGAGCTCGATCACGTTCCCGGAGAACGGCGCCCGGTAGGGCTCGTCCTCGAACGTCGTGATGATCGACTGGGAGCCACGGTCGCGGGCGACGAGCTGGCTGTCCTCGGCGACGTCGGAGGAGAAACGGGTGCAGCGGTAGCAGAGGATGCAGCGCTCGCGGTCGAGGGCGATCGTCGGGGAGATCGGGATCGGCTTCTCGAAGGTGCGTTTGGGGAAGGTGTTGCGGGTCACGGTCGGCCCCCAGCGGAAGGTCAGGTCCTGGAGCGGGCACTCACCGCCCTTGTCGCAGACCGGGCAGTCGAGCGGGTGATTGACGAGGATGAACTCGAGCGTCGAGCTCTGGCCCTCGGCGGCGGCGGGCGAGGTCTGCGCGGTGCGGACGACCATGCCGTCCTGCGCCGTCAGCGTGCAGCCGGCCTGGAGCTTCGGGATGCCCTCGACCTCGACCAGGCACATCCGGCACGCGCCGATCGGCGCGCCGAGCCGCGGCTCATAGCAGAAGACGGGGATCTCGATCCCCGCGGCGAGCGCGGTCTCGACGAGGCCGGTACCAGCGGGCACCTGAGCCTCGCGCCCGTCGATCGTGACAGTGACGACTTCCGGCGTACTCAAGTCACACCTCCGTGACGGGGTCAGACCCCGCTTCAAAAGCGTGACGATCTGTCCACACGGTCATGCCGGCAACTCGGCAACGGGCGAATGGGTGTGCTTGTCGACCGGGGCGGCGATGCCCTCGATCGAGGACTCGCCTCCGTAGGGGCACCCGCCCTGGTCGATGTGCGCCTCGAACTCGTCTCGATACTTGTCGACGTAGCTCGCCACGGGATAGACGGCGAAGTCGCCGAGGGCGCAGAGCGACTTTCCGAGCATCCGGTCGCACACCGCTCGCAAGAGATCGAGATCCGAATGGTCGGCCCGGCCCGACTCGATCTTCTCGAGCAGGCTCACCATCCAGCGCGTCCCCTCCCGGCAGGGCGTGCACTTGCCGCAGGACTCGTGCTTGTAGAACTTCTCGACGCGCAGCGCGAGCTGCACCATGCAGGCGCGCTCGTCGACGACGATGATCGCCGCCGACCCGAGGAACGAGCCGGCGCTCTGGATCGAGTCGAAGTCCGCAGGCGTGTCGATCTGGTCGGGCGTGAAGACCGGGACCGACGAACCCCCCGGGATGATCGCCTTCAGCTTCCGCCCCCCGGGAATCCCGCCGCCGACGTCGTAGATCAGCTCGCGCAACGTCGTCCCGAGCGGCAGCTCGTAGTTCCCGGGGCGCTCGACGTTCCCCGAGATCGAGTAGACGACGGTTCCCGGCGAAGCCTGCGGCCCGAGCGAGGCGTACCAGCTCCCGCCGCGCTCGAGGATGATCGGGACCGTCGTCAGCGTCTGCACGTTGTTGATCAGCGTCGGCGACCCGTAGAGACCCGAGACCGGCGGGAACGGAGGCCGCGGGCGGGGCTGTCCGCGTTCCCCCTCGAGCGACTCGAGCAGCGCCGACTCCTCGCCGCAGATGTACGCGCCGGCCCCGCGGTGGATGACGAGGGTCACCCCGTCGAGCAGCCCCGCGTCGCGAACCTCGTCCGCGGCCCGCTTCAAGACTTCGTACTCCGCCGCGTACTCGCCGCGGATGTAGACGAAGACATGCCGGGAACCGATCGCGTGCGCCGCGATCAGGCAGCCCTCGAGGAAGCGATGCGGGACGCGGCGGATGATCTCCCGATCCTTGAACGCGCCCGGCTCCGACTCGTCGGCGTTGGCAACGACGTACGTCGCCTTGCCCACCACCTCGGGCGGCTGGACGAGGCTGAGCTTGCGTCCCATGGGGAAGCCGGCGCCGCCTCGCCCGCGCAGGGTCGCCGTCGAGATCTCCTCGACCACGGCCTCGCGTTCCATGCCCCGCGCCTTCGCGAGCGCGGCGTAGCCGCCGATCGCCTGATACTCGCCGATCCGCGTCAGATCGCGCTCGTCGGCGCCGGCCAGGACGATGGACTGCGCCTCAGCCACCGTTCAGCTCCTCGAGGATGCGCGGGACGTCTTCCGGCCGCACCGGCTCGCGGTAGCGGTGGTCGACGACCACGACCGGCGCGTAGCCGCAGCCGCCCGCGCACTCGATCGTCCGCAACGTGACGTTCCCCTCCTCGCTCGTCTCGCCGACCCGCACGCCGAGCTCGCGCTCGAACGCCTCGACGACCTGCTGCGCGCCGACGAGCGCGCACGAGACGTTCGTGCAGACCTCGACCACGTGCTCGCCGACGGGCGCCAGATGGAACATGTCGTAGAAAGAAGCGACGGCCTGCACGTGAGCCGGCGTAAGGTCGAGCGCCTCAGCGACCTCGACGAGCGCCTCGCGCGGCAGCCAGCCTCCGTACTGCTCCTGCGCGAGCCGCAGTCCGCCCATCACGGCCGAGCGGCGGTCCGGATACGGCTCCGCGGCCTCGCGGATCTCCTCACGCAGGCTCACCGATCGACCTCCCCCATCACCGAATCGAGCGAGCCGACGATCGCGATCAGATCGGCGACGAGCGCGTTCGTCATGCAGGTCGAGGTCGCCTCGAGCGCGACGAACGAAGGCGCGCGGAACTTCACGCGCCACGGCTTCGGCCCTCCGTCGGAGACGACGTAGCAGCCAAGCTCCCCGCGGGGAGACTCGACCGTCACGTAGACCTCCCCCTCGGGCACGCGGTAGCCCTCGGTGACGATCTTGAAGTGGTGGATGAGCGACTCCATCGACGTGTGCAGCTCGTGCCTGGGCGGGAGCACGACCTTGCGGTCGTCCGCGATCCACGGGCCCTCGGGCATCCCTTCCAGGCACTGCTCGACGATCCGCACCGACTGCCGCATCTCGTCCACGCGCACGCGATAACGGTCGTAGACGTCGCCGTTCGGATAGACGGGCACGGCGAAATCGACCGCGGGATACGCGAGGTACGGACGGTCACGGCGAAGATCCCAGTCGATGCCGGACGCCCGCAGCACAGGGCCGGACTGCCCGAGCGCGATCGCGTCCGCGGCCGAGAGCAGGCCGATGCCCTGTGTCCGCTGGAGCCAGATCTCGTTGCGCGAGAGCATCGCCTCGTACTCGTCGAGCGCCTTCGGCATCAGCTCCACGAACTTGCGGCACTCGGGATAGAAGCCGGGTGGGATGTCCTCGGCGAGGCCGCCGGCCTGGAAGTACCGCGTGTGCATGCGGGTCCCGCAGACCATCTCGTAGAGGTCGAGGATCGTGTCCCGCTCGCGGAAGCAGTACCAGAACATCGAGATCGCCCCGATCTCGAGCGCGGCCGTGCCGAGGAAGATCAGGTGCGAGTGGATCCGGTTCAGCTCCACGAGCAGCGTCCGCATCCAGGTCGCCTTTCGCGGCACCTCCAGCTCGAGCAGCTTCTCGATCGCGAGCACGAAGACGAGCTCGTTGTTCTGAAACGAGACGTAGTCGATCCGCTCCGGGTACGTGATCGCCTTCCACCACGTCTTCTGCTCCATGTTCTTCTCGAAACCCGTGTGCAGGTAGCCGATGACGGCGCGCAGCCCGACGACCCGCTCCCCGGAGAGGTCGACCACGAGACGCAGGACGCCGTGGGTCGACGGATGGTTCGGGCCGAAGTTGACCTGGAGGATGTCCTCCGAATCGCGGAGCTCGGGCGGAACCTGGAGCACGGTCGGGATCGGCGCCGGGATGTGTGAGCCGGTATAGACCTGCGTGCGCTCGCCGACCGCCACCTACTCCTCCCTGCTGAAGCGGACGGGCTCGCCGCCGATCGGATAGTCCTTGCGCAGCGGGTGCCCTTCCCAGTCGTCCTCCATGATGATCCGACTCAGGTTCGGGTGGCCGTCGAACCTGATGCCCATCAGGTCGAAGGCCTCGCGCTCGTGCCAGTCGGCGGTCGGCCAGACCGAGACGACGCTCGGCATCGACTGCCCGTCCTCGATCCAGACCTGGACGCGGACGGTCGCGGCGCCGGGGCCGAGCGTGAGCAGGTGGTAGTTGAGCGCGAAGCGCGCCGGCTTCGGCTCCGGAGTCCGCGCGAAGCCCTGCGCGCTGAGCGCGTCGATGTCGCGCCCTGCCGCGGTTCCGTAGTAGCCGGCGACCTCGCGCCCGCCCCAGCCGAGGTAGTCAACGGCCGTGATGTCGGAGAGGAAGTTGAAGCCCTCCTCGTCCCGTAGGAAGGCGCAGGCCTCGACGATCCGCGCCGGGTCGACGACGAGCGTCGTCTCGCCGAACGCGTCTCGGCGCTCGACGAGCCCCGGGACGCCTTCGAAGGTCAGCTCGCCACCCCGCGGATCTCGTACGCAGGCGGCACGCCGGCCTTGATCTTCTCCTGCAGGCGGACGATCCCCTCGACGAGAGCCTCGGGGCGCGGCGGGCAACCCGGCACGTGGACGTCGACGGCGACGATCTTGTCGACTCCCTGGAGGATGGCGTAGTTGTTGAACATCCCGCCCGAGCTCGCGCAGGCGCCCATCGCGATCACCCATTTCGGCTCCAGCATCTGGTCGTAGATCTGCCGGAGCGGCGCCGCCATCTTGTGCGCGACCCGCCCGGAGACGATCAGCAGGTCCGCCTGACGCGGCGAGGAGCGGAAGACCTCGGCGCCGAAGCGCGCGATGTCGTAGCGCGAGGAGACGATCGACATCATCTCGATCGCGCAGCAGGCGAGCCCGAAGGTGTCCGGCCAGATCGAGTTGCCCTGTGCCCAGAGGACCGCCTTCTCGACCGTCGTGAGCATGAGCTTGTCCTCGAGGTCCTCGCCGAGCTCCTGCTCGAAGACGCCGGGGCCCTTGCCCTTCCAGAGCACGCGCTCCGAGTTGAGGCCCCAGTCGGCCAGGCGCTGCTTCTTTCTCACCGCCATCGCAGCGCCCCCTTCCTCCAGATGTAGACGTACGCGAGCGCGAGGATCGCGATGAAGAAGGAGAACTCGGCGAATCCGAACCACCCGAGCGGCTTGAGGACGACGCCGAGCGGATAGAGAAAGACGATCTCGATGTCGAAGACGATGAAGAGCATCGCCGTCAGGTAGAAGCTGATCGTGAACCGGTTCGAGTGCGGCGGGCCCTGGGACACGCCCGACTCGAACGGAAGCCGGCGCGTCTTCGTCCGGCGTGCCGGACGCGTCGCAAAGACGAACGACATCAGGATCATCGAAGCCGGGATGACGAGCGCAAGCGTCCCGTACAGAAGGAACGGGAGCCAGCTATCGAGCATCTGCGCGCCAGCTGCTCCGGGGCAATTCGCGCGGAAACGTACCACGGCACGAGGGAGTGCGGATTCCGCTCAACGATGCGGGTATCGGCTGTTACAAGGTCTGACCCGGAACGGGGGTGGAGACCGCGGAGGACGCTGGTACCATTCGACCGATGGCGACGATCGAGCAGGAAGCGCTCGTCACGCTCACGACGGGCGCGGCGACGAAGATCAAGGAGCTCATGGCCGAGGAGCCCGAGGGCGAGGCCGGGGTCCTGCGCATCGCCGTGCAGGGCGGCGGCTGCTCGGGCTTCGAGTACGCGCTGGGCTTCGACACCGGCGCCCAGGAGGGCGACCATCAGATCGACGCGTACGGGATCCAGGTCGTCGTCGATCCGCTGAGCGCGCCGTATATCCAGGGAACCGAGGTCGATTTCGTGGAGGGGCTCCAGGGCGGGTTCGCGATCAACAACCCGAACGTCGTCTCCGCGTGCGGTTGCGGTCACTCGTTCCAGGTCGCTGAGGGCGAGGCTCCCGAGGACCAGGCGGTCGGCGGCTGCGGCTCCGGCTGCAGCGCCTAGCTCGATCGCTTTGCTGGGCCGGCTGGTACTGAGCGCCCTGGTCATCCTGGCTGTCGCCGGCTGCGGGGGCGACAAGAAGGGCGACGAGGAGAGCGGTGGCGAGGTCCAGGCTGCCTGTAGCGGCTCGCCTCTGTCGAGGCCCAACCTTCCGGCGAACTTCCCGAGCTTCGACTCGGTCACCTATACGGAGCAGTTCACGCAGGGGCCGACGGAGATCGTCGAGGGTTACTACGAGGGCGATGTAAAGGCCGCGCACGACGAGGTGAAGAGTGCGCTCGAGACCGCCGGCTTCACGATCCTCTTCGACGAGCTGGAAGAGGACGACTCCGAGGTCTCCTGGAAGGGACAAGGCCGTTCCGGCCAGGTCGCCCTACGGATGGAGTGCGGCGACGAAGACCGCACGTTCGTGCACGTCACGAACCGCCCTGAGTAGTCCGCGCCCGTTTCGGACGGGCGCCAGGCCACGGTTAGCATGACCCCGTGAGCAGCACGGGCGAGCTCGTCGACATCATGATTCTCGGCGCCGGGCCGACCGGCCTTGCCGCCGCCTACTACGCCGGGCACCGCGACGCGTCGGTGCGGATCGTCGAGAGCCTCGAGCAGCTCGGCGGCCAGGTCGCGGCAACCTACCCCGAGAAGCACGTCTACGACGTCGCCGGCCACCCGAAGATTCTCGGTCAGGCGCTTGTCGATCTCTGCGTCGAGCAGGGCCTTCAGTACGGCGCGGAGGTGATCCTCGGCGAGGAGGCGAAGACGCTCGACCGCGTCAACCAGAACGGCGAGGAGGTCCTCGCCCTGACGACCGACAAGGGCGGTCCGTACCTCTCGCGGTCGCTGATCGTCACGGCCGGACACGGCGCGTTCGAGCCGCGGAAGCTCGGCGTCGAGGGGATCGACGAGTGGCTCGGGCGCGGGCTGTACTACGTCGTCAGGGAGAAGGCCCAGTTCGCGGGCAAGCGCTGCGTCATCGTCGGCGGCGGCGACTCAGCCCTCGACTGGACGCTCGGGCTCCAGGACACGGCCGATCTCCCGATCACGCTCGTCCACCGTCGCGACAGGTTTCGCGCGCTCGAGTCGTCGATGAACGAGGCGCGGCGTCTGGAGTCGGAGGGCGCGGTCCGGATCCTGACACCCCACGAGGTCCGGGAAGTGCACGGGGACGGCCAAATCGAGGCGGTCACGATCGAGAACACCGCCTCCGGTGAGATGGATCGCTACGACTGTGAGGCGTTGATCACCCTGCTCGGCTTCGTCTCCCATCTCGGTGCGATTGCGGACTGGGGGATCGAGCTCGAGGGCAAGCGCCAGCTCAAGGTCAATCCGATGACGATGGAGACCAACCTGCCGCTCGTGTTCGCCGCCGGCGACGTCGCCGGCTATCCGAGCAAGATCACGCTGATCACGATCGGCATGGGCGAGGCCGCGATCGCCGCCAACAACGCCGTCGCCCAGATCCGGGGCGAGAAGGTGCAGCCGAAGTACTCGACCGATTAGCTCCCGGGAATCTCTCGAGCGCGGTCATCCCTCGTTCGAGTGTCACCCAGAACCGCGAACGTGCCGATCGCTGCGAACGATGGACGTGCGCACCCTCGAATGTCTCAGTTGCGGCGAGCGGCGCCGTGTGGAATGGACGCACCCGCTCCATCTCGCGACCGGCGAATGCCCGCGTTGCGGCTACGTCGGCTGGGCGAGCCCGAGAGACCTGAACGAGCTCGCGCGGCGGTCTCTCCGTGATCGGCCGCTCGAACGCCGCCACCTCCGCCGGGTTTCCTAGGTAGACCTTCCTAAAGAAGGCGCGCCCAGCCTCCTCCCCGCCGCAAGCCTAGCGCGAAAAAGCGCACGCGTGGGTGACGATTCTGTGCCGAGATAGACTCGGCGCATGGACGAGCTCTGGGGCGCGGAGACGAAGAAAGCGGTCGAAAACTTTCGGATCTCGGGTGAGCCGATCCCGCGTCACGTTGCCCGGTGGCTCGGCAGGATCAAGGCGGCGGCGGCGCGCGTGAACGCCGAGCTCGGCCTCCTCGACGAGGACAAAGCCGAGCGCATCGCCGCCGCGGGCGACCGCATCGCGGCCGGCGAGCTCGACGAGCAGTTCCCGATCGACGTCTTCCAGACCGGGTCGGGCACCTCGTCGAACATGAACGCCAACGAGGTCATCGCGAGCCTCGCGGGCGACGACGTCCATGCGAACGACGACGTCAACATGGGGCAGTCCTCGAACGACGTCTTCCCCTC
>WNGB01021925.1_pt1 | contig 15055 bp, 13 predicted proteins | sample 5400681 | NCBI WGS metagenome assembly WNGB01 (sample SAMN13153367, study PRJNA577476) | soil metagenome | isolation source: 115 cm soil or saprolite under grassland replicate 2 | place: USA:California | collected 2016-06-15
GTGGAGGACGAACTCCTCGGCCGCGACCGCTCGCTGCAATGACGCGGTGAGCGTGTGCCGTGCCACGACCGCGGTTGCCATCTCCGGCTCGAAGAAGGCCACCCGGTTCTTCCCGCGCGCCTTGGCCGAGTACATCGCGACGTCGGCGTTGCGGAGCAGCTCGTCGGCAGATCCGGATCCCGGGCGGCCGGTCGCCACGCCGATGCTGACATGCGCGTTCACGACGACACCGTCAGAGGGTGAGCCGGTGTCGAACGCCCCGATCAGCCGCTCCGCCACGCGTCGGGCGACGGGCAGGTCGGGGGTATCCCAGAGGAGCACGGCGAACTCGTCACCGCCGATGCGCGCCGCGAGGTCCCCGGCCCGCAAGGTGGCCTGGATCCGCTCGCCCACCGCGGCCAGCAGCGCGTCGCCGGCGGCGTGGCCCAGGGTGTCGTTGACGATCTTGAAGTCGTCGAGATCGAGGAACAGGACCACCGGCACCATCCCCGAGGCATCGGCCGACTCGAGGCGCTGAGCCACGCTCTGGGCGAAGAAGGCGCGATTCGCCAGGCCCGTCAGGGCGTCGTGGTAGGCCTTGTGCTGGAGCTCTTCCTTGAGCCGCGAGAGCGAGCTGAGCGATTGCTCGAGCTGGCCGTTCTCGAGCGCGACGGCGGTGTGGCTGGCGAGCGTCTCGAACAGCTTGAGGTCGTCGTCGTCGAACGCGCTGATGTCACTCAGGCGGTTGGCGACGACGATCGCGCCCATCAGGCGCGACTCGCCCACGAGCGGCGCATAGATGGCGTTCCGGAAGCGGCCGCCGCCGGCGTCCGTCGCGTCGTCGTGGGCAACCAGGAGCGCCCGGCGTTCCGACACGCATTGCACCAGCCTGGGGTCGTCGAGCACGGTGCCGACCGGCTGCATCATCGCCACGGCCTCGCCGGGGCCCACGCTCGTCCGCAGGATCTGCTGGCCCTCCTCCTGGGGCAGCAGCGCAACCTCCGCCCGCTCCGCGCGGAACATCCGCCGGGCATGGTCGAGGAGGGACACCAGGGCGCGATCGATCTCCGGGCTGCGCTGCAGGATCCGGGTCGACTCGTAGAGCATCTCCAGGCCTTCGTGCTGCTGGCGCTCCGAGACGTAGGCCCGATAGGCGATGAATACTGCGGCGATCGGCACCGCGAACAGGACGGCCGCGAGAGGTCGAACGAAGAGGACCGTGATCATGAGCAGCGCAAGGCTCGTGTTCGTCAGCGACACGACGCTGCCCATCAGGAACATCCGGGGGATCCGGCTGTGCTGGGCAACGCCCTCCGCGAGGGAGATCGCCGCGATCACCGCCAGGACGCCCACCGCGTTCTCTGCCGACGTTGCAATGAACGCGATGGCCCAATCCCGCTCGCCGAACATCGTGCTCCCAGGGTCGAGGAGGTGCACGATCCCGAGCGTCACCACCGAGCAGAGGAGGAACTGGGCAAGGTTGAAGGCGAGCTTCACCGATCGTTGGCGGCGGGCGATGACAAGCGCCAGCCCTGCCCCCAGCAGGCGCGCGACGATGTACTCGGCCGGCGTGAAGAAGAACAGGCCGTAGACGACGGGCAGCTCGCTCATGGAGAAGGAGTGAGCGCTCCGGCCGATGTGGAGGTGGACGACTTTCGCCTCGGTGACGTAGAAGATGGCCGCCAGCGCCCACCACGGCAGGTCGATCCCGGCCGGTGGCGTTGCCGGTCGCCCACCCGGCCACTCGATCGCGGCCAGGACCACGCCGGCCGCAGCGAACAGGATGGCCAGCGCCCAGACGCGCGCCGTCCCTGTCGTCGAGGAGGCAAGCTTGCCGGCCCTGGCGCGAAGGTCGGCGGCGGTCAACCCGGCGGCACTCACGATCTCGTGGTGCTCATCGCGGTCTCCGGAGCGCCCGATCGAGGACGGACTCTGGACGTGAACCGTCCTGGGTCGGGGTCACGGTAGCCAATTCTCGTGTTTCATCTCGCACAGCATGTAGCGACCCGGGTCGAGGAATCGCGACGGGTGACGCTCACGGTGCATCCGGATGCCGGATGGCACCATGGCTCGAAAGTACCAGAGACGCGCAAGGGACCCCCGCCAACATCGTCCATCCAAGGTCGTCAGGCCAGGGGTTCGTCCCCCGCGGCCGGCAACATGCTGGCGCAGTAGCGGCACTTGGTCGCGTCGCGGTGGACCTGCTCCCGGCAGTACGGGCAGGTCTTCATCGGGGTGGGCTCGGGCTCCGGCTCGGGCCGGATGAACAGCCGGCTGATCCAGAACACCACGAAGGCGATGATCACGAAGGCGATCACCGTGTTGATGAAGGCGCCGTATCGGATTGCGGCGCCGCCGCCCAGGTCGACGGCCATGGCGGAGACATCGACACCGCCAATGATGCGGCCGACCGGAGGCATGATGAGGTCGTCCACCAGGGACGTGACGACGCTCCCCAGCGCGACACCGATGATCACGCCGATCGCCAGCGCCAGGGCACTCGTCTTGAGGAGAAATGCCCGGAACTCGCCAATCATGATCCACCTCCTCGACTGCTCGCCGATGCGCCTCGATCGTCGCCGCCATCGCCGTGCGGCTCGGCGGGACGACGCCGCCCAGCCGTTCGGCACGACCGCCGGCGAGACGCCTGGCGGAGCGCGGGTCCACAATCGCGTCGGAGTCGCAGCCAATGCGAGCGTACGACAGGAAGGGCGCCATTCGATGCATCGGGTTGTCATCCTCGGCGCCGGGTTCGGCGGCATCGCGACGGCGATCGCCCTGCGGCAGCGCCTGGAGCCCGCCGATGAGGTCGTGCTCGTCGACCGCCGGACGACCTTCACGATGGGCCTCCGCAAGAACTGGGGGCTGCTCGATCCGGCCGCCCTGACCGAGGGTGAGCGGCCGCTCTCCCGGCTGGCGGAGCAGGGCATCAGGGTCGAGACCGGGACCGTCGACGCGATCCTGCCCGGCGAGCGGACAGTCCAGGTCGACGGCGATCGCTGGCAGGCGGACGCCCTCGTCGTCGCGCTCGGCGCCGAGGGCGATCCGGGACGGATCCCCGGGTTTCGGACGCACGCCCTCGACGTCTACGACCTGGGCCAGGTGGAGCCTGCCCGCGCCGCCATCGCACGGTTCGCCGGCGGCCGCATCGCCATCGGTATCTTCGGCGCGCCGTATCCCTGTCCGCCAGCTCCGTTCGAGCTGGCCCTGCTCCTCGACGAGCGGCTCCGAGCCCGTGAAATGGCCGCCACGATCGAGGTCTTCAGCCCGCTGCCCATGAGCCTGCCCATCCTCGGCCAGGCCGGCTGCGGATCGTTCGAGTCGCGTCTGGAGCTCGCCGGCATCGAGTTCCTGCGCGACCACACGGCGACCGCGGTAGAGGACGGCGTCGTCGCGTTCGGAGACGAGCGCCGACCGTTCGATCTCCTGCTCGGCGTTCCACCGCATCGCGCTCCGGCCGTGGTGGTCGACTCCGGCCTCACCGAAGGCGCGCCGTGGATCAAGGTCGACCCCCGGACGCTGGAGACCTCGTTCCCAGGGGTCTATGCCATCGGCGACGTCATCGCGCTGCCGCTCGCCAACGGCCAGCTCCTGCCCAAGGCCGGCACGTTCGCGCAGGCCGAGGGCGAGGTGGTCGCCGCCCGCGTCGCCGCCTCGCTGGCAGGCTCCCCGTCGACCGCGTCGTTCGCCGGGGACGGAGCGTGCTTCCTGGAGACCGGCGGTGGACTGGCTGCGATGGTGACCGGCGGATTCCTGGCGGATCCGCCCGCCGTGCGCCTGACGGACCCGTCGGCCGAGCATTTCGCGGCCAAGCGCGCCTTCGAACGCGACCGGCTGACGGCCTGGTTCGGATCGTAGGCGCCGAGTCTGGCGGTTGGAGTCCGGTGGGACCCGTCAGGCGATGTCGGCGGGTCAGGCGCTGGCGGCCGGTCCGCCGCTGCGGCCGGTAAACCGGTCGAGAATCTCGCCGATCGTCAGATTGCCGTAGGTCTCGACAAGCTCGGGCCGGGCGATTCGCCACATCGTCCGAAGCGATCCCGGCCCGGCCCGGTCCAGCTCGACGAGCCTGAGCTCGCTGAACCGCTCGATGCCGGGGATCGATTGCAACTCACGTGCCAGGCGCTGGGCCGCCACGTTGACGGTCGTTTCGCGTCCGATCGGCTGGCTGTCGACCCCCCTGAGCGCGTGTGTCACCTGCTCGCCGGCTTGCCGTATGGCCTGCTCGGCGACGGCCACCGCGGCCTGCGGCTCGACGCGCGGCGCCGCGGGTGGCGCCGGGGCGGTGGGAGCCTGAGCGGCTGCCACCGAGGGTGCCGCGGGCTCGGAGGTCACAGGCGCCTGCGCGGCAGCCGCTGGTGGCGTGCCGGCCGGCGCAGGCTCCACGGCAGTGCCACCACGTGATCGCGACCGGCCGCCACCGCCGATGCCTCCGCTCCCGGTTCCGCCGCCTCCGCCCCCACGGCCGCGACCGGGCCCTCCCCCGCCGCCTTCGTCGCCGTGGCTGCCCATGGCGCTGCCGATGAGCGCGGGCACATCGAGGCCGGTCAGGCCCTTCACGACAGCGCCGGCCTCGGTCACCGTACGCGTCGCGCTCTTCACCACATCGGAGGCCCCGTCCGTGGAGATAACTGTCAGGTCGCGGATGTTGGCCATCGGCTCCGCCGCGGCACGGACGATCTCCGGCAGCATGGACAGGACGGTCTGGATGACGGCCGCCTCGTTGAACTGGCGATACGCCTCGGCGCGGAGGGCCAGCGCCTTGGCCTCGGCCTCGCCCTTGTTGAAGACGATGCCCGCCTCGGCGTTGCCCTCCAGTGTCGTCCGCTTGGCCTCGGCGGCAGCGTTGACCTCGGTGACGCGTGCCGACGCCTCGCCCTTGGTGACGGTCACGGAGGCCTCGGCCTGGCCGGCCAGCTTGACCCGCTCGGCCTCGGCCTGGGCCTGGGCGATCCGGGCTGCTTTGTCACCTTCCGCCCGCCGGACCTGCGCCTCCGCCTCGGCCTCCGCCGGTCGAACGGTCGTGGTGAGCAGCTCCTTTTCCTTGCGGGCGGCCTCGAGCTCGGCCAGCTCGGTCTGCTTGCGCATGACCTCCTGAGTCGCCTCGGCCTGGGCCAGCGGTCCGGCCTGCGCCGCGCGTGCCTCAGCCGCCGCGACCTGGGTCTCGGTCTCCGCCCGCCGGAGCGACACGTCCCGGGCGGCGTTGATCTTGATCTGCTCGGCCTCTGCCTCTCGGACCGCCGCCTCCTGGTCGGCCCCGGCCTTGGCCATCCGCGCGTCACGTTCGCGGCGGGCCGTCTCCTGCTGGCCGATGAGGTCCATGTAACCCGACTCGTCGCGGATTGCCTGGATCGTGAACGAGTCGATCTGGAGGCCGGAGGTGGCCAGGTCGCCCTTCGCCGCATCCTGAACGGCCTGCTGGAACTTCTGCCGGTCGAGGTTCAGCTCCTCGATCGTCAGCGTCCCCACGATCGATCGGAGCGACCCCTCCAGGACGTTCTTGACGATGGAGTCGACCTCCTCGTCCTTCGACTCGAGGAAGCGTTCGGCGGCGTTGCGTATCGACTCGTCATCGGCCCCGATCTTGAACGTCGCCACGCCCTGGACCGCGACCTTGATGCCCTGCCGGCTGACCGCATCGGCCAGGTTCACGTTGATCTGGCGTGCCGTCAGCTTGAGCCGGCCCAGCTTGTGGAACAGCGGCAGCACGATGATCGCCCCGCCCCGCACCACCCGCAGCTCGGCCGAACCGCCCCCGATGCGCCCGCTGCGGATGAGGGCCTCGTTCGCCCCGGCCACCTTGAACCGGCTCGTGATGTAGGCGACGAGGAGCACCGCGATGACGATCAGCAGGAAGACGGTGAGCGTCCCCGTGTTGACGAAGTTGAACAGATCCGGCATCCCTCGCCTCCCTCAAGGCCCCGATCGGGACCGTCTCACGATCCTGCGTCCGTTCCGGTGCTTGCTCCGGCGTTGGGCGCCAGCGGCGCCACGACGAAGCCCGGCCCGGACACTCCGGTGATCGATACAGTTGTCCCGGGGGCCACGTCGACGGACGCTGTGGCGCTCACCTCGTGGGTCTGCCCCTCCGCCTTGACATAGACGCTGCCCAGCCGGCCGGCCGGAATCGCAACCGCGACGGATGCCTGCCGTCCGATGAGGTCGTCGAGCGAGAACGGATCGGGGCTCTCGGAGCGCCGCAGGAGGCCGAACAGGCCCCAGGCGAGAAACGCGCCGGCGGCACCGAAGACGGCGCCGATCGTGGCCGCCGGACCTCCGTGGACCGACAGGACCTGCGTCGCGAACAGGCCGCCGACGCCGAACATCGAGATGAACCCGAGGAGCAGCGGCGTGACGGATGTTCCACCGATGTCGAAACCGACGTGGAGCGCGTCGAGAATGCCGCCCAGGATGTCGTCGAAGACGACCATGATGAGAAGGAGGCTGCCGCCCAGGAGTGCGCAGACGACGAAGACGAGATCCTCAACGGGGATCTGGATCACCGGCCCTCGCCCTCACCCTCTTGCGTCCCCACGTCAAACAGCCGCTGCCCACCTGACGCGCGGTGAGCCGATTCCTTGCGTCAACGATCGGCGTCCAGAATACGAGCCCCGGTGGCCCCGCGTGCGCTGAAGATGTTCTGCGCCGGGCCAGGGCAGGCCGGCGTTGTCCTCAGATCGGCGTTGCGTGCGGGGCGGAAATCACTTGCCGGCCGATTCGATCTCGCTGCGGGTCATGTTGAGCTCGACTCGCCCGGTCTCGACCTCGGCAACAGCGCCGCGCGGCACGCTCAGCTCTCGCGAGATCAAGCCGCCCTTCTTGACGATGATCGTTTCTGGCTCGACGCGGATGATCGCGCCGAGATCCTCGCCATCGCTCGCCCAGACGGACCAGCCGGGCTGGATGCCTTCGCGCTCGACGTAGGTCACGACTTGCACCTCCAGGCGCGTTCAGGCGGCTGGGCCGTAGGGACCGTCGCCACCGATTAGGCGCAGATGATGCGTCGTTGGCGCTTTCGCTCGCGCCACGGACGTCGCACGGGCATTACAGCTCTCTCTCGGCCGGGTCGGACCGACCGGGAAGGACGCGATCACTGCGATGGGGCGGGCCCGAACAGCAGGGACAGCCAGGAGTCGAGCGGCGAGGGGCTCCCGGCCACTGCACCAAGGCGCACGGCGGCCGATCCAGGAGCGTCGGGGGGCAGCGGCGGCGCACCGGCCTCCAGGGCAAAGGCGCGGTCGCGCGCCTGCCCGAGGCCCAGCCCATGGGCTTGCTGCTCGATGTAGGCCTGTCGCTGGACGAGCTCCAGCTCGCGCTGCAGTGAAGAGACATCGGCCACCAGGCCGGCGTTCGCGAGGCGGGCCCGGTCAGCCTCGGCAGACTTCGTGGCCGCATCGCCCATCTGGCGGGCGAACACCACGAGGATCCAGGCCACGACCATAGCCCCGATGAGCCAGGCGACTCGGCGTCGAGTGAAACCCGCCACGGCCAGGCCCTGGAGCGATGGCGGCGATCGGCGCGGGGCGTTGTCGCCCGGCGTGGGGTCTGCGAGCTCGATGGCCTCGTCAGACGGCCCGAGCGACGGCTCGATCCCCGGCGCGCGCTGCATTCAGGCGATGGTAGCTGCGTGCAGCTGACGTGTCAATGCGAACCCCGTGCCACCCAAGCTGTCACAGGCGGGCTGGACGGTAGCTGTAGACTGCCCGTGATAGAACGGACGTTCGATATGGGAGCCGTCGTGCGCACCTATGCACCCCTCGATGCCGCCACCGTCCTGGAGCGCATCCTTCAGGAGCCGTCGCTCGCCCGCGGCGTCGTTCATCACGAGATCGTGCCCGTCTGCGAAGCCGTATACGCGGACGTGCCGGCCTGGCTGGACCATCGTATCCGGGCCGGCCTCTCCGCCCGTGGAATCGATCGGCTGTACTGCCACCAGGCGGAGGCGATCGATTCGGTCCGAGCGGGCAACGATGTCGTCGTGGTCACGCCCACGGCGTCGGGCAAGTCACTGTGCTACACGCTGCCCACGCTCCAGGCGATCGCCGATGACCCGGCGGCCAGGGCGCTCTCCAGGCGATCGCCGATGACCCGGCGGCCAGGGCGCTGTTCCTGTTCCCCACGAAGGCCCTCGGCCAGGACCAGGTCGCCGAGCTCTCGGCGCTGTCCCGGGCGGCGGGGCTGAACGTCTCTGCGGCGACCTACGACGGGGACACGCCGGCGCCGATCCGATCTGCGGTCCGCAAGGCCGGCCAGGTCGTCGTCACGAACCCGGACATGCTCAACTCGGCGATCCTGCCCCACCACACGAAGTGGTTCCAGCTCTTCGAGCAGCTGCGGGTCATCGTCATCGACGAGCTTCACACCTACCGTGGCGTGTTCGGCAGCCACGTGGCCAATGTCATCCGACGGCTCCTGCGACTGTGCGCGCATTACGGCAGCCGGCCGGTGATCGTCTGCTGCTCCGCCACGATCGGCAATCCCGCCGAGCTGGCGGCCATGCTCACCGGGCGGCCGATCGGCCTCATCGATCGGAACGGCGCGCCGGCCGGGGAGCGCCACATCCTCCTCGTCGACCCACCAGTCCTCGACGCCGCGACGGGGGCGCGCGGCTCGGCTCTCACGCTTGCCAATCGCTGGGCACTGCCGTTCCTGCGAGCCGGTCGACAGACGATCGTCTTCGGGCGATCGCGGGTCGCCGTGGAGATTCTCCTGACCGGCCTGCGGGAGGCGCTTCGCGAGAGCTTCGGTCCGCGAACCCGGGTTCGCGGCTATCGGGGCGGCTACCTTCCAACCGAGCGCCGGTCGATCGAGCATGGGCTGCGGGACGGAGAGGTTCTCGGCGTCGTCGCCACGAACGCCCTGGAGCTCGGAGTGGACATCGGACGGTTGGACACGGCCATCCTGGCCGGCTACCCGGGCTCGATCGCGGCGACCTGGCAGCAGATCGGGCGGGCCGGACGACGGCTGGGGACGAGCGTCGCAGTCCTGGTTGCCTCGCCGGCTCCGGTCGATCAATACGTGATCCACCACCCCGAATTCCTTCTCGGCGGGCGGCCGGAGGAGGCCCGCCTGGACCCGGACAACGTCCATGTCCTGCTGGCCCATCTCCGGGCGGCGACGTTCGAGATGCCGTTCGAGCCCGGCGACGTCTTCGGACCGGCGCCGGCCGATGACCTCCTCGCCTTCCTGGCCGAGGAGGGCCACGTCCGGCAGGCCGGCGACGGCCGCTGGTACTGGAGCTCCGAAAACTTCCCGGCTTCGGAGATCTCGATGCGCGCCGCCGCGCCGGAGAACGTCGTGATCATCGACACGACCCCCGACCGGCCCAGAGTCCTCGGTGAGGTCGATCTCTTCTCGGCCCAGGTCCTCGTGCACGAGCGAGCAATCTACATCCACGAGTCCCTGCAGTACTACGTCGACCGCCTCGACTGGGGCGAGAAGAAGGCGTACGTCCACCGCGTGGATGTCGACCATTACACGTACGCCAGCCGGGCCGTGACGCTCAAGCCCCTCGACGTCTTCGCCGAGGCGCCGGCTCCAGGCGGCCGGCGCATCCACGGCGAGGTGATGGTCGCGAGCCTGGCGACGCTCTTCAAGAAGCTCAAGTTCGTGACGGACGAGAACGTCGGCTGGGGGCCGATCGACCTGCCCGAGCTGGAGCTCCAGACCACAGCCTACTGGCTCACCGCGGAGCGAGCGGCCAGCGGCTGGCGCCGCAACGAGCTCGACGTGGCGTTGCTCGGAGCCGGGCGGGCCATCCAGACGGTCGCCAGCGTGCTGCTCATGGTCGACCCGCGCGACCTCGGGCTGGTGAGCCAGGTCCGGTCCCCCCACCACGAGGCGCCTACGATCTACCTGTACGAGGCGATCCCCGGCGGCGTGGGCCTCTCGGAACGACTCTGGGAGCGGCACGACGAGCTGATCGCTGCCGCGGATGACCTCATCGCTGCCTGCGGCTGTGAGGCGGGCTGCCCGGCCTGCACCGGACCCCGGCTGGAGCCGGACGTGGACGCCAAGCTCCTCGCCCGGCGCCTGCTTGCGGCCCTGCAGCCACCGCCCCCGACCAGACAAGCGAGGCCGTCCACCACGTCCGGCGTCGAGATGCATGCGGACGTCGTCTCGACCGTCGGATGACCCTCACGCAGGTGACCGCGGCGACGCGGCTCGAGCGTCGCCTCGCGGCGTTCCGGGAAGAACGAGGCAGGGCGGGAGCCGATGCCTCGTCGGCCAGAGCCCGGCCGTCGGAGCTTGCGGCACGCCTGGCCGCGGCGATCGACGCCGAGGTCGTGACGGGCGCTCTCGGGACCATCGTCCGGCGCGACGTCGGAGCCGTTCCCATGGCCATCGACCGAGCGCGCCTGGCGTCGCTGCCCGGGCAACCGCCGGCAGATGTGCCGCTCGTCTGTCTCGACACCGAGACGACGGGGCTGGCGACGGCCGCGGGGACCATGGCCTTCATCGTCGGACTCGGCCGCTGGGACACGACGCAGTTTCGGGTGGTCCAGCTTCTCCTGCCGGACCAGTCCGAGGAGCCGGCGCTCCTCGCCGCCCTGGCGGCCGAGATCGACCCGAGCGCCTGGCTCGTGACGTACAACGGCCGGACATTCGACTGGCCGCTGCTCGTGACGCGATTCCGGATGTCGTGCAAGGGTCCGCCTGTCCACGCCGGCCACCTCGACCTCCTCCCGCTCGTTCGACGCGTCTTCCGGCACCGCATGACCGACGCGCGCCTCCGATCGGTCGAATCGCAACTCTTCGGTCTCGTTCGCCACGCCGACGTCGAGGGCTGGGAGATCCCCGGCCGCTATCTGTCGTTCCTGCGAGGCGGGCCCGGAACGCTCCTGGCGGACGTCGCCCGTCACAACGACGAGGACGTCGTGTCGCTGGCGCGCCTCCTGGTCCACGTCGAGCAGCGGTACGGCGCGCGCCACGATCGCGCGAATGCCCATGAGGGCGACCTGGCCGGACTTGCGCGGGCCTTCGCACGCGAGAAGCGGCTGGATGAAGCGCTGGAGTGCGTCGACGCGGCACTCCGTCGGGGGGACGCCGCGTCCGATCCCTTCGGACGAGAGCGTCGCCGGCGGGGTGATGAGGACGACCCGACCCGAGATGGCTGGTGGCTGCCGCGCCACCGTCCCGATTTCGGCGGCAGGACGCGGACGACGAATCGGCTGCGTTCCGCGGTCGATGACGGCGGCCGTCTCCAGGACCCCTGGACGCGGGAGCGGATCTGTGTCGAACGGGCGAGGATCCTGCGGCGGCTCGGGCGGTTCGAGGAGGCGGCGGGCGCCTGGGAAGCCGTGGCCGCTGCCGGTGGGGCGCGTGGTGTCGTCGCGTGGATCGAGGTGGCCAAGCTCCGAGAGCATCGCCTTGGCGATCTGATGGGGGCCTACGAGGCCGTCCGCAGCGGCTGGCGACAGGCCGAGCGCAGCCGGACCCTGGGTCGGCCCTTGCCGCACGTCGAGGCGAACCTCGTCGAACGGGGCCGGCGCCTGCGGCGGCGCCTGGGATGACCGCGGTCAGGCGGTCTGACGCCCCGCGGTCATTCGCCGGCGAACGGCCGAACGCTCCGGCACGCCCAGCAGGCCTCGCCCCTCCAGGACGAGCGAGGCCACCGCCGCGGCCAGCAGCACGTCGAAGCGCTGGTCGAGGCGTCCGCCGACCAGCCGCGGCTCGGCCCTGGCCGCCAACAGGGCCGCCAGGAAGACGTCGCCGGCGCCCGTGGGGTCCACGATCGCGGGCGAGCGGATCGCCGGATAGTGGTACATCGCGCTCGCTCCGTCGCGGCCGGCGGTCATGACCAGACCGCCGTGGTCGCCCTGGGTGAGCACGAGAGTGGCCCCCGGGTGCAGGAACCGGAACAGGTCGCTGACTGGCGCGTCGGGCCCCAGGTCGTCCCGGCTGACGCCCACCAGGTCCGCCCGGGCGACGATCGGCGATGTGCCCGGAGGTCGGCGTCGGACTCGCTGCCCGGCCACGACCTCTCGCAGCATGCCCTGCCAGCCGGCCGCGACGAGCGCGCTCTCGTCGGGAACCTCAGACCAGGCGGGCGGCAGCTCGTCGGCCACCGTCGCCAGGATCCATGCCGGCGCGGTACGCCACCCGTCGGGCAGCGCCTCGACGGGAATCGGATCCGCGCTCTCGTGGCCCACCTGGATCCGGCCCTCGGGCGTCTCCACGTTGTCGAAGACGGGTCCTCGTTCGAGCGGGACGAGATGGACGACCACGCCGGCGTGGCGCAGCAGGTCGAGCTCGAGCGCGGTGGCGGCGTCCCGATCCACGCCGACCAGTGCCGCGGTCTGCAAGCCGAGCCGGGCGGTGGTCAGGGCCGAGTACGCGACTCCCCCACCGAGCCGCCAGCCGCGCGGATCGTCGGTCGCGATGTCGCGAGCGGCAGCCCCCACGACCACCACCTGGGGCGCGAACCGGCCGTCCGCAGGGTCGTCAGTCCGGACGTCGGCTGACGCATCGGCCGGCGACCCAGCCGGCGGCCCGGCCGGCGCGCCGGGGGAAGCCCGGTCCACAGGCCCGCCGCGGGAGCCGTCGGTCATGCGGCCGTATACTCAAGAGGTTCCGACTGGCGCGGTCGGATCGAGCCAGGATGCCGGGAGCGAACGTGTATTTTTACGAACTTCATGAAGGCGATGGCGACATCTTCGCCGATCTGTTGCTGGCCCGCGAGGAAGAGATGGAGCCGGAGGAGTTCTTCGAGACGGTGAAGAACGTCCGGGAGCGCGTGCTCGACTCGCACGAGCACGATACCCTCATCGAGGCGATCGCCGACGAGCTGGAACGCGATTACGAGTTCATCTTCATCTCCGACGATCGGCTGACCGCGGCCGTCAACGTCTCGCGCGACCCCGATGAGACGTTCCTGACCGACCTGGACGGTGATGAGTCGCAAGGGACCGAAGGCGCCGACGATGAGCTCGACGCGGATTACAAGTCGATCCTGGCCGACTTCCGGGGCGACGCTTCCCGCCGGCCGAACTGACCCCGGCCGCATCGACCCCGGCCGCATCGACCCCGGTCGCATCGCCGATCAGCGGCTGAAGAGCACCTCCAGCACGTCGCCATCCTTCACCCTGTAGGTCTTTCCCTCGGATCGCAGCCGGCCGTGCTTCCGCGCCTCGGCCGTGGAGCCGAGCGCGACCAGGTCCTCGTAGGTCACGACCTCTGCGCGGATGAAGCCCTTGGCCAGGTCGGTGTGGATGGCCGCCGCGGCATCCACCGCCGTGGACTCCGATGGAATCGGCCATGCCCGGACCTCGTCCGGACCGGCCGTCAGGAAGCTCACCAGGCCGAGCAGGCGGTAGGACAGCGCGATGACCCGGTCCAGGCTCGAGGCGGTGATGCCCAGCTCGTCCATGAACGCGGCCGCCTCGTCCGGTTCGAGCTCGCCGAGCTCCATCTCGATCCGGGCGGACAGCGCGTCGACGATCGTATGGCGATGGTCGTACCGGTCGGCGATCGCCGCGACGCGCTCGGCCGCGTGGGGCAGGTCCGCTTCGCCGAGGTTCAGGAGGACCAGGACGGGCTTCTGGGTGAGGAAGCGAAAGCCGCGGATGGTCTTCTCTTCGTCGACGTCGAGCTCGACGTCGCGGATCGGGCGGCCACCTTCCAGCGCCTGCCTGAGCCGGCGCAGGATCGCCTCCTCGCGCTCGTTTGCCTCGCGCTCGGCGGAGGTGCCGTGACGGCCCGACGTCCCCAGCCGTTCCAGCCGGCGGTCGCCGCCACGGATCGACGGAGCCCTCCGGGTGGGGCACGCTCGGGTCGTCGAACGCGCGGACGACGTGCAGGAGGGCGTCGGAGTCGCGCAGCCGCGCGAGGTGCTCGGCCGGCAGCTCCTCCGTGCCGATCCGCCCTTCACTCGAGGCGGGCGGGGCGGGCAGGTCCGCGTACGTCACGTCGGCATGGATGACCTTCCTGGGCTTAAAGATCTCGGCCAGCCGGTCCAGGCGCTCGTCCGGAACCTTGACCGCGCCAACGTTGAGCTGCATCCCGCCGAAGCCACCGGTCTGGGCGTGGCCGCGAGTGAGGGTGTTGAAGACGGTCGTCTTGCCGCTTGCGGCAAGACCCACGATCGCGATCTGCATGGCGCCAGCCTAGCGAGGCGCGGGCGATCAGCGCTCGAGCTCGGACAGGTTTGCGTCTGAGCGGTCGATCAGGTCCCGGACCTGGTCCGGGCTGCGCATGAACGGGTCCATGCCCATCATCGGATTCGGCGTCGCGCCGCCGCCGGAGGTCTCGACCGTGATGGCCAGATGCTGATAGATGGTTCGGAACCGGCGCAGGAAGCGCAGCTCGTCGCCGCCCGACAGCGACGGCCCGAAGGGCAGCATCGCGATTTCGCGGGCCATCTGGACGAGCGTCACGCGGTAGTCCTCCATGGCTCCTCCGATGGAGTACACGGCTAGTAGCCGACGGCTGGGTCGACGACGTTGACGAGCGGCTCGCCCGCAGCAAATCGCCTGAGATTGTCGCAGAAGAGGCCGACGCTCCGGTCCAGGACGCGCCCGCTGGACCATGACGTGTGCGGGGTGACGATGACGTTCGGCAGGTCGTAGAACGGGGAGTCCGGCGGCAGCGGCTCTTCCGCGAACGTGTCGAGCACGGCGCCTCCGATCCGACCATCGCGCAGGGATCGAAGGAGCGCGCGCTCGTCGACGAGGCGACCGCGGGCGACATTGATGAGCCAGGCGCCTGGCTTGGTGAGGGCAAGGGTCTCGTCGTTGATCATGCCCTCGGTCTGCGGCGTGAGCGGCGCCGCGAGGACGACGAAGTCGGACTCGGCCAGGAGGTCGGGCAGCCCGTCGGGGCCGAGCACGCGATCGAGCATGATCGCACCGAGTGGCCGCTCGTCTCCATCGCCATCGCCGGGAGGCTCCTCGCTGCTGCCAGGCTGCTCGACGGCCACATCGGATCGCCGGCGGGTGGCGATGACCCGGCAGCCGAAGGCAGTCGCCAGCGCGCCCACCGCTCGGCCGATCGAGCCGAGGCCGACGATCCCGACGGTGACGTCCCGCAGCTCGGCGCCTTCGAGCGGCTGCCAGGTTCTCTCATGTTGGAGCTCCAGGAG
>WNGB01008063.1_pt1 | contig 15053 bp, 11 predicted proteins | sample 5400681 | NCBI WGS metagenome assembly WNGB01 (sample SAMN13153367, study PRJNA577476) | soil metagenome | isolation source: 115 cm soil or saprolite under grassland replicate 2 | place: USA:California | collected 2016-06-15
TCGCCTACGACGAAAGATACCTGTACATCGGGATCGACGCACGGGACCCGGAGCCGGCGAGAATCCGAGCGCCCTACGTCGACCGGGACCAGGTCATTGGAACCGACGACAACATCGCTGTTTTTCTGGACACCCGCAACGACCGGAAATCGGCGGTCGAGCTCCGAGTGAACCCCCGAGGAATCCAAGGGGACGCGAGCTGGAACGATGCGACATTCACGGAGGATTTCTCGCCGGACTATTTCTACGACACGGCAGCTCGGATTACTGACTCCGGCTGGACGGCGGAATACCGGATCCCGTTCTCGTCGCTGCGATATCCCAAGGGGGACCCGCAGACGTGGGGAATCCAGGTCTGGCGCAACTACCCGCGCGATAACCGCTATTTCATCCACTCGAACCCGGTACCGCGGGGCTCGAACTGCGGGCTCTGTCACATCCGCACCATTACGGGATTGACGGGACTGCCGCAAGGCGGTCATCTGATCGTCGCTCCTTACGCAACGGGGACGGAAACCGGACGGCCGCGCGACCCGAGCGCCGACCGTCCCGACTTCGTCAACGAGCCGATCGAAGGGGACGGCGGCCTCGACGTGAAGTGGACGCCCGGGTCGAACCACGCGATCGACGCTACCCTGAATCCCGACTTCTCGCAGGTCGAGGCGGACGTCGCGCAGATCGCGGTCAACCAGCGTTTCGCGCTCTTCTTCCCGGAGAAGCGGCCCTTCTTCCTGGAAGGCGTCGACCTGTTCGAGACGCCAATCCAGGCGGTCTACACACGCACGATCCAGTCGCCGCGATGGGGACTGCGCGCGACCGGAAAGCTCGGTGAGACGGCCTACACGCTCCTCGCCACAGAAGACCGCGGGGGAGGCCTCGTGATCCTGCCAGGCCCGGACTTCTCACTTTTCGCGCCCCAGGATTTCCGTTCGATCGCCGCGATCGGACGCGTCCGTCACAACTTCGGCAGCTCCTTCGCGGGACTTCTCGTCACGGATCGGGAGGTGCGCGCCGGGGGGCACAATCGCTTGTTCGGGCCGGACCTCGAGTGGCGACCGGACCCGAGCAATCGGATCACCGCCCAATTCCTCTGGAGCGACACCCGGACTCCGAACCGGCCGGATCTCGCGGAGGAGTGGGACGGGCGATCCCTCTCCGGCGGCGCGGCCGATCTGCGATGGGCCTACACCGAGCGCGCGCCGGAGGGGTTCCTCCACTACCGCGAGCTCGGCCACGGATTCCGTGCGGACGACGGGTTCATTCCTCAGGTCGGTTTGCGACTGGGCGAGACCTACGCCGCCTGGAAGTTCTTCCCTGAGGGCTTCCTGACTTTCATCCGGCCCCAGATCAATTCTAGGTACTCGGAGACTCGCGAGGGTTTCCTGATCGATCGCAACACAGCGCCCGGCATCGTCTTTCAGGGCAAGCGGAACCTTTTCGGGGACGTGGAGCTGAACGTGGGCGCCGCGCGGATCGGCGGAACGGTCTTTCAAAGAACAAACCTGTTCTTCCTCTTTCAGGTCGATCCATCCCGCCGGCTTTCCCGCGTCGAGATCGACGGAAACGTCGGGGAGGAGTTCGACTTCGAGAACGGACGCGTGGGCGACGGTGTCCGGCTTTCCGCGGCCATCACCGTGAAGCCCACCGATCACCTCGCCCTCGAGCTGATCGGGAACCGCCAGACCCTCGACGTCAAAGGCGACGACGGCCGCGAGAGACGCCTTTTTACTGCACAGATCGGCCGGGTCAAGGCGACCTATACCTTCTCGGCCCGCGCATTCCTGCGGCTCATCGGACAGTGGGTCGAGACCGATCGGGAGCCATCGCTCTATCGCTTCGAAGTGCCGCGAAAGAGCGGCGGGTTCGACGGGTCCGCGCTCTTTGCTTACAAGCTCAACTGGCAGACGGTGCTCTTCATCGGCTATGGGGACAACCGAACGCTTCGCGCCAACGGTGACCTCATCGCCGCCGGCCGGCAGGTCTTCCTGAAGGTCTCCTACGCGTTTCAGAGCTGACGGGGTCTGATCGGGGGTCGGATTCCGAAGGAGGTCGGATCCCCCGCGCCCTGGTTCTTGGTCCGGGGTCTCTCAAGTTCGTTGACTCTCCGTCCGGGCACCTGTAGCGTTTCCCAAGCTTTTTGATGTCCGACAAGGCGAGAACCGCTTCCGCTTCCGTAGTTCTGATCGCGAGTCCCATCGCGGGCGTGCGGGCGCAGTGGAACCAGGGGCTGCAGGAGAAGTTCCCGGTCTACGAGGCGGCGGAGAGGTCCACGCTCGAAAAGAGCATGGGAAATCTGAAGCCGGCGATCCTACTGCTCGATCTCGCCCTGCCCGGCCTGGGTGGCGTCGAGGGTGTGCCGGCCGTCCAGCGGACCTCTCCGCTCACGTCGATCATCCTGATGACGAGCACTCCCAACGACCGCGAGGGGCTCGCCGCGTTGAAGGTTGGGGCGAGGGGTTACTGCAGCCACGACATGGATCCGAGTCTGCTGCGCAAGGCAGTCATGGTGGTCGTCAAAGGCGAGATCTGGGTCGCCCGGAACGTCTTCGCTCCATTGCTCGAAGAGCTGACGTCATTGACCGAGCGCCGTCACAAGGAGTTCCCGCCGAACCTCGACACGCGGCTGGACCGGTTGACCCCGAGGGAACGCGAGATCGCGCAGCTGATCGGCGGCGGGGCGAGCAACAAGGAGATCGCGGGGCGGCTCAATATCACGGAGGCCACGGTGAAAGCGCATTTGACTGCAATCTTTCGGAAGCTGGGGCTTTCCGATCGTCTCGGCCTCGCCCTGTTCGTCACCGAGTACAACCGGGTGACGAGATGAAGCGCGCGGGCTCGACGAAGCGGCGCCGCGAACGGGGAGGGCTGGATTGGGTCAAGAAGAGGCCGATTCCCGTCATCAACGTCTTGATCGCGGACTCGGACAGGAGAAGCCGCGCCGCGTGTCTCCGGGCAGTTCAGTCCGTGCGCGGGGTCCGGGTCGTGGGGGAGGCGGCGACCGGACTCGAAGCAGTCTCCGCAACCGCGAAGTTGAAGCCCCGCGTCGTTCTCCTCGATCTGGAGCTTTCCTCCGAGATCGGCCCGAGCCTGATTGCGGTTCTGCGGCGCAAGAGCGCCCGGACGCGAGTCATCCTCCTGGTGGGTCGCGCCTCGGAGGAGCGAATCTTAGAAGCGCTGTCGCACGGAGCGGTCGGCTGCGTGACGAAGAAGAACATCTCACGCTTCCTTCCGGAAGCGCTCGAGGCGGTCTCTTCGGGAGAAGCGTGGATGTCCCGGAAGCTGATCCCCAAGATCATGGACCGCCTTGCGGACTTCACGGCGCGCGTGGAGGGGCGGGGGTAAGAGTCCCGACCCGCCCGATCGCTCGAGAGAGCCAGGGCGAAGAGAGGTGACGGAGTCGCTCCCGGCCGGGCGATTTCCGTTTTACGATCCGATCCGTTGAAACGCGAGCTCGTCCGGGGCATCGGGTGGCTCGACGCCACGGCGCTCGTGGTCGGCTCGATGATCGGCTCCGGGATCTTCATCGTCTCGGCGAAGAGCTCGCGAGTATTGGGCTCCGGCGGCTGGCTCCTGGCCGCCTGGGCGATCGCCGGAATGCTCACGATGATCGCCGCGCTCTGCTGCTCCGAGCTCGCCGCGATGATGCCGAAGGCGGGCGGCCAGTACGTCTTCTTCCGGGAAGCCTACGGGCCGATGTTCGGCTTTCTCTTCGGCTGGACGATGTTCCTCGTGATCCAGACGGGAACGATCGCCGCCGTCGCCGTCGCCTTCGCGAAGTTCCTCGGGGTTCTGTGGCCGGCGATCTCGGAAGCGAAGACGCGGATCGGTCCCTTGTCCGTCTCCGCCGCCCAGGGCGTCGGTGTCGCGGTGATCGCGCTTCTGACGGCGTCGAACGCGACGGGTTTGAAGACCGGCACCGTGACTCAGAACGTCTTCACCCTGGCCAAGCTCGCCGCCTTAGTCGCTCTGACGGTCAGCGGACTGCTCTCCGCCGGAGGAAGAGACGCGGCGCTCCATGCAGGCGGACTCTGGAATGCCGTTTCGCCGGACGGACGCACGCTGGCCGGCACGGCGCTCGTCGCCGCTCTCGGCACGGCGATGGTGGGACCGCTCTTCTCGCAGTCGGCGTGGAACAACGTGACCTTCGCCGGCGAAGAGGTCGAGAAGCCGGGGCGCACTCTTCCGCTCGCGCTCCTGGTGGGATGTCTTCTCGTCACGAGCCTGTACGTGCTCGCGAACCTCGCTTATCTGAACGTCCTGCCGCTTGCCGGGATCCAGCACGCGCCGGCCGATCGCGTCGCGACCGCCGCGGCGACCGCACTCTTCGGCCCGGCCGCTGCCGGCGCGATGGCTCTCGCGATCATGGTCTCGACGTTCGGCTGTGTGAACGGGCTCATCCTGTCGGGAGCGCGCGTGTCGTTCGCGATGGCGCGCGACGGGCTGTTCTTCCGGCGGTTGGAAAGACTCAACTCGGCCGCCGTTCCCGCCAACGCGCTCTGGGCACAAGCGCTCTGGGCTTCCGTCCTGGCGCTCTCGGGGAGCTACAGCGACCTGCTCGAGTACGTGATCTCGGCCGATATCCTCTTCTACGTACTCCTCGTCCTCGCGGTGATCGTGCTGCGCCGCAAGCGGCCCGACCTCTCGAGACCCTTCCGGGCGCCGGCGTATCCCTTCCTGCCGATCCTCTACGCGGCGGCCGGCGTGATCCTGATCGCCGTTCTGGTCGCGGGCTACCCGAGGACGACATGGCCCGGGTACGCGCTCGTGGCGACGGGCGTCCCGGTGTATTTCCTGTGGCGGCGGCGCCGCGTTTCTCCGCGCTTTTCGTGAAGCTCGAGACCCGCGACGTTTCGGAATCCTCCTTCCTCGTGGAGTTTCCCGAAACCTCGGAAGAGGAAGCGAACCGATCCGCGGTCGATCTCGCGGGCCGGCTCATGCGAACGCCGCCACGGGGTCTCCTCGACGCGATCCCCGGCGCGACGACGCTCTTCGTTCTGTTCGAGCCGGGGATCGCCGAACGGGAGAGGCTCGTACGGCGGTTCCGCCGCCTCGCGGAGCAGGCCGGAGCCGCGCCGCCGGAGAGCCGGCGGTTCCGGATCCCGGTCGCGTACGGCGGCGGGAGCGGTCCGGACCTGTACGCCCTCGCACGCGATCGGGGGATTTCCGCCGAGGGGCTCGCCCGGCGGCACGCGGCCTCCGACTACACCGTCGCGTTTCTCGGCTTCTCGCCGGGATTCGCCTATCTCAGGGGACTTCCCCCCGAGCTCTCCGCGCCGCGGCGGGAGAGTCCCCGCACTCGCGTTCCCGCCGGGAGCGTCGCGATCGGCGGCAACTACACCGCGATCTACCCCGCCGAGACCCCGGGAGGCTGGAGACTCATCGGCCGCTCCCCCGTGCGACTCTTCGACGCGACCGCGCATCCACCCGCACTTCTCCGACCGGGCGATCGAGTCTCCTTCGAGGCGGTGACCGAAGCGGACCTTCTCGCTCTGATGGCCGAAAACCGGACGAGAGAGATGTCCGCCGCGCCTGCCGCCGGGGACGCTCTCTTCGAGACGATCACGCCCGGCCTTTTCACCTCCGTCCAGGGAGCGCCGCGCTTCGGACTCGGAGCGAGCGGCGTTGCCGCCGGCGGTGCCATGGACCTTTCCGCACTCGAACGGGGAAACGCGATCGTCGGCAACGCGACCGGCGCGGCGGGGCTCGAGATCACGCTCTCGGGGCCGGAGCTCCTACTTCGGACCGACGCGGTCCTCTGCGTGACGGGAGCGGACCTCGGCGCGCACTGGAACGGCAACGCCGTGCCGCTCGACACGGCCTTACCGGGGAAGGCGGGAGATCGAGTCGCGTTCGGCTACGCGGCCGCCGGGATGCGTGCGTACCTTTGCGTGGAGGGGGGACTCGCGCGGCCTCTGCCCGGCGAGCCGGTCCGACGGCTCGCGAAAGGCGACCTCGTCACGAGGGTCACACTGCGGGCGCCCGCGATTCCGGGGGTTCCAGCGAAAGCGATTTCCCCCGCGCGCGACGGGGACCGGACGCTGCGCGTTCTCGCCGGGCCGCAGCCGTCGTTCTTTCCGCAACGAGCGGCGGACGTCTTCTTCTCCGCGACCTACCGCGTCTCGCCAGACAGCGACCGCCGGGGAATCCGCCTGGACGGCCCGTCGATCGAGCTCTCGGAGCCGCCCGACATTCCCCCGGAGGGAACGGCGCTCGGCTCCATCCAGGTTCCGGCGAGCGGTCTTCCGATCGTGCTCGGCCCGGACCGGCCGGTCACCGGCGGATACGCGAAGATCGCGACAGTCATCGCCGGGGACTGGCCGCTCCTCGCCCAGGCTCCTCCCGGAAGTCCCGTGCGGTTCCGGCGAGTCGGTCTCCAGGAAGCCACTCGGGAGTCGCGGTAGTCCGGCTCGGCGTTGGACCTTGGAACTCCGGACCTTGGACTAACATGACTCTGTCGTGAGCGTAGACCTGAACGCCGACGTCGGCGAGGGCATGGACGACGGGACGCTGATGCCCTACATCACGTCGGCGAACGTCGCGTGCGGGATGCACGCCGGCGACCCCACGACGATGGATCAGACGGTCGATCTCGCGCTTTCCCGCGGCGTGCGTGTCGGGGCGCACCCCGGCTATCCCGACCGCGAGAATTTCGGTCGTGCGGCGATGGAGATGTCGTCCGACGAGATCGAGAATCTCGTCGTCTACCAGGTCGCCGCGCTCGAGGGCTTCGTCCGTTCGCGCGGCGCCCGACTGACGCACGTCAAACCGCACGGCGCCCTCTATCACCGCGGCGCCGAGTTCCCCGACGTGGCGCGAGCCATCGCGGACGGCGTGCGGCGGGTCGGGACGCAGCTCGTCCTGATCGGGGCGGCGGGGTCGATGCTGATCGGCGCCGGCCGCGATGCCGGCCTGCCGGTCGCCGAAGAGGCGTTCGCGGATCGCCGTTACCGTCCGGACGGTACGCTCGTGCCCCGCGGACAGCCCGGCGCCTTGCTGACCGATCCCGAGGAGGCGGCCGAACAGGCCGTGCGTCTCGCACGGGATGGGGTCGTGCTCGCGGAGGACGCGTCGACGATCACCGTCCGGGCAGACACGATCTGCCTCCACGGCGACACTCCGGGCGCCGCAGAGATCGCGAAAAAGATTCACGAGAGATTCCGGACCGCGGGCATTCGGATCGCCCCGCTCGACGTCGCGTTGCTGACCCGGCGCGAGACGGGCGCGGCGTGAGGGAGGATCCCGCAGAGACCGGCGCGGGCGTGCTCGAAGACGCTCCGGATCCGGGGTGGAAAGATCGGATCGCCACGGTCGGGCGCGCGGCACGCGCGCTCGCCGCCACGCGCGTCGAGATCTTCCGCGAGGAGCTCGCGCAGAAGGGATCGCACTTCGGAAAGGCGGCGGCGGGCCTCTCACTCGCCGCTCTGTTCGGCGTGCTCGGTCTCCTGCTCCTGACGGCGCTCGTCGCCGCCGTGCTCGCGAAACTTCTCGGCGGTCCGATCGCCGGACTCACCGCGGCGTTCGTCCTCTACATGGTCATCGGATCGGCTGCAGGCTTCTTCGGGTGGAAGGCGCTCTCGCGCGTCCGTCCCTTCGACTTTCCGGCGACGCGCGACGAGCTTCGACGGGATCTCGAGGCCGTCCGCGAGGAAGGATCCCCGCGCGATCCTCTTCCGGCGACTGCCGAAACGCCGGCAGCCGAGAAGGCGAGCAAGACCTCCGAGGAGCACGGATCGCGGATCAGCGATCTCGAGGAGCGCTTCCGGGCGGGCTCGGAATGAGAGAAACCAGAAAGACCCGGATCGACGGGCTCCGGCGGCGCGGCGAGTTCGAGCGCGACGTTCTCGCGCGCGAGGTCGCGGGGCTGCGCGCGGAGATCGAGCGGACCGGATCCCGCTGGAAGACGGCCGGGTGGATCGCGGGCGGCCTCGCGGCGGCCTGGACGGTCGGCAACAAGCTCTTCGGAAAACACTCGCTCTCCGCGAAGGTGGGCCGCCTCGCCTCGGCTGCCTCGGTGCTCTTCGGGCTGGGACGAGCGGTCGGCCGGGCCCGAAAATTCTGGTAGAACCTCCCTCTCCGACCGTCATCCGCCGGGTTCTTTTTGACCTTTCGCGCGGACAGCGCCGCCGCGTGTCCTGACGCTAAGTCCTTTCTTCCAAGTAACATCAGGCTGGCACTGGCATTGCCCCTCCAAACGATGCCGCTGGAGCGGCGGGAGGTCAAGATGCAAAAAGCGATTCGAATTGCGATCGGCAGCGTTGCCCTCGCGGCCGCCCTGGCGTTCTTCGTCTCGTCTTCGGTTCAGGCACAGGTGCGCTTCTCCGGAAGGTTCCGGCTGCCGCACGGATCGATCTCGGTCGGCGTCGGCGATCCGTATTACGGCGGCTACGGCTCTTACGGATATCGGGCGTTTCCGGTCGGATCTTACGTGCCCTACGGGTACCGCGTGATCTACCGGCCGCGCCTCGGCCACGGCTTCGTCTATCGCTCTTACTGGATTCCGGTCCGCCGATATCGCACCCGTTACATCGTGGTGGAAAGGCCGGTGGTCGTCGAGCGGCGGGTCTACGGCGACCGGTACTACCGCGGCGACCGGCCCTGTCAGCCGGACGGGGCTTACTGCGGCGACCCCTATTACGACTTCAATCGCGGGTATTGGGACCGGAGCTACCACCCCTACGATCGTTGAGTACTTAGATTGAGTCGGCCGGGTACTCCTCCTTCCCGGCAAGCCGCCTCGATTTTCGAGGCGGCTTTTTTTTAGCTACTTTCCGGTGCGAAAGTTACGGGACAAGCCTAATCCCTTCCGCACCGAGGACAGAGCCGGTGTGGCCAAACGTCGGTTTTGTCTCTTGACGGGGTGGCCCTGCCGCGATGCACTTCTGCGGGAAGTCTTTCCGGCTTTCCCGGCGGGTTCCGTTCGTGGGTCGTCTAAATCGATCTGAGAGTGCGCGATCGGGTAGGCTTGGCGGCCACAAGGAGGCAATCCATGGTGCGCAAGAACGCATTGCGCTTCTGCGAAGCGTTGATCGTTTTGTGCTTCGTCCCGGCGGCTTCTTTCGCCGTAACGCCTCCCTGGGATCCCTTCTTCGCCGCTCAGGCGACGGTGGCGGACTTCGGGGCGGCGACTCGCCCCTTCGGGATCGCCGCCGGCGACTACGACGGTGACGGCCACGTTGATCTGGTCGTCGGCAGGACGACTGGGAACGTCGTGTTCGTGAAGGGGAACGGGGACGGCACTTTCGCCGTGCCGTCGGTCTTCACGTGGAAGCTCGAGTTCTTCAACGCGTGGGCGTTCGCGGCCGGAGACGTCAACGGCGACGGCAGTCTCGACGTCGTCTGGGGGGCGAACGCCGCCGGAACGGACGGCGTCACCACAATCGTGAACGACGGCGACGTACGTGTGCTGATCGGAAACGGCAACGGCACGTTCCAGGTCACGCCGTACGTTCGCTCGGGCGTGAGCTTCAACGCCGGGACGCTGCTCGCGGATATCGGCACGGATGCGGGCAGCGTGGCCGTGGGAGACGTCGACGCGGACGGTGATGCCGACGTGGTCGCCGGCGCCATCGACGGCACGAACTCCGTCGTGAAACTGCTCCGCAACAACGGCGGCGCGTTCGCCGTCGAGACGTTGGTCAGCCAGGCGACCGCCTGCGCGACGCCGTGCTCACCGATCTATTTCCCGGCCATTTCCACGCAGAACAGCCCGTGGGGCCTCGCGCTCGGCGACGCCGACGGTGACTCCGACCTCGATCTTTTCGTCGGGGACCGCGCGCTCTATGTGTACCTCTTTCTGAACGACGGCGCCGGGGGTTTCGTCCTTCAGAGCGGCAACGACGCAGTCGCAAATCGCCCCAACGTGTATCTCGGCCACGACGCCTTCCGGGCGGCGGTCGGTTTCACGGCTTCCCTCGCGGCTGGCGACGTCAACGGCGACGGAAAAGCGGATCTCGCCCTCGGGCTCCAGTCCGGCGTCCAGACGCCGTCGTCCAACACAGCGAACGACGGGACCCTCCTCCTCGACGTCAGCACGGCGTCGGGGCACACCGGTTTCGGCGTGCTTGCCGACATCGGCACGGAGGCTCGCGGGTTGAACCTCGCCGATGTGAACAGCGACACGTACCTGGACATTCTGGCGGGCGAGTACGACGGCAAGGTGAAGCTCCTGCGCCAGCTCGCGCCGGTCGACAGCGACGGAGACGGCGTTTCGGATTACACCGACAACGCGCCGTTCACTCCCAACGCCGCGCGCCTCGACATGAACACCGACGGCTCGATCAACCACCGCGACCAGCTCGACAACGACTTCGATACCGTCTTGGGGAATCCCGAAGACCAGTCGACGTGGGATCGGCTCGGCGACCCGGTGGACGCGGATGACGACAACGACGGGGTCGAAGACGCCGACGACAACTGCCCGTTCGTCGCCAATGGCGGCCAGGAAGATCACGACGGGGACGGCGCCGGAGACGCCTGCGACCCGCTGATCGACGGCGACGCGGACGGCGACGGGCTTCCCGACGGCCCGGATTCGGGCGACCTGTTCGCGCTGACGCAGGCGGCGAAGATCAAGTGGAGCATGGGAACTACTCATTTCGTGATCCGCATCGACGCTCTGGGACGGTTCTTCCAGAACGAGTTCACGCAGCTCATGGCCGACGCGGCCACGCTCTCGCCGACGGACTGGGCGACGAAGTGCTGGGAGAACTACGAACCCGGCGATGTGACCGTCGGCGGCCAACCGTACGAGCCTTGCGGCGACGACGCGACGAAGACGCTGACGCTCGTCGGCGGCAAGGAAGTGCCGGTGACGCTGATCACGATCCCGAAGCAACTCTGGACCGATCCCCCGGTCGTCGCGTGGATCAACGATCGCAATAACAGTACTCTCCTGGAGATCGGCGAGCACGGCACGTACCACGCGAGCAACACGCTGTTCGGCGACTGGGCGCTTGACCCCGAGCGCAACTTCTTCTCCTGCGAGATCTGCGGTTTGACCGAGGCGGAATCCTTCGAGCTCATGAAGGTGGGTCACGACACCCTGATGGGCAATTACGAAAACAAGTGGATCGCGGAATCCGGTGCCACCGCGGCGTCTCCCAAGATCGACTGGTCGACGTCGGCGCACCCTTTGATCTCGTTCGCTCCGCCGTTCGACACGTCCGACACGACCGGGAGGAAGGCTCTCGCTCAGCTCGGCTTCCGCGCCTTCTCGGCGAGCATCTTCGAGGAGTCAGGCGTCTTCGGGCCGATCTTCTCGCCTGAGGGCTCGCATCACGAGCAGTTCGACCAGTTCGGAATGTTCCACGCCTCCGCCGACGTCCAGCTCGACCCGCCGGACACAACCGGGGACACTTACGACTCCGCCGCTTACGAGTCATATCTGAGCTCGCAGACCGACGCCGGCGGTCTGACGACCTGGTTGATCGAGGAAGTCGAATGGAGCGGGCGTCCGTGCCCGAACGACGACCGTCTCTGCTCGAGCTGCTGCAACGGCGGCCCGAACCGCGAAGACAACACGGTCTACGCCCCGCGGTGGAACGCGTGGATGCAGCTTCTCGACTTCGTGAAGAGCTATCCGGGCGGTGTTGCCATGACCATGGGTGAGGTCGCTCTCGCTCAGGGTTACGACAACGCCCCGACCGTGGCCAACCCCGGGCAGGAGGATTCCGACCACGACGGCATCGGCGACGTCATCGACGGCGCGGCTCTCGTCGCGGCGGACGCCCTCTTGAGCCGCAACGAGGCGGGAAAGCTCGAGGCCACTCTCGCTAACGGCGCAGGAAGCCCGATCGTCGGCCAGACCGTGGTGTTCTCGTTCGATGCAGCGGGGGACGGAAGCGCCGAGAACTACGTCGGCACCACGGACGCCGCCGGTCGGGCGGAGGTTTCGGTTACCCCCACCCGGCCGGTCGGGTCCTATCCGTTCTCCGCGAGCTGGGACGGTGGGCACGGTGTGACGGCCGCCGGCGGCGCAACCGCGGTCGTCCGCGACAAGACGACGCTCTCGCTGCCCGACGTGGTCGTCGCGGCGGCCGATCGGCCCGGTATCGCTCGCGCGACGCTGCGCGACTCGGACGGTCAGCCCCTAGCGGGCAAGAGCATCGCCTTCTCGGTTCAAAAGAGCGCGTCGGCGGGGGCGATCTTCGTCGCGATCGGGAGCGCGACGACCGATGCGGGGGGCGTCGCCCAGATCTCCGTGCCCAGCAAATACATCAGCACGAACCGGCGGAAGATCCGGGCGGTATTCGCCGGCGACGCGAGCTACGGCGGCTCGTCCGCCGAGGCCATGATCTACCGCACGCGGTAGCCGGCGCAGCGCGGGCCGGTCATTCCCCGGCCCTCTGTAGCTAGAGGCCGGGCGGCAAGGTCTGGATCACGCGATCCGCGATCGCGCGGTAACCCTCCCGATTGGGGTGGAAACGGTCGGAGGCCAGCCGGTCCGGCCGGCCCTGGAAGAGGTCGAAGACCGGAACCGCGGAGACGTTCGGAAAGGCGAGCGCGGTCTCGCTGATCAAGTTGCTCCAGGCCAGGACGAGCGACGCGCCGACCCGGATTTCGCGGACGTCGCCGGAGAACGGCTGGTAGAGGGCGAGCACGCAGATCGGCGCGGACGGGTTCGCGGCGCGCAGTTCGAAGAGAATCGCGCGCAGATTCCCCGCGAGACGGGCGCGGGCCGCCGCGACCGCCGACAGCGCTTCGCCCGGGGCGCCCGCTCCGCCGAGCGAATGCGAAAGGTCGTTGCCTCCGATCGAGAGCAGGATCAGGTTCGCCAAGGACGCGAGCGACCGCACGTTGGCGCTTCCGACCAATTCCCGGAGGTCGGAGGACTCCGCGCCCGCGACGGCGAGGTTGACCAACTCGACCGGACCGCGTCGCTTGAGAAAATCCGCGACGTCGGACGCATAACCCTTTCCGGTCGGGTCGCCAGTGCCATGGGAAAGGGAATCGCCGAGGACGAGAACGAGGCGCTTTCCCGTCGGCCGCGGCGCTTCCTGCCGGGCCGGAGGAGGTGGCGGCTCGCCGAGCGTCGCGCCGGCTCCGCCGCGCAGCGCGAGCCAGAAGCCGACCGCGAGAACCGCGCCCGTGACCGTCGCCAGCGCCGCCGGCACGTGCCAGAGCCAGAAACGCGACGGCCGGGGCATGCCGGGATAATACGGAAGTCATGGAAGGGACCGGCCCGGAGAGGCCCATCGTCCTGTCCGCCCGGGCGCTCACGAAGCGGTTCGGTCGGCGCGAGGTGGTTTCCGACGTCTCCTTCGAGCTCGTTGCAGGCGAGGTATTCGGTTTTCTCGGGCCGAATGGAGCCGGCAAGACGACCACCATCCGGATGCTCGTTGGACTCGCGCGCCCCGATCGAGGTCAGGTCCACATCGCGGGCTTCGACATCGCTCGAGACTTCGCGAAGGCGATGTCCCGGGTCGGCTGCATCGTCGAGTCCACCGACCTGTATCCGTATCTGACCGGCCGCGAAAACCTTCAGCACTTCGCGCGCATGCTCTTAGACGGCGCGGAATCGCGGATTCCGGAGCTCTCCCGCCTGGTTGCTCTCGAATCCCGCCTCGACGACCGGGTGGCGACCTATTCACTCGGCATGCGGCAGCGGCTCGGGCTCGCCCAGGCGCTTCTGGGGGCGCCTGACCTTCTGATTCTGGACGAGCCGGCGAATGGTCTCGACCCCGCCGGCATCCGCGAAATCCGGCAGCTCATTCGCCACCTCGCCTCCGAGCGGGGGATCGCGGTGTTCGTCTCGAGTCACCTTCTCGCCGAAGTCGAGCAGATGTGCGACCGGGTCGCGATCATCCACCGCGGCCGCACGCTGGCGATGGGACCAGTGCGCGAGCTCCTCGCGAAGCGCGGCGCAGATCGGCTGATCTTCCTCGCGCGTCCGGCCGCGCGCGCCGCGGAGATCCTCGAGACGTTCGCGCGGGACGGCTCGGCGCGAGTCGACGGTGACGAGACGGTGTCGGCCGAGGTCGGGCGCGAAGCCGTGCCCGAGGCTCTCGCCGCGCTCGCGTTGGCCGGCGTCCGCGTCTTCGGCGTCGAGCGCCAGCCCTCGACCCTCGAGGAGCTGTTCCTCGAAGTGACCGGCGGAGAGACAGTTTGAAGTTCGCGCCGCTCGTCGAAAACGAGATCCTGAAGCTCCTGAAACGCCGGCGATTCCGGGTCGCACTTCTGATCCTCGTCGCGCTGAACGGGTTGATCGTGTTCGCGCAGACGCAGGCGAAGGACCGGCGCCCCGGCCGCGACTGGAGAATCGAGGCCCAGGAACGCGTCGCGCGGATGCAGAACTGGGAGCGTTCGGGCCGGCTCCCCAAGACGCAGCTCCGGTGGGTCCAGTTCGAGATCGCGCGCGTCCAGTACCACCTCGACCGCAACGTCAACCCGGACTCGGTATCGGGACCGCTCTTCGCACGCGCCTTCGCGAGCGCGTCGAGCTACCTCTTGTTGCCCCTGCTCGCGATTCTCTTCGCGGCCGACATCGTCTCGTCCGAATTCGCCCAAGGCACCATCAAGCTGCTCCTGACCCGTCCGGTCGGTCGCGCTCGCATCCTTTCGTCGAAGTTGGCGGCCCTGGTCGTGGCGATCACATTGACGGTGGCGCTCGGAGGGCTCGTGGCCTATCTCTTCGGCGGGCTCGCGTTCGGGTACCGGGGGTGGGGCGCGCCGGTCCTGACGGGATTTCGTCTCTCCGGCGAGACTTTCGATCCGGCCGGGGTGCGCTCGCTGCCGCTTTGGGAGGACGCGCTGATCGCGTTCGGGCTCGCCTGGTTTGCGGCGCTCACCGTCGGGGCGATCGCGTTCCTCACGTCGGTCGTGCTGCGCTCGACCGCCGCCGCGATGGGGACGATGGTCGCCGCCCTGATCGCGGGAACGATCTTGCCCCGCGTCGCGCCGTCCTGGGAGGCGCAACGCTATCTCTTCGTGACGAACCTGCCCCTTCCCGACTACTACTCCGGGTCGCCGGCTCCGATCACCGGAATGACCCTGCCGTTCTCGGTCGTCGTTCTCACCATCTGGGCGGTCGTTGCGGCGGGCGTGGCGTACGCCGT
>WNGB01008065.1_pt1 | contig 15051 bp, 13 predicted proteins | sample 5400681 | NCBI WGS metagenome assembly WNGB01 (sample SAMN13153367, study PRJNA577476) | soil metagenome | isolation source: 115 cm soil or saprolite under grassland replicate 2 | place: USA:California | collected 2016-06-15
GGCGCCGCCGACACCTGGCCCGCGGCGCTCGCCGAGGCGAACTCGATCGGGTAGGCCCACATCACGACGGGAAGACGGGTCCCCGGCGTGTAGCCCGGGGGCAGATAGAGCATGCCGGAGAGCGGCACGCCATCCTCGCGCGTGTAAGTGAGGAGCCGTTTCTGGATCCCGGTGAGCTGCGGGGCGGGGTCCTTGAAGGCGGTCAGGGCGCGCAGGTTCGTGCCTTGCCGCACGTAGTAATTCGGCGGCTCGGCGCGCGACTCGCGCCGGGTGACGAAGCTCTTCCCGGCATCGTCGAGCAGCGCGACGACCGATTCGTAGTGAACGGTGTCGGCGCGCCAGAGTCGCTCAGTCTTCTTCGTGACGAGGTTCAGGCGGTCGAGGAAGGGCCGGTCGCCCTGCGGCGAGGCGCCGGCGCCCGTGAGGTAAATCCAGCTTCCGGTCCGCTGGATCGCGGCGTCACCGGCGGGCGTCATCCGCGTGATCGGGAACCCCGGGTCGGTGTAACGATCCTCGGCGCTGCGGTCGAATAGGAGGACGGGGGCGGTGCCGGGTTTCGTGGCGTCGACGATCCACATCTTGAACCAGCGGCGCTCCCGGTCGTACTCCCCCAGCAGCCCGACGCCCTGCGCGTCCCACAAGAGACCACTGTAGCGCTTGGTGAGCCGAGCGAGCTCGGTGGGTTCGGCGGTGAAGGGCGCGGTCAGCGTGACGATGCGGTCTTGGTGTTCGACCTTGGTGCGAGGGTCGCCACCGTCCAGCGCTTCGGCCCAGACCAGGGTCGCGGGGGCGCCGGGGCGCCAGTTGACGGCGCGGGGCCCCACGCGCACGCCGCGGATCGGTACGCCTTCTGACGACGGCAGCTTCGCGAGGCTGCGCACCAGCTCGCCGCGCAGGTTCCAGACTTCGATCTCTTGCGGGAAGGCGCCGGAGGGGACGAGGTAGGAGAAGGGGCGGACGGTGCGCACGACGAGCACGTGCTCGCCCCCGGGGGCGACGTCAACGCGGTCGAAGATCGCGGGCTGGCCGACGGACGTCCGCGCGCCGGTGGCGGCGTTCACCATGGCGAGCTGGGCGGTGAAGTAGTAGTCGAATAGCTGCTCGTCGAAAGCGTTTTTCAGCAGGTCTTCAAACGTCGCCGCCGGGGCCGCGCGACCGCGGGTCTCCTGGATCGTCGGACCGGCGGGTGTCTGTGGCGCGACCGGGGCGGGGCCACGGCCGTCGGGAATGAACTCACACAAGAGGCTCGCGCTCGATGGCGTCCATTGGCAGGGCGGGCCGTTCGTCGCGTTGAGTGTGGCCCCCGTGAGAGCGCGGGCTTGTCCCGTGCCCGCATCGGCGACCCAGAGGACGAGCCCCGAGTCGCGCGTTTGCACGAAGGCGACGTTGCGGCTGTCGGGCGACCAGATGAGGAAGGAGAGCGCGGTGGGCGTCGGAACGTTGATGCGGCGCTCGGTCCCGTCCGCCACGCGCTTCAGGACGAGTCCCGTGATGCCGCCGGGGAGCTGCGGGCCCGTCGTGCGCGGGTTGATGCGGGCTCCCGCGAGGCGCAGCATGGGCGCCGCCAGCTCGGCGATCGTCGGCATGCTGCGCTGCTCGAGCAGCAGCAGCCATTGCCGGTCGGGCGAAATGGTTGCCGTGGGCAGCGGCGGTGCGTCCAGAATGTCAACGATTACTCGTGGCGGTGTCCTGTACGGCGTTTGCGCGGCAAGTCGTGTGGCGCTCAACAACGCGAGACAGAAAAGGACGCGGCGCATAGGGTCTCAACTCGATCGCGGGAACCGGAAACCTTACCACGCGCTCCGCGTCACGCAACTAGCTACTTGAGCTGAACGACAAACCTGACGGTGATCTGCTCGGCAGTCTGTGGACTGACGGTGCAAGAACAATCCCGCCCGATGATCCGCTTGACGCCGTTGACTTCGGCGTCGGCGATACCGGCGACGTCGCGATAGGTGATTTCCAGCATCTGGCCGTCGATCACCCGATAGCTAACCGGCCGTCCGAGGAGCCGGTGATGTGGGTCGATCTGCGCGAGCCCATTGGCAAGCTTGCGCTGCAGCTCGGTGATGGCGTCCGTGGACGTCATATGTCGTTCCCCCTCTCCACATCGTGGAGCGGGGGACAGGGGGTGAGGACCGCCGCCGCATTGCGCCGCATGCCGCGGTGCCCGGGACGCGTGAAGGGCGTGGCGGCGTAGCGGCGCTCGAAATCGCGCTCATCCGTCGTCGCCAGTGCGTGGACGTCGGGTCGGGCGACCTCGGGCCGGGGCTCGAACGCCGGATCGGGCGTGGCGCGCGCAAAGCTCACATTCCACGGACAGACGTCCTGACAGACGTCGCAGCCGAAGAGCCAGTCGCCCACCTGCGCGCGCTGCTGTGCGTCGAAGTCCCCGCGATGCTCGATCGTGAGATACGAGATGCACGCCCGCGCATCGAGATCGCGGGGTCCCACGAACGCGTGCGTGGGACAGGCGTCGAGACAACGCCGGCAGGTCCCGCAGCGATCGGCTTCGAACGGCAGGTCTGGCTCGAGATCGGCGTCGGTGAGCACGACGCCGATGAACGTGAACGAGCCGATCTCCGGATGGATGAGCATCATGTTCTTGCCGATCCATCCAAGACCGGCGAGTTGCGCCAGTTCCCGTTCGGGCACGGGCCCGGCGTCCACGTAACAGCGCGTCTTCGAGCCGGGGACGAGCTCGCGGATCGCCGTTGCGAGCTGCTCGAGCCGTTCGCCGAGGACATCGTGATAATCCGAGGACCACGCGTATTGAGCGACCCGCGGGTAGCGGGACCCGGGGCCTTGCCCCGGGTCCCCGTGGAAATAGTTGGTGAGTGTGACCACGGCGCTGCGCGCCCCAGCCATGATCAGGCGCGGGTCTTTCCGCTTTTCCGCCTGCCGCTGCAGGTAGCTCATCGTGCCGGCGTGGCCGTCGGCGAGCCAGCGGTCCAGCTCGGCGGCGTGCGGATTGTGATCGAGCCGGGCAATCCCGGTGGCGGCGAAGCCCAGCTCGGCGGCGCGACGTTTGATCGCGATCATAGCCCCATCGTCTCGCGCCGCCAGCGCGCGAAGTTCACGACGTCACGGGCGGGCGGGACGGCCTCTTCGTCGCCGTACGCCGTGAACATGCGCCAGCGCATGTAGTCACGTGGCGGAATGGGCAAAAAGGGGGGGCGCCGATACCAGTCACGGGCGCGAAAACTCCATGTGAGACGCAACAAATCGACGGCGAGTCGCGGACTCACCAACGCCCGCAACGTCAAACGCAAATAGAGCGCCGACCAACTCGCGATACGCTGCATTCCTTCTGTATATTCCCGGCCTATGACGCTCGCAAGCAGCGTAACACCGCGCGCGCTTGGACTCGCCAGCTATCGCGGCGAGTTTCCCATCTTCCGGACCCAAGTCTATTTGAACACCTGCTCGCTGGGAGCCCTGGGCGAGCGGTCTCGAAGCAAGGTAGTGGAATTCCTCGATCTGTGGCAGAGCCGCGGCGCGTCCGCCTGGTACGACGTGTGGTGGGAGGCGCTGGGGGATCTGCGCGCCCGCTACGGCCGCATCATCAACGCCGCGCCGAACGATATCGCCCTCGCGCCGAGCATCTCGGTCGCGCTCAGCGCGGTGGCCGAATCGCTCGATTATCGCCGGCGTCCCAAGGTCGTCATCACGTCACTCGATTTTCCCACAGTCGCGTATCAGTGGCTCGCCAAGGTCCGGCAGGGCGTCGATCTCGTCGTCATCGAGAGCCCCGATCGCGTCAGCGTGCCCGTCGAGGCGATCGCCCGAGCGATCGATGACCGCACGGCGCTGGTCGTCACGTCGCACGTGTACTTCACGACCGGCGCGATCCAGGACATCAAACGGGTCGCCGCAGCCGCGCACGCGCACGGCGCGTTCTGCTTGATCGATGCCTACCAATCGGTCGGCCAGATCCCGGTGGACGTCCAGGACGCCGGCGTCGACGCCCTGGTCGCCGGTGGGCTCAAATGGCTGCTCGGCGGCCCGGGGATCGTTTTCCTCTATGTGCGGGAGGCGGTCGCACGCCGGCTCGAACCGCGGATTTCCGGCTGGTTCGGCCAGCGCGAACAATTCGCCTTCGATCCGCGCGCGCTGACATTCCACGACGACGCGCGGCGCTTCGAGATGGGCACGCCGTCCCTCGCGGCAGTCTATGCGCAGCTGGGCGGTCTCGAGTACATCGAAGAGATCGGCGTGCCTCGGATCCGCGAGGTGACCGCCGCCTTGACCGAGGACCTGATCGCCACGGTGCGCGCCGCCGGATTCACACCCAAGGTCGCCGCCGAGCCGGAACGGCGCTCGGCGATCGTGATGATTCCCATGCCCGATCCCGCGGCATCCGTGCGGCACCTGGCGGCGGGTGGTGTGATCGCCGATAGCCGGCCGGGCCACGTCCGGTTCTCGCCCTTCTTCTATAACGTGCAGGAAGACCATGTCAGAGCAACCGAGCGCCTCGCCTCGCAACCCGCTCACTGAGGACGAACAACTCCTCACTCCGCCGCAGGCCGTTCCCGTCGAGCGGCGGGCGTCCTTCACGAGCACTGACCCCTGGCGCGTGTTGCGCATCATGGGAGAGTTCGTCGAAGGGTTCGATACGCTGTCCGACGTCCGCAACGCCGTCACGATCTTCGGCTCGGCGCGTGCGCAGGAGGGCGATCCCTACTACGCGGCAGCGCACGAGATGTCGCGCATGCTCGCCAAGGAGGGCTTCGCGATCATCACGGGCGGCGGGCCCGGTATCATGGAAGCGGCCAATCGCGGCGCCAAGGAGGGCGGCGGGCTGTCGATCGGCTGCAACATCGAGCTGCCGTTCGAGCAGGGGACGAACCGGTGGGTCGAGCGCTCGATCAACTTCCGATACTTCTTTGTCCGCAAGACGATGTTCGTGAAGTATTCGACGGCCTTCATCACCTTCCCCGGAGGCTACGGCACGATGGACGAGCTGTTCGAGGCGCTCACGCTCGTGCAGACGGGCAAGGTGAAGCAGTTCCCCGTCGTGTTGTTCGGCCGCGACTACTGGCGGGGGCTCGCCGACTGGCTCAAGGAGCGGGTCGCCGGCGAGGGAAAGATCTCACCGGAGGATCTGAATCTCTTCTACGTCACCGACGAGCCCAAAGAAGCGCTCGGCTGGATCGTTGAAGCCCGCGAGCGCCGCACGCGCGCCTTTCGGGCGATGAACACCGTCGCGCGGGCCACGCGATGACGCAAAACGAATTCCTGCGCGGGCAGCGCATCAGTCCGAAGCCGGTCACCGGGAAAGAAACGGTCGCCGACCTCGTCGATAACGCGTTCCTCGCCTACAACGCCGGCCGCCTGGCGGAAGGATGCCGACTGTTTGCCGAGCGCATGCTGGAAGACGATGTGACCGTGGGGATGAGCCTCACGGGCGCGATGACGCCGGCCGGATTGGGGATGTCGACGATCATTCCGCTCATCGAAGCGGGATTCGTGGACTGGATCGTGTCGACCGGCGCGAATCTGTATCACGACGCGCACTTCGGGCTCGGCATGGCGATGCACCGCGGCACGCCGTTCGCCGATGACGTCGTCCTGCGGGAAGAGGGCGTCGTCCGGATCTACGACATTTTCTTCGACTACGACGTCCTGCTCTCCACCGATCGCTTCGTGCGCGAGGTCTCGGCACGGGACGAATTCCAGCGGCCGATGAGCACCGCGGAGTACCACTACCTGCTCGGCGGCTACGTCCTGGAGCGCGAGAAAGCGCTGGGGCTGTCCCGCAAATCGGTGCTGAGCGCCGCGCACGCCGCCGCCGTGCCGATCTACACGTCCTCACCCGGCGACTCGTCCATCGGCATGAACGTCGCGGAGCAGGCGCTCTCGGGCAGCAAGCTGCGCTTCGACGTGAGCGCCGACGTGAACGAGACGTCATCGATCGTGTTCTCGGCGAAAGTCGCCGGCGGCAAGAGCGGCGTGCTGATCATCGGCGGCGGGAGTCCCAAGAACTTCGTGCTCCAGACCGAGCCGCAGATTCAGGAAGTGCTCGGCATCAGCGAGAAGGGGCACGATTACTACCTGCAGCTGACCGACGCCCGCCCCGACACCGGCGGCCTCTCCGGCGCGACGCCGTCGGAAGCGGTGAGCTGGGGCAAGGTGGATCCGGACAAGCTGCCGGGCACGGTCGTGGCGTACCTGGACAACACCGTGGCCTTTCCGGTTTTGGCGGCGTACGCACTGGCCCGGCGGAAACCCCGCAAGCTGAAGCGCCTCTATGACCGGCGCGGAGACATGATGCGCGAGCTGACCGATTCGTATCTCGAGGCGAAAGCCGATCGGGACGCGCGCGCCGAGGCGGCAACTGGCGGCCGAGCGACCTGAGATCCAGAAGTCCGCTGCTTCGACCAGGACGTATGCCGCTTACGTCCTGGGTCTGCTGACTCTAGTCAATCTTCTCAACTATCTCGACCGCAACGTCGTCTACGCGGTCTTCGAGCCGATCAAGCGCGACCTGCATCTTTCCGACGCGCAGCTCGGCTGGCTCGGGTCCGCGTACATCATTGTACTCTCACTTGCAGCGCTGCCGCTCGGCGTCATCGGCGATCTGCGCTCGCGCCGGCTCGTGATCACCTGGGGCGTCGCGGTCTGGAGTGCGGCAACCACAGCGGGTGGCATCGCAAGGCAGTTCTGGCAGCTGTTCACCTGCCGGGCGCTCGTCGGCTTCGGTGAAGCGGGCTACGCGCCGGCATCGCAGGCGATCATCGCGCAGTACTACAAGGGGCGACGCCGGGCGTTTGCTATCGGGGTGTACTCGGTCGGCATGGCGTTTGGCGGGGTGCTCGGCATCTGGCTTGGCGGTGTCATTGCGGAGCGCTACGGCTGGCGCTGGGCCTTCATCTGGATGGGTTTACCCGGATTGGTACTGGCGTTGCTCGCATCGCGCCTGCGTGAGCTCGACCGCCGGCCTCCGCCTCCGATCGTCGAAACGCTGCGCCAATGGTGGCAGCACGGCATGCACGGCGTCACGCGCTACGTCATGCCGCTGGCGCTCTGCGCGGGGATTGGCGCGTTGCTCGCAGGGTTTCTTTCGTTATTCGAGGGGATTCCCTCACAGTTCGGCACCGCCGTGTTCGGCGTCGCCATGAGCATCGGTATCGCGTGGACGGTGTGGCGACTCGTGCCGCTGGCGGTGCGGCGCACGACCGCAGCGGGCGCGGTCGCCGCGGGCGCGTTCGACGACTTTCAGGACGCCGCGATCCTCGTGCTGCGGACTCCGACCTTGATCTGGATATTTCTCGGCGGCGCCATGGTCACGTTCGCGGTGAACGGGCTGGTCGCGTGGGCGGCCGCATTCATGCAGCGCATGCACGGGCTCTCCGTCGCACAGGTGGGCGCCGAGTTCGGCGTGTGGGCGCTCAGCGGCGGTGTGCTAGGGGCGCTCGTCGGCGGCCGCCTGGCGGACCGGTTACAGCACCGTTGGCACGGTGGACGCGTGCTCACGTCGGGCGCGGGGTTCGTGCTGGGCGGGCCGGTGTGCGCCGCTCTGCTTTTGGTGCACGATCTCCGCTGGTTCGGCCCGCTTATCCTGGCGACATATTTTCTGTACACCTGGTACAACGGACCACTCGTAGCGGTCATTCTCGACGTCGTGCCACCCGCCGTTCAGGCGTCGGTGCTGGGTGCGTTCGTGTTGTTCTCGCACCTCGCGGGTGACGCGCTGGCGCCGCCGCTGATCGGCTATCTGTCCGACCGCACCGGCGATCTCCGCACGGCGATGCTGCTGCTCCCGGCCGTTGGGCTGCTCGGAGGCCTAGTGATACTCATTGCGTTACGGACAGTGTCGCGCGACATGCGGCGCCTGACCGCGCTCGACATCCATGTGTCCGGCCAAGGCTGAGGTGCGGTCGTGAAGATCGCCGTCATTTTCGACTCGCTGCATCCCGAGTGGGAGGATGCCGCGTTCAAACGCGAAGTCGAGGAGAAAGCCGAGGAAGCCGAGTACGACGTCGCGCGCGCGCTCATGGCCGGCGGCCACGACGTCCTCATGATCGGCATCGGCGACGATGTCGCCCCGCTGCTCGCCAAACTGGCGGACTTCCAGCCCAAGCTGGTGTTCAACGGCTGCGAGGGCTTCCGCAAGAACGCGCGCCACGAGTACGCGATCGCCGCGCTCCTCGACATGTACGGCTACCGCTACACCGGATCCTCGCCGACGGCGTTGCTCGTCGCCCGCAACAAGTCGCTGACCAAGAAGGTCCTCGCCTATCACGGCATCCGCGTACCCGCGTTCGCGGAGTTTCACGACGGCGACAAGCTCGTGCGGCCCTCGGAGCTGCGCTTCCCGCTGATCGTGAAGCCGCTGCTCGAGGACGCCTCGATCGGCATTGCGCAGGCGTCCGTCGTCGAAGACGACGCGTCGCTGTCGCAGCGCGTGGAGTTCATCCACACGAAGTACCACCAGGCCGCGATCGTCGAAGAACTGGTCGAGGGGCGTGAGGTATACGTCGGGCTGATTGGCAACGACGATCTGGAGGTGTTGCCAATGACGGAGATGACGTTCGGTGAGCCCGAAACCGCGGAGCACCGCATCGCGACGTACAAAGCCAAGTGGGACGAGGACTACCGCAAGAAAAAGAAGATCAAGAACGTGTTCGCCAAAGGCGTGTCGGACGAGTTGACGCGCCGCATCGGCGAGATCTGCAGTACGGCCTTTCACGCGTTGTGGCTGCAGGACTATGGCCGCGTGGACGTCCGCCTGGCGCACGACAACGAAGTGTATGTGCTCGAGGTGAACCCGAACCCGTTCATCGCCGCTGAGCACGAAATGGCCGAAGCGGCGGAGAAATCCGGTCTCAAGTACAACGCGTTCATCCAGCGCATCGTGGACGAGGCGATGGCACGGTGAGCCGGCGCGAGGTCCCTACGCCCGAGCTGCGCTGCCCCCGCTGCCATACCGAGCTGGAGCGGTTCTGGAGCTACTGTCCGAGCTGCAGCCGGCGGCTGGAGTGGCGTGACACGCTGCGTGAGACCAACGCCGAGTGCGCCTATTGCGGCTGGATGGTGTCGGATGCCTCGTCGTTCTGCCCCTGGTGCGGGCGCAACATCACGGACGACGATTCCAGTGATGAGCCGCTCAAGGCCCCCAAGGGGTTCAAGTTCCACGCCCGCTGCGATTGGGGCTGCGGCGGCGGCGTCATGTATCCGATGCGCTTCTGCCCCTGGTGCGGGCGGGCGCAGACGTGGCGCTACGATCACTTCCAGAACGCCTGCCCGCACTGCGACCGCGGCGTGGACGACTGGATGGCGACCTGCCCCTGGTGCGGCGAGGACGCCACCGGGGGCGATCTCATTCCCCGCGCGCTGCGGCGGGCGCGACGCCTGCTCATCGTCTCGCGCATCCGCGACTGGCACTACCGCGTCGCATTGCGGCCCGGCGTCTCGGGCGTCGCACCCCGCGCGCCGAAGGTGATCGAGCTCGACCGCCGCTACGTGACCGGCAAGCGCCGCCGCGACGAAATCTCCTGGAACATGCTCACCGGCCTGCTGCTCCACGAGCTCGGCCACTCATTCCTCTATCACCATTGGGCGTGGACGAGCACCGGCCGTTTCCGCCGCGCGTTCGGTGAGGTCCGCAAGGCGTATCGCGTGGCGGACGAGCACTGGGTGGACTTCGAACGCCGCCGCATCGCGACGACGCTCACCGATTACGTCAGCGCCTACGCGGCGACGCATCCGCAGGAAGATTTTGCCGAGACGTTCCGTTTCTATGTCGCGCGGCGCGGCCGGCTGCGGGAGCTGTTCGCGGAGTTCGGCCGCAAGCGCAAGGGCGTGCCCCTGTACGAGAAGTTTCTGGTGCTACATGACTTTGTGAGGAGCTTGAGAGGATGGAAGTAGGGGCACAGCATGCTGCGCCCCTACCCCACATGATCACATCGCCGCCCCTTCGCCGCCGATTCTATCCCGCGAAGCAATAGGCGCAGCCCTTCTCCTGCGCCCGAGCCACCGCGAGGACTCCGGACGGCACGACCTGCACGCCGGGGAGCAACCCCGCGACCCACTCCGCTTTCACCGCAGCCGCGTCCATCCCCATCTTTTGCGCCACCATTGCGCTGTAGACGGTCAGCGCGACGTTGCAGCACCCGACCTGGACGCCACTCGCCAGCAACGCCTTGATTCCGGTGCCCGGCAGCGGGAGCGGCATCACGTCGGCAAAGATGTTGCGTGTCGCCGGCGCCTCACCCTCCTTGATGCTGAACGCTTCGCCGAGTTTGTACTTCGCCCACACCGCATCCTGCATTGCAATGGGAATCGCCGAGTGACGGAGCACGAGCACCGCCGAATTGTCGGCGTCCTTCGTGGCGTAATTCTCGTTGTTGCCGTTGAGCCAGACGCGGGGCCAGATCACCGGCATCCCGCTGTTCGGTTCCGGTGCGTCGAAGATCATCTTGTGCTTCCCGTTGATCCGGTTGAGCCAGGTCTCAAACGAGGGATCCGCGGCTCCCAGAATTGGATCGTGACGCGTCGGCTGCGCTTCCAGCCGAAGCGGCGTCAGCCCTGCGACTCCAGCGGCCGCCGTGGCGGCAAGACGACCAAGAAACCCACGCCTGTACATACAGCCTCCTCAGTGGTGTGACCGTGTTGGATACGCGACATCAGGTGGTGGATCACCGTTGGGCCAATCGTTTTCCTTGCCCCGATAGTCGGGCCGGGGGCGCGCGTTGACGTACGCGGCGACGTTGAACGCCTGGCTATCGCTGAGCGTGCCCGGTGCGTCGAACGGCATGTTGCGACTGATGAATTCTGCGGCGGTGCGGACGCGCGACATCCCCGCGCCGACATTGTAGGACTCCGGCCCCCACAGCGGCGGCGCGACCGCCGTCCCCTCACCCGCTGCGCCATGACATTTGGCGCACGCCGTCGCGAAGACACGCGCGCCGGCCGCCGTGTCGGCGGTGAACGCCGCCCATCGCTGCAGGCGCATGCTCGGGCTGGACGGCGGCGCGACCGTGACGCCGCGCGAAAGGAACGCCAGATACGCCACGATGTCCCGCATGTCCGGTCCCGCGGGATCGAGCGCCGTTCCATTCATGCTGCGGCGAAAACAATCGTTGACGCGATACTCGATCGTCTCGACCATCCCGCTGCGCGCGCGGTATTGTGGATAGCGCGCGAACACCCCCAGCCACGAGCCGGTCTCCCGCCTCCCCTCGTCGAGATGGCAGGTCGTGCACCGGAGTTTGTTGCCCACGTGACTCGGCAAGCTGTCGCGCGTCGCCACGAGCAGGGCGCGCCCCCGTCGCACCGCGTCGCCGTAGGGCCCGGTGGGGATGACCGAATCTGCCGCAGCCGTGGCTACCCCGCCGGACGAAGCGGGCCTGGAGCAGCCAGCAATGCAGGTGACGCATACGAGAACAGCCGACCAGCTGGGGGGCACGGGGCGAGATAATACCGGCATTTCCCGAGGCGGCAACCTTTAGGACGCTCCGCCTATCCAAACGGGCGTATCCTCCACCCCGGGAATGCTATGATCGCGCCGCTGCTCGCTTCGCTGCTGTTCGTCGTGCAAAGCCGTGCCCCGCTCGATTCGGCAACCGTGACGCGGGTTCTCAATCAGCTCAAGACCAGCGATTCCACCGTCTGCGCACTGGCCGGCGAAGCGCTGACCAACTACGGGGGGTTCTGGCGTCACGCCTTTGCCGATCCCGGCATGCCGATGCCGCAGCCGATGCCGACTCCCATGCCGATGCCGGGCGGCGGTGGCGGTGGCTTTCATGTCAACATGCACGGGAACTCCCGCGACATTGACCCCGCCGTGCTGCGCGCGTTCCGCGCGTTCATTCGCGACGACAACCGCTGCGTGCGCAACATTGCCGCGCGCGTGTTGGGAAACCATGGCGGCTCGGAGAGCTACAGTCTCTTCACCGGCATGCTGAAGGATGCGCGCGCCGACTTCCGCGAAACGGGCGCGCTGGGACTCGGCGAGCTCGAGGATTCGCGCGCCATCAATCCGCTGGTCGATGCGTTGGCCGACGATAACAGTCCGGTCGTGCGGATGACCGCGGCGTGGGCACTCGGCGAGATCGAAGAAAAGACGGCGATCGATCCATTGGCCCGCGCACTCGGTGATCGTGCGCCGGAGGTACGGCGCACGGCCGCCTGGGCATTGGGCGAAATCGAGGACAAAAGTGCCGTTCGGCCGCTCAGTACGGCGCTCAACGACGCCGTCCTCGAGGTGCGTCTCGTCGCCGTGTGGGCGCTGGGCGAGATCGAAGACGCATCAGCGGTGCCGCTGCTCGCCACCGCGACCAAGGACCGCGATCCGCGCGTGCGCCAGCAGGCGGCCTGGGCGTTGGGCGAAATCGAAAGCGCGCAAGGCATCGGCGCGCTCGAGACCCTGATGCGCGATCCGGTGGCCGATGTGCGCAAGACGGCGATCTGGGCGTTGGGTGAAATCGAGGACGGCGGCGCCGTCCCGGCGCTTGCCGTCGCGCTGAAAGACAACGACCCGGACGTGCGGGTCCTGACGGCGTGGGCCCTGGGCGAAATAGAAGATGAGCAGGCCGTCGAGCCGCTGGTCGGCGCCTTGAAGGACAGCGATGAGGAGGTCCGCGCCACCGCGGCCTGGGCGCTCGGCGAAATCGAAAGCCCCCGCGCGCGCGACGGACTGACGGCAGCACAACGGGACGAAGTCGGCTCGGTACGCCACGCGGCGACCTGGGCGCTGCGGCAGCTCGACGACAACGACGACGACCACGACGTGCGCGTGCGCGTGCGGCCGCGCGTGAAGGTCAAGCCTTGACCCGACCTCGCTCGACCACCTGAAAGTAGTCGCGCAACTCCTCGGCCACCCGCGTGTCGTCCCAGCCGAGGAGTTGCTGCATGCGGGCGGTGACCTTGGGAGCCACTGCCTTGGCATGGTCGGGCGTTTCATAGAATAGGTGCAGCCGGCGGATCAAGACGTCCTGCACCCTGATCGCCAGCTCTCGCTCGACCGCGTAGGTGATCTCGGCCCAAATCTCCGGACGGCCCGCGACGATCGGCGTGCCGAGCGGGCGATCGCGATCGACGAGATTGAGCACTGCGGCCGCCTCGCTGCCGTAATTCGCGACGAGATGACGGGCCGTGGCCTCCGTGGTGCCGCGCGCGCGCGCCGCCTCCACGAGCACCTCGAGCTCGGCGGCCTCTCCGCCGGGCAACGGCTGTCGATCCGTCGGAGCGCGGGGGGCGAGCGGACGGCCATCGAGCTCGTGCAGCCGCCGGGCGACACGATCCACGACATCGCGCGCCATCACGCGATACGTCGTCAGCTTGCCACCCACGATCGAAATCAGACCCTGCGGGCTCTCGAGCACGCGATGCTCGCGCGTGACCTGCGATGGACTCCCGTGATCCTGGCGGAGCAAAGGACGGAGGCCCACCCAGGCCGACACCACATCGTTCGAGCCGAGGTGCGCATCGGGGAACGCCGCGTTGGCGGAACGCAGGAGGTATGTCACGTCGGCGGCCGTCACGCGCAGGGCGTCGGGAGAGGAGTCCGCGTCGGTGTCCGTCGTGCCCACATACGCGAGGTCTCCCCACGGCAAGACGAACATCACGCGGCCGTCGATCTGCGACAGCAGCGTGACGGCGTGCTCGTTCGCCAGGCGCTTGCGCGGCACCGTGACATGCGCGCCCTTGGTGAGCCGCATGATCGGCTCCGCCTGCGGGTCGTCGAGCCGGCGGAGATTGTCCGACCACGGGCCCGTGGCGTTGACGACGACGTTCGCACGAATCGTCGCGGTCTCGCCGGTCAGCACGTCGCGGACCATGGCGCCGCGGACGCGCCCGTCGGGCTTCAGCAGCGCCGTCGTCTCGACGTAGTTCGCCGCCAGCGCCCCGGCCCGCATCGCACTGCGCACCGTGGCAATCACCAGCCGCGCATCATCCGCCTGCGCGTCGTAGTAGAGCGCGGCGCCGATCAGCCCGCGCTCGCGCAGCCCCGGCTCGACGCGCCGCACTTTCTTCGCGCGCAGCCAGCGGTGCCAGCGCACGTTGCGGAATGAAGACAGCAGATCGTACAGCCACATGCCGGCGCGCAACTTCCACGCGGGAATGCGGCCGCCGCGATAGACGGGAAAGAGAAACGCGAGCGGCCGCACCAGGTGCGGGGCGATCGTGAGCAGCACCCGCCGTTCGTGGCTTGCCTCAAAGACCAGACGAAACGCGCCCTGTTCGAGGTAGCGGATGCCGCCGTGAATCAGGCGCGAGGAGTGAGACGAGGTGCCCGCGCCGAAGTCGGACTTGTCCACCAGCCCGGTGCGGAAGCCGCGCAACGCGGCGTCGCGCGCGATCCCCGCCCCCGTAATGCCGCCGCCGATCACGAGCACGTCCACGGATGTCTCGACCATGGACGCCAGGGCTGCGGCTCGCGTTTGCTCCAACTCCCCTCCACTTGGGGCTGGTGGTAGGTTTCGGACCTCACCCCCTCGAGCGAATCTCAAGGATTCGTTCCCCCCCTCTCCACGTTGTGGAGAGGGGGACGGGGGGTGAGGCCAAGGGAGGAGCAATCTAATGCCCGGTCTCAACGGACGGCGCGTGGCGGTGGTCGCCGGCGTCCGGACGCCCTTCACCAAAGCCGGCACGTCGCTCAAGGACGCGCGGGCCGTGGATCTCGCGCGTTATGCCGCCCGCGAGCTGCTCGAGCGTACCAATCTGGACGGGACCGAGGTCGACGAAGTCATCTTCGGCCAGGTCGTGCCCTCGGCGCTGGTGCCCAATGTCGGCCGCGAAGTGAGCCTGCTGCCCCAGCTCCCCAAGGAAATCCCCGCCTACTCACTGAACCGCGCCTGTGCGTCCGCGAATCAGGCGATTACGGCCGGGCAGGATCAGATCGCCCTCGGCAACGCCAACGTCATCATCGCGGGTGGCGCCGAGGCGCTGTCGGACATCCCCATTCTCGCCTCGCGCCGGCTCGCCGACATCCTGGTGGAAGCGAGCAAAGCGAAATCGCTTGTGGCCCGCCTGAAGACCTTCGCGAAGATCCGCCCGCGCGATCTCGTCCCGGTCGCGCCTGCGATCGCCGAGCCATCGACCGGT
>WNGB01008066.1_pt1 | contig 15051 bp, 7 predicted proteins | sample 5400681 | NCBI WGS metagenome assembly WNGB01 (sample SAMN13153367, study PRJNA577476) | soil metagenome | isolation source: 115 cm soil or saprolite under grassland replicate 2 | place: USA:California | collected 2016-06-15
CCCATCCCAGCCCACAGAGACCAGCGAACCCGGCGCCACCCGGGACACCAGCATGCCCACCGGTCGAAACACCACACAACCCATCGACTACTAGCGATACGTGGCGATCTCACCTCCGCTATCCGCGGATCCGGGTCAGAGGCGGACAAGTAGCTGGTCTCGGCGAAGTGCCCGAAGATGTTCGGCCGCCCGGCGTGCGGCGCTGCCGCCCCGGACGAGAAGACCGGCCTCGATGTTGTTTCCGATGCCCGATGTCGTGAGGTTGGCGCTGCTGACGAACAGGGTCCTCTCGTCGGCGACGGCCAGCTTGGCGTGCATTTTCGCGCCGTGTGGGCGGCGGTTGATCGCCCAGGTCCACAGTTGCACCCCTGCCAGGCCAGCGAAGGCGACGGCCGGTTGGTCGCCTTGCAGTGCGCTGCCGGCGCCGCGCAGGGTCTCCACCACGATCCATACGTTCGTGCCACGATCGACTGCTGCCTGCAGCGCCATGAGCAGGGGCGGGTAGGGCCTGGCCGAGTAGGTGGTGAGGATCAACTCCGTCTCGGCCTCGTTCACCAGGTCCGCCAGGACTTGGGCGGTGGCGCGGACCGGCACGTCGAACGCTACCGGTCCGGTCCAGGCGAGTTCGGTCTGCACTCGCACGGCCCGGTGGTCGTAGCCGGCGGCGACGCCGAGCAGGTAGGCGGTCGCGTACTGCGGCGGCACCGATTCGTCGGTCATCGCGGCGACGATGCGATCAACGGCGTCGGCGACGATGGGCGGGCCGCCGCCAGCGCGCAGCGCGGGTGGTGGCAGGCCGGCCGTGATGCCGGCAGCCAACTGGCGCAGTCGTTCGGCGCCGGCATCCGCCACGGCCGTCAGGACTGCTGGTTCGAATGACCGCCCCACCGGCTACCAGTCCGCGACGAGGGCGAGCTTCGGGTCGTCGAGGGGCACGACGAAGCGCCGGTCGAGGAACCGGTTGCCGCGCTCGCACGTGGTCTCCGAAACGAACAGGCACACGTGGCAGGCCGCGCCGTGCAGGAAGTCGGCGGGTTCCTGGGGCAGCCGTTCGGCGCACAGCGGATCGGACGAGCAGCGGCGTGCGTCGGTGAGGGCGCGCCGGACGATCCGGCGCAGGGTGTCCGGCTCGGCCAAGGACACCAGCCCGCCCAGCGTCCCCTCCGCGTCGGGGACGGCCGTGTAGATCAGGATGCCCGCGCGCGGGTCACCGACGCCGCCCGCATATACCCGCTCCGACAAGCTGGCCGAACTGTATCCGCACTCCAACGCGATGGTCCGGATGAGCAGGTGCGACAGCGTGTGCAGAGCGATGTACCGGGGGCCGGGCCAGCCGGCCAGCGGGTCGAAATCGCCGGGCCGGCGATCGGAGTACCGGTTGGTCCGGAACCGCTTATACGCCTCACGGTGCGCGAGCATCGCCTCGCATTCCCGGACCTCGGCCTCCCACGCCGCGATCGTCGGCTCGTCGAGGCGCAGGAAGATGCCCTCACCCCGGACCTCACTCGCCGGCACCCAGGTAGGGACGCTGCGGGCCAGCGACGCGCGGGTCACCAGGTCCGGGTCGTCCGGGTCGGGGGCGTCGAGCCGGGTGAAGCCGACGAGCGCGCGGACCTCGCGCAGCCGCTCCACCTGGATCACATCGGAGAACAGGCCGGCCAACTCAGCCGGGACGCCGCCGGGATCACGCCGGATGGTGAAGTCGATGGTGGCTTCCGGCTCCTCGTCGGCAGTGAAGATGCGCCACTCCGGGGTACGCAGATCCGGGTAGCCGCCCGGCGCGACCGGAGCAGCGGCGGACGTGCGGCGGCGTTGGATCGCCGCCCACAGGTCGTCATCGGTCCACCGGCTGAACGCGCCGAACGTGGGGATGGTCCGCAGCGTCGTGAGGACCAACGGGTCGTGCACGGTGCTCAAGGTCGCCCAGTGCCGCTCAACCTCTTCCTCGAGGCGGCCGGCCGACGGCTTCGGCACCGCGAGCGCCGACAGCGTCTGCGGAAACCACTGGTTCGACGCGCCGAGCACCAGCATGTGCGGCTGCTCCTCACAGCCGTTCACAGCGAACGTCTGCAGGTGCGGATGCCGGCCCCGACACCTCGGCAACTGGTCCCGGCCGCGTTGCCCGAGCGCCTGGCTGATGTTGCGGCGCTGCCGGCAGCTCGCACATTCGATCTGCACATTGGCGCCCAAGTTGCCACCGAAGTCGCGCATCAGCAGCCGCGGGCTCTCCGCGTCCGGACAGGTGTCGCCGCGGTGCACGAAATGCCGGTACGGGAAATCGTCGAGATGCCCGCCGATGCAGGCGAGCAGGAACCGCGCCGGCACCGCCAGCGGCCGGTTGCGGCGGGTCGGACAGCGGCTGTGGAAAAAGCGGGCCTGGTCGGGCCGGCGCGGCTTGTCGTTGACGAAACCCCAGACGCTCGGATGGTACGGGCCCAGCTCGTCGCAGGCCGTGCAGCGCAGCCACTGCGGGAACGGGATGACCGGGACGCCGATGCGGGCCGCCGGCCCGTTCGGGTCGTCGTCGGTCCCCGCCATCCAGGGCGCCGGCCGCAGCTCGGCTACGGTCGGGCCGAGCATGGCCTGCGCCGCAGCGAGCAACCGAGGCTCGACCAGCCGCTCATAGTCGTGTTCGTAGCGCCACTCGTCGAGCCCGCGCACCAGCACGGCGAAGTTCGGCAGGTCGATCACCGCGCCCACACCGCCGGTGAACATGAGGTGACTGGGGCGTACCGCGCCAACCCGCCGGCGGTGCATGGCCGGTCTGGTCATCGCGCCGCCCCGCCCGTCGGCGCGTCAGCCGGGTCGCCGAGTTCATCACCGGCATCCTCGTCCGCCTCGCCGGCTTCCTCAGCGCCGTCTCGGGGCGCGAACGTCCACGGCGGCGCGCCGACCAGCGACTCGCTAAGGTCCCCGCCCGATACCAGCAGGTTGATCTCGTTCTCGGTCTCGCGCATGGACCGGGACACCGTCAACTCGCCCCACGGGCCGTCGCCCGCAGCGTCCAGCAGAGCCACAAGCGTGCGCTGCGCCTCCCGCCCCACGGTGTACCCAAGCGGGTACTCGCCGCCCCGTCGAGCCACCCATTCGTCGCGCAACGTCGCGAGCCGCTCGGCCAAGTAATCGCGGGCGCGTTCGGCGCCGGCCAACTCCGCCCGGCGCAGCAGCCGCGCGGTGATCTCCCTTACGAGCGGCCCGTCGAGGTCCACGGCGCTGGCGCCGGCGTTGACCGAGTACGCGTCGTCCGCGTGCCGGACCGCCGCCACGAGCAGCGCGGCAGTACCCCGGTCCAGGGAACGCCGCGCGTACGGCGTGACCGACAGCGCCTCGACCTGGCGGTAGAACGTCGCGTGGTAGTGCTCGAAGTCCTCGAAGTGGGCGAGATCCCGGGGCCGGGACCAGTTGTACAGCGTCACCACCAGCCCCGGGCGTGCTTGATCCCGGCCGACCCGCGACGACGCCTGGATGTACTCGGCAGTGTTCTTCGGTTGGCCGGTGACCACCATCAGGCCGAAGCGCGCCACGTCCACACCGACCTGGAGCATCGAGGTGGCCAGGACGACGTCGACCGGTAGTTCTCCGACGTGTTGTGGCAGCACAGGCTCGCGTTTCTCGGCGCGGGCCGCGCGCAGTTCGGCGCCGACCGCCTGCCGGCGAACCGACGTGTCCAGTTCTTCGTCGAAGCCGTACTCCAGCCGCTTGAGCACCTCGGCGATGTCGGCCGAGGAGATCCGGGAGGTCAGCTCGCTGACGTTGAGCAGGCCGGTGCGGCTGTGGATCCGGTTGGCGATGCCGCGCCGCTGCCCGTTGCGGCGCACCCGGTTGGTGACGTCGTCGTCGAGGTACCGGCGCATGCCGGCCAGCTCGCGGGTGGCGTTGAAGTACCCGACGACGGTCATGTACGGGTCAGCGGGCTTGCCGTACCGGTCTAATAGCGTCTGCCCGGCCAGCAGCAGGATCTCGGCGAGGCGGATCTCGGCTGCCTTCAGCCGCACCCCGTGCGCGCATAGGCCCAAGTACCGCCGGCCCGGCGTCGCGGGTGTGACCGGCACCTGCCGAGAGAAGAAGGTGTCGGCGACGTCGAGCACCTGCGGCGGGAAGACCGACAGCCGGCGACCGTACAACTGGAGCACCTGGGCGTCAGCCCGCTTCGTCGTCGCGGTCGACGCGACGATCACCGGCCCGGCCAGCACGCTGCCACCCTCACCGATCGGCACCGACCAGGTGCAGAGCTCGTCGACCGCCCCCTCGAACAGGCCAACGGTGGTGCCGAGCGCACCCGAGATGAGGTGCAGCTCGTCCTGGATGATGAGGTCCGGTGGACGCAGCCGGACGACAGGCTGACTGGTCACGGCCGGCAGCCGGTCCGTGCGGTTGTGCCGGTCCCGGCAATCCGTCCTCGCGTCAAGGTCGGGATGGCGGTAGCCGTGGCGCGGACAGCGCAGCCGCACCCGGCCGAAGAGCATGCCGGCGAAGCCGAACCACGGTAGCTGCGCCAACTTGTCGACGGTCGCCACGACCAGGCTTGGCGTGTACCGGTACAGCTCCTCGTCCACGGTGAGGACCGGCAGCCCCTCGTCGGGCGCCATCCGCTGCGAGAACGGGCAGGCGAGCGCGCCTTCGCCGCGCGGACAGTACAGCCGCACCCGCCGTTCGGCGTCGTTGTCGTGCAGATCCCGGATCGCGTTCAGCCGTTCGCCGCACCACGGGCAGGCCAGCGTCTGCAACACGTTCACCCGCCGTCCCGAGCCGGCGCTGCGCGCATCGGCGATCTGGCGCGCCGCCTCGGTGTACCAGTTGGGCGCCACCAGACCGCCGACCCACAGCCCGATCCGGAACGGCACACTTCCCCACCGCCCGTCCGGCGCCTCACGGCGCAGCACCTCGGCAGCGCACACGAGCGCCGCCGCCCGCTGGAACTGCTGCGCGGTGAGCAGACGCAACGTGTACCGCATGAGCACGGCTACCCCGTCGCCGCCGTCGCGGGCCTGCGCGCCGGAGCCGACCACGCCCTGCAGCCTGCGGATGGCGAACGTGTAGGCGGCCAGCCCAAGGTATGCCTCGGTCTTGCCGCCACCGGTTGGAAAGAACAGCAGATCAACCAGAGCGCCACCGCCGCCGGTCCGCCGCTCGGGATGCGCCGGGTCGGTCAGCGCGGGCAGGTTCAGCAGGATGAACGCGAGCTGGAACGGTCGCCAGGAGGCGGCGGGTGCACCCTGGGCCGCCACCCGATCCTCGGCCTCGGGATAGCCCAGGCCCTCGGCCTCCCGTAGCGCCGCGATCGCGGTGTGCCGCCGCTGCAACGCCATCGCGCGGTTGGCGAACCGGAACGCATCCAGCGCCTGGGCGTCGGCCCGTAGGAGCATGATTCCGGTGCCGATCCGATCGGCGACGCCTCTGGCTCGGTACAGCGCCTGATGCGCGGCATTGTGCAGTGCCTCGGGCAGCGATGGCACCTCCGCCTCACGCTCGGACAGCCACGCAGCGTGGCCGTCCGCGAGCGGGGCAAGGGCCCCTGCAAGCTCGTCCGGCGGCAACGCGGCAAGCGCGTCCATGGACAGTTCCACGCCGGCCAGGTGCGGCGAGTCGTCAATGGGCGGTGCGATGGTCGCCGGTACGTCGAAGGTCGGCAGCCAGGTCGTGACCAGCCGCCACGCCCGCCGGACCCGGTCCCGCACGTCCGCGTGGACAGCCACGTTGCGGCCGTTGGCGTACGACAGATGGTTTCGGTACAGCAGGCGCAGGTGCTGCTCCTCCTGGTCCACCCCATGCTGCTCCACATCCGCGAGCGGATCGTCGACGGGCAGGAAGACCTCCGCCGCCCCGTCGAGCGCGGTGACCTGAAGGCGCGGCTGGAACAGCCACGCGCCGTCGGCGTTGGCAGACGGTTCGAGCTGGGCGTTGATCAGCGTCAGCTCCACGATCCGCTCGCGACGGCCGTCGTCGGTGGGATGCTCCCGTACCTCGACCGTGAGGAAAACACCGACCTCGGTGTCGATGGGTATGTCTGCGCTGCCCGTGGCGTCGTTCGGGTCGGTGGGTCCGGGGTTGGTCAGCAAGAGTCGTTGCGACGGGCCAGCATCGAGGCGTACGTCAATCTGGTGCTCAACCGGATGCCGCTGCCACACCGCCCGCTGGGTGTCATCGTCGCCGACCTCCGCGACCACTTTGACGTAGTGCCCCCATGCTGCGGTCACCGCGACCGCGTCGACCTCATTCGGTACCGCGAAAGCCAGCCCCATCGACGATGCCCAGATGCGGCCGGCGTTCTGCACGCTGAACCGTTCCGGCAGCTCACCGTCGTCGCCGTCGGCGTCCCCTCCGAGCGTCGTGTCGGGAACCTCGTCGGCGGCTTCGATGGTCGAGCGTGGGGTGTACTTCGGGCCGAGCATCCCGACGAGGTACCGGTCGCGTGGGCCGCGCGCGTGGGGCGGGAACTGCTCGGTCGGCCCGTCCCACGGGCCGAGGAGATCCCGTTCCACGTAGCCGCCGAGCTCGTCGCGGATCTCGTGGGAGGTGGCGTCCGCGAACTGCTGCGGTACGTCGAGGACCGGGCTGTGATCAGGCATCGAACAGCCCCTCCTGGGCGGACCTCCGTCTTGCCTTTGTCTTGTCGTGCAAACCGGCGGCCACCTCGATCTCATAACGTTCGTGGTTGAGTTCCAGCAACCGGTCGAGGATCTCCTGGCGGGCCACGGGGCCGACCGTGAATCTGGTGCCCTGTCGGGTGTCATGGAAGCCGTGGTCAAGGGCAAAGTCGGTCCAGCCGTATGCGCGCATGACGGCCTCGTCGATGGCGACGTGGATGCGGCGGAGCTCGGCGATGTCGGCATCCTTGCAGCCGGGATCGTGGACCAGGTTGTAGGTGGCTGTCAGCCCCGCGTTGCGGGCAAGCATGACGTTTTCCCGGCGGTATGTATCGAGACGCGCGCCGAGCGTGCGCATCTCGTCGGTCGGTTTGGGCCGTGCGAATGTCTCGAATACGTCCGTCGGCGTGTAGCGAATACGTGTTTCGAGCGTTGATGAGCGATCGATTGCCCACCAGTAGTGCGTAGCGCTACTCAGCAATGCCAGCATCGCCGGGTCATCGCTCGCAAAGATGGCCAAGCCATGCGAAAAGACCTGCCCTGTCGCCGCAAACATTGGCATTACCGCCTTGCTATGTTTCGTGATAACCACGACCCGGCTAAACCGGGCGACGGCACTTGTCATCGCGGGCCTCTTGTCGCCATACTGCCAATACCGGTCAGGAAGCGGCCTACGTAGGACATACGCCCCATTGGGCCGCCGACGTTGCCGCTCCGGTCGGACCTCTCGATCCACGATATCGAATACTTTCTCGTACGCTTTGGCCCGATCGATTGGCCAGTCGTGGAAATTGATCGCCCAGCGGCTCGCCGAGCCGTCCGGCCGCGTGTTGACATCTTCGCCGGATAGAAACGGGAAGAGCACCTCTCTATTGCGGGCTTCCTCTCGAATAAGTCCGAACGCCGTGGGTGGAGAGAGAACGAATCCCATTCCAGTCAACTTACAGCCCTCGAACGCAAGGTTGGCGTTCGCTGCCAGCCGACACGGGCCCTTATCAGATGAACCAGAATCAAGCGATGTGGTGATGCCGTCTACCCGGTGGCCATCCAACTTCCGTGAAGCCTGGTCCTTGAGTGGAAGCCTGCTAACCCACACGGCGCAGTAATGAAGCGCAGCCGACTTCGATGGCCAAGGCTTGCTTTTTACGGCCATGCGAAGTGTCCCTCCCCGTGTCACGATCTGATCGAGTGCCGCACGCCGTGTATCGCCCTGGGCGAGTGTGTTGGTCGCAACTATTCCAGCCTGGCCCGCACAGTTGAGGAGGTTGAATATCCTTAAAGCGAAGTAGCCGACAAGGTCGCATCTGTCAGCCGAAAAGCCGGCGAGAACCTGTCCGACGTATTTGAAGTAGGCGACGCCGTTAACACCGCTGATCTTCGTTCCGCCGAGGAATGGTGGATTTCCAACTATCGCGTCGAAGCCACCACGTTCGAAGACCTCGGGGAAGACGAGCGGCCAGTGGAGGGGCCGGCGCGGGCCAGCGCCCGCCGGCAGATCCGTCGCCAGCCACCGTCGTGCCTGTTCGATAGCGCTGTCGACGACTTCCGGCCGGCGGGCGGTCAGCCGGCGGCCCAGATCAGCCGCTGCCATCGCGTTGTCTCGCTGCGTGCGTTCACCGCGACCGGCGGCGGCGAGCGCCGCACCCGCGGTCAGGTCGGCCAGAAATCGTGCGCGCTCCGACTTCGCCGTGATTTCGGCCAGCTTCGCCCGCTTCCGGTCGACGTCTTCGGTGTTGTTGCCTGGCATGCCCGCCAAGTCACGGCGCTCCTCGGCGAGGTCTGCGACTAGGCGACGGGCACCTGCCGTGAATGACCAGTCGGCGTCCGGGTGCAGTGCCCGTCCCTTCTTCGGGTCGAGGTGCATGTACTCCAACTGCTCCACCGACGTGATGCCGAGCAGCGAGTCGCCGACGACAAGGCGGTCGTCGAGGAACGTGAACGGGCGCTCCGGATCCATGGAGACCAGCCATAGCGACAGCTTCGCCATCTCGACGGCCATCGCGTTGATGTCCGCGCCGTACAGGCAGTGCTCGATGATCTGGCGCCGCGCTTCGATGACCACCGGGTCGGCTTCGGTGTCGACCGGGGCGTCCTGGTCATAGGTGTTGTTCAGATGCAGCCACGCTCGCTCGTCGCCCTCGCGTGCCCACGCCTCGACCAGCTTTTCAGCCAGGTACCGGCAGGCAGACACCAGGAACGCACCCGACCCCATGGCGATGTCGGCGATCTTGAGATGGAGTATGCCTTCGCTGGAGATCGATCGCCAGGTGTTCTCGTCGGCCGTCTGGAGCGGGCCGGGCGCGTAGACGAGCGGCTCCAACGCACCCTTGACGACCTCTTCGGCGAGGCGGCGGGGTGTGTAGTGCGTGCCGGTGTTCTTGCGTAGCCGGGACTCGGTGACGTACAGCGCGTCCTGGCCGATGACCACGGGCAGCCCGCGCAGGTCGGTGCGGATGATGCCGACATACGGCAGCAGCCGTTGTGCCAGCGCGGCGTCGCCGCCGGTTGCGGCGAGCAGCCGGCGTAGCGCCTCGGCCCGGTCACCGTTGGCCAGCGGCGCCAGTCGCTTGGCGAGAGCCCGTGGTGTGCCGATCCTGGAGTCCTTGTACGCCTCGGCCAACCGCACGGCGAGCGCGTCAATCGAACCGGCCGCCGCAAGGTGCTCCTCCAGTACGCTAAGCGGGACTTCCTCCTCCAGCCCGGCCTTGCCGATCAAGCCGACCACCGTCTCGGACGCGCGGCGCCCCTCGAAGGACAGCAGGCCCTCGTAGACGTACCCGATCTCCTCAACACCGAGCGCCCGGAACGACAGGCGACGCCGCTCACGGCCGATCTCGACGTACTGCACCGCCCGGAGCATGTGCATGACGGTCCGGTCATCTACCCGAATCCCGGCCAGCCAGGGGAACTCGGCCGGGTCGAAGATCGAGCCGTCATAAGCCGGCAGCCGCAGGCGCGGATGTACGACTCCGGTGTGGACAGTGCCGAACAGGGCAAGCAGGCGCATCCATCCGGCGTTGCTGTGCTCCAGGTCGTCCTCGCTGCCCTCGCGGGCCTGCCGCTCCAACTCCTCACACAGCCGGCCGGCGGAGTATGCCTGCACGTACAGGTCGTTGTCAGCCGGCAGCAGTCCGCGTTCCTCGGCGAACAGCAGGAACACCACCCGCATCATGACGGCGACTGCGCCGCGGTAGACATCGTGCGCGGGGATGTCGCCAAGCCCGTCGAGGTTACGTTCGCGGGCTCGGGCGTCGTGGCGGCCGAACGCCTCGACCAGCAACTCGACCGCGCGCCGTACCTGGGTGCCGAGGGCCTCGGTGACCTCCTCGCCGGTCTCCAGGCTGCGGCGCAGTAGCGGTACCAGCGTCTCCTCGTCGGGTACCGCGAAAAACCGCCGCCGGCACAACAGTGACTTGAACGCGCGGACCACGTCCCGGTCGGCCTGCTCGGGCCAGGTCATCGCATCGAAGGTCGCGGTGCTGGTCACGCCGCCGCGCGGCGCCCAGACCAGTGTCCACCAGCGGCCGTCGGTGACCAGGCCCAGCTCGACGCCGTGCGCCCGGCACAGCCGTGCCACCCGGTCGACGGGTGTGGCGGCCCACGCGTCGCCCCGGATCCGGCCGGTCGGCGTCACGCCGGGCGGGCAGACCAGGCCGAGTAGCCGGCAGGTGTCGGGCTTGACCGGCTCGCCCGGCTCGACCAGCGCGAATGACGGCACCAGTTCGGTGTCGTACTCCTCGATCTTGATGGCCAGGCGGGCGAGGTCGCCGACGTCGGTCTCGTATGCGCCGTCCCAGCCGAGCAGCCCGGAAAGCACGTGGTCGATCCACGGCTGGTTGGCATCCGGGTCGGTGCGCCACAAGACGTGAGCGAATCGCAGCCGGTCCCGGTCATCCCTGTCCAAGGCGTCGAGTGTGGGCCAGACCCGGAGTAGCACCGGCAAGGTGAGAAACGGTCCGCTGACTTCCACCATCGCCAGCCAGTTCAGGTGCTGCTGGCGTCCGTCGGGAGCGGGTCGCGCTGATCGGCGGATCGGCCGCTGCGCGGTGGTGACGCTCATCGCTCCGCCTCCGAGCGGGGTACGACGCAGATGACCGCGACCGGGAAGAGATGCTCGGTCCGGTCGGCGTACCGGGCCTCGATGCGCGCGACCTGGCGTTGGCGTTCGGCGTCAAGATTGTCCAGCCTGGCCTGCCACGATCTGCGGTCGCTGCGCGCCTGGGCCAACTCCCGGGCGTCCTTGAGCAGGTCCAAGAGGTCTTCTTCGTGCTCGTCCGCGAGACGTTCGCGGAGTGTGGCGGCGAACCGGTCCAGGTTGGCGGTCACCCGACGCCGCTCGTCGTCGTGCCGCTTGTCCAGCCGGTTGCCCAGGCTTGCCTGCCGATCCTTAGTCCGCCAGTCCAGCGCGGACACCAGACCGTCGCGTAATCGCGGCCAGGCGTCGACAAACCGGTCCCGCAGGCGGTCGCTGGCCGGCGTACCGTTTGCGAGCGCGTCGCGCAGGATCGCGTCGAGCGTCGTCAGGTTCTCCAGTCGGGCGAACCGGCCACCTCCGCGCACCCAGCCACCGGCATGCAGCACCTCCTCGTGCAGCCGCAGGCCGTCCGCGCCGACAAGCACATACCGGGCGTACGCCGCGATCAGCGGCCCCTCGACCAGAGCCGGATGATCGCTGATCACGGCCGTTACGCGATGCAGCCCCGGGTCCGCGCTCCAGACCGCGGCACGCAGCAGCCGCGTCGACATGGCTACCAGCGGATGCCCAAGGTGGGAGAGCACCACATCGTCACGCCCCCGCGCCGCTTCCGCATCGAACGTGATCGGCCGCTGCTCGCCGGTCAGCCTGTCAATGAGCCCGTCGGCGGTGCGGCTCCACGCCCCGGTCAGCGGCGGCACCTCGTAGAAGCCCTCGGCCAGGCGACGCTGATCGAGGTACGGCCGCAACGGCTGCTGCCGGGCCAGATCGAGCGCCGTCGACACCACCCGGTACACGTTCGCCGGTGTGAGGTTGAGGTTGTCCACTGTCGCGTCGATGGCCGCGTGCAGGCGTACCACCTGCTCCTTGACGTTGCGTTCGGCGGCGACCGAGCCGCGCTCGCCGCGCCGCCTGACCGCCTTCGGCGCCGCCGCACCCACGTTGAACCGGGCGTCCAGGCGGCCGAGCATCCGGTTCTGCACCGCCTCGGCCAAGACCGCGTTGACGCTGCCGAGGTCGGCCTCCATCTCGGCGACCTTCTTCGCCACCCTGGAGAGGAACTCCAGGTCCGCCTCGTACGAGTCGACGGCCCGTTCCCAGCCCAGCCCGACGAAGTGGAAAACCTGCGGCGTCTCGCGCTGGCCGTACCGGTCGATACGGCCGATGCGTTGCTCCAGCTTGTTGGGGTTGAACGGGATGTCGTAGTTGACCAGCCGGTGGCAGTGGTTTTGCAGGTCGATGCCCTCGCTCGCGGCGTCGGTGGCGAGCAGGATCCGCACCGGGTGCTCGGTCGGGTCGGCTTGGAACGCCAGTCGAAGCAACTCGCGTTGCTCGCTGTCCATCCCACCATAAAGCAACACCAGCCGGTCCTCACCCAGCCCATGCTGGCGCAGGATCCGCTCCAGCCACAGTTGCGTGTCCCGGTACTCGGTGAAAACGACGACCCGCTCGTTCGTCCAGTGCCCGCCTGGACGGCAGATGGCGTCGAGGAACGTCAGCAACTCCCGCGCCTTGGCGTCGGGACGGTCCTGATGCGACCGGGCCCAATTGTCCATCTGGCGCAGCAGCGCCAGCTCGTCCTCGTTGGGCCCCGGCTGGAGCAGGCTGGACGTATCGAGCGCGCCGTCCTCGGCCTCGCCGAGCTGTTCGTCGTCGAGCGTGGCGGCCTCGTCGAAGAACTCGTCGTACCACTCGTCCTCGTCGAAACGGGACGGTGCGGCGAGGTGGCCGCGGGAGCGCAGGGTCTCCGAGTACACCTCGACGGTGTGCGCGAACGCGGCCGGTGACGAGAAGAGCCGCTTCTTGAGCAGCAGGGTCACCAGATCGGCGGCGCGTTGACCGCGCTGAGCCTTCAGGCGTCGCCGACGCAGCGCGGCGAACTGGGTGAGCAGGCCATGGGCGTCCCGCTCGTCCGCCGGATACTCCACCGACAGCGCCCGCGACTCCCGTTCCGGGAACCGCCTCGTGCCATCGGCGTTGACGATGTCGCGTTTCAGACGGCGTACCACCGTCTCCCGCAGCGCCACATCGTCGGGCGGCACACCGCGGGCGAACCGCCGCGGATCGATGATCTCCAGCAGCGCCGTATAGGAACTCTGGTAGCCATTGTGCGGCGTGGCCGACAGGAACAGCCGGTGCTCGAAGTGCGGCGCCAGCCGGCGCATGAGCTTCGTCTGCTGCGAGTCGACCGCGTACTCCTGCCGGGGCGCCGCCGGCGCGACATGATGTGCCTCGTCGAGGATGAGCAGGTCGAACGTCGGCTCGTCGGACGGGCCGTCGGGCGGCAACACTTCGTCGAGCAGGCGCTGCGCTTTCGGCCCGCGCAGCCAGGGCAGACTGACAATCGACAGCGGATAGGTGCGGAACGGGTTGGCCGACGCGCCATGCGTACGGCGCAGCGTGACGCATTGTTCGGAGTCGATGATCGTGAAGTCCAGACCGAACTTCTCCGCCATCTCGTCGCGCCACTTCATCGTCAGGCCGGCCGGACAGACGATCATGATTCGCCGGGCGCGGTGACGCAGCAGCAGCTCCAGCGCGACGAGCCCCGCCTCGATCGTCTTGCCCAGGCCCACGTCGTCGGCGAGGAGCAGGTTGACAGTCGGGGCGTCCACCGCCCGCGCCACCGGTTCGAGCTGGTAGTCCTCGATCGCCACACCCGAACGGAACGGCGCCTGGAGCATCGTCGTATCCGCGGAGGTCACCGCCGACCAACGGACCGCGTCGAGAAACGCCGCAAGGCGCTGTGGCGGGTCGAACCGGCCGTGTGCCAGCTCCGGCAGCGAACCCGCCGGCAGGACCCGCCGGCCCGGCTCGACCTCCCAGATCACGTCCAGGGTGTCGCCGTACCGGCCGTCCTCGACGCTCTGCAAAGTCAGTAAGGTGCTGGTGTCCGCCGGACTGGGTTCGATCTCGCTAACCACCCACCGCTGGCCGCGTACCTCGACAAGCGCGTTCACCGTCGGCGTCACCGTCTGCATGCGCTGGCCTCCGCTGCGTTGCCGGCTTTGGCCCCAGATCTTCGCACCTCGGACCGGTCAGACAGACCCTCCTCAATGGATTTGGATGATCGGCTAAACCACCTGATCCGGTCACCGACGAGGGCGCGACGATTGATGGCCACCGCATCGGCCGTGAAGCCCTATTGAGGCGTTACAGACCGATGAAGGCGGGGTGCGGGCAGAGGAGACGGTGCGTCAACCGTGTGCGCCGGTTGACGGGCCGTGGCGGGGCTTGACGGCCGGCCCACGGCGCGTGGCGGGTGGCTGGGCGCGCCAGAACGCCAGGACCGCGTCGAACACTGGTCGGGCCACGCGCGGGTCGGGCCCGATGAGGTTTCTGAGCGAGTCCGGCGGCCGGACACTGGTGACCGATCCGTCGGCGGAGGTCTGAACCTCCATCACGAGGTCGTGGCTGTCCCGGCCGTTGGCCCGAAGTTTCACCGCAAACGTGGTGGCGTTCAACGCGGAGATTGAGATCAGTTCCACGGAGTTCATTCGCGCTCCAGCCACCATTTCTCTACTGGTTTCCTGAACCTGGGTGAGCTTGTGGGCGACGAGTTGCCGGCAGTGGTCGTCCCAGGCGAACCCGTCGTGGCCCGCTGTCGTGAGCGACGCTGCCGCCGACGCGCCTGTCACTGTGCAGAAACGCCAGCAGCCCGGGACGCCCGCCACCGCAGTGCCCAGCCCTGCGGTGTGGCGGAGGCTTCACGACCGATGGAGCGGGCCCGTGCGACCGGCAGCGAACGTCGCGGCATCCGCCCACCGGGCCTCGACGCATGGTCTTGTTGTCGCCGGGTCACGGGAGGACGTACCGGCCGGCGTCCACCAGCACGGCTAGCGCGATCTTGCGATGCCGGCAGGTTTCGGTGGGACAGCGCAGATGGGTCTGCATCATCTTGTGCGCCTGGTCGACACTCGGGTGCTCAGGCTCCACCTCACAGTCCACCGCGCGGTCGGCCGCCGGCGTTGCGGTGGCTCGTCCGGCGTCTGCGACATCGGATGCAACAGCGTTGGACATCGTGTACCTCCTATACGAAAGGCTCGACCGCGCGACCAGGCGTCCCTGAATCTCGGGTCTGCGCGCAAGTCGCGGAATTGCTCCCCCGTCCGTCCGAGGGAAGCCGTCGACGTCTAGCCCCGTATTTCGCAGGTGGGGTTGAGTGGCCGCGCGTTATGGCCAGCGGGGTTGGGTGGGGTCGATGTGGAGGAGGCTCAGGAGTTGGGTTTGTAGCCATCCGGGTTTGGGGATGGTGGGTGGTTGGCTGTG
>WNGB01018073.1_pt1 | contig 15051 bp, 18 predicted proteins | sample 5400681 | NCBI WGS metagenome assembly WNGB01 (sample SAMN13153367, study PRJNA577476) | soil metagenome | isolation source: 115 cm soil or saprolite under grassland replicate 2 | place: USA:California | collected 2016-06-15
GCCAGGCGGGAAACGCGGCGTTCGCCGCCTCGATCGCGCGGCGCGTCTCCGCCGCGCCCATATTGGGCACGGTTCCGAGGATTTCGCCGGTGGCGGGGTTGTTGACGGGAATCGACTTGCCGCTGTCGGCGTCGGCCCATTTGCCGTCGATGTAGCACTGCTGGCGAAAGAGCGACGGGTCTTTCAGGTTGAGAGCGGCGATGCCGGAGATCTTGGGGTCGTTCATGGGACGCTCCGAGTGGAAACTGGAAGGCCGATACAGCCGGGAACGCGGAAATTCTACCGCAAACCGTGCGCTACTTCAGTATCCGGTATAAGTCGCTGTAGTCGTCGGTCCACAACCTCACGCGCGGCACCGCGTCGATCCGTTCCGCCGCTTCCTTCAGCAGCTTTCCTTCGAAGGCGGCGGGCGAGGCGGAAACGAGCATCCAGTCGGAACGGTACACCCCCGCGTCGTCGTCGTCGTCGCTTTCGACCTGGCGCACCTCGAGCGACAAATGGCGCGCCGCCTGCTGCACCACGGGAACCAGGTCGAGGTAGCGATTGGAGATGTGCACGGCGAGAATGCCGTCTGGCTTGAGATGGCGCAAGTAGGTTTTGAGGGCCTCCAGCGTGAGCAGATGCACGGGAATCGCGTCGCTCGAGAAGGCGTCGAGCGCGAGAACGTCGAAATTCTGGGCAGGCTCGCGCTCGAGCGACAGCCGCGCATCGCCCAGGGCCACCTCCACTTTCGCCGGGCTGTCCTTCAAAAAAGTGAATTCCGAACGGGCGAGCTCGACCACGTCGGGGTTGATGTCGTAGAAGCGGAAGACGTCGCCCGTTCTGCCGAAGGCCGCGAGCGTCCCCGCGCCCAGGCCCACCACACCCACCCGCAAGGGACCGTGCACGCCCGCGTCGAGGAGAGCGAGCCCGATGCCGGACTCGCGTCCGTAGTAGCTCGTCGGCCAGTCGCGCCGGTCGGCTTCCAGGAACTGCTTGCCGTGGACGATGGTGCCGTGCGAGAGCGCCCGCATGGCTTCCGGCCCCTCGCCCGAATCGCGCACGTTGAGCACGCCGTAGAAGTTGCGGGATGTGACCCGGGTATCGGTGGAATTCTCCGCGTAGGTCCTGTATAAGGCGACGGCGAGCGCGACCGTCAGCGCGAGGAACACGATCCGGGCGGCGATTCTGAAGCGTCCGTGGACCAGGCTCGACCGGTCGCGCAGCAGCGCGACCGTCACGAGCAAAGACAGCGCGAGCATGCCGATCGGCAGCTCGTAGAGGTCCGCAAAGACGTTGGGCGCAACCAGCCCGACGAGCACGCCGCCCGCCGCCCCGCCGAGCGCAAGCATGAGATAGAAACCGGTGAGATGCTGCGGATGGGGTTTGGAGCGCGCCAGCTCTCCGTGGCAGACCATGCACGCCGCGAAGAGCGTGGCGCAGTAGAGCGGTATCAGGGTCCAGATGCTCGGGTTGGAGCGGGTGAGCGTCACGCAGACGCAGGCCAGCCCCGCGGCGAGCAGCGGCAGAAACAGCCAGCGCCGGTACCAGCCCGAAGCTTCGAAGCAGAGCACGAAGCTCAACAGATAAAGCGCGAGAGGCAGCACCCAGAGAAAAGGGAATGGCCGCGATGTTGAGCGTCATATGGCCGGTAAAGGCGAGCAGCAGCACCGATGCGCAAGCCGCAAGCGACGCCCACAGCGCTTGCAATCCCGCCCCGGGCTTGTCCGATTGTTCGTGGGCGGAGGACTGCGCCTCGGAGTCCCTACCGCGCCAGGCGAGCATTGCGCAGGGAAGCGCAAACAGCACGAAGCCCGCGGACCAGATCGCGGTCTGCCGGCCCACCGCCAGCAGGGGCTCGATCACCAGGGGATAGGAAATGAGCGCGAGCATCGAGCCCAGATTGGAGAGCGCGAAGAGGCGGTAGGGTGCCGCGCCCTCATGCGAGCGCGCGTACCAGGCCTGCACCAGGGGACCGGTGGTGGAGAGCGCGAAATAGGGCAGCCCGACGCTCGTCGCGAGCAGCCCGAGTATCCGCCACGTCGGGTCTTCGCCGCCCTCGGGCTTCCAGGCGGTGCTCGCGGCGAGCGGCAGCGTCGCCGCGGCGACGGCGAGCAGCGCGATGTGAATGTGGCGCCGCGCCGGGATCCGCAAACGGACATAGGCGTGCGAATACACGTAGCCCGCGAGCAGCAGCAACTGGAAGAACAGCATGCAGATCGTCCATACCGCCGCGCTGCCGCCGAACCACGGAAGGATGACCTTGGCGATGAGCGGCTGCACCTGAAAGAGCAGGAAGGCGCTCAGGAAAATCGTGGCGGCGTACAGGATCATGAGTCAGCAGGCCGTTGAAAAATGCCTCGGGTACTCAACAGCCTGCTAGAACGTGCCGGGATAGATGCCGCCGTCGATCAGGAAATTCTGGCCGGTGATGTAGCCCGCCTGGACGCTGCACAGATAGGCGCACAGCTCGCCGAACTCCTCGGGCGTGCCGAAGCGGCCCGCGGGAATCGCCTTCTCGATGTCCCGCCTCACCTCTTCCACGGTCCTGCCTTTCTCCTTCGCGGTGAACTCGGTGTTGCTCTTCAGCCGGTCGGTCCAGAAGCGCCCGGGGAGCAGGTTGTTGATCGTGACGTTGTGCGCGGCGGTCGCGCGCGCGAGGCCCGCCACGAAGCCGGTGAGGCCGCTGCGCGCGCCGTTCGAGAGCGCCAGCTCCGCGATCGGGGCCTTCACCGCGCTCGAGGTGATGTTGACGATGCGCCCGAAACGCCTCGCGATCATTCCGTCCACCGTGGCCTTGATCAGCTCGACGGGCGTCAGCATGTTCGCGGTGAGCGCCTTCAGCCAGTCTTCGAGCGAGAACTTGCGGAAATCCCCGGGAGGCGGGCCGCCTGCATTGGTGACGAGGATGTCCGGCTGCGGGCAGGCGGCAAGCGCCGCGATGCGGCCCTGTTCGCTGGTGATGTCCGCCGCCACGGTGACGACCGTCGCGCCCGTCGCGGCGCGGATTTCATCCGCGGTCTTCTCCAGCGTCTGGCGCTCGCGCGCAACCAGTGTGACGCGGCAGCCCTCGCGCGCAAGCGAGGTCGCGCATCCGCGGCCCAGCCCCTTGCTTGCACCGCATACGAGCGCGGCCTTGCCGCGAATTTTCAGGTCCACGATTTCTCCGAAAGGAATCGAGCTATTTCGCCGCCTTGAGCGTGACCAGCACGACGCCGGCCAGCACCAGCGCGGCACCCGCCAATTGTACCGGGGCCATGGCCTCGTCCAGGCCCAGCCAGCCGAAAAAGATGGTGGTCACCGGGCCGAGCGCGCCGAAGAGGGCCACCCGGTTGGCGCCGATGCGCTTGAGCGCCTCGGTGGTGATGAAGACCGGAAGCACGGTGCTCGCCAGCGCCATCGCGATCGCCAGGCCGTACACTTCGCCCGGCATCCTGAGCGCCGACAGCGGCCGCAGGAGCAGGAACTGCAGGATGCAGAATCCGCTCGCGACGCTCATCGCATGGGCGGTGAATCGCATCGACCCGACCCGCTGCACCACCTGGCTGCTCGCGACCAGATACACCGCATAGCCCGCGGCGCTCGCGAAGCAAAGAGCCGCGCCGAGCGCGAGATGGGCGCTCGAGCCTTCCATCGCGTTCGACATCACCAGCGCGATTCCCGCATACGTCGCGCCCAGCGCCACCACCTCGCGGCCCGTGGGGCGCTTGCGCAGGAACGCCATCGACAAGAGCACGACCAGCGTGGGATAGATGAACAGGATCAGCCGCCCCAGTCCGGCGGAGATGTATTGCAGCCCGAGAAAATCGGCGAAGCTCGCAAAATAGTAGCCGACGAAGCCGAGCAGCACGATGGCCCAGGCGTCTTTGCGCCCGATCGGGGCGCGCTTCTGGTCGCGACCCACCCATACCGCCGCCGCAAGAAAAAAAGGCAGCGAAAAAACCATCCGCAGGGCGAGCAGCGTGACCGGATCGACCACGTAGCCGTAGGCGAGCTTGATCAGGATGGGGCGCAGCGAAAAACACACGACGCCAGCGATCGCCATCGCGACGCCGATGGCGCGGTAGGAGGCCGCGGAAGTCACCGGCAGGGGTTCGATCACGTCGGGTTTGTTTGGGCTTGGCGCGACGGGCGGGTAAAATTATAAGCTCTTACGGACCGGGACCGAACGCTTCCGCGCATGTCAGGGCATTCCAGGTGGGCGAACATCCGCCACAAGAAGGCGGTATCGGACGCCAAGAAGGGCAAGATCTTCACGCGGCTGATCAAGGAGGTCACGGTGGCGGCGCGCCTGGGCGGGGCCGATCCGGCGATGAATCCGCGGCTGCGCCTTGCGATCGACAAGGCGTACGACGCGAACATGCCCAGGGCGCGGCGGTGATGGTGGATTGCATGACCGACAACCGCACCCGCACCGTGGCGGAGGTGCGTCACGCATTCGCGAAGAACGGCGGCAACCTCGGCACCGACGGCTCGGTGGCGTTCCTGTTCAAGCACTGCGGGCAGTTCGTCTTCGCCCCCGGGACGAGCGAAGAAAAAGTCATGGAAGCCGCGCTCGACGCCGGCGCCGAGGACGTGGTCAGGAACGACGACGGCTCGGTGGAAGTGATCTGCGCGCCCGCCGATTTCACCGCGGTGAAGGACGGACTCGCAAGAGCGGGGCTCAAGCCCGAGCTCGCCGAACTCACGATGAAGCCCACCGTCGAAAACCTCCTGAAAGGCGATGAAGGAGGGCGGATGCAGAAGCTCCTCGATGCGCTGGAGAACCTCGACGACGTGCAGGACGTCTACACCACCGCGGTGATCGATCAGTAGCGCCCGTCGAACGACTATAATGCGGGGCAATGGCCGGTCCCCCGCTCAGGATCCTAGGCATCGACCCGGGTTTGCGCATCACCGGGTTCGGGATCATCGAGAAAAACGGCAGCAAGCTCGCTTATGTCGCCAGCGGTTGCATCAAATCCGGAGACGCCGGCCTGCCGGAGCGCCTGAAAATCATCCTCGAGAACCTGCGCGAAGTCATCGCACAGCATCAGCCGCAGCAGATCGCGCTCGAGAAAGTCTTCGTCAGCATCAATCCCGCATCGACGCTCGCGCTCGGCCAGGCGCGCGGCACCGCGATCTGCGCCGCCGTGGACGCGGGCCTGCCGGTTTCCGAGTACACCGCGCTCCAGGTCAAGCAGGCCGTGGTCGGCAACGGCCATGCAAAAAAGGAGCAGGTGCAGGAAATGGTGAAGCGGCTCCTCGGGCTTGCCGGCGCGCCCTCCGCCGACGCAGCGGACGCGCTCGCCTGCGCCATTTGCCACGCGCACGGCGGGCAGGGCCTGGGCGCGATTTCCACGAGCGGATTTCGCGTGAAGAGAGGCAGGCTCGTATGATCGGCAGGCTCGCGGGGATGCTTCTGGAGAAAAACCCGCCGCAGATCCTGGTGGAAGCGGGCGGCGTCGGCTACGAGGTCGAGGTGCCGATGAGCACCTTCTACAACCTGCCCGCGTCCGGCGAGCGCGTGACCTTGCTCACGCACCTCGTGGTGCGCGAGGATGCGCATCTTCTCTACGGCTTCGGCACCGAAGCGGAGCGGCGCGCCTTCCGGCAGTTGCTGAAGATCTCGGGCGTCGGCGCGCGCACCGCGCTCGCGGTGCTTTCCGGATTGAGCGTTGCGGAGCTCGTCGCAGCGGTCGTCGCGCAGGAATCGGGGCGCCTGGTGAAAATCCCCGGCATCGGCAAGAAAACCGCCGAACGCCTGCTGCTCGAGCTGAAAGGCAGGCTCGGCGCCGAAGCGCTGAGCGGGGTCGCCGTCAACCGGCCCAGGCCCGTGGCGAGCGACGTCATGACCGCGCTCCTCGCGCTCGGCTACAGCGACAAGGAAGCGCAGCTTGCGCTGAAGCATTTGCCCGATGGACTCTCGGTTTCCGAGGGCATCAGGCAGGCTCTGAGATCGCTGTCGAAGGCATGAAACAACGGGCGGTAAGATAGCGGGATGGCCATCGAAACCGACCGCCTGATCTCGGCGGCCCCCGTCTCGCCCCAGGAAGAGGCCTTCGAGCGGTCGCTGCGTCCCAAATCGCTCGCCGAGTACGTCGGCCAGGAAAAGATACGCGGGCAGCTTTCGATCTTCGGGACCGCCGGGGCTCGGGAAGACGACGCTCGCGCACATCATCGCGCGCGAGATGGGCGTGAACCTGCGCCAGACTTCCGGCCCGGTGCTCGAGCGCCCGGGCGACCTCGCCGCGATCCTCACCAACCTCGAGCCGAACGACGTGCTCTTCATCGACGAGATCCACCGCCTGGCGCCGGTCGTCGAAGAAATCCTCTACCCCGCGCTCGAGGACTACCAGATCGACATCATGATCGGCGAGGGCCCGGCCGCGCGCTCGGTGAAGCTCGACCTGCCTCCGTTTACGCTCGTCGGCGCGACCACCCGCGCGGGCATGCTGACCAATCCGCTTCGCGACCGTTTCGGCATCGTCGCGCGGCTGGAGTTCTATACGGACGCCGAGCTGCAGAAGATCGTCAACCGTTCCGCGGGGCTGCTCAAAGTGGAAGTCGCCGCGGAAGGCGCGTTCGAAATCGCCAAGCGCTCGCGCGGCACCCCGCGCGTCTCGAACCGGCTGCTTCGCCGCGTTCGCGATTTTGCGCAGGTGCGCGCCCAAGGGTCGATCACGCGCGAGGTCGCGGACGCCGCCCTGAAAATGCTCGACGTGGACGTGCTGGGCCTGGACGTGATGGACAGGAAACTCCTGCTGGCGGTGATCGAGAAATTCTCGGGCGGCCCGGTGGGCCTGGAGAACCTCGCGCATGCGATCGGCGAGGAGGCCGACACGATCGAGGACGTGCTCGAGCCGTATCTCATCCAGCAGGGCTATTTGCAGCGCACCCCGCGCGGGCGCGTCGCGACCGTTTCCGCCTACCGCCACCTGGGCCTCTCCGCCCCGAAGCAGTCCGATTCCGGGGCGCTGTTCGGACAATGACCGGAAACTCCGGGCCCTTCTCCTGGCCGCTTCGCGTCTACTACCAGCACACCGACGCCGGCGGCGTGGTGTTCCATGCCAACTATTTCTCGTTCATGGAATGCGCGCGCACCGAGCTGCTGCAATCGCAGGGGTTCGATCTGGGGGAGCTCGCCCGCCGGGACCATGTCCTCTTTGTGGTGCATTCGGCGCAAATCGCCTACCATAGGCCGGCGCTGCTGAATGATCTGCTGACCGTGACCGCGCAGGTGAAGCGTGCAGGCCGGGCGCGGCTCGAGTTCGATCAGACAGTCATGCGCGGGGAGGAGGTGCTGGCGAGCGCCGAGCTGAGCCTGGCGTGCGTCAGCGCGAAGAGCTACAGGCCCGTCGCGGTGCCTGAGGCGATCCGAAAAAAACTAGAGGGATTGCGATGAGCACAACCCAGGACCTCTCGATCCTCGCGATGATCTCGAGCGCGAGCCTCGTCGTTCAGCTCGTGGTGCTGCTGCTCCTCGTCGTGTCCTTCATGTCCTGGTACTTCATCTTCCTCAAGCTCTTCACCATCGGCCGCGCCCAGAGCAGGACCGAACAATTCGAGCGCGACTTCTGGAGCGGCTCGGACCTCGCCGAGCTGTTCCAGAGCGCGGTGAACCACCGGCATTCGACCGGCAGCCTCGAGCGGATTTTCGAGGCCGGGTTCCGGGAGTTTTCGAAACTGAAAAACCAGCGCGGCGTCGCCGACCCCAGCCTCATGGTGGACGGGGCGCGCCGCGCGATGCGCGCGACTTATCAGCGCGAGATGGACCGCCTCGAAGCGAGTCTCGCCTTCCTCGCCTCGGTCGGTTCGGTGAGTCCCTACGTGGGGCTCCTCGGCACCGTATGGGGCATCATGCACGCGTTCCGCGGCCTCGCCAACATGGCGCAGGCGACCCTCGCCGCGGTCGCTCCGGGGATCGCCGAGGCCCTGGTCGCCACGGCGATCGGCCTGTTCGCGGCCATACCTGCCGTGGTGGCCTACAACCGCTTCTCCCACGACGTCGATCGCCTCGCCGTCCGATTCGAGAGCTTCATGGAGGAGTTCTCCAACATCCTGCAGCGGCAGGCCCAGGCGAGACTTGCGGGCGCGCACGAAGCGAAGGGGGCCTGAAGGCCGTGCGCTCGCGCCGCCTCATGAACGAGATCAACATCGTCCCGTACGTGGACGTGATGCTGGTATTGCTCGTCATCTTCATGGTCACCGCGCCGCTCGTGAATCCGGGCGTGATCGACCTGCCGAGCGTGGGCAAGTCCTCGCAAGCCCCGGCGACGCCGCTCGAGGTGATCGTGCGGCGCGACCAGTCGCTGATGCTGCGCGAGCGCAACAAGGGCAGGGCGGACGAGCGCGCTGTGTCCACGGCGCAGCTGGTCGCGGCGCTGCGGGAGCTGCAGAAGAAAAACGCCGATCAGCCGGTGGTGATCTCCGCAGACAAGGATGTGCGCTACGAGGCGGTCCTGAAAGTGATGGACGAGCTGCAGCGGCACAACATCCGGCGCGTCGGGCTGCTCGTGAAACCCGCCACCTGAATGAGCTACGCGATTCCCGCGGACGAACCGGGTGGCGCGGCACCTGCGGCGCTGTCGCTGCTCGTGCACGGGGTGCTCTTCGCCGTGCTGGTTTTCGGCCTGCGCTGGCAGGCGAAGCACCCGGACCCTGTCGTGGCCGAACTGTGGAGCGAGTTGCCGGCGATCCAGCCACCCGAGCCCGAGGTCGAGCCCAAGCCCGATGTCAAGCCGCAGCCGAAGCCGGAGCCCAAGGCCGAGCAGAAGGCGGCGAAGCCCGACATCGCGATCGAGCGTGAAAAGAAGCTCGAGAAGAAGAAGGAGGAGCCGCCGCTCAAGTTCGACACCACCCGGCGCATCCGGGAGCAGCTCGCGCAGGAACAGCAGGCGCTCAGCCGGACCCGCGAGCGGCAGGAGGCGCTGAAGCAATTTGCATCGCCCGCCCTTCCTGCGGGCGACCCCCGGTACATAGAGAAAATTCGGGCGCGAATCTGGTCCAAGGTCGTTCCCCCGTCCGAACTCAAGGGAAACCCGGAGGTGATCTTCGATGTCGTACAGCTGCCCACGGGCGACGTGTTCTCCGCGCGGCTCAGAAAATCGAGCGGCAACAAGGCCTACGACGACGCGGTCGAGCGGGCGATACTGAATAGCTCGCCTTTGCCCAAGCCCGACCGGCCCGATCAGTTCATGCGGGAGCTGACGCTCAAGTTCAGACCGAGGGAATAGGGGAGATATGAAGGTATACTGCGACCCCTGATGACACGGCCCGCAACGTTTGTCGCGGCATTGCTCTTCCTGACCGGCGCCGCCCGGGCCCAGCTCACCATCGAAATCATAGGGGGCGGCGCCAACCAGATTCCCATCGCGGTGCTTCCGTTCGCGGGGGAGTCCGCGCTGCCACAGAGCATCACCGAAATCGTCGAGCAGGACCTCTCGCGAAGCGGCCGCTTCCGCGCGATATTCGTCGGCGGAGTCGGTCCTCCGCCCACCGAGATCGCGCAGGTCAATTTCCCCGAATGGAAGAGCCGCCTTGCCGACGCCCTGGTCATCGGGCAGGCGCAGCGGCTTCCCGACGGAAGGTTCGAGGTGCGTTTTCGGCTGCTCGATGTGCCCAAGCAGTCCCAGATCGGCGGCATCGCGTTCACCCTGACCGCCGCGCAGACCCGGCTCACGGCTCACAAGATCGCCGATTTCATCTACGAGAAGATGACCGGCGAGCGCGGCGTGTTCAGCACGAGGATCGCCTACATCGTGAAACAGGGCCCGCGCTATGAGCTGCGCGTCGCGGACGCGGACGGGCAGAACGCCCAGTCGATCCTGATTTCCCCCGAACCGATCATGTCGCCCGCCTGGTCGCCCGACGGCGCGCGCATGGCCTACGTCTCGTTTCAGAACAAGAAGCCGATCCTGTTCGTGCAGAACCTCACCGCGAGCAAGCAGCCCGCGCCGGTCGCGAACTACAGGGGCTCGAACAGCGCGCCGGCATGGTCGCCGGACGGCAGGCAGCTCGCGGCCGTGCTCACCAAGGATGGAGGCTCGCAGATCTACCTGATGAACGCCGACGGGACCAATTTGCGGCGAATCACGTCTTCGGGAGGCATCGACACGGAACCATTTTTCACTCCCGATGGTCAATCCATCTATTTCACCTCGGACAGAGGGGGCAGCCCGCAGATCTACCGCATGCCGGCGAGCGGGGGGGAGCCCGTGCGCGTGACCTTCGAAGGCGATTACAATGTATCCCCGCGCATCGGCCCGGACGGCAAGATGCTCGCGTATATTTCGCGCGTCAGCGGGCGTTTCCAGCTGATGGTCATGGACCTCGACAGCAAGCAGGTCCAGACCTTGACGGACGGGCAACGCGACGAGTCTCCGAGCTTCGCGCCGAACGGGCGGATCATTCTGTATGCAACCGACGTCGACAACCGCGGCGTGCTTGCCGCGGTATCGAGCGACGGCCGCTTCAAGCAGCGGCTGGGCATCCAGGCGGCCGATGTGCGCGAGCCGTCCTGGGGGCCGTTTTTGGGCAACTGAGGGCCGTAACGCATAGAACGCTGCGGCCGCGATTTAGGGGAGCGTGTTAAGCACTCAAGGAGGTGTCATGAAGAAGGCATTGTTTTCCGCTTTGACCCTGGCGCTGCTCTACGGCTGCGCGAGCACGCCCGTCGAAACCGAAAAGCCCGTCCCCCCCGCACCGCCGCCTGTGCAAGCCCAGCCGCCTGTGCGCCCGGTCCAGCCTCCCGCGGTGCAGATCGATCCGCTGAAGGACCCGAACAGCGGTCTGTCGAAGCGCTCGGTTTTCTACGAGTACGACAAGTACGACATCAAGGACGAGTACCGCCCGGTGCTGCAGGCCCACGGCAAGTATCTCGCCGAGAACCGCGGCAAGAAGATGCTCGTCCAGGGCAACTGCGACGAGCGCGGCAGCCGCGAATACAACATCGCGCTCGGGCAACGCAGGGCCGAAGGGGTGAAGCGCATGCTCGTGCTGATGGGGGCGACCGAAGCACAGGTCGAACCGGTCAGCCTCGGCGAGGAAAAACCGCGCTGCGTCGATCACAACGAAGGCTGCTGGTCGCAGAACCGTCGCAGCGACATGCTCTACGGCGGGGAATACTAAAGGACCAAAGCGATGCGGTTGCGGATCACGCTTGCGGTTTGGGCCGCGCTTCTCGCGGGCGCGGCCCATGCGGCCCTGTTCGACGACGACGAGGCGCGCAAGCAGATCTTCCAGCTGAGAAACCAGGTCGAGGCGCGCCAGAAGTCGGTCGAGGAGCGCCTCTCCGCGATCGAAGCGCGGCTCGGGCAGATGGATTCCTCCGGGCAGAACCGGGTCGTGGATCTCGCCCAGCTGATCGAGTCGCTCAGGCAGGACCTCGCTAAGCTGCGCGGACAGATCGAAGTGCTCGCGAACCAGACCGAGACCCTCGAGCGCCGCCAGAAAGACCTCTATGTCGACCTGGACACCCGCCTGAGAAGGCTCGAGCAGACGCAGACGCAGCTGCAGGACAAGCTGAGCCAGGGCGAGCGCAGCGCCGCCGCCGAGAAGCAGGCCTACGAGACCGCGCTCAACCAGTTCAAGCTCGGCAACTACCAGCTCGCCATCACCAGCTTCCAGAATTTCATGAGCAATTTCGCAAGCAGCGAGCTCGTGCCTTCGGCGCAGTACTGGATCGGCAATGCCTACTACGCGATGCGCGACTACAAGTCCGCCATCGCCGCCCAGCGCAAAGTGGTCAAGCTCTGGCCGGAGAATTCCAAGGCGCCCGATGCGCTGCTCAACATCGCGAGCTCCCAGTCGGAGCTGGGGGAGAGCCCGGCGGCGCGGGAGACGCTGCGCGCGCTCGTCAAGAGGTATCCCTCGAGCTCGGCGGCCGAGCAGGCCAAGCAGCGCCTCGTACAGAAAAAATAGCCGGCCGCCGCGAATCCCGGCGCCCCGTCGCGGGGCCCTTCCGAATCGAGGTCTCTTGACCGAATCCAATCCGGCAGCGCTCGCCTCGGTGGTCGTGTGGGGGGCCTTTGCGCTCGCGTTTCTCTTCGGCGCTGTGGGCAACAAGACGCACTTCTGCACCATGGGGGCGGTTTCGGACGTGGTCAACATGGGCGACTGGAACCGCATGCGCATGTGGCTCCTCGCCATCGCGGTGGCAACCGCGGGCGCAAGCGGCCTGCATCTCGCGGGGCTCGTCGACCTCTCCAAGACGATCTACACCTCGCCCCGGTTCACCTGGCTTTCCTACGTCCTGGGCGGCTTGCTGTTCGGGATCGGCATGACGCTGGCCTCGGGCTGCGGCTCCAGGACGCTGATCCGCATCGGCACGGGCAACCTCAAATCGCTCGTCGTCGCGATCGTGCTGGCGATCACCGCCTACATGACGCTCAAGGGAATCCTCGGGGTGTTTCGCGTGGCGGCGCTCGATTCCGTGGGGGCGACGCTCGCGGGAGGGCAGGATCTTCCGTCGCTCATTGCCGGCCCGCTCGGCTTCGAGAAGAAAGCCGTGCTCGGCCCCCTCGGACTCGTGATCGCGGGAGGCCTGCTCGCGTTCGTGTTCCGGGCCCGGGAATTCCGGTCCTTCGACAACGTGCTGGGCGGCGTGGTGGTCGGGCTGGTGGTCGTCGGCGGATGGTTTCTGTCGGGGCACCTCGGGTATCTCGCCGAGGACCCGCTCACGCTCGAGGAAAAGTTCCTCGCCACCAATTCCGGGCGCATGGAGTCGCTCTCCTTCGTCGCGCCGCAAGCCTACTTTCTCGAGCTTCTCCTCTTGTGGAGCGACAAGAGCCGCGTGATGACTTTCGGCATCGCGACGGTGCTCGGGATGTTCGCGGGCTCGCTCGCCTGGTCGCTCGCGACCCGGTCGTTCCGCCTGGAGAGCTTTCGCGACGCCGAGGACTTGATCAACCACCTGGTCGGCGGCGCGCTGATGGGCTTCGGCGGCGTGCTCGCGCTCGGCTGCACGATCGGCCAGGGAATATCGGGCCTTTCCACGCTCGCGCTCGGCTCGTTCCTCGCGTTCTTCGCTATCATCGCCGGCGCGGCGCTCACGATGAAAATCCAGTACTGGCGGCTGATGCGGCAGGCATGAGCGCTGGATCGCCGCACGAGCGCGCATTTACATTGACGCTCGCTCGCGCGACATAATAGAATCGCGCTCCTTTCCGGGCCGTTAGCTCAGTTGGTAGAGCAGCGGACTTTTAATCCGTTGGTCGCAGGTTCGACTCCTGCACGGCCTACCAGCCTTCACGCCCTCAGCGCGAACGCCTTACGATCAGCAGGATCACACCCAGCACGATCACCGCGGTCGACGCCCACTCGAAGCCGGTGACGACTTCGCCCGCCAGCCACACGCCGAGCAGCATCGCGATGACGGGGTTGACGAAGGTGTAGCTCGACGCGAGGCCGCCCGACGCACGCGCGAGCAGCACCATGTAGGCGTTGAAAGCCAGCAAGGAACCGAAAACCACGAGGTAGGCCCATGCGAGCACGGCCTTCGCGTGAAACGGCCAGTTCGAAGCCACGCTTGCCGGCTCGCCGGCGGCGAGCGACATCAGCATCAAGGCGCAGCCGCCGCACAGCATCTCGCTCGCGAAACCCGTGGCCCCCGGAGCGAGCGTCCAGCGGCGCTGGCTCATCACGCTGCCTGCCGACCAGCTCAAGCAGGCCACGGCGATCGCGAAGAGGCCCTGCGGTGACGCCCGGAAGCCCGCGCCTTGCGTCAGCATCAAGACGCCGGCGAGTCCCACCGCGATGCCGGTCGCTTCCAGCCTCGAGGGATACACCTTCCAGACCATGTTGATCGCCGCGATCATGATCGGCACCACGGCGATGAAAGCCACCACCAGCCCGGACTCCACCGACTGCTCGGCATAGGCGGTGCTGCCCATGCCGCCCCCCAGCATCAGCGTTCCCACCCAGAACGCGTGGCGCCACTGCGCGCGCGTGGGCCAGCTCGCCTTGCGCACGAGGCGCATCCACGCCATGAGGAGCGCTCCCGCCACGAGGAAGCGCGTCCCCATCTGGAAAAACGGGGGCAGGCTGACGAGCGCCCATTTGATCGCGAGATAAGTCGAGCCCCAGATGAGCCAGGTGGCGGCGAGGCACGCGAGGATCAGCGGGTTTGCTACCACACGCGGCAGCGGTTCTCGCGGACCATCGGCTGGCCGGCCTTGCACGAGAACGCCTGCTCGAACTCGGGCATGTTCACCACCAAACCGTTGACGCGGTACTTGCCGGGCGAGTGCGCATCGGTCAAAGCCCTCGCCCGCAGATCCTCCGGGCGGTGGCTCTCGCAGGCCCACTGCGCATATCCGACGAAGAAACGCTGCTCGGGAGTGAAGCCCTCCCGGCTCTCCAGGTTGGCACCGGCCGTCTCGGCTTTCCAGGCGAGCCAGGCGAGCACCAGCCCGCCCAAGTCGGCGATGTCCTCGCCTTCGGTCAGCCTGCTGTTGATCCTGATGTCGTCGACGATCGTGTACTGCGCGTATTGATCGACGATGCACTGCGCGCGGTCGTTGAACTCCCTCGCGTCCTTCTCCGTCCACCAGTCCTTGAGATTGCCCTGCGCGTCGAACTGGCGTCCATGGTCGTCGAAGCCGTGCGTCAGTTCGTGGCCGATGGTGCCGCCGGTGTTGCCGTAGTTGGGCGCGTCGTCCATTTTCGGATCGTACAGGGGCGGCTGCAGCACGCCCGCGGCGAAGTTGATGTCGTTCATCTGCGGGTCGTAGTAGGCATTCACCGTCGGCGGCGTCATTCTCCACTCGCCGCGATCGAGCGGCTTGCCGATCTTGGCCAGACTACGCCGCGACTCGAACAGGTTGGCTCGCGCCACGTTGCCGGCGAATTCGTCGCGCCTGATGTCCACCGATCCGTAGTCGCGCCACTTGTCCGGGTATCCGATCTTGTTCACGATGGCGTGCAGTTTCTCCAAGGCTCTTTGCTTGGTCGCCGCGCTCATCCAGTCGAGATTGACGATGTCGTCGTGCATCGCCTGCTCGATCTGGCTTGTCATGTGCAGAGTCTTCCGTTTCAGCTCCGCGCTGAAGGCGCGGCTCACGAACTCCTCGCCGAGCGCTTCGCCCAGCTGCG
>WNGB01014747.1_pt1 | contig 15050 bp, 16 predicted proteins | sample 5400681 | NCBI WGS metagenome assembly WNGB01 (sample SAMN13153367, study PRJNA577476) | soil metagenome | isolation source: 115 cm soil or saprolite under grassland replicate 2 | place: USA:California | collected 2016-06-15
CCCAGAATCGGTCCGATGCACGGCGTCCACGCCGCACCGAACGTGAACCCGACGACGCCGGAGCCGAAGTAGCCGAGGGGTTTGCGCGCCAGCTCGATGCGCCGTTCGCGCATCAGGAACGCCGGCCGCAGGATGCCGAGGAGATAGACGCCGAACAGGATCAGCAGGACGCCGCCGACGCGCCCGAGCCAGACCTGATAATCGCGCAGCAGATTGCCCACCGCGGATGCCGCGGCGCCCAGCAGCACGAACACGAGCGAGAATCCGGCGACGAACCACAGCCCGTGCAGCACCGCCGTCCCGCGCCGCCGTTCGACTTCCTCCACCGACATGCCCGTGAGGTAGCCGACATAGCTCGGAATCAGCGGCAACACACACGGCGACAGGAAACTCAGCAGGCCGGCTGCAAACGCAACCGCAACACCGACGCCCACCTAGCCGCAGAATGCGACGGCGGACACGACGGTGGTCCAACGGGCGTCGGCACCGCACTCCGCCGTCGAGGTCACGTTCATCGTGCGCACGATTTCACCCGACAAGAGCCATTGCTCGCGGCGCTCGTCCCAGGCTTTCTCCGGATCGAACGGCACGCCCAGCACCGTGCCCAGCATCGACGCGGCGAGATCCTCGGCGTATTCCCCGGCCGTGACCTCGTTCTGGCCGTAGCTGTGGTGCTCGGAGATGTAGCCGTGGTGGGTAGGGTCGGCGGGGAGCGCGAGTCCGATGGACGCCGCGACGAGCCGGCTGGGCTCGTTGGTCGCGGACTCCGCGACGACGGTAAACAACACCTGCCCGGGCTTCAACATGCTCAGCCCCTCCTCGCGATCCACCAGCTCGCACTGAGGAGGAAAAATCGAGCTCACCCGCACCAGATTGAAATTGGCGAGATGGGCGTCACGCAACGCCATCTCGAAGCTGGTGAGCTTTTCCTTGTGCCGGCCGACGCCCTTGGTCAGAAAGGCCTTGGTCGGGATGAACATTCTCGCGTCAATCAACGCTGCCTACCTCCCCTCGTACCACACCGCGGGACCGAGCTCGACCGGGGGCTCGGTGTCGCCGCCCCGGTCCACCGTCGCCTGCATCACCTTCGCCAGCACCTCGGCGGTACTGAGCGCGACTTCCTCGACTTCGATCTTCGACTGCCCGCGCTCTTTCCCGCGCACGACGAGCATGTATCGCGCCGTGTAGACGCGCAACCGACCATCACCGGATTTTCGCGTCACCACCGCCGTGCCCCATTCCTTGCCTGCCCGTTTAATGGGCTGGAACACGTAGATAGTCTCGATCTCCCCCGGCGGCACGTGGGTTTCGACCGCGGCGGCCAGCTTCGCCCACCCTGCCCCCTGTCCCGGGGCTAACGGTGCAAAACCGCCGGCGCCGATGCTTGCCATCGCTCCACGTAGAAGCGCAAGACGTGCATGAAGTCCTGCGCGTTGGTGACGACACCGTACGCCTGGTGCGTGCCGCGATCCCGCAGCTTGGTGACCACGAACTCGGTCTGATCGACGCAGATCGTGGTGAGCGGCCGGATCTTTTCGATGACGGGGTCGTCCACGAACGCCGGCAGCATGTTGCCGACCGCGATGGCGTGCAGCGCGGTGGCCACGAAAATGGCGAATGTCGCCTGCGCGGTGTGGGCGCGCATCGCGTCCTGCGCCGCCAGCGTATCGGGAATCACCTCAGGCAACGGGCCGTCGTCGCGAATCGAGCCTGCGAGCACGTAGGGGATCCGGTTTTGCACCAGCGCGTGCATGATGCCGCTCTTCACGGTCCCCTGGGTCACGGCCTTCTCGATCGAACCGGCGCGGCGGATCGCGTTGATGGCGCGCATGTGCAAGCCGTGCCCGCCCTCCACACTTTCGCCGGAGCTGGACATTCCGAGCGTCGTGCCGAAGATCGCGGCCTCCAGATCGTGCACCGCAACCGCGTTGCCGCCCAGCAGCGTCTGACAATAGCCGTGTTCAATGAACCAGATCATGTCCTCGCGCGCGCGGGCATGCACGAGCGCGGGCCCGATTACCCAGAGAATCCTGCCGCCGCGCACTTTTTCCTCGCCCAGCAGCTCCGCGAGCACGCTGTAGTCCACCGGCCGTTCGCGCGACACTTCGGTCGCCATGAAACGAAACTCGTTGGGGCTGTGCGTGCCGCCCAAAAAACCTTCGGCGTGAACGAAGATCCCCTCGCTGCCGTCCTCGGCGGCCCCGACCGCGACCTTGTCGCCGCGCCGCACGCGCCGCGGTTCGGTGGCGACGAGATCGTCGTTGCCGGGCTGCACGATCACGCAGTCCATGCGCGGGAGCCGGGGCCGGCGCCAGCCGGCGGGCAGCTTCACGTAGGTCGGAAGGTTCGTGGTCGAAAAAAAACCGTCGGGAAGAACCCCGTCGGCCGGTGCGGGTGTGAATCGCGCGTCGGGCGCGCCCGATAACGGGGGCGCGGCAAAGTTGGGTGGTCGGTACTGAAACCGAGGACGACTCACAGGCCGGTCAAAATACCCGAAGTGAAACGGCTTTCACAAGAGTGAAACGGGATCACGATCGACCGTCACCGCGCGATGCGCCTTCGCCCGCCACGCGCGCACCACGCGGCCGAGCACGCGCGGCTCGGCGGACTTCGCCAACACGTGCCAGCGCCACTCCCCCTTGAGGCGCATCAGCGGGCAGGGCGCCGGGCCGAGCACCGTGAGCGCACCGTCCAGATGCTCTGTCGAAGCCCGTCTGAGCCACGCCGCCACCTGCTCGGCCAGCTCCGCGGTACGGGCCTGATCGCCGGTGGCGATGATGAAGCGAACCAACCCCGTGCGTGGAGGATATGGAGGGGATGGAGGTGAACGAAGGGGCAGCTCCGCCGCCGCAAACTGCGACACGGAGTGCGCCGCCGCGGCCCGAATCGCGTGGTGATCGGGCGCGCGCGTCTGCACGAACACCCGGCCGCCCCGCGCCCCCCGCCCCGCCCTTCCTGCCACCTGCGCCACAAGCTGGAATGTGCGCTCGCCGGCCCGGAAATCGGGGAAATGCAGGCCCGTATCGGCGTCCACGACGCCGACGACGGTGACGTTGGGAAAGTCGAGGCCCTTCGCGATCATCTGCGTGCCCAGCAGAATGTCGACCTCGCCGCGCGCAACACGCTCCAGGATGTGATGGTGGGCCCATTTGCTCGTCGTCGTATCAAGGTCCATCCGCGCGATCCGGGCGCCGGGATAGCGCAACCCGACGAAGTGCTCGAGCTGCTGCGTGCCCAGACCCCGCAGGCGCTGTGTCGCCTGGCCGCAAACGACGCAGGTATCCGGTATTCGCTCTTCGTGACCGCAGTAATGACACCGCATCGCGGGCGGCGTTTGATGCACCGTGAGGGCGATCGCGCACTGGGGACAACCTGGCACGTTGCCGCACGCGGGACACTGGACGAACGTCGCGAACCCGCGGCGATTGAGCAGCAGGATGACCTGCTCGCCGCGCTCCAAAGCACCCGCGATGGCGGCATCGAGTGCCTCGCTCCACGGAATCACTCCTGGCGGGGCGGCGGTCTCCGACGGCGCGATCCGCGGCGCGCTTCGCAGATCCACGATCTCCACCGGCGGCAGCGGGTGCGCCCCCACGCGATCCGGGAGCGCGACGGTGACAATCCGTTCGTCACTGAGCGTCTCCAGCGATGGGGTCGCGCTTCCGAGAATAAGGCGGGCGCCTTCGAGCTGCGCGCGCATCGCCGCCGCATCGCGGGCGTGGTAGCGCGGCGCCGACCCCTGCTTGTAGCTGGGCTCGTGCTCCTCGTCCACCACGATCGCGCCCAGCCGCTGCACCGGCGCGAACACGGCGGACCGGGGGCCGACCGCCACGAGCCGCTCGCCTCGGCGCAGGGCGCGCCACGCGTCGGCGCGCTCGCCATCGGACAACCCCGAGTGGAGCACGGCCACACGGTCTCCAAAGACGCCGCGCACCCGCGCGACGGTCTGCGGCGTCAGGGCGATTTCCGGCACCAGCAGAATTGCCCCGTTTCCCGACTGCACGACGGCACGAAGCACGTCGAGGTATACGAGCGTCTTGCCCGAGCCTGTCACGCCGTGTAACAGAACGGGATTTTGAATGGGAGTTGCCGAAATTCCGGCAACCGCAGCGCGCTGAGCGGTGGTCAGCTCCGGGGGCGGCGGCGATGACAGATTGGCGAAGGGATCGCGCATCTCCGGCACCTGCTCGATGCGTGCGAGACCTTGCTGCACCAACCCGTCGATCGAATTCCGGGACAACCGCAATTGTCCCACGAGGTGCGATACCGGTGCGCTCCCCCCGAGAGCCTCCACGGTCTCGTAGACCGCCCGCCGCTTGGGCGAGCGCTTGAACCGCCGCTCCCGCTCGAGCAGCGAGTCCATGCCGTTGCCGGTGAGCACGAGCACCCGCTCCGCGGCCGGTGCCGGGCCTTTCGGTCGAGCCACGCTCCACAGCGGTCCCGGCAGAATGGCGTCCGAGCGGCGCGCCGTAGTAGTCCGACATCCAGCGCCCCAGCTCGAGCAGCGGCGGCGAGATCGCCGGCTCATCGTCCGGGGCTGCAATGATTGCCTTGATCGCGACGTCTGCTGACGGCAGATGGCTGATGGCTTCCGTTACGACGCCCACCACGCTGCGCCCCCGCAGCGGCACGACGACGCGCGCACCGGGCGCGACGCGGGCCGCCAGCGGGTCGGGGACTTCGTAGATGTAGGAGCGGCTTACCGGAACTGGGAGGACGACTGCGGCATAGGTCATCGCCGCCGAACACCAAGCCCCGGCTCGGTCGGCAGCCGAATCTGGCCTCGCTCGATCCGTGAACGGATCGTCCACCGTAAGCGCCGCGCCGTCCAGATCGGCGGCATCGACGAGCGGCGTGAAATGCGCGGCCGCGGTGATGCCGAGCGAAGTCTCGATCATGCAGCCCACCATGACGAGCATGCCGTGGGCGCGGGCGGTAGCGATCATGCGGAGCGCTTCCCGCAGCGATCCGCACTTGGCGAGCTTGATGTTGATCCCGTCGACGCGACCGGCGAGCCGCGGAATATCGGTGGCGACGAGACAGCTTTCGTCCACGACGACGGGCAGGTTGTGCTTGGACGCCACGCGCCGCACCTCGAGCAATCCGTCCAGATCATCCGGCGCGAGCGGCTGCTCCAGAAACTCGACGCCGTGCTCCTTCAAGACCGGGATCATCTGCTTGGCCCGTGCCACGGTCCAGCCCGCGTTGGCATCCACGCGCAGAGGCTTCCGCGTCGTCTCGCGCACGATACGGAGAATCTCTTCGTCGCGGTCGGTGCCGAGCTTCACTTTCAGAATGGGGTAGTCCTCGGCTTCACGCACTTTGGCCCGCATCTTGTCCGCCGAATCGAGTCCAATCGTGAAGGAGGACAGGGGAGCACGTTTGGGATCGAGTCCCCACAGCCTCCACAACGGCTGCCGCAGCTTTTTCCCAACGAGATCATGCAGCGCCGCCGAGAGCGCGGCGCGGGCCGCCCAGTTCTTCGGCAGCGCGTGCTCCCAGCGATCCTCCGCGGCTTCAAGGTCGAACGGATCGCGCGGCATGTGCGCGCTGAGGTGCTCGAAGCCGGCGAGCACCGTGTCGAGCGTCTCGCCATAGAACGAGGATGGATCGGCTTCGCCCCATCCCTCTTGCCCGTCGTCATCGACGAGTCGGACCCAGGCGCGCTTGTACCCGTTGGTCGAGCCACGGGCGATGACGAAGGGGTGGCGGGTGGTGATGGAGCACTGCTCGACGTGCAGCTTCACAGCCAGCGATTCTTTTTGAGCCACCACATGATGACGCCGGAGGTCAACGCCATCACGATGAGGGCGCCATAAAACCCGTACGGGTGATGCGTGAACGGCATCTGGCTGAAATTCATGCCGAAGATTCCCGCGATGACGATCAACGGCAGCGCGATCGTCGCGACTACCGAGAGCTGCTTCATCACGGTGTTCAAGCGGTTCGAGGTCTGCGACAGGTACGTCTCCAGCACGCCCGCCAGCAGGTCGCGCACCGTGTCCATCGACTCCACGATACGAATCGTGTGGTCGTAGACGTCGCGATAATAGAGCTGCGTTTCCGGCCGAATGAAGCCGCACGGCCGGTTGGTCAGAATGTTGAGGACTTCGCGCAACGGGCCAACGTGGCGGCGCAGCGAAAACGCCGACCGCTTCGCCTTGAAGATCTCGTGAATCAACCTTGGGTCGAACTGCTCGAAGAGCCGCTCTTCCAGCCCGTCCACCATCGTATTCAGCTCTTCGACCAGCGGGAAATAGGCGTCCACCGACTGGTCGATGATGTTGTGCATCACCATCTCGGCCCCGCGAGCGAGCAGGTCTGGACTGCGGAGCAGTCGTTCGCGCACGATGGCGCAGCTCTTCGACGGCAGGGAATGCACCGTCACCAGGAAATTCTTCCCCAGGAAGAAATACAGGTTCGACGTCGCGAGATCGTACGGCTCCGGCGTGCCTTCGTCGAAGCGGACGACGGCCATCACGACGAAGACGTAGCGAGGATACTCCTCGAACTTGACCCGTGACCCGGGCGAGAGGGTGTCTTCGATGGACAGGGGGTGGAACTCGAACACTTTTTCGAGCAGCGCGTGCTGGTGCATGTTCGTGCTGTCGATGTCCACCCACAGCTCGCCTTCGCCAGTCTGGAGAATTTCGCGGGTGCGAGCGGGGGAAATGTCCTGCTCGAGCGTGCCATCAGGCCGCCGGTAGAGGCTGGCCGGCCAGTTCTTCGATGCCTGCGGCTGCTGCGCCGGTACGGTGGTGGCGGTCACGTCCTCAAGATAGCGCCCGCACGAATGCCACGACACCGGCCGCGAGCAGATCGAGCCGATAGCCGCCCTCCAGCACACCGACGACGGGCCGCGTGCCCATCCGCTCGCGCAACGCCTCGGTCCACCGGACGATATCGTCGGGCTCTAGCGTGAACTCGCCGAGCGGATCGCCCGCGAGCGAGTCGAAGCCCGCGGAGACGAGGAGGATGTCCGGACTCCATTGCTCCAGCGCCGCGTCCACACCGGCGAGGAAGTCGCGCACGTAGACAGCACGCGGCAGCCCGCCCGGCCGTGGGACATTGAAGACGTTCCCGACGCCGCGCTCGTCCGCGGCCCCCGTTCCCGGATACCACGGATACTGGTGCATGGAGACGAAGCGAATGGACGGGTCGTGCTCGACCAGTGCCTGTGTGCCGTTGCCGTGATGCACGTCCCAATCCACGATCAGGACGCGCGCGCACCCCAGCGCCTGCGCGTGCCGGGCGGCGAGCACCACGTTGTTGAGAAAGCAGAATCCCATCGCGCGAGCGGCGAGCGCGTGGTGTCCGGGGGGACGCGTGATGCCGAAGGCCCGGCCGGTCTGCAGGCCCTGTGCGACGGCCGCGAGCGCGACACCTCCCGACGCCAGCACGCTCTCGAGGCTCCGCGGGCCGAGCAACGTGTCGGCATCGAGCGAGCCGCCGCCGCGCGCGGCCATCGCATCGAGCAGGTCGAGGTATTCCGAGACATGCACCCGCTCCATGGCCGCGCGAGTCGCGGGCGACCCCTCGATCCACGAGATGAGCGGCGCGATCTCCGGCCGGCGGAGCGCTTCGAGCACCGCTTCGAATCGTTGGGGCCGTTCGGGATGTCCGGCGCCGGCGTAATGATGCCGGCAGGCCGGATTCCAGACGACCGTGACGGACACCTATTCTTTGCGGTGCGTGTGCAGCAGATCGCGCAGCGATTCGATTTCGCGTTTCATCTCTTTTCGCGCATCCACGAGCTCCGCCATCGCGCGCCGGAACCAGAACCACCCGACGACGGCAAGCAGCGCGACACCGGCAAACACGACGGCCCAAACGATCTGGTCGATCATCACCAACAGCACGGCGTTGAGCAGCAGAAAGCCGACCGCGAAAATCGTGACGGCCCGGGTAAACGCGTACGTACTCATCGCACCGGTTGCCGCCGGCCGGGCAGCACGATGAAGGGCGCGTTGGGAACTGCGCCCAAGGCGCCCAGGGTGATCGACTCGTCGAGGATGGGCGCGCCACGGAACTTCACCACGTACGCCTCTTCGCCGGCCGTCGTCTTCAGCGCGGCCCGCAGCGCCTCGTGTTTCAACTGGGCGACGGTGGTGTTGGCGTCGACCTGGAGCGGGACCTGTTCCCATGCGGACGTGACCATCACCCGCACGGCATAGCGCTCGCCGACGCCGGGCCCCGCGGTCAAGCGACCTCCACGGGCGACGCGAGCGGGAGCGTGGAGAAGAAACGGTCCAGCGCCTGGTCGAAGAACAGCGTCGAGGCGCGGACACGCGTGACGCCCTGGTCCTTGTCTTCCCAGGCGCTGATCACCACCTCTTCACCGCCCTGCCCGCGCAGTGTCACGAAGCTCGGTCCCGCCTTCTCCAGGAATGCCGCCGAATTGGGGACACGCTCAGCGAAGAACTGTTGCGCGCGCGCAACCAGCTCGGAGGGCGAAAGCGAGACGGTCGTCGTGTGGATCATTGAGCCCGCAGAATCGTGATGCCGGTCGGCTGCCGGGGGATGGGGATGCTGGCCACGCGGGCTCGAGTCGTGAGATCGATGACGTCCACCGCGCCCGGATCGATCCCGACGCTCTCCTGCGAGATGAATGCCCAGCGGCCGTCGGGCGAATACGCCACACCGTGCGGCAGCGGCTTCGTGGTCGGGATCTTGGCGACTTCGGTCAGAGTCTGGGCGTCCACGAGCGACACGCTCTGCGCCTTCTTGTTCGTGACGATGATCCACCGGCCGTCGGCCGACGGCTCGACGTTGTAGGCGCCGGCCCCGGCCGGGATCTCCTTGACGAGCTCGAGCGATCCGGCATCGAGCACCTGCACCGTGTTGCCGTGATTGCACGCGACGTACAACCGGCGGTCGTCCGGAGAGACCGAGACGAACGTGGGCATGCAGTCGTGTTGCGGCGGACCTGAAGAGGTTGCATGCATGGGCATCGACGTGGGCGACATCCCATCGCGGGTCTTATGCCGGCGCCGGATCCGCAAGCTCTGCCGATCGATCTCCAGAATTTCGTCCGAATTCATGCATGACACATATACCAGCGTGCCGGCGTGGTTCGCCTTCACGCCGTGCGGCATGTCGCAGGCCGGCAGATTCGTGAGGGGGGTCATCGAAGCGGTCTGCACGATCGTCACGACATTGACGCGCGGGTGATCGCCGTGAAAATCGGAATTGGCCACGAACGCCAGCGCGCCGTCGGGCGTCAGGCCGATGGTCGTGGGGAACATCTCCAGCTGCGCCCGACCCAGCAGCGTGTCGCTTCCGGCGCTCATCTTCCATAACGATCCGTAGGGCGTGCCGTGGGCGATCGTCACGTACCACGCGGAGCCGTCGGGGGCGGCCGCGACGTTGTGCGGACCATCGATATCGGCGGGCATGATGCCGACGGGAACGACCTTCGCCACCACCAGTGCCGACCCGTCCCACCTCAGCTGCGTGACGATGTCGCCTGATTCGCTGGCGACCAGAATCCGGTAGCCGGACGGGGGAGACGACGCGGCGAGGCCGGCCAGGACGGCGAGTGCGACGCTGAGGCGCATTGGAAAAAGATAGCGCGTTGCGTTTCGGCAGTCACGCGTCCACGTCTCCAAGAATCCGCTGCAGCACGTCGACCTCGACCGGCTTGGTGAGATGATGAGTGAACCCCGACTCGGCTGAGCGGCCGCCGTGCTGTTCCTGTTCCCACCCCGTGAGCGCGACCAGCACGACATTGCCTGCCCATGGCTGTTCGCGAATCTGTTTCGCCAGATCGTAGCCGTTCATTTTCGGCAAGCCGATGTCCAGAATGGCGACGTCGGGACGGAACTCAGGGGCGGTGGCGAGCGCGCTCTCACCGTCGTGCGCGGTCTTGACCTCGTGCCCCAGGATGTGCAGCAGCATGGCGAGACTCTCCGCGGAGTCCTGGTTGTCGTCGACGACCAGAATGCGGCAATGCTGTTCGGGAGCTGCCGGCGCGGCCGGGAGCGGCTCGGCTGCCGGCTGTCGGAGCGCCTGCAACGCCGGGAGGCGGATCGTGAATTGACTCCCCGTGCCGAGTCCGCCGCTGTGCGCCGATACGGAGCCGCCATGCAGCTTGACGAGCCGGTCGACGAGGGAGAGGCCGACCCCGAGCCCGCCCTGTGCCCGTTCGACCGAGAGTCCGGCTTGCGTGAACATGTCGAAGATCCGCGGGAGGATGTCGGGGGCGATGCCGATGCCGGAGTCCCTCACGCGGATCACCGCCTCATCTCCCTCGCGCGTGGCCGACAACCAGATCTGCCCGCCCGGGTCCGTGTACTTAGCCGCGTTGTCCAGCAGGTTCGTGATCGTCTGTGTCAATCGCGTCGGGTCGCCCTCGACATGGAGCGGTTCCTCGGGCGGCGTGACAGACAGCTGATGGCGGGCGCGCTCGATCAGCGTATCGCTCGACTCGACCGCCGCTTTGAGCACGTCCGCGATATCCACGCGCCCCCGCCGCAGCTCGATCGTGCCGCGCGAGATCTGCGCGAAATCGAGCAAATCGTCCACCAACCGCGTCATCCGCTCGGTTTGACGGTCGATGATGCTGGTCGCCCAGTGCAGCTCCTCGGGGCTCGGCGCGCGCGCGCGGAGAATGTTGACGGCGTGGCGGATCGGACCGAGTGGGTTTCTCAGCTCGTGAGCGAGCAACGCGAGGAATTCGTTCTTGCGGGTATCCGCTTCCTCGCGCTCGCGCTGGGCGCGCTTCTGCACCGAGATGTCCCGCGCCACCTTCGACGCTCCCACGACCGCGCCGGCGTCGTTCCGGATGGGGGAAATCGTCAGCGAGATGTCGATCAGCCGGCCGTCCTTGGCCCGGCGGACCGTCTCGTGGTGGTCGACCCGCTCACCCCGCCGCAACCGTGAGAGGATCATCTCCTCTTCCGCCCTCCGATCGGGGGGGATGACCATCGTGATCGACTTGCCGATGGCTTCCTTGGCGGTGTAGCCGAACAACCGCTCCGCCCCATCGTTCCAGGTCGTAACAATGCCTTGCAGCGTCTTACTGATGATGGCGTCATCGGAAGAGGCAACGATCGCGGCCAGCAACGCCTGCGGTGTAGGAGCCGTCTGGGACAACGACTGCGGGTGTGAAGGGATCTGAGACTCCGATGCCGGGTCGCCTTGAACTACGCGACCCGGCTGAGCGACTGTCAAGGCGTCGGCGCGATCCGTAGCACGACCTTCGTCCACGCCGGGGAACGAGAGTCATTCCGGCTTCTCCGGCCAATGCTTGTCGGGCCGGGCCGGCGGCGGCTGATCGGCGTGCAATCGGTCGGCCCGGATATCGGCGTAGATGAAGTTTTCGGGAGCCACAGGGGAATCGGCGAGACGGCGCAGCATGGCCAGTTGGCCGACATGCGTCATGGTATCGGCGAAAGGCCCCTGCAACAGCTGTTCTGTGGAGATCGAGCATGGCGCGCCGCTGGCGAGCAGCTCGCCTACCTCGTCCAGCATCGTGTGGAAGCGCGCCACCTCATCCGTGAAGGTGGGCAAGGGCTCGGGCCGGTATGATCCGCCCTTGAAGAATGTGCGCACATACCCCATCAGCCCCGTCATGTGTCGCACCAATTCGATCGGCGTGCGTGCGCGGTTGCCGGCACTGAATGTCGCATAGTGCTCCGGCGCGCCGCGCAGCGCTTTCTGCGTGCGGTAGGCGATGGCGGCGAGAAAATGGCGCAACAGCTCGCGGTCGCGGTCCACGGCTATTGTAGCACGCGCAATAATTCACGCGCGGCGCGCCGTCCGCTCGACAGCGCCCCCGCCACCGTCCCGATTTCCGCACCGTTCGTCGCTTCGCCGGCGAAGAACAGCGTCCCCTCGACCGGGCGGGCGAGGGCGCGGGGGGCGCCGTTGCCACCGACGCCGATGTAGCTGTAGGCGCCGCGCGCGAACGGATCGGCGCGCCAGTCGTGACTGGCGGACGCGTCGAGCAGCTCCTCGAGCTCGCGGCGCGGGACGGCAAACACGTCGGAGAGCGCCACCAGACTGCGCTCCAGCCGCGACGGCGCCTCCTCCGTGAGCAGCTGCTCGGCGGTCACGGCGCCTACATAGCCGACGAGCACCGGCGAGCGCACCGGTAGCGAGGTCCACCACACCGGCACCTCGGCGCCGGGCGCGTGCAGAAAGCTCAGCCCCTCCCCCCGGACATTCGAGACGGCCTTCGCGCGCCGCTCGTTCAGGAATTCCGGTTTCTCCCAGAAGGCTTCCCGGAATCGCAACACGATCTTGAATACCTGCCCCATCTCGAGCCCCGCCATGGCGCGTTGTTTGGCGGGGAGCGCCGGATCGAACCGCACCGCTCCCGCCTTCAGGACGGCGAGCGGCAGCGTGATCAGCGCGGTAGGGGCCGTCAACGTCGGCAACAGGCCACGGTCGCCGCCGCGACACGCGACGCTGACGGAACCGCGCTTCCACTGCACCGATTCCGCGACGGTGCTGAGCCGCACTTCGGTGCGGTCGGGATCCAACCCATCGCGCAGCCATTTCATCAGGGCGTCGCCGCCGTTCGCGATCCGGAACTGCTGGCCTCGGACCTCGTCTTCCTCATCCCCGCCCCTGTCGGCTTCGACGGCGAGCGACTGCGCACTCAACCGGTCGGGGTGCGCGGCGTAAAACCCTTGCACGAAGTCGCGCAGCATCGCACGCCGTGCCGCCGGGACCCGTGCAGAGTCGAGATACTCGCTCACCGGGAAATCCTTGCCCCGGCCGGCGAGCCGACGTGCGAGATCATGGTTCATGCGATCGGCGAGCTCCCAAAAATCGCCCATCGGCTTGAACCGGCCGGCCGTGGCGGTCTCGTGCGTGCCGGGGAGCTCCAGCACCGCGAGCCCGGCCGCCTGCGCGAGGGGAAGCGTCTCGGCTCCTTCGCCATGAATGAACTCGGCGCCGAGCTCGAGCGGAACGGGGGAGCGCGGATCGTGCAGCGTGAGAATCCGACCGCCGACGCGCGGCCGCGCCTCGATGACGGTGACACGCAGACCGGCGTGTGATAGATCTCGGGCCGCCGCAAGTCCGGCGGCACCGGCGCCGAGGATCAGAACATCGACGCGTTTACGATCTCGTGGCACGCCGGGAATCTACAGCAGCGCGCGCAGGGCGCTCTCCACTTGGGAGTTCGGCACGGCGCTCGCGCCCAGGTCCCGCGCGGCGCGTAGCCCCGCGGCGTCCACATGCGAGCCGAACGCCAGCACGGGAATACCGCGCGCCACGAGGTCGATGATCCGTGCGGATCCGTCGGCTCTGCCCAGTTCGACCACGGCCAGCTCGAACGGCTCTTCACGAACGGGCTCACCCCCGCCATTCCGAACGACTTCCTGCAGCTTGCCGCGAAAGAACAGGTCGCGGCATTCCACGAGCACACGTTTAGCCATCGATTGGCTGGACCTCTACAGTCGTTTGCCTAACGGTGGACCGCCGCCACAGATCGCGCAGCGACGCGCGTTTGGGGAGCACCAACACCGCGTCGCCGTGCGGCGCGGCGGAGAGACCGTGCAGTGTGAGAAACGCGGGAGGCTTCACGCCGGCGATGGGGGCGCGATACCGCTTGCCGTGCCAGGAGAAATCGCCGCTCCCTTCGAGAAACACATCGTCATCGACCTTGAAGACGCCCTCCGCGATCCGCTCGCCCGACCGATAGAACACCGGATCGAACGTCTTTCCTTCGTGTCGCGCGAAGTTCTGCTCCGCTGCCCAGTCATACGCCTCCAAGGCGTCGACATGCGCGCGGAACTCGATATGATGGCGCAGCTCGTGGGTCAGCGTGTCCCATGCTTCGGCGCGCCAATCGAAATCGGGGCGCTGGCGGGCGAGCGCCCGGAACGAGCCGTAAAACAGCACGATGCGAGAGTGCAGGTCTGAACCGTCGCCGGTCCAGGTGAGCGGAATGCACTCGCCGAGCGTGTACACGCCGCGGTGCACGGGATCGGGAACCGTTTTGGGAGTGACGTCGATCTCCGCGACGCCGCCCTCGAACTGCGCAGGGATGTCGTGTTGCAGGCGGCGGACGAGAGACTGAAAGTCCTCGAAGGTCACCCCGCCAGCTTCTGCGTGAGGTACTCGACGAGCTTCGCCGCGGCGACGCGGTCCTGCTTGAGCGTATCGCGATCGCGCACGGTCACCGTTTGATCCTGCGTAGACTGCCCGTCGATCGTGATCCCATACGGAGTGCCCGCTTCATCCTGGCGGCGGTAGCGCCGGCCGATCGACCCGCCGTCGTCGTAGAAGACGTTGAAGTGCCGCCGCAGGTCGTCGTGAATGCGGTGCGCCAGCTCCGGCATGCCGTCCTTGTTCACGAGCGGGAACACTGCGGCCTTCAGCGGGGCCAGCGACGCCTTGAGCTTCAGCACGACGCGCTGCTCGCCGCCCTCGGCGGCGTCGGCGGCCTCCGCGCCGCGCACCTCTTCCTCTGTATAGGCGTCGCACAGCACCACCAGCGTCGTGCGGTCCGCCCCGGCCGAGGTCTCGACCACGTACGGCATGAACCGCTCGTTCGTCTTCGGGTCGAGGTACTCGAGCTTCTTGCCGGCATGCTGCTGATGGTTCTTCAAATCGAAGTCGGTGCGGTTGTGAATCCCCTCGAATTCCTGCCAGCCGAACGGGAATTCGTACTGGATGTCGTAGGCGTCCGCGGCATAGTGCGCGAGCTCATCCTTGCCGTGCTGATGCCAGCGCAGCTTCTCCGGCCGAATCCCGAGTCCTTCCACCCACTTCATCCGTTCCGCGCGCCAGGTCTCGAACCACTCGTTCTCGGTGCCGGGTTTCACGAAAAACTGCATCTCCATCTGCTCGAACTCGCGAGTCCGAAAGATGAAGTTGCCGGGCGTGATCTCGTTGCGGAACGCCTTGCCGATCTGCGCAATTCCAAAGGGGATCTTTTGGCGGGAGGACTGCTGCACGTTCAGATAATTGACATAGATCCCCTGCGCCGTCTCGGGACGCAGGTAGACAACGGCGGCCTGGTCCTCGACCGGCCCCATGAACGTCTTGAACATCAGGTTGAACTGGCGCGGCGCCGTGAGGGTACCCTTGCTGCC
>WNGB01008075.1_pt1 | contig 15044 bp, 17 predicted proteins | sample 5400681 | NCBI WGS metagenome assembly WNGB01 (sample SAMN13153367, study PRJNA577476) | soil metagenome | isolation source: 115 cm soil or saprolite under grassland replicate 2 | place: USA:California | collected 2016-06-15
TCCAGAGCCGTCAGATTGGCATCGGTGGCCTCGACCATTCCTGCCTCCTCTCGCCCCGGTCGGGTACGGAAGATGCTGTTGCCAGCCCCCCTCCCTTGGGAGGGGCAAGCGCTGGCGCGGTGTCCCGTCGGCCGGAGTTAGCCGTTGTTCCCCGTTTCCTCTGGGAGTGCAGACCATTCGGTTAGATCCTGCCGTCCCCAGGAGGGATGCCAGTCCGAACAGTTACCAGTCACAACTTCGTGTCGCACCAGCAAGTAGTTCGGCGCTATGTGCCCTCGACAAGTTTCTTCAGTGTCTCCAGGGCCTGGCCATACTCGGCGGCCTTGCGGCGGTCGTACTCCTCACGGTTGACCCGCCGCCAGACCGTCACCATCTCTCCGTCGAAGCGGCGGTCACTCAGCGTCAAACTGAGGTCGGTCACCGCCAACACATCGTACCTCATGCGCTCGCGCGTCCAGTCGGGCATCTCGTACTCGGGCATCGGGGGGATGGGTAACACAAGGGAGAGCACCCGATCCTCGGACAATTCCCAGGTTTCCGGGAACGGCGCCTCCGGCCGCGAAGGCACGGCCTGCTCGCCAGCAGTGCCTGCCCGTGTAGCGGCTGTGCCATCGGCGCGGAGGCTAATGGCCGAAGGAACTCGGCCCGTAATGGGCTGGAGACAGAGGAAATCGACCCCGGTCAACTCCTCCAACCAGTCGCCGACAATGTCCTCTTGCCATTGGGCAACGAGATCTTTGTGTTTCTTCAGGCCACCCCAGCCACCCATACCACGGCCTCCTCGCCGAACACCGCGTCTGTCAGTCTCTGGCTGCCCTGACCGGGCGTCGGCAGGTGCGCCCCCGATGGGATCGTCCCGCGCTCCTGGAAGAGGGTCAAGCGAAATCCAGACGGGCGGATGCTTGATGGCCCTGCGACTCCGGCACGTTCCTATCGACCGCCGCGACTTCGACGAGTTCATGCGCGTCCTGGGGCCACTGATCCTGCCCGAAGGCGATAGCCCCGTGTGGTGGGCGGGCACGTTCGTGGAGGCGATGTGCCGGATGCGGTACGAGATAGGGTGAGGAAGTCAGGCTGCCCCGCATCGACCGTCTGCGGCTGGCTCCCCACCTCACCGAGCGAGCCGCGGCCTCAAGGTTTGGGGTGGTAAAGGTCTTCGGCTCGGGCCACCAGGAGGATCGTGCCCTTGCGGAGCAGGGCACGGTAGAACGGTGGGGGTGTCCGCGGATCGTTGGTGTAACTGCGCATGAAGACCGCCACGCCTCTGGGTTCGGCGAGTGCCTTCAGGAGGGCCTTCGGTCCCACAGGCCGCCCATCGACCTTGAACGCCTGTACCGTCTCGCCGAGCATCCCCTTTCTCATATTGACCCATTCCATCAGGAAGCGGTCGCCCGGTTTGACCGTGCCGTCTGCAGGCGGTAGGACTGGCCCCGGCCGTTGGATCTGGACGACCACTTTGCCGCCCTGCTGCGCGGCCGACGCCAGCATCAGCGTTGGGGAATAGCCGGGATGGGCCTGTTTCTCCTGTGCCTTGCCGGCCGGGACGAGCAACAGCAACACCACGAGTGCCAAGACGCGCATCGGACTCCTCCTGCGACAGCCACAACGACTACCGCTCCAGATGACTCCGTTGGCCGTGCGCCGGTGCGCGGCAACGCCAACGCTGATGCCAACGCTGATCTGTTCCAGAAGGCCACAGTTCGGGAGGGTGAGGCTCCTGCCGAGCCGCCAGCGCCCCCTCGGCTCGGCAGGAGCCTCGCCCTCCGACTTCTGGACTTCAAGTTGACACTTGCAGTCGAAAACGATTCGCCAGGCCTGCTCTCATTTGCTCCCGTCTTGGATGTCCCAGAGCAGGACCGTGGTGTCGGTGCTTCCCGAAGCCAGTTTCTTGCCGTCCCCCGAGAAGGCCAGGGCGGTGACCTGGTCTTGGTGCCCCTCCAGTTTGCGGATTTCCTTACCGGAGGCCAATTCATGCAGTCCGATCGAACCATGGCCGGCGCCGACGGCGATCGTCCTGCCGTCCGGTGACAAGGCGAAAGACCAGCCTCTGAAAGAGCGGCTCACGTCCTTTGTCGCCAGGTTCCGAATAGCAATTCGGTCGGTTTCACCGACCACCAATGCTTTACCATCGGCAGTGAAGGCGATTTGCGTTGGCAGAGAGCGGAAGCGGATAGATTCCACGAGATTGCCCGAAGCGACATCACGCACGTGTACCGTCCTATCGCTGTTGATGACGGCCAGAAGTTTGCCATCGGGAGAGAGGGCAAGCCCCTCGATACGCGCCCGGGTTACCAGGGTTTTCCTCGGCCCGAACTTCCCCCCTCCGAAGGCCTCGTGAAGGTCCTTGCCCAAACCGGGGTAGCGGTGAATTCCCTTGCCCGAGCGCGCGTCAGAAACAACGATCAGGTTCTTATCATCCGACCAGACCAAACTCTTGCCAGTGGGGGAAAAGACCATGTGCTTGCCCCCATCGAGAACTGGAACCTCCTTGAGGACGTTACCCGTCGCGGGGTCGCAGAAAGTGATGCCCTGACCTGCCGTGGCCAGTCTGTTGCCGTCAGGAGAAAAAGCGACAGCCCGACAGGGACCGTCCCGAACGGGCAACTGATGGATTAGTTTTCCTGTGCGCCCCTCCCAGCGGTAAGCTTCGCCATCTGTGCCCCCTGAGGCCAGCGTCTTACCGTCGGGCGAAAACGCCAGGCAGTTAACCCAGCTGTGATGTCCGGGATCGCGTGCCTTCCCCGTCCTGGTTTCCACGAGGAGGATTTTCCGAGCGCTGATGCGGGCCAAGATTTGGGCATCGGGAGACAGGGCAGAGACAAACTCCCCCGAGATCTTGGTCCGTTCCTGGCCGGTAGCCAACTCCCAGAGGCGGGTGGCTCCATTGCCAGGACTCAACGACCATAGTCCCTTGCCGTCGGCCGTGACAGCGAGAAATGCCCGGCTCCTGGTGAAAGTGTGTGGGCCGAGTTCTCGACGGGGGCCTGCTTCCGGAATCTCCCGAATCTTCTTCGCCGTTTGAACATCCCAGACCTGGATGGCCCGGTCGGGTTGACTCAGTTCCAGAGCAAGGGTCTTCCCATTTGGCGAAAACGCCAGAGAGAGAACGTCGCCGGTGCCAAGGTCCAATACCGTTTCCTTCGCGGTGGCAAGATTCCACAAGCGGACGCGCGTGCCGGTGCTTCCGTCCGATCCGGAGTACCAACCGATCCTCGCCAGGAGCTGTCCGTCCGGGGAAAACGCCAGCGGGTGACGCGCTTCTTTCAGAGTGTGGACCGGCTTGCCCGTTCTCAGGTCGAGCACATCCACCTCACCCCAACGAGAGAGAGCCAGGAGGTTGCTGTCGGGCGAATAGGTTGGCCATTCCCCGAAAACAGTGAAAGTGCACAAGCGGTGGCCCGTCTTCAGATCGACGACAGCGGTATGGCCCGGATGCTCCGTCCAGGCCATCAGCTTGCCGTTGGGCGACAAGGAAACATCTCTGACATAAGTCCGGAATCCGAGTGGAAACGCGGCCAATACCCGGCCTGTGTCCGCACGCCAAACGGTGACATGGCCTCTGCCCCCCGTGGCGAGGGTGGAGCCGTCGGGTGCATAGGCCAGGCAAGCCACTGATTCCTTGTGCCAGAAGCGGGTGGTGCCCATGCGGGCAATGGCGTCTTTAGGTAAAGCATCGCCGTGAAGGTCAGTGCGTGCCGGTTGGACCTTTGCCGCGGCTTCGGCCAAGAGCGGAGGAGCCCCGGCTCCCGCAGATAGCAACACGGCCGCGATCACCTGGAACTGTCGGGTCATGGTTTAACTCCCGTGGGCATGCGGCCTTCGCTTCTTCGGAGAGTCTGCTCCTGGGCTCTCCGATAGGAGCAGTTCCGGTGAACCCAGACAACAAAGTCCGCAAACGGCACAGCATCCAGAATCCACATCGCCGAAGCGGACACTTCTCGCTCCCTGGTCAGGTGGAGCCGGTGCAGCGGCTGGCGGTCAGGGTCCCGGTCAGGGGCAGCGGGCAGGGCAGCCCGGCTCCGGCGGATAGGGGCGACTGAGGTAGGCGCCGAAGGCTACCAGTCCGGCAACAAGGACCCCGATTCCTCCGATCCAGTACGTTCGCCCTTGCATCGGCCGTCCACCGGCCATGTTTTCCGGCTGTCTTTCTGATTGTAGAGGCAACCGCTGGCGGGTTCACGGTACTTCCGTATGGAACGGCCGGTGGGACAACGCCCATCGGCACCCGAGGACACCGAACCCGAACCTGACAGAAAGGTGGTTGCATCATGTGGAAGATTTCTCCGGTCGTGGCCTGCGTGGGGCTGCTGCTCGCCGTGTCGGCACAGACCGCCGAGGCGCAGATGGTCGATGAGCACGGCCGTTTCTGCTGTCCGCTCACGCCCAGGCAGTTCCAGGGCCAGTTGAGCTTCAACTTCGTCACCCAGCCCTGGCTCAAGGACACCGAGATGACCCGGATCCAGATGCCGCGGATCGTCTGGCGGCTTAGCACCGCCGGCAAACTTTACGATCTGGATTTTGGGGAGAGCAAGGCGCTCCGTGAGCAAGCGTGGAAGCTCATGGGGCAGAACGTGATCATCCACGGGTGGCCTACAGGCGGGGCCATCCGCGTTGTCAGTTTGTCGGTCGATGTCCCCATCCAGGGTCTTCCGGATGTCCAGCAGCCGAGGTTCGACCTGAAGACGTTGATCGGCCTCGACCTCGGCAAGGCAGGGGAGATCGCCGGGCGGCACGGCTATTCCATCCGCGTCACCATGCAGGATGGCCGACCGCTCCTGCACACGATGGACTACCGCTTGAACCGGATCAACGTGTCGGTCGTGAAGGGCAAGGTGATCAGCGTCCGCATCGGGTAACGGCCCCGGAGTTGTTCGCCTCGCTTGCTGCCGGGGAGAGGGGTGTGGGTGGGAGGAGTTGCTTGCGTTTCGCGAGAGGCCAACAACAGGCTCCCGCCCGTCCCCTCTCCCCGCGCTGGCGCTGTGGCGGTAGACCAGCGCTTCGAGACCGCACACCTCCCGATCCTCCAGCCCTGGACCCTGGGCTTCCTTCCCCTGGGACTGACGCCCGGGTATCATCAAGACGGCTCCTTGGTTGCCAGGAAAGCAGAGGAAGAAGCGATGCTTGCCCGGCTGGTTGCTGGCGGTCAAAGCGGCGTGGACAGGGCGGCGCTGCACGTTGCTCTGGAGTTGGGCATCCCCTGCGGCGGTTGGTGCCCCAAGGGCCGCAAGGCCGAGGATGGCACGATTTCTGGCCACGAAGCGCCTCTGGCCCGGTGGTAGGTGCCGGCGCAAGCGTAGAATGCAAGCGGGCGCAGACGCTCGACCCGCACTCTCCGGAGCCCCAACTCATGGGCATGCCCAGCATTGCCAATTCGTTTTACCCGCTCCTGTACAACCTCGCGGCGCCCGAGCGACACTACTACCGCCAAGCGGTCAAGGCCATCGGCCCCTTCTCACTCTTCGCCTTCGTCCTCTGTTCCCCCGATGAGGCAGAGAAAAAAATGTAACCTTCCGCCCCGTCCGCGGGACTACAAAGGTAGGGACACTTTCTCCGGGGATCGCTCCCATGAGCAACGGACAACTCGGCGCTGTCCTGAGCCACGTCCACAGGTTGGTCGGCGTGCCGAGCGTCGAGGAACTGGGGGACGGCCAACTCCTGGAGCGCTTCCTGCAAACGCATGAGGAGGGGGCCTTTGCCGCTCTGGTGCGGCGGCACGGGCCGATGGTTCTCGGCGTCTGCCGCCGCCTGCTCCAGGATCCGCACGCCGCCGAGGACGCCTTTCAGGCCACCTTTATCGTCCTGCTGCGCCGGGCGCGCTCCCTCGACCGGCACCCGTCGCTCGGTGGCTGGCTGCACACGGTCGCCTTTCACGTCGCGCGCAAGGCGCGGGCCGACGCCTTCCGCCGCCAGCGCCGCCAACGCCCTCTCGTGGACCAGCCCTGTCTGGAGGCGCCCGCCGTGGAATTCTGGAGTGAACTGCAAACCATCCTGGACGAGGAGTTGAACCGACTCCCGGAGAACTACCGCGCCGCAGTCGTGCTCTGCTACCTCGAAGGCAAAACCAATGCCGAGGCCGCGCGGCTGCTCCGCTGGCCGGTCGGCACGGTGAAGGGCCGGCTGGCGCGGGCGCGCGTCCTGCTGCGCCACCGTCTGGGGCGGCGCGGCCTGACTGTTCCGGTCGGACTGCTGGCGACCTTGCTCGCGGAGAAGGCGACCGCAGCCCTGCCCGGCGCCCTGATTCATACCACGATCCGGATCGCTACCATCGCGGTGACCAGCACGGCCCCGGGGGCTTCCGCCGCCGTGCTGGCGCTGGCCCAGGGGGCCCTGAAAACCATGTTCCTCAGCAAACTCAAGATTGCCGCCGCGCTCGTGCTGGCGGTCGCATTCATCGTGTTCGGCGTGGGCGTCGGTAGCCATCAGGCCCAGGCTCAGCGCCAGACCCAGACCGGCACGGACGAAGGCGCGCAGCCTCGCCTCCCCAACGAGCGGGCCGCCCCGAGCGCACCGCTTCTTCAACCCGGACGCTTTCAAGGCGAGCAGAAGAAGCTGACTTTCGCCGGGGAGGTGCTTGGTCCGGACAAGCAGGGACTGGCCGGCGCCACGGTGGCGGTCGTGGCCGGTTCGCAGGCACTGCTGCCGCGCGGCGTGCAGGCGCTCGGCCAGGCCAGGACCGACCAGGGGGGCAAGTTCCGCCTGACCGTGACCTGCCCGGCCGCCGTCCAGCCCTCGGAAATCGTGATCTTCGCGAGCGCGAAGGGTCACGGCCTCGGCTGGGGGATGGGGGCGAATGCCGAGAGCGTTGTCGTCCAACTCGAGCCGGAGCAAATGGTGCGCGGGCGCCTCATCGATCTGCAAGGGCAGCCGGCTGCGGGGGTCAAGTTGATTGTGAGCCGGCTGGGAAACCGGGACGCTCTCCAGCGCGGCCCCCGGAGTTACCGCAACCTCGATCTCTCGAACAGCCACCTCATGGCACTCGGCCTGGAAACCAGGCTGGGAGGAGAGGTGCGCGCAGGCCAAAGGCTTGGCGGTCTGCGCCTGTCGCGCCGGGTTTGGGAGGATGAACCGCACGCGCTGCTGCGTGCCGCCGTGCTGATGTTCCTCGACCCCCCGGTAGCTCTTCCCCTGTGGCCGGCCCCGGTGACCACGGACGCTCAGGGGCGCTTCATGCTGCGCGGCCTTGGTCCCGGGCTGGGGATCGGTCTCCAGCTGCAGGACGAGCGCTTTGCCCTGCAGGTGCTGGACATCCCGCCCCGCGGCAAGGAAGAGGAAGAAAGCCGCTACGTGCTGGCCCCGCCCCGGATCCTCGAAGGCACCCTTACGGATAGCGAAACAGGCAAGCCCCTGCCGCGCGCCCGCCTGCGGCTGGACTCGCGGTGTGCGACGTGCCATGAGGATGTGGGCTTTGTCGCGGCGGCGGGACTCCTGCCCCGTTGTGGCGGCGGCGGGGCCGACTGGAAAGGCCGCCGGGGTGCCGGGGACGCCTGGAACGCTCTCCACTTCGTGGGCGCGTGGATCAACGAACGCTCCGACGTGCTTCACGCCACGGAGATCGAGGCGGACGCGCAGGGGCGCTTTCGGTTACCGCTCCACGAGGCCCCAGGCTACACGCTCCACGTCGTTGCTGGCCGTGACGAACCCTACCTGTCGAAGACACAGACGGTTTCCTGGCCGGGAAGAGCGGTCGTGCGACAGCAGCTCAAGGTTGAGCTGTTGCGCGGCCTGCCAGTGCGCGGCAAGATCGTCGAAGAACCGGGCGGTAAGCCCGTTGCCGATGCACGCGTTGATTTCTGGGCAAAGGATGTCAAGCTGCCCACAGGAACCCACTGGCCGCGTGCGCTCAAGACCAGGCCGGACGGGACATTCGAGGCCCTGTTGCCGCCGGGCTCCTGGTATCTGCTCGTCAACGCTGCCAACGGGGACTATGTGCCCCAGAAGATCGCCGTCAGCAAGTTGGGCGATGCGCCGGACGGACCGATTCTGCGCTCGCCGCCGGAGAAGGGGGCGAAGGGAGAGCCGTACTTCTGGCCGGATGCCCACACAGTCGTCGAGGCGAAAGCCGGCGCGAAAGTTCCCCCGGTCACTGTGTCCCTGCGCCGAGCCCCGCTGCTGCGCGGCCGCCTGGTCACGGGTGACGGCAAGCCGATCACCACAGCCCGGATGTTCGCGCACCAGGCGACCGCTTTTGAGCAGGCCGTGTACCTGGACGAGGAAGCACGCGGGCAAATCGACCAGACGCAACTGCAGCTCTGGCACCGGCGCGTGTCCCTGGACCTCGCGGGGGTACTGCCACCGCCGGACGCGGCGCGTGGCACCATCGTCGTCCAGGAGATCCGCGACGGCACCTTCGCCTTCCCCGTGTCCAATCCGGGGGCCGTCTTCCACCTCGCATTCCTCGACGAGAAGGGCAAACTCGGGGCGGTGGCCAGGGTCGAAGGGAAGCAGGCGGGCGGCGACCCGGTCACGGTGCGTCTCGCTGGCACGGGCGCCGCGCGGGCGCGGTTCGTGGATGCTGCGGGCAAGCCGCTGGCGAACTACCGGCCGCTGATGTGGCTCCTGCTACCGCCGGGTCCGCATCCCCTCCCGCAGAATCTGAAGACGATGCTCGGCAGCGGCGTTCGCGCCGAGGGAGCGCTGTGGCTGGGGCACGCCGACCCCGCGCGCCACGGCGACGGACCGCGGACGGACACCCAGGGCCGGCTGACCCTGCCGGCGCTGATTGGTGGCGCGATCTATCGCGTCCAGCAGTCGGGTCGCCAGGCGCACGACTTCACCGTCCAGGCCGGCCAGACGGTCGTGCTGCCCGACCTCGTCGTTGAGCAGTCGGACCAGACGGCCAAACTCCCAACAGCCCCAGCGGGCAAGTGACCCCGGCCAGCGGGCACGAGTGGACGGTCGCGGCAGTCTCTCCTACCCCGAGGCGCCAGAGCACGCCGAGTCTGCCACCGAGCACCAAAGCGGCTGCAAGTCATCTGATCGAGGCGGTCGCTTCCTCCCCCTGCCCGTGCTGGTGGCGCTCGGCCACGCGACCGATGACCTGGTCGTTGCCCGCGTGGCCGATGCCAGTTTCCCGACGCCGACGGCACTCGGCGCTTGGTTGCGGCAGACCGTCGAGGCCAAGCGCGTGTGGTTGTTGCTGGGGCGGTAGTTGACTCGCAGACCTTGCTTCTCCGGGGTGAAGGAACGGTGCGAGCAGGTCCAGCGCCGGCACGTTCGGATTGAGGGAGCATCCCATGCCTTGGCGGAAAGGATGCCGCTGTGGGGCTGGAGCAACAGGCGACAGGGCTCCGGCCCTGCCGCCTTCACGTTCTCCTGTTGGGCGGGTCATTCCTTCGCGCGCCGGAAAATGATGAGCATTGTCTGGACGCCCGCTTGGGTGGCAAACTCGGTCGGGCGCTCCGTCGGCGGATGGGCGAGGCAAATCTTCAAACTGTCCTTGGTCAGCAGGTAAATCCCCTTGAGGACCAGTTCCTTGCCGCCTTCATCGACCGTGACGTCGATCTCCTTGGGCTTTTTGGCAGAGTCGAGTTTGTAGGTTCCCTCCATATCCTTGTTCTTGGCCTTGACCATCAGCTTGCCGCCTGCAGCGAAGGTGAGCCGAACGTCCTTGAGTTCCTCCTCCGGCGCCTTCTGGCCTTCCTTCTCCCCGGACACGACCGACCAGGTGCCTTGAATCAGTTCCTCGTCCTTCTTGCCGGCCTTCTCGCCAGCACTGCTGGGCGCGCTGACGGTCACCAGCAGAGCGATGACCAGCATCGCCAACACCACGCGTCTCATGCTGCACCTCCCCGAGAATGGTTGCTCGTCGTCCGCTGGCAGGCCGAGGTGGACTGACGAGCGACGACGGCCCACGGCAACCCCAACGATTCACGCGACCACCTTGGTCCTCTGGAGCATGGTAGCGGAAAGCCGGCTCGGCACCCACGAGCAGCGCTCCAGCACCGGCCACGATTGGGGTTTCAGAAGGGTATTCGTCCGTCGGCCAAGACTATTTCGAGGCGCCGAATGATTGCTTCGCCTGGCCGGCGCTGTGAGGCTTCCTGCCAGGCGCCGCTCCAGCGAGCCAGCCGTCGGTCAGCCTCCTCCCGCACGGGAAGCAGAACACGGCTCCGGCCAGCAGTTCCTGACCTGGCCGAGGAGCACGCCGCACCGAATTGCTCCAGGCCGAATGGCTCCTCATTGCCTGGTGGCCTCCTGGCCGGTTTCCGCTTGCCTCTCCGCCGTCGGCGCGTTCTGGTCGCGGTGGGCGATCCTTGGAGAGATGGCAATACCGAGGGACCGCCGCCGCGACCGCTCTCTGCCAAACCACGACGGAGGACACCGAGCCCCGCGCCGTCCTCGGAGCGCGGGGCCGCTACGAACAGCAGCCCAGCCAGAAACGGAAGCGATGCTTCCGTTCCTCCGACTCCTTCACGATGGGGAAGCCGAAGTCCAGCGCGATTGGCACCGGCCCGAGCATCGGCACCTTGATCCGCTGGCCGCAGCCCACCGAGACGCGATAGTCCTGCACGTTCACGTTTCGCTTCACTGTGCCCAAGTCCAAGAAAGCCACCAGGTACAGCGGGTCGTTCGCCTTGATTGGGACCTGATGCTCCAGGCCGTTGAGCGGCGTTCGCAGGATGTCGCGGCAACTGACGCTGTAGCGTTGCAACTGCGTACCGGGCACTGTCTCGATGCGGAACTCGTGGCCGGCGCCGCGAAATGCCCGGCTCTCGAAGACGTCTTCCAGACGGCTCGGCGGTCGCAGGATGTCGACGTTCTTCTCGTTGAGGACGATGCTGCCCACCAGGCCGCCGTTCGAGTTGACGCCCAGGCCGAACATCAGGCTGCCGGTCGGCTGCTCCCGCACGATCACCCGGACATCGTTCGACGGAGTCTCGCGGATGTCCGGCTCCTCACAACGGCCCTGGGCACCAGTCGCCTTCGGGCAGAGGCCGTGGAACTCGAACCCGCGCAGGCTCCGGCAGCCGCCCGCGTAGTAGCGCGTGAACGCGGGCGCGCATGCCGCCGGCATGTGCCCGGGGTGCCGTTTTTCTCCCGCCGGTGGAATGGCCAGGCCGGCACCGTTGCCTTCCTGGCTCGATATCCCGTGTGCGGGCACCCCGACACCGACGCCAAGGGCCATCATCGTCAACCCCACTGCCAAAGCGCTTGTCACCTTGCTCAAGGACATGGCCTGGACCCCTCCTTGCGTGAGAATGGCGGCCGTGGCGGCGAGAGCGCCGGCCGCGTTACCTGCCGCGACGAGCATCGCGGCTTCCACCGTACCCACTGCCAGCGGCGTGGGCACCGCCGCCCATGCCGCGCACTGCGCCAGTGCCGGGGTCAGCGCCCCGACGGACAGCGCCAGCCCTTTCCGGGCCAGCCGACCGCGTAACTGGTCCTTCGCCCGAGCGAGGCGGGTCGCGATGGTCCCTTGGGGGCAACCAACCCGGCGGGCGACCTCGGCGACCGTGATGCCCTGCAGGTAGTGCAACACGAACGGCACCCGGTGCTTCTCGGGGAGTCGCGCCACCGCCTCGTCCAGCACGGGTCGCAGGTCGTGCCAGACGCAGTCGTCGGCGCGCTCGACCGCCTCAGCCACGGCGACCTGCCGCTCGCAGCGCCGCCGCCGGGCGTCTTGCGCTCGGACCTTGAGGGCCGTCCGCGTGGCCACCCCGTAGAGCCAGGGGCCCAGGGCTTCGGGCCGCTTGAGAGCGCCGGCCTTCCGCGCCAACACCACGAACGTCGCCTGAAAGGCATCCTCGGCCGCGTGCGCGTCCTGCAAGACCCGGCGGCAGACCCCCAACACAAGCGGGCCGTGACGACGGACCAGAGCGGCGAAGGCGGCCTCCTCGTGACGGACGGCGAACCGCTCCAGGAGTTGGTCGTCGGGCACCGCCACCGCGAGGAGGGCGGCAGCGGTTTGGTGGATGTGGCGAATGAGGGGACTCGTGCGTGGGGTCGCCATGCCGTGGCTCCTCCGGGGCCTTCCTGGTCTCCATTGGTTACTGCCTGGACCCGCATCCGCTTGTTCATCTTTTTGTGGCGCGGGTGGAGCCATCTTCTCCGAACAGGGGTCGTGCGCTCAAGAGCAAAGGGAGGGTTGGGTGGTTGCGGGCCTTGCGGAAGCCGAAGGAGTTGGGGAAGTGGAGGGACGGTCAACCATCCGCCCCTGCATGCGCCCTGGGCGGGTCGGGGTTACAACGGCCTGATGGCGAACTGTGCCGCTGCTGTTCCTGCTTGCCTTCGTGGCCCTGGTCGCGCTGGCCTGGCGAACTCATCAGCGCTGGTTGCGCGGCCAGGACGAGTGCGCTGGGAGGGTCGGCGGCTTTCGCCGGACGGGGCAGGAGCAGCGCGGCCTTGACGGCAACACACCGCCGGCGCTGCTCGACGTGCTGCTGGCAATGCTGGCGGGCAGCTGCGCGCTGCAGGGTGCGCAGGAAGTTGCCGATGCGTGCCCCGACGACGCGGCAGAGGAACGAGCGGAAAGTGCAGCAGGTTCCGTCTTGCTGTCGCGTGGGGGCGTAGGCATGGATCGCATCGACCGCAGCCAGGACGGCTTCTTGTTGGGCGTCGAGGACATCGTTGTGGTGGAGGCGCCGTCGTCGCGCCAGCCAGGCGGCACGGCGGCACACCCAGGCCAGATGGCGTCCGAGCAGCACCTGGGTGGCAGGGTGCCGGGGTCCATGTTGTTGAACGAGGAGAACGAGCGCCTCGTCCTCCAGGCGGCTCAAGGCCGCGTCCGGTCGGGTCTGCAGGGGGAGCATGGGAGTGGTGCGCGGCTTTGCCGCGTAGGGGTCAACTCCCTCATCGCGCCACCTGAAAGGCTGGGAGGAGGTGGCTGGGGAGTGGGGGAATAGCTGTAAAAGAATGGTATACTGGACTGGTGTTCATGCCAAGACCTTCTGGCCAGAAGCACGAGGACCGTCTTCCCCAGGGGGCGATAGGCCCCACAGACCGAAAGCATGGCCCGGACCGGGCGCAGAAAGTTGTCCCAAGGGCTGGTGCCTTGTCGTCGTGGAAGCACCCCTGGTTGTGCCAGCACGGAACGCAATTTGCGTGTATTCCTTTGCACTGCCCATTCCGGTCCAGCTGCTCCCGCAGGGGCAGTTCGTGTTCATGTCGTTGCTGCAAAGGGTCCGTGACCCATCGAAAGGAGCCGCCATGCGCTTCGCGATCCTGCACTGCCCGGCCTGCCTGAACCACGTCTGGGTGCCCGAGGACAAACTGGGCCAGAGCGGCCGCTGCCCCGACTGCGGCGCTGCCATGCAGACGCCCACCGACTGGCCGGACTTCGGCCTGGTCGAAGGCCCGCACATCGTGCGCGACTTGCAGGAGGCGGCGGGGACGCCGGCCGGCAAGGGCCGGCCCATCGCGCCGGGCAGGGTGGACGCCCGGTAGCATCGTCTCCACTGCACCTCCCTGGCTCTTGCGGCGGGCCGGCCAGCGGCGCCGAGCCCGCTTTGCCAGTTCCCCGCCTCGGGTCACAACGCTTCCGTTGCGCACCCGTGGCGGCCGTCGCGGGATGGGTTCCCTCCAGCCGCCCGCCCAGACTGCCCCAAAACCGCCCAGGTGAACGAGGATTCCAGGGTTATGTTGGGAACCGTTTCGCGGAGAACGGTTCCGAGTCCCTTTCGTTGGAGGATCGAACGATGTCTCGACTGCTCGGTTGCACCCTGCTCGGCTTGGCGTTGTGCGCAGGTGCCTTGCCGGCCCAAGGCGGCAAGGACGGCAAGGAAGTGGTGGGCAAGATCAAGGAAGTGCAACTCGCCAAGAAGGCATTCACGATCACGCTGGAGAGTGGCAAGGAGCGGACGTTTCTCGTCAACGACGACACCCGCTTCGTCGGCCCCAAAGGAGGCGTTAGCGCCGAAGGGCTCAAGGACGACCGCATGGTCAAGGGCAACGAAGTCAAGGTCGTGCCAGCGGCGGACAACAAGACCGCCAAGGAAGTCAAACTGCCTATCCGCAAGAAGGCTGACAAGGACAAAAAGGATAAATGATAGGATAAATACTTGCTTAGCACCCACAGGCCGTGGCCGTGGCGTTCGTCCCTCGCCGATCAGGAGGGACGGATGTCACGGCCTTCTTCTCCCGAACTGGTATCCATGACCATCCCCACCATCGACGAATCCTTCGCCTGTCGGCAGCGTTTCGGCTGGAGCGTGGGCGAGGTGCGGCTCATCACGAGCGCCGGTGTCGTGTGGCTGGTCGATACGGTCAAGGCCGGCCACCGCATTGAGGTTCGCGCCGCCGGTCAGGCCGAAGCGTGGCAGCAGGCCCACCTGGGTCGAGGTCGAACGAGCGCGGCGTCCGTTCCGTGGCCACCTGCCCGTTCGCCTTCAAGCCGTTGTCAGCGGGACTAACCGTGTAGCAGGCGATTGGAGACATACAAGAACCGCCCCGAGGGATGCAGCTGGATCTCGGCGCAGGCGTTTGTGCCTTTGAAGCCCGCCGGTAACGTCGTGAGCGTCTGGAGCGGCTTGAGCGTGCCGGCCTGGGCGTCGAGGCGGTACGCGGTCACGCTGCTGCCCTGCTCGTTGGCGACCTACGCGACGTCCTTCGCCGGCTGGAAGACGAGGTGCCACGGCCCGGTGCCTGGGGGTGTGGTGAGTTTGGGCACGGGGCCGGCTTTCAGTTCTCCGGTCTGCGGACTGTAAGCGAGTTGGAAGATGACGTCGGTGCCGGTGTGCGGCACGAAGGCGAACCGCTGCGCTGGGTCGAGGCGCACGGCATGCGCCTTGTCCGCAGTCTTGACGAGTTGGTGCGGCTTGGGACGCAAGGCCCCGTCCGGCCCGAGGGCGTGGACCGTGACCTGACCCCCGACGTAGTATTACTCCGGCAGGCAAGCTCCTCACACGGTGTTGGCAGTCGCATCTTGGACGGCGGGATGGCAGAAGTAGCTCAGGATCCGCTGCGGCCACTAAATAAGAGCACGGACAAGGGAAAGCGGCTGCGAGCTTGGGCTACCGACCTGCTGACCTTGTGAACAGGAAAGGCTTGGCCCTATGGTGAAGGGTGAGCTACCACCCATTCCCCACAAGGACCAAGCCATGACTTCC
>WNGB01008076.1_pt1 | contig 15042 bp, 13 predicted proteins | sample 5400681 | NCBI WGS metagenome assembly WNGB01 (sample SAMN13153367, study PRJNA577476) | soil metagenome | isolation source: 115 cm soil or saprolite under grassland replicate 2 | place: USA:California | collected 2016-06-15
CGCCATCGAGATCGCAAAATCCTGCGAGGCCGCCGCGTTCGCCCTGGACAAGCGCATCGTAAACTCCGAAGGCGCCAGCGTTTCGTGCCAGCAATGGCACTTCGCTCTCGCCAACAGCCACGGCTTCATGGAAGGCTTCCCGACTTCGCGGCATGTCCTTTCCTGCGCCGTGATCGCGGCCGAGGACGGCCAGATGCAGCGCGACGACTGGTACGTGTCGCAGCGCTCCCCGCGGGATCTTCCCAGGCCGGAAGCGGTGGGCGACTATGCCGGAAGGCGGGCGCTTGCGCGGCTGAGAAGCCGCAAGATCCAGACGGTCCAGGCGCCGGTGCTTTTCGAAGCGCCGGCGGCCAGCGGATTGCTCGGGAACTTCGTCTCCGCGGTGAGCGGCGGGAGCCTGTACCGCAAGGCCTCGTTCCTGCTCGACAGCCTCGGCAAGGAAGTCTTCTCGCCGATCGTCAATATCGTCGAGCGGCCGCACCTCGCGCGCGGGCCGGCGAGCTCCTGGTTCGACGACGAGGGCGTCGCGACCCGCGACCGCGACGTGGTGAAGGACGGCGTGCTGCGCGGCTACTTTCTCGGCAGCTACTCGGCGCGCAAGCTCGGGATGAGGACGACCGGCAGCGCGGGCGGCAATCAAAATCTGATCCTCGAAGGCGGCGAGCTGGACGTTCCCGGGCTCATCAGGAAGATGGACCGCGGGCTGCTCGTGACCGAGTTGATGGGCCACGGGATCAACCCCGTGACCGGGGATTACTCGCGCGGCGCGGCGGGCTACTGGGTGGAGCGGGGCGAGATCCGGCATCCCGTCGAGGAAATCACCATCGCCGGAAACCTGCGCGACATGTTCCGCTCGATCGCGGCGATCGGAAGCGACGCGCTCACGCGGGGCTCGCGCACCTGCGGCTCGATTCTCGTCGAGGAAATGACCATTGCCGGAAACTGAACTCTGCACCTCGGAACCGGAGTTATAATCGGCTCGCTTTCCATCCGAGGAGATCACCAATGAAAAGACGCGAATTCCTGAAGAACGCCGGGCTGGGCGCGGCGGCGGGTGCGGGCCTCGTCACGGCGGCGCAGGCGCGCGCGCAGCAGACCCCCGGGCTGCCAAGCCTCCAGTGGCGCCTCGCGGCGAGCTGGCCGAAGAGCCTGGACACGCTCTACGGCGGCGCCGAGCTCGTGGCGAAGCGCGTCGGCGAGATCACCGACGGCAAGTTCCAGATCCGCGCCTTTGCGGCCGGCGAGATCGTGCCCGCGCTGCAAGTGCTCGATGCCGTCCAGGCCGGCACGGTCGAGCTGGGCCACACGGCGACTTACTACTACTTCGGCAAGGATCCGACGTTTGCGCTCGGAACGGCCGTCTGCTTCGGCATGAACACGCGTCAGAACAACGCCTGGTGGTATTTCGGCGGAGGTTCCGAGGCGATGGCGCCGCTGTTCAAGGAATACGGCTGCATCGCGCTGCTCTCCGGAAACACGGGCTGCCAGATGGGTGGCTGGTTCCGCAAGGAGATCAAATCGGTCGCCGACCTGAAGGGCATGAAGATGAGGATCGGCGGCATGGCCGGCCTGGTGCTCGCGAAGCTGGGCGTGGTGCCGCAATTGATCGGCGCTCCGGACATCTACCCGGCGCTGGAGAAGGGAACGATCGACGCCGCGGAATGGGTAGGGCCCTACGACGACGAGAAGCTCGGCTTCAACAAGGTCGCCAAGAACTACTACTATCCCGGCTTCTGGGAGGGCGGCCCGATGCTGATGACGCTCGTCAACGAAAAGAAGTGGAACGAGCTGCCCAAGCCCTACCAGGCCGCACTCACAGCGGCTTGCGGCGAGGTCAACTCATGGATGCCGGCTAAATACGACGAGCAGAACCCGCAGGCGCTGCGCCGGCTGATCGCGAGCGGCACCAACCTGCGGCCGTTCCCCCGATCGGTGATGGAAGCGGCCGAGAAAGCGTCCTACGAGCTGTACGGCGAGCTCAAGGCGAAGAGCAGGCACTGGGCGACCGTCTATCCGCAGTGGAAGAAATTCCGCGACGAGCAGTTCCTGTGGTTCCGCGTAGCCGAATCGACCTACGACAATTATTCGTTTGCGTCCAAGCTCGGTGCCGGGAAGTCGTAGTTCCGGCTGGCGTAGACAATTGCATTGCAAACCCCGCTGCGGCGGGGTTTGTTTTGGGGCGCGCTGCCGGTCATTTCTTGAAGAGATTCTCGAGATCGTCGGCTTCGCGTTTCTCTCTCGCGCTTTCGCCTGATTTCCGCTCCGCATCGGACTTCGCGCCGCCCGGTGTGCCGAAGTCGGGCGGCATCTGGTCTCGAGTATCCTCGCTGTCCGAGGGAACGAAGCTCTGGACCTTCGACGGATCGCCGCTGCTCTTCACCAGGTTCCCGGTGACCAGCCCGGGAAAACCGATGACGATGCCTACCATGATGACCTGAATGACCACGAAGGGCACCGCACCCCAATAGATCTGGCCGGTGGTGACCGGAGGCGTCGGCCTGCCTGTCAGCTTGTCGAGGTACTCCTTGCCGGGTGCCACGCTGCGCAGGTAGAACAGCGCGAACCCGAACGGGGGATGCATGAACGAGGTCTGCATGTTCACACCGAGCAGCACGCCGAACCAGATCAAATCGATGCCGAGCTTGTCCGCGACCGGTCCGAGCAGCGGCACGATGATGAACGCCAGCTCGAAGAAATCGAGGAAGAACGCGAGCAGGAAGGTCAGCACGTTCACGACGATGAGGAATCCGATCTGCCCGCCCGGGAGGCTCGTGAGCAGGTGCTCGACCCACAGATCGCCGTTCACGCCGCGGAAGGTCAGGCTGAACACCGTCGAGCCGACCAGGATGAACACCACGAACGAGGTGAGCTTCGCCGTCGAATTCATCGCCTGCCGGAGCAGCGACCACGTCAGGCGCCGGTTGATCATTGCCAGCACCAGCGCGCCGGTCGCGCCCATGGCGCCGCCTTCGGTCGGCGTCGCCACGCCGAGAAAAATGGTGCCGAGAACGAGGAAGATCAGAGCGAGCGGCGGAATCAGCACCAGCAACACGCGCGCGAGCAGTTTAACGCCGCGCAGCGTGCGCGCCTCCGGCGGCAGCGCCGGCGCGGCCTTCGGATAGATCATCGTGACCCCGAAGACATAGATCGCGTACAGCGCGGTGAGAACGAGGCCGGGAAAGATCGCCCCGGCGTACATGTCGCCCACCGATCGCCCGAGCTGGTCCGCGAGCACGATGAGAACGAGCGACGGCGGAATGATCTGCGCCAGCGTCCCGGAGGCGGCGATAACGCCGCTCGCCAGGCGCCGGTCGTAGCCGTAGCGCAGCATGATCGGCAACGAGATGAGGCCCATCGAGATCACCGAGGCCGCCACCACCCCGGTGGTCGCAGCGAGCAGCGCGCCGACGAAAATCACGGCGTAGGCGAGCCCCCCCCGGACCGGACCGAAGAGCTGTCCGATGGTATTGAGCAGATCCTCGGCCATGCCGCTCCTCTCGAGGATCAGCCCCATGAAGGTGAAGAACGGGACGGCGAGCAGCGTGTCGTTCGACATGATGCCGAAAATGCGCTCGGGCAGCGCGCCAAAAAGGGCCGGCGTGAGCAGCCCCAGCTCGATGCCGAGGAAGCCGAAGGACAGGCCGATCGCCGCCAGCGCGAACGAAACCGGGTAGCCGAACAACAGGAACACGACCAGCGCGGCGAACATGAGCGGCGCCATGTTGGCGATCAGGAACTGCGTCATTTGGCGGCTTCGTCGCGCGCGATGGCCAGTTCCAGCGGGACCTCGTGCTTTTCCAGCGGATCCGGAATCAGGTTCTTCAGGAAGGCGATGCGCTTGATCAGCTCGGAGAGCCCCTGCAGCGACAGCAGGAAGAAGCCGACCGGAACCAGTAGCCGCGCCGGCCAGCGGATCAGGCCGCCCGCGCTGCCGGAGATCTCGTTGCTGTTCCAAGCGTTCATGAATATCGGCCAGGAAAGCCAGGTGATAAAGGCTGCCATCGGCAGCAGGAAGAAGAGCGTGCCGACGATGTCGATCCACATCTGCGCGCGGCGCGACAGGCGGCCCGTGATCACGTCGATCCGGATATGCTCGTTGTGCCGCAGCGTGTATCCGGAGCAAAGCAGGAATACCGCGGCGAACAGATACCACTGCAGCTCGAGCCATGCGTTCGAGGCGATGGAAAGCGCGTAACGGGAAATGGCGTTGCCGGAACTCACCAACACCATGACGAGAACGAGCCAATACACGATCTTCCCGATGCGCTCGTTCACCGCGTCGATGAGGCGTGAAACGGACAGCAGGAAATTCATGGCCCCCCGATCCCGATCAGAACATTCCCGCGCGCTCTTGTCTGCTTTTAGCGCGATCGCGGCTTCGAAAAGCAGCGCTCGATCAGTGCGCCGGCTGGAGCGCGAGGTAGACGAGGAGCGCTACGAGCAGCGCGCCCGCCACCCACCAGGCCGGATGGATACGGCGCCCGGAAGACGCGGGTGCCGCCTCGGCGGGCCTGGCCGCGGGTCCGGCGAGCTTCTCGTTGAACGCTGCGAAGAAGTCGTCCGCCATTTTCCTCGCGACCCCGTCGATCAGCCGCGAGCCGACCTGCGCGAGCTTGCCGCCGACGCTCGCTCTCGCGGAATAGGTCAGCCGGGTTCCCGCGCCTTCGGTCCTGAGCGACACCTGCGCGCCGCCCTTGCCGAAGCCCGCCGCCCCGCCCGATCCCTCGAAGGAGAGCGAGTAGGAGTCCGGCGGTTTGAGATCCGAGAGGACGAGCTTGCCGTTGAATTTCGCCTTGACCGGGCCCACCGCGGCGACCATGACGACGCGATACTCCGTATCGGATACCCGCTCGATCGACTCGCAACCGGCGATGCAGGCCTTGAGCACCTCGGGGTCGTTCAGCCCGCGCCAGACTTCCGCCTGCGGCAGGGGGATCAGTTGTTCGCCGGTCATTTCCATGAAGGGTTCCGTTCCTGTATGGGGTACATGATGTATCGAACGCAGGGCTATTCTAACGCGGCGCCTCGGGTAAAATAACCGCTGCGCTCCAACGGGTAAGCTCCCGGAAGGATTTGTAAATACCCCATGCGATTCAATCCCAAGGCAAGGGCCCTTGTCGCCGTCGCGCTGCTCGGGCTCGGGGCGACGGGCGCAAACGCTCAAAGCTGGCCTGCAAGGCCGGTGCGCATCATCGTGCCGTTTGCCCCGGGCGGGACCGCGGATACGCTGGGGCGGCTCGTGGGGCAGCGGCTCTCCGACAGCTTCAAGGAGAATTTCGTCGTCGAGAACCGCGCCGGGGCCGGCGGCGTGATCGGCTCGGAGCTCGTGGCGAAGGCCACCCCCGACGGATACACGCTGGTCGTGTCGGGGGTCGCGACGCACTGCATCGCGCCGGCGCTGTCAAAGAATTTTCCGTTCGATCCGCTGCGCGATTTCACGCACATCGCGCTGTTCGGCGGCCCGCCCGGGGTGCTCGTGATCCATCCTTCGCTTCCCGTGAAGGACCTCAAGCAGTTCATCGCGTACGCGAAGGCGGAAGGCGGAAAGCTCGCCTACGGCTCTCCCGGAAACGGCACGCAGGGACACCTGATCGCCGAGCAGCTGAAACAGGTCGCCGGAATCGAGATGACCCATGTGCCCTACAAGGGCGCGAGCCTCGCCGTCGCCGACCTGATCGCCGGTCATGTGCCGGTGACTTCCACGACGCTCACGACCGCCGCGACGCAGATCAAGGCCGGAAAAGCGCGCGCGCTCGCGGTGAGCGCGGCGAAGCGCGTGCCGGACTTCCCCGACCTGCCGACGTTCGGCGAGCTCGGCTATCCGGAGCTCACGGCCTCGATCTGGTTCTCCCTTTCCGGGCCGGCAGGGACTCCGGCCGAGGTCGTCAGCCGCCTGAACGCCGAGGTGCGGCGTATCCTCCACCTTCCCGACGTTCGCGAGCGGCTCCGGCCCGAAGGCATCGAGCCGGGTGATCTCGATCCGCGGCAGTTCGCCGCGTACATGGCCGCGGAAGTGAAGCGCTGGGCACCCGTCGTGCACGCCTCCGGCGCGAAAGCCGACTGAGAAACTGGCAAATCATGCTGACACGAGAACAGAACGAACAGTTGACGCGAACCGATCGCGGCACGCTCATGGGCGATCTCTTGCGGCGCTACTGGATTCCCGCGCTGCACGGCCGGGAGATCGCGGAACCCGACTCGCCGCCCGTGCGGGTGCAGCTCCTTGGCGAAAAGCTCGTCGCGTTCCGCGACAGCGAGGGGCGCATCGGCGTCATCGACGAGTTCTGCGCGCACCGGAGCGTGTCGCTGTGGTTCGGCCGGAACGAGGAATGCGGCCTGCGCTGTCCCTATCACGGCTGGAAGTACGACATCACCGGGCAATGCGTGGACCTGCCCTCGGAGCCCGGGGAATCGGGCATGCGGCAGGGGATCAAGCTCAAGTCCTATCCGGCGATCGAGCGCGGCGACGTGGTATGGATCTACATGGGACCGCCCGAGCTGAAGCCGGCGCCGCCGGAGCTGGAATGGGTGATGGTGCCGCCCGAGCGGCGCTTCGTCTCGAAGCGCCTCCAGGAGTCCAATTACCTCCAGGCGATCGAGGGCGGAATCGATTCCAGCCACGTGTCCTTTCTCCATTCGGGCGAGCTCGACACCGATCCGCTTTTCAAGGGCAGCAAGGGCAACCAGTACAACCTCGAGGACCGCATGCCGGTGTTCGAGGTGGTGGATTTCGAAGGCGGCCTGCTTATCGGCGCTCGGCGCAAGGCCGACCACGGAAAATACTACTGGCGCATCACGCCCTGGATCATGCCCTGGTACACCGTCATTCCGCCGCGCGCGGGGCACCCTTTGGGCGCGCACGCCTGGGTGCCGATCGACGACGAGCACTGCTGGGCGTGGAGCATCAACTATCACCCGAGCCGGGCCTTGAGCGCCTCCGAGCTGAAAGCGATGAAGGAAGGCGCGGGGATCCACGTGAAGTACGTGCCCGGAACCTTCGTCCCGCTCGCGAACAAGTCGAACGACTACCTGATCGATCGCGCGACGCAGAAGCGCGGCCGCTCCTACAGCGGGGTGGAGGGCATCGCGATGCAGGACGCCTCGCTGCAGGAGTCGATGGGCCCGATCCAGGACCGCACCAAGGAGCACCTGTGCCTGACCGACAAGGGCATCGTCGCGATGCGCAGCCGCCTGCTTCGCGCGGCCAAGGCGGCGCGCGAAGGAAAGAGCGTGCCGGGCCTGGATCCCGCTTCGCAGCGCGTGCGCTCCTGCTCGGTCGAGCTCCCCGTCGGGCAGCATTACAAGGAAGGCGCGAGGCACGGCCTGTTCCCCGAGCTCGACACCGATCCGGTGACGGTGTAAATCCTTCCCTCAACCCATCCCTCTCCCGCGAGCGGGAGAGGGCGGCGAGCGCAGCGAGCGGGTGAGGGTGCAGATAACTCGGAACAGGATGCCCAGACTCCAGCTCTCCCTCGCCTGCTGGGACTACGACCGCACGCGCGCCCTCGCCGACGGCAGCGTGCGGCCCGAGGGCATCGATCTCGTGTATCAGAACCTCTTCGTCGAGGAGACCTTCTTCCGCATGCTGCGCAACCGCGAGTTCGACGCGGCGGAGATGTCGCTGTCGTCGTATTGCGTTTCGCTCATGCGGGAGGAGCCCGCCTTTGTCGCCATCCCGGTGTTCCCGTCGCGCTTCTTCCGCCACTCGTGCATTTTCGTCTCGGCGAAAAGCGACATCCGCGAGCCGAAGGATCTTGCGGGCAAAAAAACCGGCGTTCCGGAATACCAGATGACCGCGCCCGTCTGGATCCGCGGCATCCTGCAGGATGAGTACGGCGTCGATCCGGCGAGCTGCGAATACTGGACGGGCGGCGAGGAAGAACCCGGACGCGACGAGAAGCTCGAACTCGAGCTGCCGGCAAAATTCAGGCTGAGGTCCATCGGACCGAAGCAGACGCTCGCGCAGATGATCGCCGACGGCGAGCTCGACGCGATGCACACCGCGCGCACCCCCTCGACCTTCGCGGCGCGGCCCGGAACCGTCAGGCGCCTGTTCGAGGACTACGTCGAAGTCGAGAAGGCGTATTACCGAAAGACGAAAATTTTCCCGATCATGCACACAGTCGTAGTCCGCCGCGAGCTGTACCAGGCGAACCGCTGGATCGCGCAGTCGCTCTACAAGGCCTTCGTGCAGGCGCAGCGCAGGACCTACGAAACCCTCGACACCACCATGGCGCTAACCACAATGCTGCCCTGGCAGGCCGCGCATGTCGAGGAAGCGCGGCGGGAGCTCGGCGAGGACTGGTGGCCCTACGGCTTCGAGCCCAATCGCCGCGTGCTCGAGACGTTCCTGCGCTATCACCACGAGCAGGGGCTATCGAAGCGGCGGCTGAAAGCGGAGGAGCTTTTCGCGCCGGAGACGCTCAAGTCTTTCCGGGTCTGATCTCCTGCTCCGCCGTGCGCAATCCGATCGGGAAATGATGATGAATCCGCCGTTTCGCGCCGATCAGGTGGGCAGCCTGCTGCGCCCGGAAAGGCTGAAGCTGGCGCGCGAGCAGTTTCTCGGCCCGCAGACCCCGACCAGCGCCATCGGCCCGCACGACAGCGCGGAACTGCGCGCGGTGGAGGACGAATGCATCCGCGAGGTCATCGCCATGCAGGAGCGCGTCGGGCTCAGGGCGTGCACCGACGGGGAATTCCGCCGGCGCAGCTGGTGGCTCGAGCTCATCATGGGCTGGAACGGCTTCGAGGCCGACCGCACCGGCTCCGCGAAGCTCAAGTGGCGCGACGAGTCGGGCGTTACCCAGGGATTCTCCGAATTGAGAGTCACGGGCAAGATCGCCTGGCGGCCGAGCTCCGTGGTGCGGGCGTTCAAGTTTCTCAAGGAGAACACCAGGGCGGTGCCCAAGGTCACCATCCCGGCGCCGAACTGCATTCACTACTACATGGGCGGCAACATCGGCGCCTACAAGGACCAGGACGCCTTTTGGAGCGACCTCGTCGGCGCGTACCGTCAGGAGCTGAAAGCGCTCGTAGATTCGGGCGCGCGCTACATCCAGCTCGACGACACGAGCATCGCGTTCATCTGCGATCCCGCGCACCGCGAATACGTCCGCTCCTGGGGCGAGGACCCCGACCGGCTGCTCCACCTGTACGCGGACAAGATCAACCAGACCCTCGCCGGCCTGCCGCAAGATGTCACCGTCACGCTTCACCAGTGCCGCGGCAACCGCGAAGGCAACTGGGCGGCCGAGGGCGGCTACGACCCGGTCGCCGACGTGCTATTCAACGTGGTCAACGTCGACGGCTATTTCCTCGAGTACGACACTCATCGCGCGGGCGGCTTCGAGCCGCTGAGGCTCCTGCCCAAGGGAAAGAAAAGAGTCGTTCTCGGGCTCGTTTCGTCCAAGAAACCCGAGCTCGAGGGCGAGGACATTCTGATGAAGCGCATCGAAGCAGCGAGCAAATTCGTGCCGCTCGCGCAGCTCGCGCTTTCGCCGCAATGCGGCTTTGCGAGCTCGGTCAAGGGCAATCCCCTGCGTCCGGCGGACCAGGAGGCGAAGCTCGCGCGCATCGTGAAGGTGGTTGACAGGGTGTGGGGAGCGGCATGAAGTTTGCCGCCTCTCAGCGCGAACCCGGATCGCCGGCGTCGATAGCTCTCGGCAGATGCATCCGCCACGAGCGGAAGACGGCGGCGCCTATCACGGCGGCCCCGACGAGCGCCGCGACGGGGCCGCCGACCAGACCCGCGAGGAATCCGGCTTGCACGCGGCCGAGCGGCGCGCTGCCGCGTGTGGCCATCACGACCACCGACATCACGCGCCCGCGCAACGCGTCCGGCACCAGCAACTGCGCCAGCGTGTTGCGCGTGACCGCCCATATGCCGTCGGCGGCGCCGAGGGCGAAGAGCAGGATCATCGAGAGCCCGAGCCACGGCGAGAGCGCGAACGCGGTGAGCAACGCGGCATATGCGGTACCGGCCGAGAGGATCACGTGCACGTGCCGTTTCACTTCGAAGGCCACCATGAAAACCATCCCCAGCAAGCCGCCGGCGCCCAGCGCGCTGAGCAGCAGCCCCAGGCCTTCCGGACCGGTGCCGATCGCGTCGCGCGCGATGACGGTGATGAGCGCTACGTTGTGGCCGAACAGGCCGCTCACGATCTCTAGGCCCAGCGCGACCTTGAGCAGCGGATTGCGCCAGACGAAGTCCAGGCCGCTCGTCATCCCGTGCCACAAGTTCGTCGGCGATGAAGCCGTGTCCGTCTGGCGGGAGGGCAGGCGCATCGACGCCAAGGCGAGCAGCATCCCGATAAAACCCGCGGCATTGATAAAAAATGGAAACGCATAACCGCCGTACGCCAGCGCCACGCCGCCGATCGAGGGACCGATCAAGGCGCCGCTGCGCACCGCCACGGCGTTGAAGGTGACTGCGCTTTGCATGGAGCTGCGCGGCACGAGACCGGCGAACAGCGCGTGGCGCGCCGGTATCGAGAACGCCGACAAGGTGCCGCTGGCAAAACTGAGCACATAGAGATGCCAGAACTGAAGTTGATCCGTGAGCGCCAATAGCCCCACCGTCAGCGACGCGATCAGCATCGAGGATTCCGTGAGCAGCAGCAGCACCCGGCGCGGTACCCGGTCGGCGATCGCGCCGCCGAACAACGCGAGCCCGATCATCGGGACGGCGCGGAACAGGCCGCTCAACCCGAGCAGCAGCGGGGAATTCGTCATCTCGTAGAGTATCCACGCGACCGCGGTCTGTTCCACCCAGTTGCCGAGCTGCGAGATGAATTGCCCGACTGCGTAGAGCACGTAGTTGCGCTCGCGCAGGGCCGTGAGGCCGTGGGGGAGGCTAGGCACTTAGCGCGCTGCTTGAAGACACTGGATTCCGGCTCGCGCTGCGCGCGTCCGGAATGACGGACCGTCGCCTCACTTCCAGGGCATGAGCGAAGCGTGGATCACGTCCGGCACCCCCTGACCGCCCACCGACCTGATCGCGAGGTCCACGTCCTTCAGCCCGAAGGTGTGGGTCGTAACCTTCTCCAGCGGGAAGCGCTTCGAGGCGAGCTGCGCGAGGGCGAGCTCGCACGCCTTGTAACTGTGGCCGCGCGCGCTCTTGATGGTGATGAACTTCACCGTGACCCGCTCGAGCGGGAAATTCGGGAATTCCTTCATCTCGCCCTGGACCACGATCGTCCCGCCCTTGCGCTTCAGCGCCTCCACGCCGAGCAGGATCGGGAGGGTCCCGGCGCCCGCGGTGCAGTCGAGCGCGACGTCGACGCCTTTGCCTCCCGTGATCTCCTTGATGCGCGCAAGCGGATCCTCCTTCTGCACGTCGATCACGTAGTCGGCGCCCAGTTCTTTTGCGACTTTCATCCGCGCGGCGTCCTTGGAGGTGCCCGTGACGATGATGAGCGAGGCGCCCGCCTGCTTGCAGATGACGGTCTGCGACAACCCTTGTTGACCGGGCCCCTGGATAAGCACGGTCGAGTTGTAACCCACGCCGCCGTCGAAGAGCGACCATTCGACGCCGTTCGCCATCGGAGTGACCAGTCCCGCCAGCTCCGGCGTCACGCCCTTCGGCACGTGATGCACGACCGCGTTCCACGGCAGGTACACGTACTGGGCGAAGCCGCCCCACAGGTGTGGCGCCTTCTCGGCCGAGGTGTAGCCGTAGCGGATCGCATCGGGGTTAAATCGCCAGTCGGTGTTCTCGCAGTGACGGTACTGGCCCAAGTGGCACCACTCGCACTTGCCGCACATGACGTAGTGCTCGACGAACACCAGGTCCCCTTCCTTGAAGCCCTTGCGGCGGGTGAACTCGCGGCCCGCCCTGGCGATGGTGCCGATGTTCTCGTGGCCCATGATCACCGGAGTGTTCGACGGCGGCGTCTTGTAGAGCCTCACGTCGGTTCCGCAGATCCCGGCGACCTCCATCTTCATCAGGGCGCTGTCCTCGGGGATGTCCGGCATGGGAAAATCGCGGATCTCGGTCCTGCTCGGGCCTACTCTCACGGCCGCCAGTACTTTTTCCACCTGCGTTCCTCCAATCAATGGGCGTCGCGTCGCATTTTCCTCCTCCGAGAGATCGCAGTCCACGCGCAAGCGCGACGGGTCGGCAACCCGAGGATGCAGGAGTCATCCGTCGCATCCTCGAGCATCTGGGGCTGTGGGTCCTTGAGCCCGCGGAGCGAAGTCCGCCACTCGATACCGCGAGCTGGCCTGCCAACGCGAGCCTACCGCTGACCTATCATCCTGTTCCCGACATCGCCTGAACGCGGGCAAAGCACCTCCGCGCTTGACTTACTGCGCGTGGCGACTGCATGATTTGCCGTAACGTCCGTTGCGAAGCGCCTGGGGAGCGCCAATCCGACCACCGAACGCGCGCCGGCAACCTGGGTCGAGCGCAACCGGGACACCGGCAACGGGCGAATTGAATTTCGGATTGAATTTCCTATCGTTTTTCCTATCGTTTTATCGCTTTTCCCTATCGCTTTATCGCTTCCTATCGCTCGCGCATGTCCGCGTTGCATGCGTAGACGATTTCTGTTTGATGCGGATCGAGGGAGACTGTCATGCCCGAAACCGAAGCTTCCGCTGAGCAGCGAGTGCGGGACGTCATTGACTTCATTGACCGCAACCTCGGTGAGCGGCTGATGCTCGTCGACATGGCCGAAGCGCTCGAGTTGAACCCATATCATTTTGCGCACGTTTTCAAGCAGGCGACGGGGTTTGCGCCGCACCAATACGTAATCCGGCGTCGCCTGGCGCGCGCCAGGCAACTTCTCGGCACCACCACCCTGCCGATAGCCGAGGTCGCGCTGGCCGTGGGCTGTGCCAACCAGAGTCATTTTTCAGCGCTGTTTCATCGCATGACCGGCATGACGCCTTTGACCTATCGCATTCGAAACAGGTCCGGCGTCCTTGCCACCGCAAGTTTGCGATATACCGCAGCCGACGCGTCGGGCAAGCTTGCTCGAAGCTGACACCACAACCGGGAGAAAATTCATCATGGTTCTCGCCGACAGCGCATTGCGTACACGCAGGGATTTTCTGGGGGCAGCGTTCGCGACCGTGTTGTTGTCCCCGTTGGCTGCGCAGAACGCACAAGCCGAATCCTTTTGCGTTCCCGGACCCGGAGACCGGCCGGAAACCATCCAGGGTGGGGTTCTCGGCTCCGAGAGGCAGCCTCCCGACGGCTTCCAGGGCCACTGGTGCGGCGCGCGCAAGGTCGGCCAGCACGCGCTCTACAACCGCGGCAGCTTTGGTGACCTGCAACTCATCGTCGACGATCGCGGTCACTGCGCCTACGCCAGCATGCGCGACCCGTCCGACATCACTCTTCCCACCACCGGGACGGTGGTCCTCGACGTTTCGGTCGCCTCGCAGCCAAGGGACGTGCAGATTCTCAGGACTCCGGCAATGCTGCGAGCGTACTCCGCTTTTGAAATACCGATCTCGAAGGCGACCCGGCGGCCCGGCAACATCATGGGCGCTGCCTACAAGGATTTTGGCCCGGAGGCGGTAAACCCGACGAACCCTCTGGACCTCTACGACGTCTCGGGTAACTGCCTCGAGCCGCGGCACTTGTCGACGTTCAGCCTGGCTTCCGGCAACCATGACGGATGGTTCACGGCCGACGGCAAAACGTACTATGGGGTGCCCTTCGGCGGGCAGAGCATTCTCGTCAACCCGAATCGCATCGACATTCACTTGACCGATATCTCCAACCCGAGCCAGCCGCAGAGCCTGCTGAACTGGAACCGGCTGCAGTTGCCGCCGGACGTCTATGAGCTGACCAAGGCGACGACCAACTTTCACGACATCACCTCGAACGACGAGGGCACGCGGATTTATCTCGCCCTCTATGGCGGCGGCACTGGCGCCGGCCGCTGCGCCAACGGCCTGCTCATCCTCGACTCGTCGGACGTCGCACACCGTCTGCCCAATCCGCAGCTCAGGTTCGTGAGCTGGCTCTCCTGGTGCGACCAGCAAATCGACCCGGATTTCGGCGATGGCTCCAGTGCAAGCGCGCACGCGACCGAATACGTGATCCACGAGAACGGCAAGGAATACGTCGTCACCACCGATGAAGGCGGCGCTCTGGGCGGCAGCGCAAGCGGCATGTGCAACCAGAGAACGTACTCGCGTTTCATCGATATCTCCGACGAAAGAAACCCGCGGGTCGTCTCCACGTTCAAGCCCGATGTCAACAAACCGGAAAACTGCGCGCAAAACATCGCCACAAATACCAGCGGGGGCATGGTTCACTACTTGAACTTCGACGACCGCTACAACATGCGCCTGGTGGTCTATGCCTCTTCCAATCAAGGCGTCCGCGTCGTCGACTTCCGGGATCCGGAGCATCCGAAGGAGATCGCCTATTACCTCAAGGAGCGCCACGTCGCCGCGAATGCCGCGCCCGCCGCGCTTTTCCCGAACTACACCACAGGATCGACTGCGGTGACGGGCACTGACTTTACCCGGCCCGATCCGAGGTACGACCTGGAAAACTGCTTCTGGTACACCGGCTGGAACCAGGGCGGGCTGGTGAGCATCGAGCTCACCAATCCGGAGTACAACCCGTGCATGCGCCGGGCAGTGAACGGCGGCGGCTGGCTCGCCGGGATCGGAAAGAACAAGATCAACTTCGGCTTCGAGGCTGCGCGCGCCGATGGCGGCTTTGGCGCGCCCGAAGGCTCGCTCGAGCTCAACGACCGTGCCGCAGACGCCAAAATCAGTATCGACAAGCTGACTCTCCTCGGTAGCCCGCGCGACCAGTGCGGCTCGGTGCCCGCGAGGGCGAACTCGATGCAGTTCGACGGCACCGGAAGCTACAACGGGTCGCCGGCGAGCTTCCGCGTTTGCGTGCAAGACAACGGCGAAGGCGCGAACGCGGCGGCAGCGGACCGCTTCCACCTCGCCTGCACCGCCGGGTGTGCGTACAGCATCGACGGCGCGCTAAGCGGCGGCAACATCGAGGTGCTCCAGCGGTAAGTTTAGTGAGGAAGGCCGGGCATCCGCCCGGCCTTTTGTTCTTCC
>WNGB01011667.1_pt1 | contig 15041 bp, 12 predicted proteins | sample 5400681 | NCBI WGS metagenome assembly WNGB01 (sample SAMN13153367, study PRJNA577476) | soil metagenome | isolation source: 115 cm soil or saprolite under grassland replicate 2 | place: USA:California | collected 2016-06-15
GCTCGCGCTGGGTGCCGGCGCCATGTTCTTCCGACAGCCGACGCTCGTGTTCGAGAACCGCTTGGCGGGGATCGTCGCGGTGCAGGTCGCGGGCGAGGAGCGGCGACTCCTGCCGGGGGGCAGCCTGACCCTGAACCTCGAGCGCGGCCGCGCGCTCGCGTTGAGCTGGCGCCTCGTGCGGCCCGAAGACGGCGCTCGCGCCCTGGGCGTGCCGCTCGGCGACTCGGTCACGATCACGCGTCCCCGGGGCCGGGTGCGCGTCGGCGCCACGGCGAGTCCCCGGAACGGCAACTTCTTCGCCCCGCTCATCACGAACGAGACCGGCCGCCCGATCACGATCACGGTCAATGCCGGTCTCGCGGGTGCGCTGCCGTGCGGATGCACCGTCCCGCCAGGGGCGGTGCGGATGGAGATCGGCTACTACCCGCTGTTCGCGAATTCCACGGTGCGCGCCGAGGACTCGCCAACGGGCCGCACGGCCACGTTCCGGGACCTGGGACCGCAGGTCGACGCCGCGCGGGGCGTGGTGGGGCTGTTGTTCAGGGCGGGGGATATGCGCTAGCCTCACCCCCTAGCCGAAGGGTAGGCCCATGCGACGGGTGCGCTATTCGGTGGCCATGAGCCTGGACGGTTACATCGCCGGGCCCAAGGGCGAGTACGACTGGATTCCCATGGATCCGGACATCGACTTCGCCGCGCTCGCCCAGAAACAAGGAGGTGGAGGCGGCGTCTCACCGGTGACCCTTGCAGTCAAGCCTAACCGGCTATGAGATTCAATCCGTAGTTGAATTGAGACCGCGAGGTGTTCGCGGTCGACAAGCGGTCGACAAGCTGGTTCGAGTACGGTTCTGATATCGAAGGCAACTCCCGTTTCACTGGAGCGTTGTATGTGGACGATCATTCTGCTATTGGCAGCCATCATGCTGTTCCCCGTCCTGATCAGGTTCCTCGGACACAGGGTCGGGGGAAAAAAAGCCTGAGCCGTCTGCTCAGCGTCGATGGCCAAGGCCAGATTCCACCAACATGCCTTCTGGGTGTACGGGGTTATCGTTGGTTTGGCCATCAAGGAAGCTCTCTCAGCTGTACTGCCACACCTTCTAGAATACTTTCGCACGCCGCCAGCGTCAGCTTTCGCGTCTATCTCTGAAGCGTGGAAGCTTCTTGTCTTCTTAATCGCGATCGTGCGGTTTTACATAGGATCCGGCCTCTATTTCACGGAATACCACAGCGACGAAGTTGTTAAAAGCGAAGTCAACAACGACGGCAATAACGACGCCGCAACCACCATCAAAAGCACCGTAGCCAGTAACGCGTCCGTCGAAGGAGGCTACGTCACAGATTTTCTCTCAGGCGTCCTTCATTTCATCCTGTTCTTCGCCTGGTCGCTCTCAATCAATCTGGCACCAAGGCCGGAGCAGAGGTTCCCATTCACAGTTTTTGAAATCGTGCTTGGCGTTGTCCTTCTTTACGACTTGGTGTGGTGGCTGGTGTGCCGCGGAGCTCGCAGTAAAACGCAAGTCAGGTACTGGGCGTTGGCCAACCTGGCAACGTTTGTTCTCGTACTGGTAGTTCATCTCCTCGCATTCTGCGTCTTCAGGGCGAGCATTCCTCTTGCTGAGGGCCTCGCGCTGATACCGGTATTTGGAATCAGCATTTTCGATATTCTGGGAATGGCTAAGGCCAGTGAGGTGGAGGAGGCGTAGGACGGCTACAACCCCTACTTCCCCGGCCGATACTCCCGCTTGAGATTCGCCTTTATCTCCTCGAGCCCGTGCGGGATCCCGTAAGTGTCGCGATAGATGGTGACGCGAGAGGCGAGAGGATGCTGCGCTGAGAGAGGCGAAAACGCGGACATGCAAATACTAGACGCACAGACGCAGCGGCGGAAAACAGTCTCGAGGAATGAGGACAGGCCTGTTGACCGAAACCTGTGCGCCCGCGGTGCGCCTGTTGCGTCTAGTCTTTGCATGTCCCTGCCTTTTGTTGGGTCAAATCGTACCTCCTGAATGCCGATTCATGCCACCATGATTATCTTCCTCCCACCCGGGAGGTTCACATGCAACTCTTCGCGCGCCTGCATCAACTGAGCGACGTCGCCCTGCTGCTCCTCCGCATCGGCATCGGCACGGTCTTCCTCGTACACGGCACCGCAAAGCGCAGGCTCTGGAAAATGCAGCCCTCGGCGCAGATGCCCCTTGGGTTCCTGCGGACCCTGCGGCTCCTCTCCATCGCCGAGCCCGCCGGGGGGCTCGCGGTGCTCGTCGGCTTCCTCACCCAACCCGCCGCCCTCGGTCTGGCCCTGGTGATGCTCGGCGCACTCCGGTTCCTGATCACAAAGGCCCACCGGAAGTTCACGACGGAGACCGGGGCGGGATGGGAGTTCGAGCTCATGCTCCTGCTCGGCGCGCTCGTGCTCCTCGCGATGGGCGGCGGCAGGTTCGCCCTCGATCGCGTGCTCTTCGGGATCTAGCGCGCCACCTTCACCACCGTCTCCCAGGTGCGCGTCGTCTGCTCCTTGCCGAACGTCTTCTCGATGAGGGTCATGAACACCGGCCCCTTGGGGTTCCGGACGTAGGCACTGAAGACCTCCCTGCCCTTCATGGAGAGGATCCGCGCGCCGTCCATCTCGACCGGCAACCGGAGCTTCACGCTCGGCCCCTCGCGCAGGAACGTGACGATCCGCTTCGAGCCCGGCTCGAGATGAAAAGCCCGGTACGGATCGGACGCGAGTAGCGTGCGGAGCGCGTCGATCTGTCGCACGATCGTCAGAAACTCACGCCCGAGGCGCTCCGCCATCGCGGCTTCGGCCTTACGCTGGAGGGACCGCTCGGCGGCGCTTCGGGCGCTGAACACGACGTTCCCGCTCGCCAGGATGGTCTTCACGTCCGTGAAGCCCGCCGCCTCGAACGCCCGCTTCAGCTCGGCCATCTTGGCGTTCATCGGGTTGACGCCTCGGAGAAACGCGGCATAGCGGGGCATGGGCCGAAAACTAGCCAAGCGGCCACTCTTGCCGTACGATTGGCGCGTGGTCCACCACTGTGGACGGCAGGCATGGCTTCGGCGGACGGCGCTCGTCGCAGCGCTCGTAACGGTAGCGTGCACCGACCAGGGTCCCTTCCTCCCGCCCTCCCAGCTCGCGATTCTCACCCACCCCGGCAACTCGGCGGCCGACGGGGCGATCACCCCCGCGCTGCTGGTCGCCATCCAGGACGCCCAGGGCCAGACCGTCACGTCGGCCACGCGCGCCGTCACCGTGGCGATCGCGATCAATCCCACCGGCGCCGCCCTATCGGGGACACTGTCCGTCAACGCGGTGAACGGCGTCGCCACATTCACGGACCTGCACATCACGAGGGTGGGAACGGGCTACGCGCTCGGCGCGTCGTCCAGCGGCCTGACGAGTGCCCGGAGCGGCACGTTCGACGTCGCCCCCGGCGCGCCCACGCACCTCGCGTTCACGGGGCAGCCGAGCAATGCGACGGCGGGCGCCGCGATCACGCCGGCCGTCCAGGTCGCCGTGCGCGACGCGTCGGACAACGTCGTCACCACGGGGACGGGCAACGTCACGCTCGCGATCTTGGCGAATCCCAGTGGCGGGACGCTGTCGGGGACGACGACCGTCGCCACGGCGAGCGGCGTCGCGACGTTTACGAACCTGAGCATCAACCGCACGGGCTCCGGCTACTCGCTGAGCGCGTCGGCACCCGGCCTGGGGGCGGCGACGAGCAATGCCCTCAACATCACGCCGGGGCCCGCGACGCAGCTGGTCGTCACGAGGCAGCCGGGCCGGGCGAGACTGGGCGTGGCGATCACTCCCGCCGTCCAGGTCACGATCGGGGACGCTCTCGGGAACGCCGTGACCACCGCTACGCAAAGCGTCTCGGTCGCGATCGGCAACAACCCCGGCGGCGCGACGTTGTCGGGCACGACCACGAAGAGTCCCGTCAGCGGGGTTGCGACGTTCCCGGACCTGAAGCTCGACAAGGCGGGGACGGGGTACACCTTGGCCGTGTCCGCGACCGGTCTATCCGGCGCGACGAGCGCCGCGTTCGACGTCAGCCCGCCGCTCGTGTTCACGACGGTCACGACGGGTGGCGCGGGTCGCGGCTCGCATTCGTGCGGCGTCGCGACGGACGGCGCAGCCTACTGTTGGGGAGACAACGGGAACGGTCAACTGGGCGACGACACGCATTTCGGTCACTCCATCCCGCTGGCGGTGCAGGCCCCCACGGGCGTGACATTCCAAAGCGTCAGCGCTGGCGGGCAGCACAGCTGCGCCGTCACGCCCGGCAACGTCGCCTATTGTTGGGGCCGCAACGAGTACGGCCGCCTGGGCGACGGCTCGGGCGAGGACCGCACGGCGCCGAGCCAGGTCGCGGCGCCGGCCGGCGTCACGTTCAGCGCCGTGAGCAGCGGGAAGGACGGGCACAGCTGCGGCCTCGCGACGAGCGGCGCGGTTTACTGCTGGGGGTGGGGCGGTAACGGCGGGCTGGGTAACAACAGCTTCGCCTCGACGTTGGCGCCCGTCCTCACGCAGGCCCCGCCGGGGGTCACGTTCACCGCCATCACGACCGGCGTCCTCCACAGCTGCGCCCTCGCGACGAACGGCGACGTGTACTGCTGGGGAAACAACGGGAGCGGCCAGCTGGGCGACAGCTCGACCGTCGAGCGGACCACGCCCGTGCGGGCCCGCGCCCCGTCCGGCGTCACGTTCGTCCAGGTGGACGCCGGGTACTCGCATACGTGCGCCGTGACCGCGAGCGGCGCCGCGTATTGCTGGGGCGCCAACTACAGCGGGCAGCTGGGCGACAGCACAACCGAGAGCCGCAGCGCCCCGACCCCGGTGCACGGGAGTCTCCAGTTCGCCGGCGTCACGAGCGGCGGCTACCACAGCTGCGGCGTCACGACCACCGGGGTCGGTTACTGTTGGGGCTCCAATTTCTTTGGCCAGTTAGGCGACAACACGACCGTCGACAAGTTGGCGCCCACGGCTGTCGGGGGGGGAGGGCTCACCCTGAGCATCGCCAGCGCGGGCCTGTTCCACACGTGCGCCCTCGCGACCGCCCCGACCGCCGGCATGTACTGCTGGGGATCCAACGGGGGGGGCGAGCTGGGCGACGGGACGATCACACAGCGCATAGTGCCGACGCGCGCGGTTCACTGATACCAGTTCTTCTCCCAGGCATGCGCCTGGAGCTTTGAAACCATCTCCGGCGGCAGCGGCCCCTTCTCCGCCGCCACCACGTTGTCCCGCACGTGTGGCGGCCGGCGCATCCCCGCAATGACGGTCGATACCGCGGGGGCGGACACACAGAATCGCAGCGCCAGCTCCGGCAGCGTCTTGACCTGCTCATCCAGGAGCCGAGCCAGCGCCTGTGCCCGACGTTCGGCCTCGGCGCGGCGGTCACCACTGAAGTACTCCCGCCGCCAGTCGCCCGCGGGAAATACCGTGTCGGCGCGAATCTGGCCGGTGAGCGCACCCTCGTCGAACGGGACCCGCGAGATCACGCCCAGCGGCTTCTTCTTGGCCAGGGCGAACAGCGCTCGCTCGGGTGACCGATCGTAGATGTTGTAGATCACCTGCGCGGTCTCGAAGATGGGATCCGCCAGCACCCGCAGCGCCGTCTCGGGGGCGTGGTCGTTGATCGAGATGCCCCAATGCAGGACCTTGCCCTCCTTCTTGAGACGGACGACCTGCTCGTACGACGCCTCCCACTCCGGATCGTCCACCCAGGCGTCGTGCCACACGTGGAACTGCTGCAAGGGCAGCGCCTCGAGACCGAGGTTCTTGAGCGACTGCTCGGTAGACGTCGAAATGTGGCGTGGAGGGAAAACGTCTGACAAAGGCGTCGAAGCAGCCCCGGGCCATTCCTCGTTCAGGGGCGGAATCTTCGTGGAGACATGTACGCGACCGGCCCGTATGTCGTCCTTCAGCACGTCGCCGATCAAACGCTCGCTGTGGCCGTCGCCGTAGGCCAGCGCGGTGTCGAAGAACGTGATCCCCTGATCGACGGCCGCACGCAGCGCCTCGCGTCCTTCGCTGTCCTTGACACCACGCCATTGACTGCCGCCGAGACCCCAGGCGCCGAAGCCCAACTCGCTGACGGCGTACCCGGTCGGGCCGAGGGGTCGAGTTTTCACGCCGCAAAACTAGCCGGATCGGCGCTGGTGCGGCATCTTGGCCTCGTGTCCTCCCGCGCTCTGCTCGTCCACCTGACCGCAGTCTTGGCGCTCGCCTTGGGTGTCGGGGCGGCGCCACGCGCCGACTGGAAACTCGTGTGGCACGACGAGTTCGACGGCTCGGGCCTAGACGTCACCAAATGGGTGCGGGAGACGGGCGGCGGCGGCTGGGGAAACAATGAGCTGGAGTTCTATACCGCGCGCGCCGAGAATGCGCGCCTGGAAGGCGGGCACCTGGTGATCGAAGCGCGCGCCGAGCCGTTCGGCAACCGCCAGTACACCTCGGCGCGACTGAAGACCGCGGGCCTGGGGGCGTGGAAGTACGGCCGCATCGAGGCCCGCATCCGCATCCCGCGTGGCCAGGGGATCTGGCCCGCCTTCTGGCTGCTCGGCGACGACATCCCGCAAGTCGGTTGGCCTGCGTGCGGCGAGATCGACATCATGGAGAACATCGGCAAGGAGCCGGGCCGAGTGCACGGCACGGTCCACGGGCCCCAGTACTCCGGCGCGAAGGGCGTGAGCGCGCCGTACGACCAGCCGGGCGGCGGGGGGGGCCCATTTGCCGACGACTATCACGTGTACGCGGTGGAGTGGGAGGCGAACGCGATTCGTTGGTACGTCGACAGCGCCCACTACGCGACCGTCACCCCCAAAGACCTCCCCGGCCGGTGGGTGTTCGACCATCCCTTTTTCATCATCCTGAACGTGGCGGTGGGCGGCGGGTGGCCCGGCAATCCCGACAGCACGACGGTCTTTCCGCAGCGGATGCTGGTGGACTACGTGAGGGTGTACCAGAAGGCCAATCCGCGGTGAGGGCGAAACCCGGTCTCAGACACCCTCGTAGTGCGGCCAACCCCTATGCCGACAAAGCGTAAGAAGCCTCACGCGAACCACGCGCCCCCACCCCCATCGGAGCGCTGGCCCGCGCTGACCCGCGCTCTCGAGGCGGTTCGGGCCGCCGTGAACTTCGCGCTCGACTGGGCGGATGCCGCTGCCGAAGCTCTGAGCAAGGCTCTCGCGCGGCACCAATGAACGCTCGTGGTGTGGTCGCCGCGCTGCTGGCAGGAGCAGCGTCTGCCATGGCACCCCCCTCCCCCCGGCTGCCGGCTCCCGACCGGAACGAGTGGATCCAACTCTTCAACGGACGGGATCTCGAGGGCTGGGACGTCAAGATCACCGGCCGCGACCTGAACGACAATTGGGCGAACACCTTCCGCGTGGAAGGCGGCCTGCTGAAAGTCCGTTACGACGGATACGACGCCTTCAACGGTCGATTCGGCCACCTCTTCTACCGCGAGCCGTTCTCCCATTACATCATCGCCGTCGAATACCGATTCGTGGGCGACCAGGCCCCCGGCGGACCGGGCTGGGCGCTGAGGAACAGCGGCATCATGGTGCATTCCCAGTCCGCCCGGAGCATGGGCAAGGACCAGGACTTCCCAATCTCCATCGAAGTGCAGCTGCTCGGCGGAGCGGCCTCGGGCGAGCGCCCCACGGCGAACCTGTGCACGCCGGGGACGCACGTGGTCATGGACGGCAAGCTCTTCACGCCGCATTGCCTCAACTCCAGGTCCAAGACCTACCGCGGCGATCAGTGGGTCCGGGTGGAGGTGGTGGTGCTGGGAGACTCGCTGATCCGGCACATCGTGAACGGCGACACCGTCATGGAATACACGAAGCCGCAGATTGGGGGCGGAAACGTGAGCGGGTTCGATCCCGCCGTGAAACGGGACGGGACGCCGTTGACCGCGGGGTACATCGCGCTGCAGAGCGAAAGCCATCCGATCGACTTCCGGAAAGTGGAGGTCCGGAAGCTCCGCTAATCCCCGGCTCGTGACGCAGGCCGTCGTCAGGCAGAGCCAGTAGCTCCTCGATGGTACGGGTCATTTCATTTCCGGAGCCTCGAGGAGCAGCCGGATCTGATCCAGCAGCTCGCTCGCCGTCCACGGCTTGGTGACGAACGCCACGCGGGGGTCCTGGCCGACCGTCTTCCGGAAGTTCGGCGCGGGAAAGCCGCTCATGAACAGCACCCGCACGTCGTGCGACACGCCCCGGATGCCGTCGTACAGGTCGAACCCCGTGAGCTTGGGCATCACGACGTCCGTGATCACGAGATGGATCGTCGCCCGGTGGGCGCGATAGGTGTCGAGGCCCTGCTGGCCGTTGACGGCGGTGAGGACGTGGTAGCCGACCTTCGCCAGCAGCTGCTGCGCCGCGGCGAGCATGGTGGGGTCGTCTTCCACGAGCAGGATCGTTTCCGTCCCGCCGGGCAGGGCCGTGCCGGCGGCGGCTTCAAGGGGATCCGGCACGGCGGGGAGGTACACCTTGGCGGTGGTCCCCTGGCCGACCTCGCTGTAGAGGTGGAGGTACCCGCGGTGCTGCTTCACGAGGCCGTACGCCATCGGCATGCCGAGCCCCGTGCCGACTCCCTTGGGCTTGGTGGTGAAGAACGGCTCGAACACTTGTGCCAGGGTGCGCGCGTCCATTCCCACGCCGGTGTCGCTCAGGGCGATGCTGACGTAGGTGCCGGGCTCGACCCACGCGTGGAGCGGGCGATCCGCCGCGTCGAGGCGTGCCCGGCGGACTTCGACGTGCAGGGTGCCGCCCTTCGGCATGGCGTCGCGGGCGTTGGTCACGAGGTGCAGCAGGATCTGCTGCACGGCGGCGGGGTCGGCCTCCACGACACCCGCGTCCTCGGCTGTCTCCAACTGCACCTCGATGTTGGCCGGCAACTCGCGGCGCATGGCATGGAGCGCTTCGCGCACGAACTCGGAGAGGATGAGGGACTGCAGGCGGAGGACGCGATGGCGGCTGACGCCCAGGAGCCGCTGCGCCAGCTCGATCCCGCGCTGGGCGGTTTTCTTGAGCTCGTCGAGCTCGGCGTTCGACGGGTCGGCGTGGGCCAAGACGGTGGTGCGCGCCAGGATCGCGCTGAGGAGCTCGTCGAACTGGCTAGCGATGGCGCCCGTCAGCCGGCCGATCGTCTCCATCTTTTCGGCCTGCTTCAGCGCGCGCTCGCGCGCGAGCTGCGCGGCGAAGTCTTCGACCGTCATCGCCCCCCCCGTAGCCTCCCGGCACCATTATCGTGCCTGGGGAGGCCCGGAGCCAGGTAGGTTTTCCCGCCCCGGCCTACGCGCTCTTGGCGCCCTTGCCCTCCCGAGGCGGCGCGACCGCTAGAGCTTCGCGCAGCGTCGCGATCACGGCTTCGGCCTGCTTGGTGTTGAACGCGAGAGCGCCGGCCTGCTCGGTGACCTGATCCATCAGGGCCTTCTGACCGTGGACCGCCTCGAGGCTCGACTGGATGTCCGTGAGCACCGCTTCGACGCGACCGAGTCGCTCCTCCGCCTGCTGCACCTGTCTCTTGCGGTGCTCGAGCCCATTGGCGGCGTCATGGACGTGGGTCACGAGGCTCAGCACGTTGTCGAGCATGGCGCGCGTGTTGGCGACTTCCTCTTTCGCGGCGGCGATGGACCGCACGTCGTCCACCGTCTTCTCGGCCACCTCGAACAGCCGGTGGATGTCGGCCTGGAGGGCGTCCAGGGTTGCCTGGCGCCGGGGCACCTGCTCGAGCGCCCGCGTGAGCTGCGCCTCGACCGCGTCCCACTTGGCGAGGCGTTCCTCGAACTGGGCCATCCGCTTCTGTGCGAAGCGTAGGCCCCCGGCGCGGCTGTCGAGCTCGTCGAGCGTCCCCGTCAGCTCGGTGAGCCGGCCGCCGGCGGTCGCCAATCCCCCGGTGAGCTGCCCGGTGCGCTCCTCCAGCTCCTGCGCGGCGGCGGCCGCCTGCTCCCGGAGCTGGGACACGCGCTCCAGGTGCTCGGTCGCCTGGTCGAGCGCGCCCTGGCGCAGCTCCAGCTCTTGGGCGAGAGCGCGGGTGCGCTCGGCAACCCCATCGAGGTTGTGAGCGCGGGCCTCGAGCGACCCGACGACCGCTTCCACCTCTGCCACGCGGCGCTCTGACCGCTCGACGCCGGCGACGGTCGCCGGGACGAGCTTCTCGATGCGCGCGGCTTCTTCGGCGTGGGCCGCCACGGTCCTGAACTGCTCGTCGGCGCCCTCCATGCGGGCGAGGAGCCCGCGGCTCCGCTCCTCCAGCTGCGCGCCGAGGGAGGAGACTTCGGTGAGCCGCGCGTTCAAGTCGTCAACGAGCTGACGGCGCGCCTCGATCTGCGTCAGGGATTGAGACAGGCGCTCCGCTTCGCCCCGCACGTGCTCCACCGTGGGCCTCAGCTCTTCGACGGCGCCGAGCTCACCGCGCAGCGCCTTGACCGAGTCGGTCGCGCTGGCCAGCCACGCCTTGGTGGCCGCCTGGCCCTCGCGCACGCGGGCGATCTCTGCCTCCGCGACTTGCACCTGCTCGATGGCCCCCTTCACCGCTTCGTGCGTGCCCTTGAGGCTCGCCAGGTCCTGGATGACCGCCTGAACGCCCGGCTGGGCCTTTTCGATCCGCGCGACGCGCTGCGTCATGTCCTCGACGGTCTCGCCCAGCCGCGCGGTGCCCGCTTCGACGACGCGCACCCGCTCCGCCTGCGTCTCGAGCTGCCCGACGCTCTCGGCGACGCCGGACAGCTGGGCGGCGAGGCCGTCGGCCCGCGCGCGTACGTCGCCGATGCCCTTGCTCGCCTCCTCGAGCGAGCGGAAGCGCAGCTCCATCTCCGTGAGGCCGCCGCGCATGTCCACGACGCGCTGGGCCGCCGCGTCGAGCCCCTGGTTCTCCAGCTCGAAGCGCTTGACCGCCCGCTGCACTTCGTCGCGCAGCGCGGCGAGCCGGCCCCGCAGCTCCTCATCGGCCCGTTTCGTTTCCGCGTGATGCGCGCCGATCTCGTCCGCGCTCGCGAGCACTTCGGCGTGGAGCGCCTTGAGCTCGGCGACCTTGGTCTCGAGGTCGCCCAGGCTCTTGGCGCTCTCTTCGTGCCGGCGGATCTTGCCGTCCACCTCGCGCATTACGTCGTGCAGCTGGGCGACCTGAGCGCTGGTGCGCTCCACCACCTCGCGCTGCTGCTCGAGGGCGGCGACCTTTTGGGTGACGCCGTCGGCAAGCGCCCTCAGCGTGCCGAGCTGCCGTTTGGTCTGGGCCGCCTCGGCCGCGGACTGCGCCAGGTCCTTGAGCGATTGCACCAACGCCGTCACACGCGATTCGGTCGCCGCGACGCCGCCCTGGGCCTGCTGCTGCCGCTCTTCGAAGGTGCCGAGCCGTGTGGCCACAGCCTCGCCGCCGCGGCGCAGTTCCTCCTGCCGCTCGCGCACCCGGTCGAACCCCTGGGTCAGCTCGCGCAGCTCGGCCGTCAGCTTGTCGGCGTCCATGCGGAGCGCCTTGAACCCGCCGCCGAGCTCGAGGAAGCCGGCGAGGTCGTTCTTCAGGGCGAGCGCCTGCTGGAGGGTGCCGTGCAGGTCGTCGATCTCGCCGCGCAGCTGCTTCGCTTCGTCGGAGGTGTGGGTGAGCTGCGTCTCGGTGCGCCGCTGGACTCTCGAGACGGCCTCGGTCTGCTCATCGAGCGTCGCGAGCACGGGGACGAGCCGCTCCAGCGCTTTGACGCGCCCCTGGAGCTCGCTCACGACCTTTTGGGCTTCCGTGATCGGTTGTGCTAGCTGGGTCAGGTTTTGGGCGGAGTCCCGCGCCGCGGTGGTCAGGCCTTCGAAGGCGACTCGCTCCCGCTGCATCTGGGCGAGAATGGAGCGGAGCTCAGCGGGGAGCTGCTCCGTGGTGACGTCGCGCCCAAACAGCTTCCAGGCGGCCATGGTCAGTCCTCCCGACAGAACAGGGGAGAAACGTGTGGACACTGACTCCAGGGAGGGCGGCCCCGGGGCACCAATATGGGGATCTGCGGGCCAGGACCTAGGGCGTTTTTGCGGCAGCGGGGGGCGGTTTTGCGGACCCTACTTGACAGTTTACTACTACACCTGTAAATCTACTCCTGTAGATCAACCCCGAGGCCGAAGATGCCGGAGCGCCATCAACTCACCGAGCTGCAGCTCGCCATCCTGCGCGTCATCTGGGACAAGGGCGAAGCGACGGTTCAGGACATCTGGGAAGCGCTGCACGCCGAGCGCGGGTTGGCCCAGACCACCGTCGCCACCATGCTGTCGCGCCTCGAGCGCCGGGGGGTCGTCACTCGGCGGGCCCCCCCCCAATCGCGCCAGTACCACTACAGCGCCGCGGTGACCGAGCAAGAGGTGCAGCATTCGATGGTCGGCGAGCTGACGGAGCGCCTGTTCGACGGCGACGTCACCGCCCTGGTCCAGCACCTGCTCACGGGCGACGACGTAAGCCCGGGTGACATCGCCAAGATCCGCGACATGATCGAGCGCGTCGAAACGGACGCCCCCCCCCCGGAGGCCAAATGAGCCCCTCGAGCCTGCTCGCCTGGCTACTCACGTATCTGATCCACAGCACCGTGCTCCTGGGGCTAGCCTGGCTCGTCACCCGGCGCTGGCGTCTCGAGCCCGCCGCCTCAGACCTTCTCTGGAAAGTGGCGCTGCTCGCCGGCCTCGTGACCGGCACGATCCAGTCGCGGCTCGAGCTTGCGACGCCCGCGGCGGTGAGGTTGCCAGTCGCCACCGTGCCCCAGATCCAGCCCCTGAACCAGCCGACGGGATCTGCCACGATGACTCCCGTGGATCCGGCAACCCCGGGCTCTCGCCCGGGGTCAGCCGACCCCAAGGTGTCGCGCGGTCCCTCGCTGCCTCTGGTTGTCGTGCTGCTCTGGGGCGTTATCGCGCTCGCGTCATCCCTCTATTACGTAGCGCGACGGCTCATCCTGATGGGTCGCCTCGCCGACCGCCGCGCCGTGAGCGACGGACCTCTGGCCGCGACGCTCGCCGACCTCCAGCGCACCGCCGGATACCGGCGCCGAGTGCGCCTCACGATGGCCCGGACGATCTCGAGTCCCGTGGCCCTCGGGCTCTCCGAGATCTGCGTGCCCGAATTGGCCCTTTCCGAGCTGGGCGTCGAGCAGCAGCGCAGCATGCTGGCGCACGAGCTGGCGCATCTGGCGCGGCGCGATTCGCTGTGGCTCGCGGGCGCCAGCCTGATCGAGCGCCTCTTCTTCTTCCAGCCGCTCAACCGGCTCGCGCGCCGCGAGCTCGAGACGACGGCTGAATACTTGAGCGACGAGTGGGCCATGCAAAAGACCGGATCGGCAGTTTCCCTCGCGAAGTGTCTGGCGACGGTGGCCGAATGGATCCAGGCGTCTCCTCTGGGCGTGCCGGTGGCGGGCCTGGCCGAGCGGCGCTCGCTCCTGGTCTCCCGCATCGCGCGGCTGCTCGACGGCCGCCTGCGTTCGAGCCCCGCTTCGCGCCTTGGCTGGGCCGTCGCGGCGGCGTTGGGCGTGGTGGTGACGATCGCCGCCGCCCCACGCGTGGCCTCACCCCTCGTTCCCCCTCTCCGCATTGCGGAGAGGGGGTCCCTAAAGGACTCCCTAACGGTCGCAGGGGGTGAGGACACGACGGCAACACCGACCCAGACCCCAGCAGCGCCTGTCATCGCTCGCAAGCCGGCGGCGGCGGCGGCTACGGCCACGAACGAAGACACTACCGTCGTCAACGCCCTGATCGCCCGTCTCAAGGACGAGAACGCCGGCGTGCGTCGAGCCGCCGCCCACTCGCTCGGCCAGCTGGGCGATCTCCGCGCCGTCCAGCCCCTCATCGCGGTGCTCGCGGACTCCGATGCCGAAGTGCGCTCGGCGGCCGTGGACGCGCTGGCGGACCTCGAAGACCCGCGAGCCATTGGCCCGATTGTCGCCTTGCTCAAGGACCCCGTCGCCGACGTGAAGCACAATGCGCTCTCCGCTCTGTCGAACTGGGACCAGGGCGTGCCCACGGCGCCGGTCGTGGCCCTCTTAGACGACCCCGACGCCGACGTGCGCCACGAGGCGGTCAATCTGCTCGATCACCTCCACGCCCGTTCGGCGGGCAGCGCCATCGCCCGGCTGATTCACGACCCGTCGGCCGATGTCCGCAGGGCGGTCGTGCAGGCGCTCGGCAACATGGGCGAGCAGAGCGGCGCCGCCGCCATCACCGAAGCGTTGAGCGACGCCAACGCCGACGTCCGGCAAGCGGCGCTGGGTGCGCTCAACGACCTCAAGGCGCCGATCGCCGAGGCCACGCTGTTGAACCTGATGAAAGACGCGAACGCCGACGTGCGCCAGCGCGCCGCCGAGCTCGCCGGTGAGCGCTCGGTGGTCGCGGCGATTCCGGCGCTGCGGCGGTTGATCGACGATCCCAGAGGCGACGTGCGCGAGGCTGCCACCGAAGCCCTGGGCCACATCGCGGACCCGGCGGCCCGCGCCGCGCTACAGGCGGCGCTACAGTCGCCCGATCCTAAAGTCCGCCGCGCCGCGGCCGAAGCCCTGGGGCAGGATCCATGATCCGCGCCCTACACATTCTCAGTCTATGGCTGGGGACGATGGGCGGCCCCCACCCTGGACGGGCCGGCGCCGATTCCGCCCGAGTGGCGAACCTGCTCGCAGCCCTCGCCCGCACCGATCCCGTGATCTGCGACATGATCGGGGACCAACTCGGCAATTTCTGGTGGGGCAACGACCCCGGCCGTCTCGGGCGCTTTGGCGACGCACCCAACGTGCAGGGCGCGAAGGATTCCCTGGCCGGGAGTATCACCGATCCCCGGGCGATTGCGCTCCTCGTCGCGACGCTCGGCGCAGACAATCAGTGCGTGCGGCGCGTCGCGGCGAAGTTGTTGGGTCAGAGCGCGGTGTCGGCCAACGTGCTCAACGGGTTGCTCGATGACCCGTCGCCGCGGATCCGCGAGAGCGCCGCGTACGCGGCGGGTGTCGGCGAGCGGCACGAGACGCGCGCCGCGCTCGAGCGCCGGCTCGCCGATACCGAGACGGGGCCGGCCGCCATGG
>WNGB01008078.1_pt1 | contig 15040 bp, 3 predicted proteins | sample 5400681 | NCBI WGS metagenome assembly WNGB01 (sample SAMN13153367, study PRJNA577476) | soil metagenome | isolation source: 115 cm soil or saprolite under grassland replicate 2 | place: USA:California | collected 2016-06-15
TCCACCCCAAGCACCTGCGCCCACACCCCCGCAAGCACCCGCTCCACCGGCGACCGCGGCGCCACCAGCCCCCCAAGCTCCGGCCGCTGCGGCCCCGGCTCCGGCAACGCCCGCCGATCCAGCTTCCCGCTGGAGGTCAACGCCAGCCCCGCCGCCACCACCCACACCTGCGGCACCATCACCTGCGGCAGCCGCGCCGCCACCCACGCCCGCAACTCGGCCACCACCACCCCCTCCGGACCCGCCGGCACCACCCACCCCACCAGCCGCGCCTGCCCGTCCGGCCCCGACCGCACCCCCACCGCCACCTGCCCCACCGCCGGATGCGCCCCCACCACCGCCTCCACCTCGCCCGGCTCGACCCGCACCCCCCGCACCTTGAGCTGGGCGTCCAGGCGGCCCAGGAACTCCAAGGTCCCCTCCGGCAGCCAGCGCGCCCGGTCCCCGGTGCGACAGCCGACCCCCCGCCGGCCCGTAGGGGTCGGGCACGAACCGCTCAGCGGTCAGCCCCGCCCGGCCCAGATACCCCCTGGCCAGCCCCACCCCCCCGATGAACAGCTCCCCCGCCACCCCCACCGGCGCCAACCCCAACCCCCCGTCCAACACATACAGCCGGGTGTTGTCGATCGGCCGCCCGATCGGCACCGTCAGCGACCCATGGCCGCCCTCACCGGCGCGGTACGCGCTGACGTCCACCGACGCCTCGGTCGGCCCGTACAGGTTCTCCACCCGCAGCCACGGCAGGCGCGCGACCACGCGCTCGACCAGCGGCGCGGGCAGCGCCTCCCCGCTGGTGACCAGCAACCGCAGGGCGGTGCACGCCGCCAGGCCGGGCTCGTCCGCGACCAGCTCGAGCATGGAGGGGACGAAATGCGCGACGGTGACCGACCGCTCGGCCAGGAACCGCGCCAGCGCCGCCGGCTCCCGGTGCAGCCCGGGCGGCGCCACCACCAGCCGCGCCCCGGTCATGAGCGGCCAGAGGAACTCCCACATCGAGACGTCGAAGCCGATCGGGGTCTTGAGGACAACCCGGTCCTGCGGCCCTAGCCGGTAGGCCCGCTGCATCCACTCGAGCCGGTTGCGTAGGCCGGCGTGGCCGATGGCGACCCCCTTGGGCTGCCCGGTCGAGCCCGAGGTGTACAGCACATACGCCAGCTGCTCGGGGTCGGCCAGTCCCAGGCCCGCTACCGGCCTGGTCGACGCCAATGGGCCGTCCTCCACCCACACCACCGAAGGCGACGCCGGCAGCTCCCCCAACCGCTCCAGCAACCCCCGGCAGCTCACCACGACCCCGGGCGCCGCGTTCCCCAGCAGCCAGCGCACCCGGTCGGCGGGCAGCTCAGGATCCAGCGGCAGGTACGCCCCTCCTGCCTTCAGCACGCCGAGCAGCGCCACCACCAGCTCCACCGACCGCTCCAGCAGCACGGCCACGCGCACCTCTGGCCCCACCCCACACGCCCGCAGCCGCCACGCCAGCCCCGCGGCCGCCGCTTCCAGCTCCTGGTAGGTGACCTGCTGGCGGCCGCACTCCAGCGCCACCGCCGCAGGCGTGCGTGCCGCCTGCGCGGCCACCAGCTCATGCGCAGCGCGCGCCTCCGCCCGGTCCACCACCGGCCCGCGCGACCACGCCAGCAGCTCGCGCCGCTCCGCCGGCTCCAGCAGCGGCAGCCGCCCGACCGGGGTGTCCGGCGCGGCCACCGCCCCCGCCAGCAGCCGCGCGAACCAGCCCGCCCAGCGGGCCGCCGTCTCCTCCGCGAGCACATCGGTGTTGTAGGTGAGCGCACCGACCAGCTCGTCGCCGTGGGCGTCGAGCGAGAGCAGGAGGTCGAAGGTGCTGGTGCCCTTGTCGACCGGGAACGGCCGCAGCGTCAGCTCGCCCGCGGTCAGCGCGGTCTCGTGCTCTTGGTAGGCGAGCATCACCTGGACGAGCGGGCCACGGGTGAGGTCCCGCTCGGGCTGGAGGTGCTCGATCAGCAGGTCGAAGGGGAGGTCGGCGTGGTCGGTGGCGTCGAGGATCGTCTCGCGGGCGTGGGCGAGCAGCTCACGGAAGGTCGCCTGCGCGTCGACCCGACCCCGCACCACGAGGGTGTTGACGAAGAGTCCGACCAGCCCCTCCACCTCGGGCCGCTCCCGTCCTGCCACGGGGACGCCGATGAGCAGGTCGGTCTGGCCGGTGAGCCGGTGCAGGAAGGCCTGGAAGGCTGCCAGCAGCACCGTGAACGCGGTGGCGCCTTCCTGCCGGCCCAGCGCGCGCAGCGCGCGGACCACGGCGGGGGCGACCCGCACAGGGAGGTCCCGGCCGCGGAACCGCTGCACCGGGGGCCGCGGCAGGTCGGTGGGCAGCTCGAGAACCCGCGGCGCGCCGTCGAGGGCCTGGCGCCAGTAGGCGAGCCGGCGTTCCAGCGCCTCCCTGGTCAGCGCGCGCCGTTGCCAGGCGGCGTAGTCGGCGTACTGGAGCGGCAGGGGCGGCAGCGCCGTGGGCGCCTGCTCACGGTGGGCGTCGTAGCAGGCGGCGAGGTCGGCGAAGAGCACCCGCATCGACCAGCCGTCGCAGATCGCGTGGTGCGCGACCAGGACGATGACGTGGTCGTCGTGGCCGAGCCGCAGCAGCCGGGCGCGCAGCAGCGGTCCGCCGGCGAGGTCGAACGGGGCAGCAGCCTCCTCGGCGGCGCGGGCGGCAGCAGCCGGTTCGCGTTCGTCCTCGGGGAGGGCGCCGAGGTCGGCGACGGGGAGTGGCACCAGCAGGTGCGGGGCGACGGCCTGCCGTGGGGCGCCGTCGACGGCCGGCAGGGTGGTGCGGAGCGCGTCGTGCCGTTCGACCACGCTGGCGAGCGCACGCTCCAGCGCCACCGGGTCCAGCGGCCCGATGCAGCGCAGCGCCGCGACGACGTTGTAGAACGGGCTGTCGGGCGCGAGCTGCTGGAGGAACCAGATGCGCTGCTGCGCGAAGGACGGTTCCAGCGTGGCCCCGTGCCCGGCTGGGCCGATCGGCTGAAGGTCGAGGCCTTTGGCGTGGCGCCGCGCCTGCTCGCAGCGTGCGGCCAGCGCCGCGACGGTGCGCGCCTCGAGCAGGTCTCGCAGTGGCAGGTCGACGCCGAGCGCGGCGCGGACGCGGCCGAGCAGGCGGGTGGCGAGGAGGGAGTGGCCGCCGAGGGTGAAGAAGTCATCCTCGACGCCGACCCGGTCCACCCCCAGCACCTGCGCCCAGATGCCGGCCAGCAGCTCCTCGGCCGGCGTGCGCGGCGCCACCACCGCACCCTCCACCCGCCGCACCGCCTCCGGGGCCGGCAGCCCCCGCCGGTCCAGCTTCCCGCTGGCCGTCAACGGCAGCCCCGCCAGGGCCACCACCCGGCCCGGCAGCATGTACTCCGGCAGCCGCTCGGCCAGGAACGCCCGCACCTCGGCCAGCCCCGGCGGCGCCGCCCCGGTCAGCCAGGCCACCAGGTGCCGAACCCCGGCCGCGTCCTCGCGCAGGTCGACCACCGCCCGGTCCACCCCAGGGTGGCGTTCCAGGGCCGCTTCCACCTCGCCAGCCTCCACCCGCACCCCCCGCACCTTGAGCTGGGCGTCCAGCCGGCCCAGGAACTCCAAGGCCCCCTCCGGCAGCCAGCGCGCCCGGTCCCCGGTGCGGTACAGCCGACCCCCCGCCGGCCCGTAGGGGTCGGGCACGAACCGCTCAGCGGTCAGCCCCGCCCGGCCCAGATACCCCCTGGCCAGCCCCACCCCCCCGATGAACAGCTCCCCCGCCACCCCCACCGGCACCAACCCCAACCCCCCGTCCAGCACGTAGACGGCGCGGCCGCCAAGCGGCGACCCGATCGGCACGTGGCCGGCGGGCCATTCCGGGTGGTCGGGCACGCGGTGGAGCGTGGCGGTGACCACCGCCTCGGTGGGGCCGTAGGCGTTGACGAGCCGGCTGCCGGCGGGGGCGACGGCCTGCCAGCGGCGCGCGGCCGTCGGCGAGAGCGCCTCGCCGCCGGGCACGACCAGGCGGAGCCTGCCTGGGGCGGCGGCGCCCACCTCGGCGAGCTGGTGAAAGAAGGCGGTCGGCAGGTTGGCGACGGTGAGGCCGAGCCGCCGGGCCAGATCGGGGAAGGCCGGCGGGGTCCAGGGGGCGTCGCGGAGAACCGCGGTGGCGCCGCTGACGAGGGCGGAGAGGAGCTGTTCGAGGGAGGTGTCGAAGCCGGGAGCGGCGAACTGGAGCACCCGGTCGTCGCGGGTGAGCCGGTGTGCGGTGGCGACGGCGGCGAGGTGGTTGGTGAGCGCTCGGTGGCTGACGGCGACCCCCTTGGGCTGCCCGGTCGACCCCGAGGTGTACAGCACATAGGCCAGCTGCTCGGGGTCCACCGGGCCCAGGTCCCCACCCGCCCCGCCGCCGGCGTCCACCGCCACCACCGGCAACGCCACCCCCTCCGGCACCCCCCCACCGGTGACCAGCGCCCCCGGCCGCGCATCGGCCAGCAGCCACGCCAACCGCGCCGGCGGCAGCTCCGCGTCCAACGGCAGGTACACCCCACCCGCCCGCCACACCCCCAGCAGCGCCACCACCAGCTCCACCGACCGCCCCAGCAGCACCCCCACCACCACCTCGGGCCCCACCCCAGCGGCCCGCAGCCGCCCGGCCAGCGCCCCCGCCGCCGCCCACAGCTGCCCGTAGCTCACCTGCCGGGTGCCGCACTCCACCGCCACCGCGTCCGGCGCCGCCGCCGCCCGCGCCGCCACCAGCTCCGGCACCGCCCCCACCGCGGGCCGGGCCACCCGCGGCCCCCGCGACCACCCCAGCAGCTCCCGCCGCTCCGCCGGCTCCAGCAGCGGCAGCCGCCCGACCGGCGTGTCCGGCGCGGCCACCGCCTCTGCCAGCAGCCGCGCGTACCAGCCGTCCCACCGCGCCACCGTCCGTTCCGACAGCACGTCCGTCGCATACGCCCAGACCAAGCCCAGCTCACGGCCGTCGTCGAAGGCGTCGAGCGTCAGGTCGAACTGGGCGCCTTCGACCCGGAACGGGAGCTCGACGCGAGCGCTCTCGTAGCGGTCCTGGCCCTGCGCGGAGAAGCCGTTGAACGCCACCCGGAAGAACGGATCTCCGCGCTCGGCGGCGGGGCGCAGCTCCTTGACAACCTGCTCGAATGGCAGGTCCTCGTTGGCGTAGGCGCCGAGCGCCGCGTCGCGGACGCGGGCGAGCAGCGCGCGGAACGACGTGCCTTCGTCCAGGCGCGTGCGCAGCACCAAGACGTTGGCGAACAGGCCGATCAGGTCGCGCAGCTCCGGTATGGGGCGCCCGATCACGGTGGTGCCGACGGCGAGGTCGGTCTGGCCGGTGAGCCGGTGCAGAAGCGCCTTGAACGCCGCCAGCAGGACCATGAACGTGGTGGCGCCCTCCCGCCGACCCAGCTCCCGCACGCGACGGCGCAGCTCGCCGTCGAGCCGGGCCAGGTAGGTCCTGCCGCCGAAGCTCGGCATGGCCGGGCGGGCCCGGTCGAGCGGCAGCTCCAGGGGTGGTGGCGGGTCCGCGAGCTGCCGGCGCCAGTACTCGGCCTGCCCGTGAAGGGCGCCCTCGCGCAGGCGGGCGCGCTGCCAGGCGGCGTAGTCGCTGTACTGGACGGCCGGGGTGTCCGGCCCGGTGCCGAGCAGCGCCCGCCCCACGAGGAACATGGAGATCGCGTCGGCGACGAGGTGGTGGGCGACGGTCGCGGCGAGCTGCTCGTCGTCGCCGACACGCAGGAGCGAGACGCGGTGGAGGGGCCCGCGTTCGAGATCGAACGGCTCGGTGCCCATCTCGGCCACCAGCCGCCTCACCTCGGCGTCGCGCGCGGCCGGGTCAAGCCCGCGCAGGTCGTGCACGGGCAGCTTGACCGGCTCGTAGGCGCCGACGAGCTGGGCCGGCCACCCGTCGACCATCTGGAACCTGGCCCGGAGGCTGTCCTGCTCGCGGAGCAGCTGGTTGAACCGCCTGGTCAGCTCGTCGACGCCGACCCGGCCACCGACGCGCACGACGTCGGTGAGGTTGAAGGCCGGGCTGCCCGGGGCGAGCTGGCAGGCGGTCCAGAGCAACTCCTGCTGGAGCGAGAGCGACGCCGGGCCGGTCTCGGCCCGCCGTGGGATGGTCGGTCCGGGCTGGCCGACACGGGCCTGTCCCTGCGCGAGCCGGTCGAGCAGCGCGCGCTTGGCGGGCGAGAGGCGGGCGCGGCGGTCGGCGCCCGTTCCGTCCGGAGCGCCAGCCGTCACCGGCGCGCCTCGGGCTCGCCCGCGAGCATGGCGGCGGCTTCGGCCTCCGAGAGGGACTCGACCAGCTTGAGCATGCTCCGCTCGATCGCGGCCGCGAGACTGCGGACGTTCGGGGACTCGAACATCGACGCGATCGGGAGCTCGATCTGCAGGTGGTCCCGGATGCGTGCGCCGAGCTGGACCGCGACCAGCGAGTCGCCGCCGAGCTCGAAGAAGTCGTCCTCCACGCCGACCTCGCTGACGCCGAGCGCCTGCTGCCAGAAGTCGGCCAGCGTGCGCTCCAGCTCGGTCGCGGGTGCAACGTACGGGGTGTCGAGGCTGCGCGGCGTGGCCACCCCACCGCCGAGCTGGACGTTCGACAGCGTCTCGGTGATCAGGTCCTGGGTCAGGCTCTCCATCCGCTTGATCTTGTGGTCGACCCCTTCAGGGCACATCACCACCTGTGGCCCGATGCGGCTGGCGAGGATGCGGCGTAGGGCCTCCAAGGCCTCCTCGGGCTGGATGCCGAAGTCCAGCTCGGTGTTGACCTCTTCGGGCTGGATCCCGACCCGCGATGTCGGCGCCTGCTCGCCGTCGCCGGCCGACAGGCCGGCGAGCAGCGCGTCGGCGTCCACCCTGCGGACGGCGAATCCCTGGACCTCGACCAGCTCGGTGCCCTGCTCGTCCATGACGGTGATGTCGCAGGACAGGATCTCGCCCTTGCGTTCGTCGAGGTGGCGGATGTGGGTGTAGCAGCGCGGCGGGAGCGGGGCGCGGATGGTGACCTTGCCGTAGCTGAACGGCAGGTAGTGCCCGTCCACGTCGGGCAGGTGTTGCGCGAAGGAGGTGGCCCCGTCGAACAGCGCCGGGTGGAGCCCGTAGCGGCCGCGGTCGTCCTCGAACGCCGCCGGCAGTTCGAGCAGGGCCAGCTCCTGGTCGCGGCCGAGCCACTGGACGCTGATGTTGTTCCAGCGCGGCCCGACGGTCACCAGCCCGGTGCCGTCGTTGCTCTGGGGTTCCAGCCGCCCGGCGTCGCAGGCGCGCCGGATCGCGTCGAGGTCGTGGAGAGGCGCAGGCCCGGCGTCCGCGACCGCGCGGACCCTGCCCTTGGCGTGCTCGCCCCAGCCGTCGGCGTCGCTGGCGACGGCGCTGCTGGCGACGGTGAACTCCCAGGCGTCGTCGCCGGCGCGGCGGATCATGGTCCGGACCTCCCGCCTGCCCTCGACCTTGAGCGGCCCCATCAGGACCAGGTCGCGGATCTCGACGACCTCGCTGCCCATGGCCTCCGCGAAGGCGGCCCGGACAAGCTCGACGTAGGCCGTGCCCGGGAGGATGGCGTGCGGCTCGATGCGATGCTCGGTCAGCACCCAGTGCGAGTCCGGCTCAAGCACCGTGGAGAACACGATGTCCCCGGTCGAGTCGAGCACGCGGCGGTCCAGGAGCGGGTGGTCGCTGGGCTCGTAGCGGGTGCCGCCCTGGAGCTCGCGGAAGACCAGGGGCGCGGCCGACTCGGCCTCCTCGGCCATGCCGAACTGGCGCCAGGCGGCCCAGTCGATGGCCACGACGAAGCGGTCGTCACCCGCCCTGGCGTGGGCGAAGGCGTCGAGGAAGTTGTTGGCGGCGCAGTAGTCGGTCAGGCCGTAGTCGCCCGCGATGGCCACGATCGACGAGAACAGGACCAGGAAGTCGACCCGGTCGCCGAGCAACCGGTCCAGCAACACGGTGCCGGCGACCTTGGGCGCGAGCACGCGCTCGGCGTCCTGGCGGGTCTTCACCGCGAGCATGCCGCCGCCGCCGACGCCTGCGGCGTGGAAGACCCCGTCGATCCCGCCGAACGTGGCGGTGGCACGATCAACGGCGGCGCGGAGCTGCTCCTCGTTGGCGACGTCGGCACGCAGGACGAGGACCTCGCCCCCCAGGTCCTCGACGGCCTGGAGCTGGCGGATGCGCCGGCTGGTTCGGTCGGCCTCGTCGTGCTCGCCCAGGTAGCGATCCCATTCGTCGCGGACGGGGAACTCCGAGCGCCCGAGCAGCACCAGCCGGGCACGGACCTGCCGGGCGAGGTCCTCGGCGAGGGCGAGTCCGATGCCGCCGAGGCCGCCGGTGACCAGGTAGATGCCGCGCTCGCGGAGCAGTCCAGGGACGCCCTCGACAGGGGGCACGCGGATCGACTCGAACGACCAGATCCACCGCTTGTGGCCGCGGTAGGCGACCTGCCGGTCGCCGGGCTGCGCGACCAGCTCCTCCAGGAGCTGCCCGGCGACGAGGTGGTCGGGCTGCGCGGACGGGCGCCGCACGTCGACGCTGTGGCAGGCGATGTTCGGCAGCTCCTTGGGGACCAGCTTGCAGAGGCCAAGGACGGTCGCCTTGCCCGGCTCGATCACGTCCTGGCCGGTGACGTCCTGGAGGTTGCTGGAGACCACTGTGAGGGTCGCCTCGGTCGACCCGTAGTGTTTGGCGATCGCCTGGGCCAGATGGAGGACGCTGAAGAAGCCGAGGTCCTGGGCTGCGCGAACCGCCTCCGGCGAGACCGGCTCGTCCGCGGGCGGCCCGGCGGTCCAGCCGTGGACGATGCCGGTGGGCAGGCTGCCGGAGGCCGCGATCGCCTCCAGGAGGGCGTCATAGTCCTCCCGCTCGCTGGGGCGCAGGCCGTAGCGGCCGGGTTCCAGCTCGGCGAAGGACGCGCTCGGGACGACCGTCCGGACCTCCGCCCCGGCGGCCGCCAGCCGCTCCGCGAGTTGGTCGACCACGCCGTCGCCCGGGGTGAAGACGAGCCACTCGCCGTGCGGCAGCGCCCCGCCGGGCGCCGGGTCGAGCCTCGCCTCGCGCCAGACGGGCTCGAACAGCGCGTCGTCCACGCCCCGCCTGACCACGTACTCCGGCTCGGCGGCCCCTTCGCCGGCCCGCTCCGGGTCGGGGTCGATCCAGTAGCGCCGGCGCTCGAACGGGTAGGTGGGCAGGGCGATGCGGCGGCGGCGCTCGTCGCCGTGCAGGCCGGCCCAGTCGACCTCGACGCCGGCGACCCACAGCCGGCCGAGGGCGCCGAGCAGGGCGGCCATGTCGGATTCCTGCTGCTTGGGGTGGCGCATCGAGGCGACGACCACGCGCTCGCCCGCCGCGACGGGCGGCTGCCGGAGCGCGACGGTGGTGACCGTCTGGCCCGGGCCGACCTCCAGCAGCACCCGGTCCGGGTCGGCGAGCAGGGTGGCCAGGCCGTCGGAGAAGCGCACGGCCTGGCGCAGGTGCGCAGCCCAGTAGCCAGGGTCGGTCGCCTGCTCGGCGGTGATCCAGGTGCCGGTCAGGTTGGAGACGAACGGGATCGAGGGCGGGCGCAGGGCCGTCCCGGCGACCAGAGCCCGGAACGGCTCTACGGCCGGGTCCATCATCGGGGAATGGAAGGCGCGCGTGGTGTGCAGTCGCCGGCACTGGACGCCCTGGCCGCCGAGGAGCTCCTCCAGCCCGTCCACCGCGGCGTGCGGCCCCGATACCACGCACAGGTCGGGGGCGTTCACCGCGGCGAGCGCCACGTCCTCGCCGAGCAGCGGGCGCAGGTACTGCTCGGCGACCGGCACGGCCAGCATGGCGCCGGCCGGGAGGTCCTGCATCAGCGCGCCGCGGGCGGCCACCAGCTTGAGCGCGTCCTCCACGGTGAGGACGCCGGCGAGGCAGGCGGCCACGTACTCGCCGATGCTGTGGCCGACCATGGCCGCGGGCTCGACGCCCCAGGAGGCCCACAGCCGGGCGAGCGCGAACTCCACGGTGAACAGGGCCGGCTGAGTGAACCGGGTCTGGTCGAGCAGCCCGGCCGCCCGCTCCATGCCGTCCGCGGCGGGGAACAGCAGGGTGCGCAGGTCGAGCTCGAGCGAGGGCAGGAGCAGCTCGGCGCAGCGGTCGACCTCGGCGCAGAAGGCCGCCTCGGTCTCCCACAGCTCCCGTGCCATGTCGACGTGTTGGGCGCCCTGGCCGGGGAAGGCGAACGCGACCGGGCGCGCCCGCGCCGGCTCGTCACCACTGACGAGCCGACGGCCGCCCTTGTCGAGCAGGGCTGCGGCTTCGCCGGTGCTGCGGGAGACGAGCGCGCGGCGGCGTTCGTGCCCGGCCCGCCCGACCTGCAGGGTGTGCGCGACGTCGGCGATGGGCTGGTCGGGATGCCGTTCGAGATGCCTCGCCAGGTTCGTACCGATGGCGTCCAGGGCGCCCGGGGACTTGGCCGCGAGCGGCAGGAGCTGCCAGGGGCGGGCCGGCCCGCTGGCGGGCCGCGCCGGGGCCTCCTCGAGCACCACGTGCGCGTTGGTGCCGCCGATGCCGAAGGAGCTCACCCCGGCCCGGCGCGGCCGGCCGTTGGTGGCCCACGGCCGCAGCGTGGTGTTGACAAAGAACGGGCTCGACGCGAAGTCGATGCCGGGATTGGGCGCCTCGAAGTGGAGGCTGGCCGGCAGCAGCCCATGGTGCATGGCCAGGGCCGTCTTGATCAGGCCGGCGACGCCGGCGGCGGGGCCGAGGTGGCCCACGTTGCTCTTCACCGAGCCGATGGCGCAGTAGCCGGTACCCTCCGCGCCGGCCGCGCGGAAGGCCGCGGTGAGCCCGGACACCTCGATCGGATCACCGACCAGGGTGCCGGTGCCGTGCGCCTCGACGTAGGTGACGGTCGAGGGGTGGACCTCCGCGACGGCGAGCGCCTCGGTGACGAGCGCCTGCTGCCCCTCCGCTCCGGGCGCGGTGAACCCGGCTCGCTGGGACCCGTCGTTGTTCACCGCGGTCCCGCGGATGACCGCGTAGATCTCGTCGCCGTCGGCCACGGCGTCGGCGAGCCGCTTGAGGACGACCACGCCCACGCCCGTGCCGAAGATCGTCCCCGACGCCTTGGCGTCGAACGCGCGGCAGTGGCCGTCCCTGGAGAAGATGCTCCCCTCGGACCACAGGTAGCCCGCGCCGTGCGGCATCTCGACCTCGACGGCGCCGGCCAGGGCCAGGTCACACTCGCCGTTGCGCAGCGCCTGGTCGGCCAGGTGCACCGCCACCAGGGAGGTGGAGCAGGCCGTGGCCACGGTCAGGCTCGGTCCGCGCAGGCCCAGCTTGTACGAGACGGTGGTGGCCAGGTAGTCGGCGTTGTTGCTGATCTCGATCGGCAGGTCGCCGACCGTCTGGTAGGCGGCCCGGTTGGCGCGGACGTGCTCGCCGGCGTAGCGGTTGGTGGCGGTGCCGCCGAAGACGCCGACCAGCCCTGGGTAGCGCGCGACGTCGACGCCAGCGTGCTCCAGGGCGCTGTACGCGGTCTCCAGGAACAGGCGGTTCTGCGGGTCGCGGATCTCGGCCTCGCGCGGGGTGAAGCCGAAGAAGCGCGCGTCGAACGTCTCCACGTCGTCGAGCCGGGGCACGGCCTTCACGTAGTTGGGGTTGCTGAGCTTCGCCTCGCTGACGCCGAGAGACCGCAGCTCGTCGTCGTCCGGGAACGAGATCGACTCGACCCCGTTGGCGAGGTTGTCCCAGAACTCGTGCACGTCACGAGCTCCCGGGAAGCGGCCGGCCATGCCGATGATCGCGACGTGGTCGTCCTGGTTCTCCGCGTGCGCGTTCATCATCCCTCCTGGTGGCCGCAGGGCAGCGGCCGGAGAATAAACGCGCCGTTCACGCCTATCGAGAGCCGAACGCGCCGTTCGGCTCGTTCGTGATCGGAGCCGCGTACAGCTCGGGTACAGGCCCGGCATAGTGGGGGCGCTCGGCCTGCTCGTGGCCGCCGTCCGTCGAGGCCTGCGCCACCACGAGCTCGATGCGGGCGGCCAGACCGGCGTCCCCAGCGTCCCGGACGGCCTCGAGGGCGACGCGGCCGGCGCGCTCCCAGTCCTCCCGGCGGCCGTCGGCGGAGAAGGGCGGGAGCAGGCCGAGGAACAACCGGGCCGCCCGGTCATGCCGGTGGGCCCGGGCGGCCAGCCCGACCGCGGCGACCAGGTTGCCACGTTCCGCCTCGTACCAGGCGGCCGGCTGCACGATCAGCCGCGCGGCAAGGGAGGTCGGCAACCCGCACCGGAGGTGCGCGTCGGCCGGCGGCGGCCGGACGGCCGCGGACCTCATCCGGCGGTTGGCGGCCTCGAGCAGCCAGAGCCACGCGTCCAGCGCGCGGGACAGGGCCGCCTGCCGTACCCGCGGGGACTCGGCCGCCAGCAGCTCGGTCGCGTAGGCGTGGAGCAGTCCCTGCAGCCGGTACCGAACCTGCCCGACCTGGTCTCGGCCGACCGGCCGCAGCAGGCTGCGGGCGACCAGCGTCTCGACCTCCCGGTCGGCGTCGGACCGGCCGAGCAGGGCTGCGACCACCCACCCGGCCACAGCGGCGGCGTCGATGACCGCCAGGAGGCGAAACGCGCGTCGCGCGGCCAGGTCCAGCGACCGGTAGCTCCGCTCGAAGCTGGCCCGCACGGCCAGCTCCCCGGCCTGGAGCTCGTCGAGACGGTTCCGCTCGCCGTCGAGCCGGTCGGCGAGCTCCCGCAACGGCCAGGCCGGCCGCACCGCGAGCCTGGCCCCGGCGATGCGGACCGCCAGCGGGAGCTGGCCGCAGGCGCGCACGATCCGCTGTGTGGCGTTGGGCTCGGCCGCGACCCGGTCCGCTCCGGCGGTACGCCTCAACAACTCGGTGGCCTCGGCGTCGTCCATGACGTCGAGGTCCACGACGGTCGCACCGGGCAGGTCGGCGAAGCGGTCCCGGCTGGTGACCAGCACGGCGCACCCTGGGGTGCCGGGCAGCAGCCAGCGGACCTGTGCCGCGCCGGCCGCCTCGTCGAGCAGGAGCAGGACGCGGCGGTCGGCGAGGCGGGCGCGGTAGAGCGCCGCCCGCGCGTGCAGGCCGGCCGGGATCGCGCTGTCCTCGACCCCCAGCGAGGACAAGAACTCGCCGAGGAGCTCCATGGGGTCCCGGGGGTCCCCCGGACACCGCCGTGAGGCAGGCGTGGAGCTGCCCACCGGGGAACGCCGGGCGCAGCCCGTGCGCGATCCGGGTCGCCAGGGTCGTCTTGCCGACGCCGGGTGCTCCGGTGACGACGGCGACCGGCGACGCGGCGCCGCCATCGCACGGCCGGGCGAGCAACGTCGTGACCCGCTCGACCAGTGCCATGCGGCCGGTGAAGTCGCCGATGTCCGGTGGGAGCTGGCACGCCGGGGAACCGGCGTCCGAGGCCTCCTGGTCGGGGGGGAGGCGCTCCAGGGACGGGTCCTGGTGGAGGATCGCCTGCTGCAGACGTTGTAGCGCCGCGCCCGGTTCGAGCCCGAACTGCTCCACCAGCTTGGCCCGCGCGTCGGTGTACGCGCGCAGCGCCTCGGCCTGCCGGCCGGCCCGATACAGCGAGCACATGAGCTGCCCCCATAGCCGCTCGCGCAGCGGGTGGGCGCCCACCAGCGTCTGCAGCTCGGCGACGAGGCCGGCGCCGTCGCCCAGCCGCAAGCGGGCCTCGACGTGGTCCTCCAGCACGACGAGCCGCTGCTCCTCGAGCTGGGCCACCGCGCCCTTCAGCCCCGCCCCCAGCGGCACGTCCTCGGCCGGCCGCCCGCGCCACAGGTGGAGCGCCTCGCCGAGGAGCGTCGCCGCGGCGGCCGCGTCCCCGGCCGCCAGGGCCGCCCGGCCCTCTCCGGCCAGGGCCTCGAACGCCCCGACGTCCAGCTCGCCCGGGTCGACGTGGAGGCGGTAACCGTCCGGGAGTCGGGCGATCCGGGACGAGCGGCCCGGCTGCTCGGCGTTCAGCAGGCGGCGCAGCTCGCAGATGTAGGTTCGCACGTTCGGTTCGGCCGACCGCGGCGGCTCGGCGTCCCAAAGGACGCCGACCAGCCGCTCGATCGGGACCACATGACCGGCGTGCAGCAGCAGCACCGCGAGCAGCACGCGCTGCTTCGGACCGCCGAGCACCAGCGGTCTGCCGTTCGCCCGCACCTCGAGGGCGCCCAGGACGCGGAATTCCACGGCCGCCTCCTACCCCTGAGCCCCCTGCTCCTAGAGGTACGCTCTCGCCACTTCCATCGCCTGCTCGGCCAGGGCCCCGTGCGCCCGGAGGGTGCGGGCCTGGGTGCACCGCAGCCGCTGCACCGCGACCCTGGCCCACTCGCCCGCGTCCCCGGTGATCCGCTGGGACGCGCTCGGGACGCCGACCAGCCACCGCTGTCCCCCGGGACCGGTGACCTCGATGTGCAGGTCGTCGAGGTTGGCCGGCATGACCCGGCCGGCGACCTGGAAGGCGTGCGGGAGGACCAGGTAGCTGAGCCAGCACACGTGCCGGAGGCGGTCGGTGTCGACCGGCGTCGCACCGACGGCGGCGAAACAGTCCAGGCCGTGCGCCCAGCACTCGACCAGGCGGGCCATGACGAAGGTGCGGACGCTCATCGGCCCCCCGCCCCAGGGGATGCGGATGCCAGGCGGCAGGGGTTCGAACGCCTGGTTGAGCCGCTCTCGGGTCGCGCGCCACCACCGCAGCACCTCGGCCGGCGGCTTAACCCTCCCGCGCTCGACCCAGGCCTGGTTGAAGGTGTCCAGGTCCCCATAGGCGAACGCGCGCTCCAGAGCGGCGTGGTTGCCGGCGACGCACTCGACCGCCAGCTCGTCCAGCACGGCCGGGTACACCGGCGCCTGATCGGTGGTGACCTCGACGGGCGTGACTTTGGTCGCGCCGATGGCCCGCTCGAAGAACCGGCGGGCTGCCGCTGCGTCCCGATATGGGGATACGAACATATCATTGGGGTGCGGATCTTTGGGAGTGACTGGTTGGTCGGTGCTGTTCAGGAGGGGATGACGCCGCCGAGGTAGCGGGTGTGGTGGGTTCGTTGCTGCTCCTGGGCGAGGTGGTAGGTCCAGTAGGCG